>Ga0308165_1001087_pt1 | contig 40722 bp, 45 predicted proteins | sample PhyWR2_FD_201032 | JGI IMG/M metagenome (GOLD analysis project Ga0308165, IMG submission 201032) | Phyllosphere microbial communities from UC Gill Tract Community Farm, Albany, California, United States - DLSLW.R2 | ecosystem: Host-associated > Plants > Phyllosphere > Unclassified | place: USA...
GTAGAACTCGCCGGGATGCTTGCCGAAATGGGATCGAACATTGCCGAAAAAGATTATCCGGAGGCGAAAAGCGAGCTGGGCAAAATTTATCTTATTGATGGACTGGATACCCTCCTGGCACCAATGAGCAAAAAAAGCCAGCACGAAGCGCTGCAGGTATTGAGTAAACTTAAAGTGGAGATCTTATTGGGAAAACTGGTAAATGATTACAATGGCGATCAGGTCAGCCTATCTGACGGGACTGTGATCACTGCAGCGACACTGATCTGGGCCTCAGGCGTTATTGCAAGAGCAGTTAAGGGAATCCCCGATTCCTCTATTGGCAAGGGACGCCGCATTCAGGTCGACAGTTTTAATAGGGTATCTGGCTTAAACGATGTGTATTGTATTGGTGATCAATGCCTCCAAACCACTGATTTCAAATTCCCGAATGGACACCCACAGTTGGCGCAAGTTGCCATTCAGCAAGGTAATACTCTGGCGCACAACCTCAGGGAAACAGCGATGCATAAGCCAATGTCGCCTTTTACTTACAATGATAAAGGTTCCATGGCCATCATTGCAAAATATAAGGCCGTAGTTGATCTGCCCCGAGGATTCTTCCGTGGTTTTCTTGCCTGGTTGGTATGGCTTTTTATTCACATCATCCCAATCGCAGGATTCAGAAACAAAACAAAACTGGCCTTCAGCTGGTTATGGAGCTTTATAACAAATGATCCAACACTCCGGTTGATTGTGAGACATAACAATAGAGATCAGCCATAGCATCATATACATATTGTCTATAAAACTGATGCAACCTAAGAGAATATTTTAAAGGGTAATGCAGTAAAAAATGGGATAAGCCTTTTTTAACCTGACAAAGGTTCTTTGCTGAATGCTAAAAAGCTAGATACGTTTACGAAAAACTTAACTTATACTTACTGCTCCTGCTAAATTTACATATCGTATTTTAGCGTTATCTTACGAGAGTCAATTTACCTTCTGAGGGGTTCAGATTGTTAGCTTTTTAGATTCATGATGCTGATTCATCAAAGGAAAAATATTGTTGGTGTTCCCATGGACCATCAAGATAACGCCAGAGGTCAAGGCCATTAACAGTTGCTTCAAAAGGCCTAAAATTTGGTTGAAGTAAATTCAGTAATTCCCTTGCCTCTTCTGGTTTAACCTTGTTTTGTATGGTGATGTGCGGACGGATACCCTGCTGATCCTGCAGGCTTAAATGGGGGGAGAACTGTTGCTGCAAATAGCGGTGCAGCTGAAGAAGTTCTGGGCTATCAATAAAATAAGCCACGCCATTGCCGATATTCTTTAATGCATTTACCCAAAGATGGAAGGGCTGACTAAATATACCGGAAAGGACCTGGATGGTTCCCTCAGTATCCGGTAATTTATGAAAAAGCGTGAGGTGTGCGCTAAGTAAGTTCCGATCTTTTGGAAAATATCGGGATCTCATCTCATCAAAAAAAATCTGGCTTGATTCATCCAATCTGGCGGTGAGGATACAAGTTGGCGGAAAATTGTCCATATACTCATTCCATGTCTTTAGAAGCCAGTCCCTCAAGGAACCATTTGGAAGAATAGGTAAACTTCACCTCCTCTTCTCCAGATTCATCAGTGACCTTGCTGGTAAAATCATGAGCAATCTGCCGATCCTGCTCGAGGGAAAGTTTAGCTAAGCGGGCATATTCGGTTAAATCCAGACCGGACTTGATAATAAAACAGGGTATCCCGTTATCTGTCCAGATCGTTTCCAATACCCCATCATTGAATTTTCTTTTATCTGCCTCGCTGAAGTGAGGTACATCTGCATTAGTATTCATGATTTTAAATAATTTGTTTATGATTAGTGATATGCCAGCTGTTATTCAAACATCCCGTCTGCAATATTGTGCGGATGACGAAGTTCGATGGCCTCACAGAGCAAATCAAGCAGGTCCTCACTGATGCCGCCCGGATTTTGACAGATGTATAAGAATCCCTGACTGTCTGGTGAAAGTGATGCTATCAACTTGGTTTCCTGAAAAACATTATAACGGCAACTTGGCTGCTGATGATGCGGGTAAATGGCGACCTCGAAGCTATGAACTCCTCCGTCACCCAAAGCTATTGTGTAAGTTTCCATAGGCTATATTGTGGATTTTACATTTTTTGTTGCCAGTGGCGTCTTTCCATAAACCTACCCAGTTCATCCAGGATTTCCGTTGCGGTATCTTCTCCAGCAACCTGTATCCATTTTTCATCCTGCTTTTTTGCCCTGCGAACCGTTCCGCCATTAGGCATAAAGTCAAAGGTATCCTCAGCGGAATATTCCACTATAGTATAGGTGATTGTGCCTCCATTTTGATCCTTATGGATGTAAGCTAATTCTTCCATTTCTAACCAACAATTATGAAATTAATTGGTTTGTACTTTTTTAATGACATTATTCGGCCGAAGCGACCGATTTGAGAAATTTCTCCTTTTCCTTTAAGCTCTCCAGTAATCTTTCTGCTATAAACGCTTCCATGGCTCCCGGGGAAATTTCCTCCTGCTCGAAGCTTGCCATATAATCCCTTTTGTTTACCTCTGTTATAAATATCGGAGGATAGCCGGATTTAAGGAGTATGATATTCATTATTATCCTAGCTATTCTGCCATTGCCATCCCCAAAAGGATGGATTTTGTTCAAAAATTCGAAATGGAAATCGGATGCAATCTTTAGGGCATGGTCATCATGTTGCGGATCGCTGAGAAGCAAGATCCGCTTATTTGTTGATTTTATAAGGGAGATCATCGCCGGGCCCACTTCTATGGGCTGACTGTAGCTATGGATCTTTCCAGATGGCCTTACCGTAACGTTTTCAAGAATTTTGTATTTGCCCGGATCATAGTGTATAGCATCGGACCACTGATCTGGATTGCTCATCAACGCCTTATGAAGCCGCTTTATATTGGATTCGGTAATCTCGGTAGCGCTATAATGCTCGAATACCTCATCCAGAACCTTTTTATGGTTGAGTATATCCAGACAATCGCCGGTTGATGTGTTCTTTGGGGTCACAAAGTCTTTTAGGAGCTGGATCGTCTGTCCCTAAATCAGCGCATTGCCTTCGATCCTATTGGAATTGAACGTAAAATCAAGCTTGACCTTGTCCATAAAATCTTCATCCCATTTCTTCCGTCCGCCGATTGCATTAAGTTTTTCGGAAAGGGCATCGATTTTTTTCAGTAGGGCTCCTTTCTTCATTAACGAAAGTGAATGTCGTAGTTGAATCCTTTTTTTCTGATTTTTACCAGCCAGTTTTTGTAGAGATTTTTGCCAATGACCAGTTTTCCATCCAAAACTGTTAGGGTTTCTCCACAGATAAAATCCTGAAGATCTGCTCTGAATTCTTTTCGGATATCATCGATGAATATGATTTCCTTTTTTTGGGGAAGCTCGGCTAGGTCCTTTAATCTTTTTGATATGATAGTCAGTGTTGGCATAGCTATTGATTTTTTCCGCAGTTCAAAATTAATAAATATTGCCGAAACTATACTACTATTTTCCTATTTACGCATTTTGTGTCGGCATCTAGGCAGCTAATGTAAGATATTGGATAAATCGGTAGCCATAAGCCTGGTACATAGCGTCTTCTCAAGAATACGGCTTAGGGAAATCTTTCCGCGGAAGCACCTGGGGACTTGGCGGAGATTAGATGGTCTTACATTTACAGAATTGAAACAGGGAAGATGAATCCAGATATGCTGAAGATGTTAAAGATTGCTAAAAGTTTGGGGTTAAAATCTGAGCAGTAAGTCTAATAAATTTATTAACATTTTGTATTGGGTACTTAAGTAATTAGTCGGTTAACTAGGGATCTCGCTAAAGTGGTCATCGTCGCTTTTAGCACTCCCACTTTACGCTAGCTCATTGAAATACAGAACATTATAATTTTTAAATAACGAAAGCATCAATTACAATGTGCAGGTGTTTTACCTTTCATATCATTAACCGCCTTATGAATATACAGAGGATGATCCTACAGATAGAGGCCGTGGAATAATTAGTCGTGAAGCCCTTTTTTTTTCAAATAGATCAGCAGCTCAGCAGGTCTGTCTGTCTGCAGAAAAACGGGTTGGTAAGCAATAAGCCAAGCCCAGCTTTCTTCTTTCTCATCCTTTTCTACAGCACGGTCATCATCATGTCCTCCATTTAGCGACGGCCATAAGCTGTTCAACCAGATCAGGCGATTATTTTTGTTTTCCTTTAAATATTTAAGATTAGCTAAAGTGTCCGTATCAAAAATGGGCTGGATAATCGTTTTTTTATTGGGTGTGTACGAATTGATGACAGCTGTCATATCTTTATTTTTTGCATTCACTACCACCATCAGGTAAGCATCTTTAGGAATGTTATTTTTTGCAGTTAGCTCTCCATAAGGCATATCATCGCCAACATTCACGATTGCCTGATCGATCGTTGAAGTTTCACCCAGCACTTTAAATACCAGATCGAGGTGATCATTTCCTTTATCCACATTGATCAGTATTTTGCCCTTAGCGGCCAGCATCATCTCGCGCAGGGTAGGAATCCGGTGTTCGGTCAAGCGTCCAAGACCATTTTTAAGCCTGAACTTTTTCAACTCTTCCAAAGTATAATCTCCTACTTTCCCTTTCCCGTTCGTACTCCTGTCGATGGTATTGTCGTGCATAACGACCATTACACTATCGCGGCTCATCTTTACATCAAGCTCCATCAGATCAAATCCTTTTTCAATACTGTTTGAAAGTGCTTGCATAGAATTTTCAGGTGCATTTCTCCAGTCGCCCCGGTGCGCTGCCACAAGTATCGTTTTGGATTTTTGTTGGAACATAGCCTTAAGTGTCTCTGCCGGGGATTGTGCAAAGCCGACAGATGCAAAGGTTATGAGCAATAATATATTGCAAGTTACGCGATAATGGTTTTTCATATGGATAAAATAGGGCAAAAAGCCTGTTAGGGCAAAGGTATCAACAATGCTTTAAGCAGTTGTTTGCTCAATGTTAATTTAAAGTCGTACAATTTAATTGAGGTAACAGATGGCAACGCCGAGTCTGATCATTTGTTAACGAATTGATAATAATGATGGAATATACAAGAAGAATTAGCCCAATAACTTTGTATCCGAAATGCTAGATGAAACATATTATCAAAAAAATGAAGTGCTTTTGGACGAATGTTAAAAGCAGTTGGTCGAGAAATACGCCGCGTTGGTATAATGCGCAAAATACCGCTGCAACGTTTTGCCTTTCCTTGCGTCTCATTATCAAAACAATCACAAAAACATTTTATAAAATATAAATAACAGCATTATGAAAACTTCAATTACAACCCTAACAAAATCCTTATTGGCAGCTGTAGTATTAAGCGCTTCAATCTTTTCTACTACCGTATCAGCAGAAGAAAAACAACCGGTTAAAATTTCTGCTCCGAAAAACTTCGACAAAGTGATGGTAAGTGGAAACGTAGAGGTGACGCTGGTTCAGAACGGAAGAGAAGGCGTAAGTTATAACGATGACAACAATGGAAAAGTAAAAGTGATCCAGGACGGATCAACCTTAAAAATCAGCTCGGCAGATAACAGCAGGGCAAAAATCACCGTTAATGTAAAAAACATTTACCGTGTGCAGGCATCAGATGATGCTGTTGTAAAGACAGATGGTAAACTTGAAGTCAAATATCTTCAGGTATTTTTAAAAGGAAATGCAGTTGCACAAATCAACTCAACCACTGAAAGCCTATATACTGTAATGGAGGAGATGTCAGACCTGAAATTAAGTGGTAAAACAGGTAACCATATTGTAGTAATGGGAAGCACGCCAACATTGAACTTAGATCGATTTGCTGCTTTAAAAACAGAAATGAGCGCACCAAAAACAAGCATCCAGACAGCTTCGTTAGCAAAGTAGATATATGCATTTAATCACAAGCGGCAAATGATTTTGCCGTTTTTTTTTTGTCCGGAAAAACATGGTTACTGCTCCGTTGCGTTTTTTTTTTGCATCAGATGTAGGGATTTAGGTGAGCCTATCGGCTGGATGCAGATCAGGAAACCGCATACTGGAGAAGAAAACCCTTGAACAATTATTTTATAGTGTCTCGCACAGCTCCTGGAAAAGAGTCAATGATGTCAGGCCGCTGACGGCAAGCCCAGTTGCAGTGAGCACAATATCAAACCATACATACTGGCCATGGAATAGTTCAAAAGGCGAGGATGCAAAGGAAAAATCTATATCCTGCTCATTCGTATCGGTGATGGTTGCCACACCTGATTGTTGTTCAATTGCAGAGATCCTGCCCAAACGTTTAACAGACCAGGCGTGATTAAAGGGAATTGCAAGCACAGATGTATAAATTACACCATGGGGCAGTTTGGTTGAATACATATTATTTAAGGAATAGACGACTTCTTATATTAACCTCCGATCAGTTCCCCAATGCAAACAATGGCTTAAAGCCATTTATAATCCCAAACACCATTTTAGGAGGCAGCAATGTATGGTCAGGCATCATCAAATATGCTGCGCTGGCCAAATTATACCATAAATCTACAATTCATGTTCTTAGCTTTGGCCCGCGAGTTAACAGTTGGCAGGACAGGAGGCTAAAAATGGTAATATCAGTTAACAGCTGGTAATATTCTTTCCCGCTATTGAGTGATATCGCCAAAAACGATTTTTTATAGTAAAACCGAAAAAATTGATAAAAATCAATACTTTTAGCTGTAAATGTCTCTACGCGCTATTCTTTATCTGATCAGCTCTTTGCTTCTGGCCACATGCGCTTTGCATGCGCAACCGGTTTTGCTGGAAAAGAAAAGGCTTACCTCTGCCGAGGGGCTGCCCCAGTCATTTGTCAGCGGGATCGTCCAGGACCGTGCCGGTTTTATGTGGATAGCGACAAGGGAAGGCCTGGCCAGATATGATGGGGGCAGGTTCAAAATTTTCCGCCATCATGTAAATGATCCGAAGAGTATCGCATCCAATATTATCGTTACTCTTTATCTTGATGCCAGGGAGAATATCTGGATACAATTTGAAAATGGAGCAATTGACCTGCTCGATGCGCGAACAGAGCACCTGTTTCATTTTACCAGTGATCCGGTGTTCAGTCCCACCTTTTCCAATATCAAAAACATACGTGCAATCGTATCTCCCAAGGAAAACATTTATTGGATGACCGGTAAAAATGGGGGCATCTTCGTCGCTGATCTGAAAAAGCGGCGGTTAGATTTCTATTCACCCAAAAGCCTTGGGCTTGGCCACAAACATATAACAGGCATGGAAGCCCATGCAGGCAAGATCATAATGACCACAGATTCCGCGGTCATCACATTGAATAGTGCGGGAAAGATAACCGGCAATATTCCATTCACCTTTCAGGATCCAAATCTCTTTGATCCATATAGAGCATGGATAGATAGCGCTCCGATCATAAGGAAAAATGGGGATATTGTGATTGTGAACAAAGGAAGGGTCATCATTTATAAAAACTCGGCCCAAAATTTTACCGTACTGCCTCTGAAAGAGCAAAATTCTTATGTCCAGCCCTCCTGGACGCTGGATAAAAATGGAAATATCTGGCTTGCAAGTAATCGGTCGGTATTTATGCTTACCCCCGATAACAAACTGATCCAAAAACCGATCTACAGTGCACCGGGTGAAGTAGCAAGTCATATGTTCATTGACCGTTCAGAAGTACTCTGGATCGGAACCAACGGATATAACCTGCGCCAGTTTGATCTCAGGCTTCCCCGAATGCCGGCAAAGACTTACAAAAATTCTTTTTTTAGCGATATCCTTCAACGTGAATTGCATGTTCCTGCCGGGGATATCCAGCGCAGCCCTCTATTAAAAGGAACAGCATATCTCTTCCGATCTGCCAGCGATGAAAAAGGAAAAATATGGATGTCCATTGCCGGATCTGATACTGTTAGCACCCCGAACATCTGTTATTACCATCACGGTCGGATCATCAGTGAGCAATGGCATTTTGCAGATCAAAAAAAACACAGTAATCTCAGTGCCCTCGCCCTCAGCGGAAAAGGTCAGCTATGGGCGGTCGATAACAAATTGAATATCATCCACCTCGATACCCTGCGCCGACTGGCCACGACTGTTGCCAAGATTCCTTTAGCGGGACTCAAAGAGGTTCATGAGGTGCACAGCCTGCTCATCGATGGGGAGGATATCTGCTATATTACCGCCTCGGCTGGTTTTTTTAAAATTAACCTGCGGACAAAGGTTACAGAATCATTTCGTAAAATGCTGCCTGGAGCAGAGTATACCATGCTCACAAAAGATCCACTGACTCCAGGGGTCGTCTGGGTAGGGACTAAGGGTGATGGGCTGTTGAAAATGGATCTTAAATCCAAAAAATTCAGGCTATTCACTACCGATGACAGCCTGCCCAATAATACAATTTACGCCATTTGTGCCAAAGACGGAAAACTTTGGTGCAGCAGCAACAAAGGACTTTTTTCTTTTGACCTAAAGGACAACAAAATACAGAGCTACACTATGCTGGACGGACTTCCTGTTGATGAATTTAACCGGTTCCATCATTTCGCCCTCCCAGATGGCAGGCTGGCATTCGGCGGCACCGAAGGTTATACCCTTTTTCTGCCCGAGGCCATCAACAGCGATAGTTTTTCTCCCGAGACCGTACTCACCGGGATCAGGATCAACAATAAACCCTCAGATTACGGACAGGCGGGCTCACCACTCAGCCGCGCGGTTAATTCCCTTGATACACTTGTGTTACATTACCGTGAAAATTTTCTGGAACTTGATTTTGCCGCACTTGAATTTAATATCAGCGGAAAACTCAATTACAGGTATACCATGTCAGGTCTGGATAAGAAGTGGATTGATGCAGGAACAAATAATAGGGCGACTTATACCGATCTATCACCCGGGACATATTGTTTCAAGGTCAATGCCACAAATACAGCAGGGCACTGGAGCAGGTATTATAAAAAGCTTACCATCATTATTTATCCTCCATTTTACCTTACCTGGTGGTTTTTAAGTGCGATCAGTCTTTTCCTTATCCTCATGATTTACCTGCTGATCAGGCTCAGGATCAATGGCATCCGCCAGCGGGACCAAAAAAAGCACGAGCTGGAGATTGAAATGATTGAACTTGAGACCCAGGCCCTGCGGGCACAGATGAACCCACATTTCATTTTCAACTGCCTGAATTCGATCAAATCCCTGATACAGGAAAATGCCAATCAACAGGCCATTACCTATCTGTCTATTTTTTCAAGACTCATCAGGAACCAGCTTAGCAATGAACTGCAGGAAATTTCCCTCGAGGAAGAAATGAATACCTGCCGTTTGTATGTGGACATGGAAAAACTGAGGTTCGGAGATAAAATCCGCTGCAGCTTTTTGATCGCCAGCGAAATCCGGCTCAGGGAAATCATGGTCCCTCCGCTGTTTTTTCAGCCATTGATCGAAAACGCCATATGGCACGGGATCCTCGCATCAGCGGCCGGGGGAGAGATCACCATCCGCGTAGTGGAAGATGAGCAGTTTATCACCTGTAGCGTGGAAGATAACGGGATAGGTATTGCCGCATCGACTGCCCGTAAATCAGAAAGGAACGGCCTGCACGAATCGAAGGGAATTATGCTGATAGAAAACCGCCTAAGGGTATTTAATGCAAGAAATGATACGATCAGTAGCATATCGATCCGGCCTAGGCAGGGGAGAAAGACTGGGACAGTTGTAGAAGTGAAATTTTTAAAATCTTTAAGAAATGATTAACGCGATTATTATTGATGATGAATCCCATAGCGCCAAAGCCCTTCAGTTTGATATTGAGATGCACTGCCCGGAAGTAAATGTGTGCTGCATCGCCAATTCTGGTATTGAGGGCATCAAAAAAATACGTGAACTTTCCCCTGATGTAATTTTCCTGGACGTTGAGATGCAGGATATGAACGGATTTGAAATGCTTGAAATCCTCGGCTCATCCCTGTCTTCCCAGGTGATTTTCACGACTGCTTATGCGCAGTTTGCTGTTAGGGCATTGCGGATCAATGCACTAGATTATCTGTTAAAACCGATAGATGAAATGGAGCTAAAACAGGCTGTAAAACGGACCGGGATTATTAGTAAGAAAAACAACGAAAACAATGAAAGGGTTCACCATGCGATCAACAACCTCAAACTTCCTGCAGAAGAACAGAGAATTGCACTTCCAAACCGGGACGGTTACGACTTTGTTGCTCCACTTGACATTCTCTATTGCAAGGCAGACGGTGCGTATACCCAGGTATACCTTACGGACGGGCGGATCATTATGCTCTCAAAATCTCTTGGAGAGGTGGAAACAGTACTCCCCTCCTCCTCTTTCATCCGCATCCATCATTCTTTCACCGTAAATATCAATCACATCAGTAAACTCCGCAAATCCGACGGTTCTGTACTGGTTATGGCCAACGGCGATGAACTGGGCATTGCCCGTTCAAAAAAAGACCAGCTGTTCAAACGCATGGGGCTCATAGCAAAATAAATACCCAAAGCCACCTGTTAACAGGCTTAATTGGCAAGTCGGCTGGTAATTTTACCAATGCCGCCGGTTTTATTTTCTTCAATCCATAAAAAAAGCATTTATCTATTTTCAAAAACAAAGCAAATATTTAATTTGCAGTATTAAACTATCGCCTACCAATCAGTATTTAAATGAGAACGATCTGGAAAATTTTATTGGTTTGCAGCTGTATTTCCTGCCATTCGAATGCAGAAAATAAAAATAAGGTGGTTGTTCCCAAAATCATTAAAAAATCGCTTCCGTCTACAAAAAATAAAAAAACTGACACCCTATTAAGTAGCGTTATGGAATTTGTAGATTACAATGATGATGGGGATTATTTTTCACTGAGCGCTAAAAAGAAAGATAAAATGTTTTCTTTTATCAATGATGGCAATAGTGACAGAAGTTTATTAAGAGGCGACCTTATTGAGATCAACTGGAAAAAAGACAGCATAAGCATAGCTGGTGATGGTGAAACCAAGGTGCAAGCTGAAAGGATAGTCTCAGTAAAAAAACTAAAGGACGGGCATGTTTCCTTATTCAGAAAAAATTACCCTACTGCACTTAAATATACCTGGCCTCAGGAAGAGCAATATTCTAAATCGTACCTGGACAAACTTTATACCTTAACAGAATACTATATCGCAAATTCTGGTAATACGTTATTGAAACAGCAAATTAAAACCAAGGGCGAACTGAGCTACTCGATAGAAAAACAGCGCAGGCAAAATAAGGAGTACGTACTTATCGGCATAGCCACAATAAACGATCAGCATGCAGAAACTGTACAATGGCTGTATTTTGATAATGAGGAAGATCTATTATATGAGTACGATTTGCCCCAGGACCGTTTGGTTAAATTTAATTAGGACTTGTGTTCTGGGCCTGATCGTTTAAGCACTGAATTCGAATAGTTAAATCTAAAGCTTAATCAAACTGGCTTAAATCTCCGGCTCAGCAACTAAAAGCATCTGCGGCGAACCTAAATGCGCCAACTCACCATCCCATCTCACCGATATACTTTGATAAAAGGTTATGCTCCAGACCCTTTGGCCGAGTTATTAAAGCCGTTGGTCGAGAAATACACTGCGTTGGTATAAAGCTGGGAAACGGCTGCAACGTTTTGCACCTATCGGCGTCTTATTATCAAAAACAATCACAAAAACATTTTATAAAAATATAAATAACAGCATTATGAAAACTTCAATCACCACCCTAACAAAATCTTTATTGGCAGCTATCGTTTTAAGCGCTACAATCTTTTCTACTTCGGTATCGGCAGCAGAAAAACAACCAGTTAAAATTTCAGCTCCGAAAAACTTTGATAAAGTAATGGTAAGTGGAAATGTAGAGGTTACCCTTGTTCAGAACGGGAGAGAAGGGGTAAGTTATAACGATGACAATAATGGAAAAGTAAAGGTGATCCAGGACGGATCGACATTAAAAATTACTTCGGCAGATAACAGTGTAGCAAAAATTACTGTTAATGTTAAAAACATTTACCGCGTTCAGGCATCAGATGATGCTGTTGTAAAAACTAATGGCAAGCTTGATGTAAAATATCTTCAGGTACTTTTAAAAGGAAACGCAGTTGCGCAGATTGACGCTAAAACAGAAAGTTTATATACTGTAATGGAAGATAGTGCAGATTTAAAGTTAAGCGGCTCTACCCAGACTCACAGCGTGGTAATGGGAAGCACACCAAAATTAAACCTGGATAAATTTGCTGCTTTGAAAACAGAAATGAGTTCCCCTGCAAGCAGCATGGTCCAAATTGCTTCAATAGCAAAATAATCGATAAAAAATAAATCTTAAGAGCGGTGAAACTTGTTTTCACCGCTCCTTTTTTTTCTTCAAAATGTTTTATGATAAATCGTTTTAGTGATTTCAGGCCTATTCAAAAAATCTACATCACGAATGATACATTTAGAATTTGCAGAGGAGTAAATATCTTTTTCAAAAAATGTTAAGTTTGCCACATCGGACGAATAACTTAACATGAAAAAATATAAAAATACCTTACTGAGCGCGATCATATTGCTCACCACCAGTATTAATTTTGCCCGTGCACAAGCCAAAAAAGAACCTGTAGATTACGTTAATCCATATATTGGAAACATCAGTCATTTGCTTGTGCCTACCTACCCTACAGTTCATTTGCCCAACAGTTTATTACGGGTTTATCCAGAGCGCGACAATTTTACCAGTAACACTATTGATGGCTTGCCAATTGTAGTTACGAGCCACAGGGGAAGTTCAGCTTTTAATTTAAGTCCTTTTCAGGGCGATCTAAAAAATGCCCGGAGTGTTATCCCTTATGGGTATGACAACGAGGTGATTAAGCCTTATTATTACCAGGTAGATCTGGATGATTTCGGCATAAATGTACAGTTCGCCCCTTCGCACCAATCGGGCATTTATGCAATCAACTTTTCGCAAGGTACACTTCCGCCTTATCTGGTCCTGAATACCAGAAACGGGGAACTTGAGGTCAATAAGAATATAGTGAGCGGTTTTCAGAAACTGGGCAACAACACCAAAGTTTACCTTTATTTTGAAACCGACTTAGCTCCTGTTGAATCAGGAACTCAAAAAGGTGCCACAATAAACTTGAAGGAACAGGCTACTTCTGGTCGCGATGCTTACCTCATTTTAAAATACCCCACAGATACCAAGCAGATTAAAGCACGTTATGGTATCTCGTTTATCAGTGTAGAACAGGCGAAAAACAATCTCCGTCGCGAAATAAAGGACTATAACTTAGACCAGGTAGCGCAAACGGGAAAAAATACCTGGAATGCAACGCTTGGAAAAATCATGGTATCAGGAACTGATGAAACCGCCAAAACCATCTTTTATACTTCTCTTTACCGCACCTATGAACGTATGATCAGTTTATCTGAAGACGGAAAATATTTCAGTGCATTTGATGGGAAAGTACATAGCGATAATGGTGTCCCTTTTTTTACTGACGACTGGATTTGGGATACTTATAGGGCAACGCATCCGCTGCGGGTGATCATTGAGCCTAAAATGGAAGGCAATATGATTAATTCTTACCTGCGCATGGCCCAGCAGATGAGCGAGCATTGGATGCCAACCTTTCCCGAAGTAACAGGCGATAGCCGCAGAATGAACAGTAACCATGGCGTAGCGACTATTATTGATGCCTACAATAAGGGAGTGAGGAGTTTTAATCTTGAGGAGGCCTACCAGTATTGTAAAGCTGGCATTACCGAAAAAACCCTGGCGCCATGGTCATCAAAAAAAGCGGGTGTTTTAGACCAGTTTTTTAAAGATAAAGGCTATTTCCCTGCTTTGCCTGAGGGAGAAAAGGAAACAGCTCCCGAGGTTCATGGTTTCGAAAAACGCCAGCCTATTGCGGTAACCCTTGGTACAGTTTACGATGAATGGTGCCTGGGCAACATTGCCAAACAATTGGGTAAAACCGATGAGGCAAAATACTTTTTGGATAAAAGCTCAAGTTACCACACCGTATTTAATACCGACACCAGATTTTTTCACCCAAAGGATGCCCAGGGCAATTTTATTAAACCACTGGATTACCGTTTCTCTGGCGGACTGGGTGCTAGGGAAACTTACGATGAAAACAACGGATGGTTATACCGATGGGATGTGCTGCACAATTTGGGCGACCTTGTAAACATGATCGGCGGTAAAGAGGCTTTTGTTGATGAATTGGAAAAAATGTACAATACCCCGCTTGGCAAAAGCAGATTTGATTTTTATTCACAGTTGCCGGATCATACGGGCAATGTCGGGCAGTTTTCCATGGGTAATGAACCTGCCATGCATATCCCTTACCTGTACAATTATGCCGGACAGCCCTGGCGCACGCAAAAAAGGGTTCGCAGTTTACTTTCACAATGGTTCCGTAACGATTTAATGGGTATCCCCGGTGATGAGGACGGTGGCGGTCTGACTTCTTTCGTCGTCTTCTCGCAGATGGGATTCTACCCGATCACCCCGGGCCTACCCATGTATGTGATCGGCAGCCCGACATTTGCAAATGTAAAACTGGATCTGGGGAATGGTAAAAAATTTGAACTGAACTGCATCAATTATGCTCCTGAAAACAAATATATTCAATCGGCAAAACTGAACGGACAGGTTTGGAACAAATCATGGTTTTCTCATGAAGACTTAATGAAAGGCGGGAAATTAGAACTGGTGATGGGTAAACGTCCGAACAAACTTTGGGCATCTGAGGATACTTCCTTACCGCCATCATTCCAAATGCCTTTGAAATAAAATTACCTTAATTACTCATCCTCTCTTTAATCATTAACAGTTCTGACACAAAAAAAAAGCGCAACAACATCTGCTCTACAAAATAAATGATCGGGCTTTTTCTGGCGGGGTACCCCCCAACAAAGTAAAATGAGCCGGTATATGGAAAAAAATGGAGAGGTGCTCCGCTGCAATATTCATCACTCCCTTACTTTCAATCTTTTTTACCAGAGATCAACAACAGACCCAGGCCTACGGCTATTCCCAGACCGAGCGCAAATTTTGTTTTCTTTGATGGTACGGGAATCAGTGTCTCTCCATAGATCTGGTGCGGAGGGCCGGAAGGCGTGAGTACATTTCCACTTGTCGGTTCACCATGCTTGATTTCCATTAGCAGGCGCATTCCCGATGAGGCTGTATTGACCAATATTTTTGGCAATATACCATGCATGGTCTTCAGTGCCCAAGAAGCAAAGTCGGGGAATTTGTCCTTTCTAGGATGTATGGCAAGCTTGAACAACTGATTTGCCGTATCCCTGGGATCAGCTGCAAATGGAGGAATTTTGAAGTCCAGCCCTGAATATTTCGCAGAATGCATATTTCCTGTCGAACGCTGAATCTGCGGGTACAGGTTACAGATGTGGATGTCAGGCTGGCCGGAAAGTTCTCCCTGCAGACATTCCATCATTCCCTTGATACCGAATTTAGTCGCTGAATATACTGCACTATAAGGTGCTGGCATAAATCCGCCGATGGATACGTTGTTGATCAGTATACCATATCCTTGCCGCTTAAAAATTGGAATGATGGCATGAGCGCTGTTGAGGTAGCCCAATAAATTGGTCTTCACCACCTGATGGCTCACCTCTATGGGGATTTCTTCAAATTTTCCGCTGGCCATCACCCCGGCATTGTTCACCCAAAAATCAATCTGACCGGTTAATGTAAGCGCATGATCCACCAGTGATATAACCTGCGCTTCATCTGAAACATCAGTAGGCACGCCAATAGCGTTCGCGCCAAGGCTTATGCAGTAATCAACGGCCTGGCTTAATGCTTCCATTCCCCTGGAAGCCAGCACAACATTACATCCGGCCTTGGCAAAAGCTTCGGCAGTGGCCAGTCCTACACCACTTGATGCTCCGGTGATAACAACTGTTTTATTGATCAGGCTGGGTGTTGATGCATTTTTTTCCATGACGGTGATTGATTTAGGTGATAATTCTGCAACAGCAGAATTACTAAAATGTTTGCATCATTGGGTATCATCTCAGATATCCTGATTTAGTGGAGTTACTGATTCTGGAAAGGTGTCCCTTTTAACTGGGTAAAACTTTAGCGCCGGCGGACTGTTAGACAAGGGAAAAATACATCGGATATGACAGCAGATAAAAAACAGCAAGCGATCAAATTATTGAAACAGGGACTGGAAACCATACAGGACAGGGCCTACACGGAAATTGCAGAAATCCCGGTCGAAGACCAGAAAGATTTTCAGGTTAAGTACAGTTTTGCGCATGAGGGTATAGAGGGTATTTTTACCGTGGTCGGAAAAGCAGCCCCTGCTGAAGAAGGAGCTGAAATCCGCTTTACACTGCTGAGTGAATTCGCTGAGGATTCCCTGCATTACCAATCAGTGACGGCAAAAGAACAGGTTGACAATGACCTGATCAGCGCCGAAAGCTATCTGAACGGACACATCAATCAAGGATAAGTGAGCGGTTATGGACAAACCCAGCTATCTCAACTTTGACCATTCAAAATATTCTTGGAAACCGGACATCGATTACCGGAAAAATCCCGGGGCATACAGGGTGGGGAAAGGTGAGCAGGGTGTTTTGATCTGTGAGCCTTATAAAAGTGAAATTGGTCAGCACTGGCGTTTTAAAACGCCTGAAATCGCCAGAAGAAGCAGTGATAAAATCTACACATTGTTTCTGAACTATCTGCAGGAAGGGGATTTTGTGGGGGCGGACATGGCCCGTAAATACCTGCAGATGGGTTTTACCAGATCCAGGCGTTATGCCAATTACAGGGGTGGTAAAAAGTATGATGTCGATCAGCATTATCGCCAGCTGGAACGCGGTACAGGTGATGAGCAAAAAGCGCTATCGGCTTCAATATTTTATGATAAATGGAAACTTGCCGAAGCAAACCTGCAATACGCCAGCCTAAAAAGCGAATGGAAAGATGAAAGGGGTTAAAAAGCAGGACCTTCCTGAAAAGCAGTGCATAGTTTGTGGACGGAACTTCAGCTGGCGGAAAAAATGGGAAAAGGTTTGGAAGGAAGTAAAATTCTGCAGTGAAAAATGCAGGAGAAACAAGGGAAATCTGCCTGTTTATTAACACCTATTTTATGTTTTTATCTATGGATTTATAACGGAACATGAAAAAGAAAATAACGATAGATGCCAAAACCAACGATCAAATATTATGGATGGGCGATATACTTATCAGCTACAATGTAACATTTAGGATCAGCATACAATCTTTCTAAAGGTGAGGTTTATCCTTGGACCAATTCTTCGGGTGGTCTTGGCAATCCGGTGCTCCCAGCTGGACTGTAAATCCCCTTTCATGATCAGCAAAGAGCCATGCTCCAGGCGGACAGAATGCTTCTCCCGGTGATCCTCTTTTTTCCTGATATCAAAACTCCTGACCGAGCCAAAGGAAACTGAGGCGATGATGGGGTGTGATCCCATGACCGTTTCCTTATCGCTGTGCCAGGCGACCGAGTCTTTGCCGTCACGGTAGTAATTAAGCAGTACGCTATTAAAAGTAATGCCCGCTACCGGCTCCATCAGTTTTTTAAGTTCCAAAAGTTCTGGTGTCCATTGAAAAGGTATAGATTTTCCCAGGGAATCATAATCAATACCCTCGAGGTCCCCATACCAGGCAGTCAGTCTTGGCGTGAGCACCTCGCGGTCATACATCTTCACCAATTTCTGTTGCCATGGTGTACGATCAATAAAGGCTTCAAGCAAAAAATCGCTTTTATTCTGAGGAATAAATCCCGCGCGGTAGTCCAGCACATCAGCAGGTAATCCCGTGGTCTGCCCGCTATAGCCGAAAAAGCTCAGCTGTTCCATTACCTGCTCACCTCTTCCCAGCCAAATTTTTCCTTTTTATAGACCAGTGGTCTGGCCTCAATTAAGAAATCATCGGAAAAATCATGGTTGAACACCTGGAATTTTACCGCCCATTCATCTTTGAGCAGTCCCGGTATGAATTTTGAAAATAGTTGTTCAAAGCTTTTGAAGCTGATACCTTTTTTACATATAACCATATAATCTGCATCAGACCTTAACACTACCTTTTCAACCAGGTTTGGCCATCTTGAGCAGATTTCTTCAGGCAGCCAGTTGAAATATTGTGCCTCAATGTGCCCGGTCAGCCTTATAAAAAGTGCTGCACTAATCTCATCACCGCTCAGCTGCCTCCAGGTGCCATGCAGGTTTTCCAAACTGCCAATGAGTTCGCCATCGATCACAATCCTCCAGGCATTATCCGCACCGAACCGGATTAGCTGATAAACCTCAACTGTCCCATTTTCGCCATCAAAAAAATATTCCAGCTCAATCATAATTAGTATGTTTTTTTCTTTTCAAAAATCAAATATAAATCTTTTTACTAAATAAATTAGTATTTATCCACATTTTTACAGCTGCTTAATTAACCTTAGAAGGCTTTAAAACCGTTTTCAGTTATTTTTGTTAACAATTATAGTTACTAATATTTTTAGTATTAATTTTGTGTGATCGACCTAGGTATTTATTCAGGTCATGGGAGTAATAGAAAATGGCGGCAACTAAGAGGGATATCATTGATAAGCTTCAGGAACAGATCCTGAGCCTTCAGGGTTTTAAGCCTGTTGGAGATGGTCCCGCCATGGACTTTGGCCTCGGCGAGATAAGTATATCTTTTCCCGGTAAAGTGTTTCCCCTTGCTGCCATCCATGAATTCCTGAGCACAAACCTGGAGGATGCAGCGGCAAGTGGCGGCTTTATTTCTGCGCTGCTGTCCACCCTGATGCAAAAGGGCGGCCTTTGCCTGTGGATCAGTACACAAAGAAAAATATTTCCGCCATCACTGATCACTTTTGGGCTTTCTCCGGAACGCATCATCTTTATTGACCTGGCAAACGAAAGGGATGTATTGTGGGCCAGCGAAGAGGCACTAAAGTGTGAAAGTCTGGCTGCAGTGGTGAGCGAACTGGATGAGATCAGTTTTGCGCAAAGCAGAAGGCTTCAACTGGTGATTGAAAAAAGCCGTGTCACTTCTTTTATCATCCGAAAAAATGCGGAAAAACTCAGTTCTACCCTGGCGGCTGCCCGGTGGAAGATATCGGCCCTACCGAGCGGGGCAATTGATGGCATGCCCGGACTCGGTTTTCCAAAGTGGAATGTCGAGCTGCTAAAAGTCAAGAATGGGTTGCCGGGCAACTGGACGATTGAATACTGCGGGGGAAGTTTTAATATTGTTCGGGAAACGGTTATCGAAAACCGAGAAATCAGAAAGGCGGTATGATGCAGAAAAGATATATGTCCATATGGTTTTCTACTCTGCTCACAGACTGGATCCGCATCAAGCGGCCAGCCCTTAAAGCTTTGCCGCTTGTCTTTTCGGACAAGGCCGCTAACCGCATGGTCATTACCGCTGTAAGTCGTGAGGCTGCTTTGCTCGGTATCCACCAGGGCATGCCGCTGGCTGATGCCAGGGCAATTGTCCCGGGTCTAGAGGTGATTGAAAACCAGTGCCATAAATCAGAAAAACTCTTGAAGGCCATTGGGGAATGGTGCATACGGTACGCTCCGTTGGTCTCAATAGAGGAAGATCAGGGCCTGATCCTGGATATCAGCGGCTGCGCTCATCTCTGGGGAGGTGAAAGGGAGTACCTGCGCGAGATTGTAAACCGTTTGCGGGGGCTTGGTTATAATGTCAGAGCTGCTATATCGGACACCATGGGAACTGCCTGGGCGGTATCGCGTTACGGCAAAATCACTCCCATTGTTAAAAGCGGTGAAGAGCTCAACGCGCTCTTGTCCCTACCGCCGATGTCGCTCCGGCTTTCGCCCTTAGCCAGTCAAAAGCTGATCAAGCTTGGGCTGAAAACCGTGGGCAGCTTTATCTCTATGCCCCGCTCTGTACTGCGCAGACGTATCGGAGAGGAAAGCATGGAAAGGATCGAACAGGTACTGGGGCAAAAGGATGAGCGGTTTACTCCTATCACTGTTCCCCAAGTGTATAGCGCGCGCCTGGAGAGCATGGAGCCGATCCGGACCAGGAAGGGCATTGAGCTCGCCATTGAAAAACTATTGACCCAAATTTGTGCCCATCTTGAGAAGGATGGCATGGGCCTTCGGTCTGCCCAGCTGCAAAGTTACCGGATAGATGGCAAGATGATCAGGACCGAGATCGGCACCAATAGCCCGAGCGCGCATATCAGCCACCTTTTCAAGCTTTTTTCCTTGAAGATCGATCAGATTGAACCTAAAATGGGCATTGAGCTTTTTACCATGGAAGCTGTAAAGGTAGAACCGCTGGATCCACGGCAGGAAGCTTTATGGCTGGCAGAAAAAGGTATGGAAGACCAGAAGGTGACCGAACTTCTGGATAGACTTGCCGGAAAAGTCGGTCTGCAGGCCATTCAGCGGTATCTTCCCCAGCCTCACCACTGGCCGGAGCGATCGATCAAAAAAGTGGATTCGCTCCGTGAGGGGCTTTCTATGCCTTGGAGGACGGACCGCTTGCGGCCGGTACAGTTGCTGAAAATACCAGAGCCGGTCCAGGTTTCTGCGCCCATTCCTGATTACCCGCCCATGCTCTTCCGGTATCAGGGCATCACCCACCAGGTGAAAAAGGCGGACGGCCCGGAGCGCATTGAGCGGGAATGGTGGCTGGAAGAAGGCGAGCACCGGGATTATTATCAATTGGAGGATGCTGAGGGAAAACGCTACTGGCTCTTCAGGTCCGGGCACTACAGCTCAGAGAAAACATCCGGGTGGTTTATACATGGATTTTTTGCTTAAATAAGGATGGAATATATAGAGCTTCAGGTCACCAGTAATTTTAGTTTTTTGCGCGGCGCCTCTCATCCAGAGGAACTCATCGACCAGGCAGCGGCAATGGGCTACCGCAAACTGGCCATTACCGACCGCAATACCCTGGCTGGAATTGTGCGTGCACATGTGGCCGCCAGGAACCATGATATAAAATTGATCCCGGCCTGTAGGCTTGATCTGCTCGACGGACCTTCGCTGCTTGCTTATCCAACAGACAGGGCGGCCTATGGACGTCTTTCTGCGCTATTGAGCTTAGGAAATATGCGCGCGGAAAAAGGCAGTTGCCACCTTTATCAGGCGGATGTATTTGAACACTGTGAGGGAACCAAGTTTATCGTCATCCCACCGGAGGGCTTGAACTCGCTTTTTGATTATGAAGCAGGATTTAAATCGCAGGTGGCAGATCTCAGGTCAAAACTCGGTAAAAATCTGTTTTTGGCCGCAACCCGTAGTTATACCGGGGATGACCATAAAAGGCTCTTCAGGCTGAACCAGTTGTCTCAAGGCCTAGGTATTCCGCTTATTGCCACCAATGATGTGCATTATCATCATCCACAGCGCAGAGAACTACAGGATATACTCACCTGTACCCGTGAAAAATGCACGGTCCAGAACGCGGGTTTTCTGCTACACCAGAATGCAGAGCGGCATCTAAAGGACAAGGCAGAGATGACCAGGCTTTTCCGGCAATATCCGGATGCCATTGCCAACAGTGTACTTCTGGCAGAATCCTGCCAGTTTTCTCTGGACAGCCTGGAGTATTTTTATCCCGAGGAAATTACCTCTGGTGGCCGCACGCCACAGGAAGAGCTCACCTACCTCAGCTGGAAAGGGGCCAGAGAGATGTTTGGGAAAGAGATCCCGGAGAAAATTTCGGCCAATATCAATTATGAGCTGGCTTTCATGGAGGAAATGAATTATGCTTCCTATTTTCTCACCGTATATGATATTGTGAAGTTTGCCCGTTCAAAGGGGATCCTCTGTCAGGGCCGCGGTTCTGCTGCCAATTCTACGGTATGCTACTGCCTCGGCATTACCTCGGTCAACCCTACCAAGTTTGACCTGCTCTTTGAGCGCTTTATTTCCTCCGCCCGTAATGAACCTCCGGATATTGATGTGGATTTTGAACATGAGCGCAGGGAGGAAGTGATCCAGTACATTTATGGGAAATACGGCCGTGACCGCGCGGCCATTGTGGCTACGGTCACCCAGCAGCATCAAAAAGGGGCGATCCGTGATGTGGGCAAGGCCATGGGTCTTTCGGTGGACACGGTAAGTAAATTATCAGGGGCGATATGGGAATTTACCGATGAATGGTTCGAAGAGGCGCGGATCCTGGAAGCCGGCCTCAATCCAAAAGATCCGCTTCTAAAAAAGGTATTGCAGCTCACCGGGCAGATGATGGGTTTTCCCCGTCAACTCGGTCAGCATACCGGGGGATTTGTAATTACCCGTGGAAAGCTGACCGACCTATGCCCTATCCTGAATGCCCGGATGGTGGACCGTACCAATATTGAATGGAATAAGGATGATATCGATGCGCTGGGTTTTCTCAAAATCGATGTACTGGCATTGGGCATGCTTACCTGCATCAGAAAAGGGTTTGATCTGGCCAAAAAACATTATGATCTTGATTTAACCCTTGCTAAGATCAACCAGGAGGATGATCCAAAGGTATATGAGATGATCAGTCATGCGGACACCGTTGGGGTTTTCCAGATTGAAAGCCGGGCGCAGCAGTCCATGCTGCCACGCCTGCGTCCAAACTGTTTTTATGACCTGGTGATCGAGGTTGCCATTGTGCGCCCCGGCCCGATACAGGGAGATATGGTGCACCCCTACCTGAGGCGAAGGAACGGTGAGGAGGCTATTGAATACCCTTCACCGGAACTCAAAGAGATATTGGGAAGAACGCTCGGAGTACCCCTGTTCCAGGAACAGGCCATGAAAATAGCCATTGTCGCCGCGGGATTTACCCCGGCCGAAGCTGATGCGCTGCGGCGGAGCATGGCCACTTTCAAGTTTAAGGGACTGGTCAACCAGTTTGAAAAAAAACTCATCAATGGGATGCTCGAACGCGGTTATAGCGAGGATTTCGCCAAGCGTATTTTCAGGCAGCTCGAGGGTTTTGGGAGTTATGGATTTCCCGAAAGCCATGCCGCAAGCTTCGCATTATTGGTTTATGTCTCCTGCTGGCTGAAATGTTATTATCCCGATGTATTTGCGGTAGCGCTGCTCAACAGTATGCCCATGGGATTTTACCAACCGGCGCAGATCGTGATTGATGCCAGAAACCACGGCGTGGAGGTCCGGGCAATTGATGTTAATTATTCTTGCTGGGACAACTTACTGGAGGAAAAAAGTGGAAAGTACCACGCCATGCGCCTGGGCTTCAGGCAGATCAAAGGGATTGCGGTAGAGGAAATTGAACTGCTTGTCAAAGGTAGAAGCTCACCTTTCTGCACCATACATGAGATCATGGATGCCGGGGTATCTCAGAATACGCTTGAAAGACTGGCTGATGCGGATGCGTTCCGTTCATTGGGAATGGACAGGCGGCAGGCACTTTGGGAAGTTTCGGCGCTGGCAGACCGCCCAGTTGGTGTTTTTGAAAAGCAGGCCTCTGAAAGCGAAAAGGAACCACAGCTGTCCCTGCCTTTAATGAGCGATTCGGAGCATGTGGTGCAGGATTATGCCACTACAGCGCTATCACTGAAAGCACATCCGGTGAGTTTTGTGCGGGAAAAACTAACTCTGCTGAAGATCCTGTCCACCAAAGAAACAGCGGAATCCTGGGACGGAAGGCTGGTGAAAGTCGCCGGACTGGTTCTTGTACGCCAGCGTCCGGGAACTGCCGGAGGGGTCTGTTTTATTACCATTGAAGATGAATCAGGAGTAGCTAATCTGGTGGTTTTTCAGCAGCTTTTTGAAAAGTTCAGAAAGGAAATTTTAGGCGCCAGGCTGTTAATGGTAGAGGGAAAACTGCAGCGTGAGGGCGAAGTCGTGCATGTAATTGTCAAACGGTGTTTTGATCTGACCGGGATGCTGAAAGGACTCACTGATGCCGGGCAGGAAGAACTGCCGCTGCTAACACTCTCGCGGGCAGATGAGCGGTCACCATATCCGGCACAGAACAAACCTACGCAGAAAAGAGAACAGGCGGATGGTACTGTCTTTCCGCCTGCACGGAACTTTAAATAGCTTCTAGTTGAGATCTATTTTTGGGGTACCCTGTAAAATAATGCTGACAGGGCTTTGAGCGGTGCCGATAAATACCATTTCAAGCTGGGTATGCAGATGGACCCCGGCGGCTTTTAGGGACTGGTAAGCAAATTCAAGCATAGCACTTTCATCTTTAAAGGTAAGATCACCGGGCAGGTGGAGGGCTATGATGTTGGGAAGGCCGACCTTAAGGCTAATATTAAAGTTCTTTAACAGATTTTCCAGTTTTTCTGCCACCTGGGCAAGTTCGTTGGGCGTAATGCTGGCCATAGCGATTGAATTTTATGATATCTTTTTCAGGTAAATTCTATAAAAACAAGTTTACGCCAGTGTTTATTTTTTGATGCACCAGGTAGTCGTACTGCGCAAGTTCTGTACATTGGTGGTCTTGATGGGCTCGTGGAGTTCGCCTCCCAGTTTTTTTGGCCATCCGGATCAGCATTTCCTGATTAACCAGAAAGCGTTCAGAACCATCGGGAAGGATATACCTTCCACTACCAATAAAATGCACTGCGGATTCGATACCGATGTCGGAAGCGAGCCTGGAAAAAAAATAACCCCCTGGCTTCAGCACACGCCACATTTCCAGAAGCATAGCCTCAAAATGCTCCAGACTTTCTGCGAAATGCAGAACTGCGCTACTGATTATCAGATCAAATTTTTCATTTCAAAGGGCAGCCTGTCTACCTTGGATACCTGAAAATTATCTTTTGCAACCACACCAGAAAACTGTTCCGCAATTTCCTGCAGCTGGGTAATGGCCTCAGCAGGATTATCTATTCCATAGGTCTGACACCCATTCTTCAGAAAGTACATCAGGTTTCTGCCCATGCCACATCCCGCATCCAAAACCATTTCGCAATTGGAATACGTACCTTTCAACAACTGGTCAAATAGGTAGATATCGATATCCCCAAAGGTTTCGCGCAGGTCCTGAACTGTTTTCATCTTTTAGGCAAAGATATAAAAAGGACCGAAACCGCAAACCGGCAGGCAGCCGGCGATCAAGTTCTGGCTGAAACGTTTTCCCGATCCTTTGACATGTTTCGCTGACCAGAGAGCAAGGGTTTAATGACCGGTTTATTTTTTGTTATTTTCAGATCACTCTACTTCACTGCGCGTCATGAAATCGGCTCATGATCAACGGAAAACCAGTATGAAGCCAAAACAGTGTGCTGATCTTTCCTTTTGAGAGACCACTTCCGGGATCATACCGGGCCAGGTAATGAATTTCTTTATTGCATAACTTATCCTCAATAATGCTATCGACAGTCGATGCTAAAAAATGAGCAAGTTCTTCCCCAGAAATGATCTTTTCTTTTTGGCCCGCTGCCTCCTTAAGCTCCCGCCATAAATATGGGTCTCCTCTTAGCCCCCATCTGGCGGGCTCCGGTTCAAAAAGATAGTTGTTCTGCGCTGTCATATCCCGCTGGCTCCTCATTATGTATTTTAAAAGCAAAGTGCATCTCCAAACTTTTTGGTCGCATAAGCCTTATAAATGTTATTTGCGCGCTGGATCTGTTCTTGTGATATATTTTCACTTTTCATCACCTTCTTTCCTTCCATTACGCGGTGTGCCCGGCCATCTTTGACATAGATCCGGTATTCTGTTTTGATAGTAGGCCCCGCTGCCGGCCCACCTTCAATGAAATCATAACAGAATATGGGTTTTCCCGCACGATAAAAATAGCTTGTTGTCCATGAGCCATCACCAATTGATCCTGATTCGGTTATTTTAACAATGCTTTTACCTTCAAAAAAATAATTCACCTTTCCATCTTCCACACATCCCTCCTTTTCATATTTATAACTTTGCTGGCTGAGCTTAAGCCCGTTTATCCTATTATATTCCTTGCGGATGGCTACTATAGTTGCATCATCCTGCGCAAAAGCCTGTTCGAACAAAAAAAAGGAGAAAATAAACAGTAAATTCCGGAAATGTTTCATGAGATGAGATATTTTGATATTTGTAAATCTTACCGATACAAATTTAACATTAGAAAGCTTCTTTTTATTAAAATAATTGATCATTCCTTTTTTTAACGGTCCTTGGAAATATCAGGCAGAATATAAAATACAGCATGGATATCAACACCGCATACAAGCAGAGTGCTATTAATGCAACTATATTAAATCTTGTTGTTGGAGTGTTGAGCTACTTTTCTCACTCAGCTTTCAATGACTGGATCTTCGAAAAGCATTAGGATACCGGTAAAGATTGTTCACAAAAAAATTTGCCGGAAGCTTATCGCAGAAAACATTCTCTCCCCTGATTTGCAAAAACAGGCTTAATGTTTAATTTTGCGCCTGTAATTAAAAGTTGACACATAGAACGGTTTCAACAGATCTCTTACCCAATCAATACATCCATAAAATGGAAGAAAACGACTTTGTTTCCATCTGGCTTCAAGAAACCGGAAACCCGGCCATTGAGAAATTAACAGAAATGAATATGAAACTTGCGGCCGACACCGCAAAAAACCTATCTGAAAAAGGGCTTTCCGAAGATGACCTTGCTGCCATGCTGGACATCAACCCTGATGAGATCAAAAGATGGCTGATCGGCAAACATCCTTTTAGCGCTAAGGTTTTAAAAGAAATCTCTGCAGCTACAGCTGGTAATCCAAAGCCAGAATTTTCGTAAATGGCAAAATAGAATATGTTCTATTGAGAATAAAAACAGCGTCAAAGGCATCTCATAAAAAAAATATTTATTTTAATATACGGTTTCTCTGTGGGCAGTCCAACACTTCAACAAACCACTAAAAAACAAACGTTTACAACAGAAATAATTCCGTACAAAAGCCCTTTTCAATCGCACATATTCATTGTAGGCCATAATTGTGTGAAAACCATCTTACCATAAAGTTGTTGTAAAAATAGGTGCAATAAGTAATTGCCCTTTTAAAAAAAGCAACTTATGGATTCAGGAACTATTGTATACAGCAATTTAGAAGAGCTCTCAAAAAGTATTTATCAGTTAACAGACGGCGAAGCTGACATTAAGGGTTGGCCTGTGCGAAACGAAGCCGGCGATGCAGTGGGAAAGGTACGCGATCTGCTGTTTGACCCCGAGCAGAATGCCGTAAGATACGTTATTGTGGAACTTTCCGATATGGGTGAAGATCTTGAGGAAAAAGCTGTTCTGATTCCGATCGGACTTGCAAATTTAGCGGAAGACAAAAAAGAGGTTGTTCTCCCTGATATTCACCATGATCAGTTCAGGGCAATGCCAAGATACATCATCGGTGAGGTGACCCCGCAGATCGAGGACGAGATCAGGAGTGTTATCGGAAGTCCTGCAGCATTAAGGATAGAAGATGAAATTGTAGAGATTGACCGTGCGAATTTTAACCGCCATCAAGCTTAATCCGACAGCGGCCCAGTATTTTGGATTGGTAAACGACCTTAACATTGTGCCGCCTCATTACCAATAATTAAAATATTATAAAAATATTTTATTGAAACGGGAACTTATCCACTGGATATTTCCCGTTTTCTGTTTATAACAGATTCTGAATTAAACTCAATCCGGACCGCCACTTAAAGCACCCATCTGTCATTTGACAGCAGAAGACCTTAAACGGTGCAGGAAGTACATTAGACTAAATTTCGAAGTTTAAGCAAAAATAATTACAGTTGTTCGCCCGATTTAAAAAGCTGTTCGTCGATAATTACCCCACGTTGGTATATTAAGGACTTTCCTGTTGCAACGTTTCTGCCTTACCGGCGTCTTATCATTAAAACAGAAACAAAATATTTAAAAATATAAACAACAGCATTATGAAAACCTCAATCAAAACCCTAACAAAATCACTAGTTGCAGCAATCGTTCTAACTTCTTCGATCTTCGCCACCAGCGTTTCAGCAGATGAAAAACAACCGGTTAAAATATCTGTACCAAGCAATTTTAACAAACTTATTGTCAGTGGAAACGTAGAAGTTACACTGATCCAGAACGGAAGAGAAGGTGTAAGCTATAATGATGACAATAATGGAAAGGTTAAAGTCATTCAGGATGGATATGCTTTAAAGATCAGCTCAGAAGATAAAAGTCCTGCAAAAATAACCGTATATGTAAAAAACATCTACCGAGTTCAGGCCTCAGATGATGCGGTGGTAAAAACAGATGGCAAACTGGATGTAAAATATCTTCAGGTTTTTCTGAAAGGAAATGCGGTCGCCAAAATAAACTCACATTCTGAAAGTCTATACACTGTGATCGAAGACAATTCAGATCTTAAATTATCCGGCGCCACTGAAAGCCACAGCCTGGTGATGGGTAAAACACAAAAATTGAACCTTGATAAATTTGCCGCCTTGAAAACAGAAATGATCACTCCTGAATCACTGTTACAGACAGCATCATTAGCTAAATAACTCAATTCAGCTTCAACTGAAAGAACCGCATAACTGAGGTGACCCCAAAGATCAATAGAGTTTTGGGGCCACCTCTTTTTTGTAATTATCCAGTCCTTATTCATTTATGTTTGAACATTGTGGTCACCATTACATTCAAATACAGTTTCTGGTTCAGCAAGAGGATTGGTTTATCAGGGCTGGATCAAGAAATCGATCGGAAAAGCGAATCAGTAGAGAGAAGAAATAAAGGAGTAAATTTAACTGGTGAATGTCTAGCGGGACTATATAAAGAAGAGCAATGAAAAGAAGGGAGTAAAGGAGTGAGTGGAAATGCAACATAAGAAGTTATATCAGAAATCCGCTATCGTTGCTAAAACTAGTACAACAAGGAATACTAATATTAGCACCGCAACAAATACTAATAATAAAACCGCAACAAATACTAGAATAAGCACAACAGCAAATACTAAAATAAGCACAGCGATAAATAATCGCAAATCAGATTCTGGATACCATGCGTCGGGCAGGCTCGATGTCCGGGAGGATGATCCCTTTCAGGCAAAACTGGAGATTAATCTTTCAGCCCGTGAAAATCACCTTTTGTTAATCGTATTAAACTTATGTGGCAAGGGGCACGTGAAATGGTTATAAATGATTTTCCAGCTGCACCAGATATAGCAAATGATCATGAAGCATATTTGAAAAATATAGATACGATCTATGTTACTGATGCATATCACTCTTTATCGATTGAAAGGTATCGGGTTACCCCTGAATTGATTGAGCATGTAAGTTCGGGAAATTGGAACGCTGAGCAAAATGAGCAGGATAAAAGACAGAAAGATGCTATGGCGGCACGGGGATATTTTCAGGCCTTCCAGGTTATTAGGGAAAGTGTGAAGAATATTTTAGCTGGCAATAATGCAAGTGTTCAGGTGGATGAGGATCACCAAAAATGGTATTGCGAGTTATTCGATCCGAGTGTTGCGGCAGGTATTCTAAAAGCATCAGATCTTGCGGGTTATCGAGGTCATCAGATTTATATTAGTAACTCACAGCATGTACCGTTAAGTGTGGATGCGATGCGTGATTGTATGCCGGTATTATTTGAACTGCTGGAATCCGAAACAGAGGCATCGGTACGCGCGGTTTTGGGACATTTCATTTTTGTATTTATTCACCCTTATATGGATGGCAACGGCCGGATTGGACGCTTTTTGCTAAATACGATACTGGCTTCTGGCGGGTATCCTTGGACGGTTGTTCCTGTTGAAAAAAGAGATGCACATATGAAAGCATTAGAACATGCCAGTGTTCAGCAGGACATTAGTCTATTTTCAAAATTCATTGCGCACCTGGTAGTTGAAACCATGCAGGGAAGACCAGTAGCCCAGTTACCGGCATAATGTGAAAGGATTGTGCTAAAAAGCATAACCAGACCTAAAAAATAGTTTTTGTAACGAATGGATATTTGGAGCATCATCCTGTGCATCTGTAGTGATATCATTTTATCGCGCCATTTATGGTATCATTTGTAGGCTCATTTATAGCTTCACTTTCGCATTAATAGGAAGATTGCTGGGTGTGGGCGATTTTTTATGATTCAACCCGCGCATGAATTAGCGCATTTTAAGATAAATTTCTGGTAAAGATTTCCTTTTTATGCCGCTAGCAAATTACAGCAAGGTTAAAGGATTTCGGGGCGAAATAAATTTATTCAGAAAATGAGAGAAGTCATACGTGGCCTGATTAGCGGAACTATCTTGCTCTTCATCACTCTGACATTCGGTAGAGAAATGCAAGCGCCATATTTAAAGATACTTTACCCGGATTACCTCTTGGGCTGACATCCGCTATTTCTAAGCTTCAAGAATCCATCGAAATGAAGCCTGCCTAAACAACCTTAATTTTAAAAGGCTTAATAATTCATGCCCAGCGCAGTCTGATTTCCGAAAAATCATAACACATCTTAACTTTATCGGATAGGAAAAATGCCCTCCATCAAGAAAACTGCATTGGTAGAATAAAAAAAAATTATCATTAACAGAAAAAGAATCCATTGGTGTAAACTTCAGAATTAATTAAATATCTGGCCCTCGCGGTAATCATGGTCAATACGTTCGAGCTTACCTGCTTTGAAATGCAGGGTTACCGTTGAGGCTCCGGTGATGCTCGCGCTAACAAAGTCTGAAAAACCAAACTGCCAGTCATCCTGATTATCCATGTCAGGATCATAAGGTTTATTCAAAGGTTTATCAGAAAGCACAAATCCATAAGATGAATAGGCTGGTAACTGATGAATTTTAACCAGCTTCGCTGCCAATGCTGCAACAGGATCATCTACTTTAATTGCTGTATCATCCGCGGCGTCGTTGGGCCATTTGGTTACCCCTGTAGTGAGCCCACCTCCAGTAGCGATCTGTTCAATCTTATTTCCGCTAAAAAGCAGTACTACCCGGTCTAGCGTACCAGTATTATTATAAATAGTCAAAGCATAATAATATGGGAGTAGGGGGTTTAATGCTTCTGGCGAACTGTACGGCTTATGGCCAAAAATCGCCACATTCTGAAAATCAAGCGTCGGTCCTGCCTTCTGCAACTGAGCGAATACTTCCGCATGCGAACTGCCAATCCGTATTCCCCATTTTTCACCTTTTGTTATGGATTCAGAATAGCTTCCCTGTTTTTCTTTTTTGCATGCTCCAAGAGTGAACAGTAAGAGTAAAATTGGCAATAATCTTTTCATCAGCAATTAGTGTTAATTCAGAAGTATAAACGCAAGTAATGGCAAAGTCGCTACATCTTTCGATGAAACAACTTTATAAATTTTAGCTTACGACTTTATTCTAACCTTCCCGTGCGGTAAATCCGTTTGCATCATCAATTTTTTTCAGCAATGCATCACGCATTTCATCCAAAAATCTGGTCTTGCTCATGCCCTTCCTTTGTTTGATTTCAGCGAACCGCCTATAATACCTATTTAGGTTTACCTGAAAAATATTCTGAAAAGCCTCAGCAATTTCCGAAAGTTCCGCCTTCCCATTGTTGATCTGGCCCGTATGGTAAAGACCATAAAGAATCTCTATCAGATTAAGGCTTTCTCCGGTCCATTTTAATTTCCCTTTGTCAAAATTCGCAGGTTTTCCGGAGCTTAAATGATGCTCATCAACGATCAGATCATTCAAATGCTTTTGCAACATTTCACAGGCCATGAACCTCGAAAAAAGATACTCGTGACCAGTACCGAATGATGGGTCGACTCTTGGAACTGAACTTAAGCGGATATCTTTTGAGGAAGCTCCCCGGAGAAAAAACAGGTGATCGAGTTCGTCGGTCCCTAACCTGTAATACTGATACTGGAACTCGTGTGTACGGTAAAAACGATTGATATAACGTATCTGCTCATTATAATGTTCTTTAAGTTTATTATCTTTTCCCAAGGGCTTTGTGGTATCTATGTTGAGCAGTTCTGAATAAAATATCAGCCAGCGAACGAACCTGGGCTTTTCGACCTTAAAAAACCAGATTTCTTCTTCTTTATCAATGAAATGATAATGTTCGAGAAGTGCCTTTAAATCGTCTAAATATTGCTGAACGGTCAGCATCGCTTGTTTTAACATGGTTGACTTTGAAAGCCTATCTTTTTTTAGCACTTCTAAATCTGTTTCCATCTTCTCGTACAGGTATTGACTTTTTTGTTTTAGCATATAGTTATAGATTAGATTAAACCGGCCCTTGGTTGAAAAGCATGGTAGAGATTTTCCAATAGCCAGCGAGATTAAATCATAATTAAATAAGTTGTGTTAAATTCTACCTTTCCGAAAGTTAATCTGTTTCCAGAGAACACTGAAAATGATCTCGAACTGTCCGCGTAAAAAAATTCGCGATTCGAGGTGAGGAATAATCACTTTAACAAGCGGATCTCTTTGTCTAGTGTAACAGGAACGTACTGAGCCAAAAATGTTCCGGCTGATCTAAAAGTATCATCAACCAGATCAAGAAACTCTTCTAAGTTTACAACATTGTCAGTAAGCATTAGCTCAGCGATTTTGGCTGTCCTATTATCGAAGGATAAAAAATATAAGTCTCTGATGAGGATCAGCAGGGAATAAATCCATGGCTTTCCCTTTTTAAAAAACAGATCTTTTCTTCATGGCCCTTAAAACCGGTTTTGGATGGCTCTTTCTTCAATGTAGCCAGGGCTATCTGAACAAGGGGCAAGCTACTCCTTAACTGCTCCAAGGTATTTTGAATCGACAAAGTTTCCTCAATCTGGAGGGACAACTGCGGATAAAATTTTTCTGATAGTTTCTGTAGGTTCATAACAATATAATTAAGTTGATAATTTGAGCAGCGCTAGCCGGTGCGGGCGACAATTCAAGGGAGGATTTGAACTTCTAAAGCAATAGCGCTTATAATAAAATGATTATACAAGCGTTTTAAATCTGTATCCTTCCGACGGAACAATATTACCAAGGTTAAAAGAGCAAAGCGTTGATTTGTGACACAATCGATCTACGCATGAAAAACCAATGCATTCAAGAAGCCGACCTGCTGGAAACACTGGGCTTTATTGTACCCCTTCCCGCACCATTTCAAAAGCGGGTGAACGAGGAAATTCTGACCGAATCGTTCAACAGAAAACACATTTTACTATGGCCCGGTGAAATCGCCAGGAGACTGTATTTCATACAGCGCGGATTCCTGCGTGCCTACTTCATTGATGACAATGGAAAAGAATGCACCACCTGGTTTATGGGCCAGGGAGATCTAATGATCTCGGTCTATAGTTTTTTCACACAAAAACCTGCTTACGAGTATATTGAGGTAATTCAAGCATGTAAATTGCAGTCCTTGAGTTGGGGCGAACTCAACGCGTATTATGCAGATTTCAAGGAAGGTAATTTATTGGGAAGAATCGTGACTCAAAAGTATTATCTCTTGAGTGAAGAGCGTGCTATCTTTCTGCGCACCCAGAGCCCGGAAATCAGGTATGATCTTTTACTGGAACAGCATCCGGAAATTGAGCAACAGACAACACAAAACAATATCGCCTCTTATCTCGGAATCAGCAGGGAAACATTAAGCCGGATTAGGAGAAAAAAACTGGAAATGTGTCACCAGACACAAAACCGTAATGAATCAGATCCTCATTTTCACTAAGCAACCCGACTTATGGAAACAAAATTTAAAACCGCTATACTCCTTTTGCTCGTGATGTGCGGATGTAAAAAGGAGCAAAATGAAAACACGAGCCTAAAAGCAACAAACCAGATTGTGGGAAATCTATCCCTAGAAGAAGCGAGAGACTATCTCAACCAAATTGATCCAGATAGTGCAAAGACGTTTCAAAAAATGAAGGTTGACTGGACTCTTGCAATAAACAAAAATAATAGGAAAAGCGACGCTTGGCATATTTTATTGCCAGGCCAGCCCACCTACCAAAGCTACAAACAGGGATACCGGGAACTCATTATTAAAAGAAACAGAAAAACAGCACACATTGAGGCAAGGATAACCGAGACTATACCTGATGCGCTATATCTGCAGGAGAACCGCATTTCAAAAACTACTACTTTTACCGGAAGGGTTTTTCATTATAACCTCAATTACAAGCTGATCAATGGTCAAATCTATAGTAATGGAAAACAAGTAGGAGAAATTCGCCAGTTATCCAAAAAGGAGCTTCTCGATCAAATGAACAGCATACTCGGCCAACATACTAGCACATCTTTAAGCCCCATTCAGGGAAAACTTATGAAAGCGATGGTCATTGAAAGCTGTACCTGGGTACAGAACAGCTATGTTGATGCGAATGGCGATCTGACCATCCACTCCGAAAGAATCTGCAATTATACCGTTTATGACGACGGGGTAGGCGGCAATGGATCTTACGAAGGAACCGGGGGAGGCGATAGTGGCACATCAGGATCAGGCGGCGGAGGAGGAGGATCAACGGGTACCGCGAGCCCTCCTCCACCCCCACCATCGAACCTACCGGGAGAAAACAACAGTAAAGTTGACCCAAAAAAAATGATGGACTGCTTTTCTGCCATTACCGACCCCAACGCTGCCTTCGTCGTCCGCGTATACGTCATCGAACCCCAGCCCGGTACGTTTTTCAATGTTGGCCAGAACGCTTTCGGTCACGTGGCCATTTCCTTAAGCAAAACAAGTGGCAACAATACCATTACCCAAACCATCGGCTTCTACCCAACAGGAACAGGCCTTGAAAAACTCAACTCAAAATCGCAGATTTTAGATAACAGTTTTGTAGAATATAACATGAGCGCCACCTACTATGTTACTAATGAAAGTTTCCAAAAGGTCATCAACTATGTCAGCAATCCCCCTACACAGTACCACTTTACCGATTATAACTGCTCCGCATTTGTTTTTGGTGCAGGGCAAGCGGGAGGTCTTCCCATCCCGGACCCTATTACACAGGTCGGCATCGGCGGCCCAGGCGGCGCTAGCTTTGCCAGAACACCCGCTGGAATGGCGAGTGCCCTGCGGGCACAAAAAGCCGCAACCCCAAATGCAGATATTAATGAAGGTGGAGGAAGAATTCCTGCCAGTAAAGGACCATGTAACTAGAAATCATGAAAAAAAGAAACAGAATAATCGCCATTATAATCCTAGGGATTATCATCATCAGCAATACACCCCCGTTCCAATTTTTCCTTCAGGAAAATTACCACTATAAAAATAAGGATGGAAGTTTTCAATTTACAGAGCAAGCTGGAATGGGTAGAGACTTTCAAGTTGCAAAGAGACAATTTAAAAATTTTGTTAAAACACACCCGAACAATCAGAACAAAACACTCTACAGGACTTTCTTAGTAAAACCGTGGAAATTTTGGGAGTGGTATCAGCTGATATTTAATAATGAAAGATTCAGATTGACCTTTTGGGCAAAGTATGATTAAAGTTTCGAATCCACAAAGACAGCCGCTTTCCAAAAGAGAAGACGAAATGGAAGTTTTTGCTATTAAGAAAGACATCAAGCCTGACATTGAATCAGAACTGGAACAAACAGATAGAAAATATGGTCATGTTGTAAACTTTGACTTCGACTGATCGAAGCCATTATATACCCATCGTCGTGGAAACATCTAAGGGCTGCTTACTTACTGTACAAAAATGGGTAGATTAAAAAATAGTTAATCGAGATGATTGTGTAAACTTAAGAACCTAGTTATCATTTTTTTTTGTGTAAATGTGTGTCCCTTTCTTACTAGGATGTGATTTAATCACCACGGATGTTTGCAGACGTTTTAGTGCGATTGATATTGATGTTCCTTTATAATACCATCCGATATTTTGTAAATGATGTCTAATTTCCCTAATCTCTTTCGGAGTATCAAGAAATCCATCCATAATAATCCTTTTTAATGCAAATGAAATTTCTGGACTTTCACTCAATAAAGAGTAGAATTTGTCATGCTTTGAATATAGCATAACTAGTGATTCCTTAAAATTTTCTAAAGGCTGAAAATTTTCATCGGATAACTCTTTAAGAGAAATTTTCGTGAAATTGATTACGTTATCTAACAGATTTAAATTATAACCAGCTTTGCCACTCTCAATATTTACTATTGTCGCTTTAGATAGTTCCGTTAAAATGGAGAAATTTAACAATGACAACCCTAGACTAGCTCTTATTGCCCTTAAATTCTTACCAATAATGTCTCGAGATAACTTGCTCATTGAGCAAATGGAAAAAATCAAATCACAACAAATTGACTACGTATTTTATTTTTATGATATAATTTATTACATTTGAGTAATAAAGGTATTAAAGAGTCTCGGCTACCAAATTCTGACAAGTGAAGCCAACGAGACAATAGATTAATGCCTGTAGTGATATTTTGCGTATTTTTGTACGCACTGTAGATCTATGGGCTCTATTGTAAATCCGTTGGCAAGGCCGTCAGAAGCCTGGTAGAACGGTTGTAGAGCCTATAGATCTATGGTGTTCTAATCGCTTCCAAGACTCGTAAACTATACGAGCAATGAGAAAACAAAATATATTTCGGATTAAAAAGCAACTCTTTACCGAAGTAGAGGTATTATCCTATCTTGACTTTTTTTCATTACCCGATTTTCAAATATTTCTACATCAATCCCAATTGATTTGTCCCTTTGACCGGCTTTATGCCCTCAAACCGAAGAATCCTGAGTAGATGTTGAAAAGCCTGCCTTAATTTGAATAATAGGTTCTTAATAATGATTAAAAGGCAGGCTTCTCTAATCCGCACCCACAGTATACTAAAGCGCTAAATTAGCTAAACATGGGAAACCCGCATACCATCCTTATTGCCCTGATCATCTGTGCTCCCGAGTAAAGAAATTTACCAGGCGGGACGGCCATGCTTATCCGTTAATAATGAATAATTTCTACATGGCCTCCGTCCTGGTTTCTTAAACCGCTACCTAACGGTATTTTCTATCAACCAACCAAAACCAATTACATGAAAAAATCAATAATAATTATTGTACTGGCCACGCTTTGCCTAAAAACGAACGGTTACGCTCAGCAGGATTCCAGTATTAACTTCAATCTCTCGGGGCTTAAACCAGGTAAAACTATGCCTGATCTCACAATCCAGAATTTATACAATTATAAAAGCAACACCTTGCGCCTATCGGATTTCCGCGGAAAGCTACTGATATTGGATTTCTGGGCTACATGGTGCAGCCCATGCATTGCGATGTTCCCGAAAATGGACAGCCTTCAAAAGGTTTTCAGTAATGAGATCCAGTTCCTATCGGTCACATCCGAAGAAGAAAAAACAGTACTGCCTTTTATAAAGAAATTGGAGAATGGTCACTCTGGCTCTGTGCCTATAGTTTATGGAGACAAGGAGCTTAAAAAATATTTCCCCCATATCTATCTTCCGCACTATGTCTGGATTGCTCCGGACGGAAAGGTGTTACAGTTTACCTCGATGGAAGAAATTAATGCAGGGAACATCAGGAAAGTGCTTGAAGGAAGTACCACGCTGAAAGCAAAAGAAGATAAATATATCCCGTTTGACCGGAGCAGGCCGATTTATGTTAACGGAAACGGCGGTAAGGCGGAGAAACTGATTTCTTTTTCCCTGTTCAGCGGGTACGTGGAAGGCATTTATGATGGAACGGATATTTTCCGTAACAGAAGTGGTTTGGTCAACCGGATCCTATGTACAAATACGGGAATAATGAATTTATTTCTACATGCCTATAGTGAAGACCGGTTTTTAACCCGCAATGAGGTACAGCTTTTGGTTAAAGACAGTTCTGCCTTTCGTGCCCCTCCAGTAGGTAAAGAGCGCGATGACTGGTCGCGAAAATACAGGTTCTGTTATGACATTGCTTTTGAACCTACAGCAAAAAACAGTCTTTATCTAGCGATGCAAAAGGATTTGAGCAAGGTATTCCCTAAATTCAGTGCCCGCGTATTGCCGGTAAACAGGAAATGTTATGTACTCAAATTGATTTCAGGAAAGGATACACTGAATACCAGAGGGGGAACGCCTGAAGTGAAGTTTACCCGCTTCGGCTGCAGCATCAAAAATGCCACCTTCAACCACTTTATTTCACGGTTGAGGATCTATTACCTTCAAAAATCACCTATTCCCATTATAGACGAAACAGGGATTACCAGAAAAGTTGATTTTTCAATTGAGGCTAATCTGGCGAGCGTAAAAGACATGAACAGAGCCTTGCGGGCCTATGGTATGGAAATCATTTCTGCGGAGCGCTCCATAAGAACCCTTCAGATTTTTGACACCGCTAATCTGCCGAGGCCATGAGAAAACTGATTTTGATTTTAATACTGTTCCCCTGTGTGCTAAAAGCCCAATCCATTTTGAAGGGAACGGTTAAAGGAAAAGATGGGGGGCCTCTCCAGGGTGCAAATATCACCATTATTCCCCTAAGCGAGGCCAGCGAAAAAACAACCTCCCCAAGGAAAAATAGTGAAAAAGAAGGCAACGGAACCTTGGCGGGTCATGGGACCAAACAAATAACTACTGATAGTAGAGGTGTATTCTCACTTCCCCTTTACTCTGGAAGATATCGATTCACCATCAGGCATGTTTCACATCTTCAGCTGGATCAAGTGATTACCATCGATGGGGATAAAGATATGACCTTTATACTCTCCAATGATGAGCGGCAGCTGCAGGAGGTTACAATTTCCACGGGTTATCAAAAACTCCCAAAGGAACGGGCAACAGGTTCCTTTTCAATAGTGGATCGAAAGCTGATCAACCGGACAGTAAGCCGTGATTTGCTGAGCAGAATTGTAGATGTGGTACCTGGGCTAACTTTGAACAGCCGGGCGAAGACTGGTGAAAGCGGACTGACAATCAGGGGACGGAGTACCATTTCTGCTGGAGCAGATCCGTTGATCGTTGTCGATAATTTTCCTTATGAGGGATCTTTGGACAACATCAATCCCAATGATGTGGAAAGCATCACGGTGCTTAAGGATGCGGCGGCAGCGTCGATATGGGGTGCAAGGTCAGGAAACGGAGTGATCGTTGTGACAACTAAAAAAGGTATGTACAATCAGAAACTATCTATTTCGCTCAATAACAATTTAACGTTGTCAGCAAAGCCGGACCTGTATTATCAGCCTGTGATGAGCAGCCAGGATTATATATTGGTGGAAAGGTTGTTGTTTTCGCGTGGTTTTTATACCTCAACAGAAAACTCCGTGAACCGTCTGGCGCTGAGCCCCGTTGTTGAACTATTAATTGCGGGCCGCGACAAGACTATTACTCCTGGCCAAATGGAGTCTGCAATTTCAGCACTAGGCAATAATGATGTTCGTAATGACTATGAGCGCTATCTTCTACAGCGGCCCGTATCCCAGCAGTATTCATTAGGCTTGAGCGGTGGCTCCGAAAGACAGCTTTATAGCCTCTCGGTAGGTTACGACCGTGGCAGCCAGGCCCTGAAAGGAAACTCCTCTTCGAGGCTTTCCATTAATGGATCTAGCAGTTTGCAGCTCATTCCAAAAAAACTCGAAGTAAGCACTGCGCTTTATTATACTCGAAGCATTGGGATAAATCCAAACCCGGGCTCTGGATTGACGGTATCCTCAGCAGTCCCACTTTACCCCTACACCCGTTTGGCAGATGATGAGGGAAACCCCCTTGTAGTCACCCGGCAGCTCCGACAAAGTTATGCCTCGGGTTCGGTTGGCCGTGGTCTGCTGAACTGGGAATATATACCTTTAAGCGATTACCTGGGCAATGACTTCAGCTCTTCGCTGGTGGACTACCGTTTTGATGCAGGCTTAAAATACAGCATTTTACAAGGCCTCGATATATCTGCCCTGTACCGTTATGGAAGGACAGATGGCCTGATCAGAAACCTGCAGGAAATGAATACCTATTACACTCGGGACCTGATCAACCGCTTTACGCAAATAGCAGTTTCGGGGGCGGTGACCTATCCCGTACCCATGGGAGGCATACTAGACCAGGCAATAAACTCCCGAAGCGAAAACAACCTACGTTTTCAGGCAGACTATCAACGCTCTTTTTCAGCTGAGCACGAAATCAATGTGCTTGCGGGATATGAGGTTAGAGAACAGGAAAGCCTTTCCGTGCAGAACCGATTTTACGGGTACGATACGGAACATGCCACACTCAGGGGCGTTGATTACATCAATACGTATAAGTCTTCGGTAAATCCGGGTACACTACTGATGATCCCCTTCGCTGACGGGGAGACCCAGCTGACCGACAGGTACCTCTCCTATTATTTCAATGGGAGTTACAGTTACAAAAGACGGTATGCCGCCAGTATAAGCTCAAGACTCGACCGCAGCAATCTTTTTGGGGTGCGCAGTAATCAGAAGGGTGTGCCGCTATATTCAGCCGGATTGTCGTGGGCAATCTCGGATGAAGATTTTTACCATCTATCATTCCTGCCCTACCTTAAGCTCAGGCTGAGCTATGGCTACAACGGGAATATCGACAAAAGCCTTTCTGCCTATACCACAGCAAGCTATTCGGCTTCAGCGCCATTGACCCAGCAGCCATATGCGACCATTATCAACCCGCCAAACCCTGAGCTGCGCTGGGAACGTGTGAAGATCAGCAATATCGGGCTAGATTTCGCAGGTCCTGGGGGACGTTTCTCGGGAACGATTGAATATTATGTTAAAAAAGGAATCGATCTGATCGGAAGCTCGAGTGTGCTTTTTTCTACAGGGATTGCAACTTTTAACGGAAATACTGCTGCAACCAGTGGATCGGGCGTCGATTTCAACCTGCA
>Ga0308165_1001088_pt1 | contig 40721 bp, 37 predicted proteins | sample PhyWR2_FD_201032 | JGI IMG/M metagenome (GOLD analysis project Ga0308165, IMG submission 201032) | Phyllosphere microbial communities from UC Gill Tract Community Farm, Albany, California, United States - DLSLW.R2 | ecosystem: Host-associated > Plants > Phyllosphere > Unclassified | place: USA...
AGCGGATCGGCAATGATCAGATCAAGCTGTCGATCATTCGATACATTGTCATTGAGGCTGTATAGATTATCGCCATTGGGTGCGTAAACTGACAGCGACCAGAAAGGCAGATTGCCTTTTGTTGTGATATGTATCGGGCCGTTCGTCAGATCAAACCGGCATGCCGCCTGTTCTATGAGCGGGTCCTGATCGGTGACAAGTCCCGACTTTTCGGAAAGCATATAGAAGCTATATGGTTCGCCCAAGGCTTCGAGATGCGACCAAGCATTTTTGCTCGAATAAAGCGGGACCAGCAGCAGAACCGCGATATGCACGATTGCAGCACCGATCAGGCCAAGCAGCAACAGGCGGAGTAACTTAGCCACGGCAAGCCTCCAGTATTGCGAGCGGCACGATGCGCGGCATGACGAGATCAATCAGCCCCGACGAACTTGCAGCGGGAGTATCATAAAGCGTCATCACCAGCACGAAGCTTCCGCTTCCATCAACGGGCAACCAGTTATCCGGACTGGCATTCGGCCCCACCGTGATCTCGACGCTGCCGTCATTTTCATAAAGGACGTCGCGTGAATGAAGTGCAGTTGGCAAGCCTTCGCGTGGAGTAATGGGTTCAAGGTTCGATGTCGCCGGATAGAGCGTCCAGAAACGCGCCGATGGTGTCAGGCCCGTGAGGCGATAGCTGCATCCGCGGACTAACTCGCGCCCATTGCTATCCCGACGTGCGTAAAACGGCAGTCCTTCTGCGGTGCCGAGCGCAAGTGATGCTTTGCGTGCCGCGCGCGCTTTTGAATAGGGATCGGCGTCACTTGTGCCAGAAGCGGGATAGGCATTCCATGCCCCAAGCTGCAACTCGCCAAAACCATCAAAATGGTCAAGGGCATAATCGGTCGCCCAGATGCCGCCGCCAATTGCGATTGCCAGTACCGTCATGACTTTGAGGATTGTTTTCAGCATTCTGTGCTCAAAGGACCGATATTTTGGTTCGTGTCGCTAGCGCCGGTACGGGCGGTGCAGTCAGGAATTTGTCTTGCAATTCTTTAAGCGTTTTTGTGGCAACAGGCGACAGAACGCGGGGCGGTGCGGCCATCATTTCCAGTGGACTTCCTGTCGCCGCCAGCTTTGGCTCTGTTGCCTTTGCGGGGGCAGGAAAGGCGGGCGTGATCCCCGGTATCGGCTTTAGTTCTATATTCTGATGGGCATAATTCATCATCCGCTGCCATGCCATTGCGGGCAGAACACCGCCGGTAAGTTCCTTCATTGGCGTGAAATTATCATTGCCAAACCAGACGGCGGCGGTGAAATTACCGGTAAATCCGACAAACCAAGCATCGCGATAGCCTTGCGTCGTGCCTGTTTTGCCGCCAACGCGTGTCATAGGAAGTGCTGCGCGCCGCGCCGTTCCACGTTCTGGCACTTGCACTAGCATGGAATTCATCTCAAAAGCCGCTTTCTCCGAAAGCGCACGATGCGGCTTGGGGGTATCGCGTGAAAAGTCCCAAAGTACTTTGCCATCTGCCGATATGATCTGCGTGAAGCCATGGCGATTGCCTGCCATGCCGCCATTGGGAAATACGTTAAAGCCGGTTGCCTGATCCATCACGGTCATTTCTGATGTGCCAAGCACCATAGTTTTGTGCGCGGAAATGGTGGATTCCACACCCATGGCTTTAGCGAGCGCTACGATGGGGGCTGTTGTGAGGTGATCGCGCGCAAGCCGGACCGGCACGGAGTTGAGCGAACGCACCAATGCTGTTGTGAGATCTACACGTCCGGCAAAGCTGCGGCCATAATTACGCGGCGACCAATTGCCCCAACTCACCGGTGCATCGGAAACGACTGTACTGGGTGTAAGGCCTTTTTCCATCGCCGCTGCATAAACATAAGGTTTGAATGACGATCCCGCCTGCCGCAGCGCTTTGGTTGCGCGGTTGAACTGACTCTGGCCATAATCGCGTCCACCGACAAGCGCGCGTACCGATCCATCATGGGCGATGACCACGGTGGCAGCTTCGGAGACATTATATTCTTTGCCATTCTGGCGCAGATAGAATTCAAGCGATTCTTCTGCGGCCTTCTGAATGTTGCGATCAAGTGTCGTGCGCACGGTCAGCGTATGCTGGGGTACTTTTCCTGCGATTTTTTTGACTTCTTCAAAGGCCCAGTCGAGGAAATAGTCAGGGCTTTCATTCTTGGCGCGGTCGATAATGCTGGCTGGATTGCGACGCGCTACCGCCACCTGTCCATCGCTCATAAAGCCACTTTCGACCATGTTGGAAAGCACAACATTGGCGCGCGCGCGCGCCGCTGGCAGATTGACATGCGGCGCGAATTTCGCAGGCGCTTTGAAAAGTCCGGCCAGCATGGCTGCTTCGGCAAGGCTGACATCTTTAACGTTTTTGCCGAAATAAAATTCGGATGCCGCTGCAATCCCGAATGTACCGCCGCCCATATAGGCGCGGTCGAGATAAAGCTGGAGGATTTCTTTCTTGTTGAGGTTGCTTTCAAGCCAAAGGGCGAGGAACGCTTCCTTGACCTTGCGCTCAAGGGTGCGCTCATTGGACAGAAAAAGGTTTTTGGCAAGCTGCTGTGTTAGGGTCGAGCCGCCTTGTACCACGCCATTTGCGCGCAGATTCTGGTTGAGCGCACGGCTGAGCCCCCAGAAATCAATGCCATAATGATCGAAAAAGCGGCGGTCTTCAGTGCCGAGCACGGCTTTGATAACATGATCTGGCAATTCATCGATTGGCACTGCCTGACGGTGCAAAATTCCGCGCTGGCCTATTTCATTGCCATAGCGGTCCAGGAAGGTAACTGCATAATCGTCCTGCGCACGCCAGTCTTTCTTGGTTTCTTCAAAGGCTGGAATTGCAAGCCCCAGCATAAGGACAGCGCCAATTGTGCCAAGCGTAAAGCCCTCGTCCAGCACTTCCACGACCAGACGCCGAAAGCCGCGAACGCGAAATTTGCGTGAGAAAATAGTGATATTTTCCCACCATTCGCGCGAATTAAAACGGAGATTATAGAGACCGGAATCAATCCAGGCATCAAGCCCGATGAGCCGCGAAACCCGGAAGGGCTTGCGGCTTTTCTTGTCAAAATTTTCATCGGCCGTTTTACGCATGAACTCTACTTTATAGCCGTAAAATTTATGAAACGAGCGCAACCTGCTCCCGGATAATAACAGATTAATAAGCCATAACTCATGTTAATTCGTAAACAGACTTTAGAAATATTGCTAAGAAAAAAATCATAAATAGGAAAATAGTCCTTGACGGCGTCACGGTGCTTTGCTATCAATTAGATACAGTCAGAAAAGTGTGGCTGATGCCGATGAGAGCTTCGATACCCCCGGCTTTTATTGGTGCTTACAAAACCCCGGAAGCAATATGCTTTCGGGGTTTTGTATGAAAAGAGGGTGAAGCTGACGGATATGGCCGTTGAAAACGCAAAAAATTGACGAGTGCCGTGAGGCGCGGGTCAGGCTGGCTTTTTGCCTGCAAATGAAACACGGCATCACACTTTCGGACATGTCACAGCTGATGGGCATTTCTGAAAAAAACTATCGGGATCGTTTGAAGCGTCTTGGTTTTCTTGAACAGATGCACAATAAACCATCCGCCACCGAAAGCGCTCTGCAAAGATTGCAGGCGGAACTTAACAAGCTGATCGATGGTGATGAATTGCCAGACAAGAGCAAGGCTGAAGCCCTGATGGCGCTGGCCAAGGCGGTGAAAACTGTTGGTGACCTTGCTACTGAGACGGAAACTACCACAGTTGATAATGCGGGATCAGTGGTGAGCCTTCATGAGGTCAGACAGGCGCTGATACGCATAGACAGCAGAATTGAAGACCTTGCACAAAGGCACGCGCGGGAAATCGTGGAGCGCGGACTTGACGCAAAATCAGATAATGGCAGCGGATCGCGAATGGCTGATCAGGGCGCGTGACGCGCAATTGCCGCCTTCTGGTAACTGGAGGAATTGGCTTATTCTCGGTGGTCGCGGTTCTGGCAAGACAAGGGCAGGGGCCGAATGGGTATCGGGAATGGCATTGGGGCTTGCGCCATTTTCCAAGAAAGCTTGCAGACATATCGCGCTGGTTGGCGAAACTTTTTCCGATGCGCGTGAGGTGATGGTTGATGGTCCTTCCGGCATTTTGTCGGTGTCGCGGATTTCGCGTCCGCGTTATGAAGCGACACGTCGGCGGCTTCTTTGGGATAATGGTGCGGTGGCTTCCCTTTATTCGTCGGAAGATCCGGATGGTCTACGCGGACCGCAGTTTGATGCTGCATGGTGCGACGAGCTCGCGAAGTGGAAAAACCCGCAGGCCACGTGGGATATGCTGCAATTTGGCCTCCGGCTGGGTGATTTTCCGCGGCAGGTGGTGACGACAACGCCACGTGCTGTGCCTTTGTTGAAAGCCTTAATGACGGAACATTCGGTAGCCATGACGCATATGCGAACAGCGGAGAACTCCGAACATCTGGCTGATGGTTTCATGGAAACCATTAATCAACGCTATGCCGGAACACGTCTTGGACGGCAGGAACTTGACGGCGAACTGATCGAGGAACGCGCAGGCGCTTTGTGGTCGCGCGAGCGGATTGAACAATGTTTCGAAACCTCTGCTCCCGAGCTAGTACGTATTCTGGTAGCAGTCGATCCGCCTGCTTCGTCAGGTAAATCGTCGGATGCCTGTGGGATTGTCGTTGCAGGTATTGATGAAAATGGCTTTGCGCATGTACTGGCCGATGAAAGCATGAACATGGCTAAACCGCATCAATGGGCGCGGCGCGCAATCGCTCTTTATCATTATTATGAGGCCGATGCGATTTTGGCGGAGGTCAACCAGGGGGGCGAAATGGTTGCAGCTGTTTTGTCGGCCGAAGATGCAACCGTGCCAGTGCTAATGCGCCATGCATCGCGCGGCAAATGGCTGCGCGCTGAGCCGGTGGCGGCCCTTTATGAGCAGGATCGTGTTCGCCATGCGGGACGCTTTGCGGCACTGGAAGATGAAATGTGCGATTTCGCACCCGAAGGTCTTTCGACTGGGCGTTCGCCGGATCGTCTGGATGCCCTCGTATGGGCGCTGACCGAACTCATGCTTGGTCACGACCGAAAGCCGCGTATCAGGCGTTTCGGATAACACTCAAAATTATTGGAGAGCCGATATATGGCGTGGAAATTGCCGTGGCGCAGAGCTGCCGCGAAGGCACCTTCATATCCCAATTCGGGGTGCGAGAGAAAAGCCGCGAATGGCTTTGTCGCCCTTCATATGGAACGCGGGCCGTCATGGATTGCGCGGGATTATAGATCGCTGGCGCGTGAAGGATTTATGCGCAATCCGGTGGCACATCGCTGTGTCCGGCTGATCGCCGAAGCGGCCAGCAATATTCCGTGGCTGCTTTATGAGGGCACCACCGAGCATGAAACCCATCCGCTGCTTGATTTGGTTGCGCGTCCGCAGGCGGGACTTGATGGCAGCAGTTTCTTCGAGCGGCTTTATGGGCATCTGCTGATTTCAGGCAATGCCTATGTCGAGCGTATCGATCTGCCGAGCGGCAACAGCGAATTGCATCTGCTGCGGCCCGAAAGGGTGACGCTTGAAACGTCGAGCGATGGGTGGCCACAATCGCTCATCTATCGTTCGGGCAATACAAGCAGGGCGGTTTCTTTGGCAGGCTTGGCATCCTCTGGTCTGCACCTGAAATTGTTTCATCCGCTGGATGACCATTATGGTTTTCCACCGCTTGAAGCAGCACTCATGGCGCTTGATCTGCACAATGCAGCCGGTGCCTGGAACAAGGCGCTGCTTGATAATTCGGCACGGCCTTCCGGTGCGCTGGTCTATGCGCCAAAAGATGGCGGCAACCTTACCGAAGAGCAGTTCGACAGGCTAAAGACGGAACTCGAAGAGGGCTATACCGGAGCATCGGGCGCTGGCCGACCACTGCTTCTTGAAGGTGGGCTTGACTGGAAAGCCATGGGCTATAGCCCACAGGATATGGATTTCATCGAAGCGAAAAATGGTGCTGCACGCGATATTGCACTGGCGTTTGGTGTGCCGCCCATGCTGCTCGGCATTCCGGGCGATAATACCTATGCCAATTATGCAGAAGCCAATCGCGCCTTTTATCGCCTGACCGTGCTGCCGCTGATTAATCGTACTGCCAAGGCGTTTGGCGGCTGGCTGGGGCCGTTGTTTGGCGGCGATTTGCGGCTCGAACATGACATCGACCAGATTGAAGGATTGTCGCTGGAACGCGAGTCGCTCTGGCGTCGTGTTTCGGAAGCTTCATTCTTAAGTGACGACGAAAAACGCGATGTGGTTGGTTATCAGCCGCGTGCAGAAAGGAGAGTACCGTGAGCAATCTAAGCGAAACCGTCATGACGTCCGATGCAACCTTGGTTTGGTTTGCCAAGATTGCCGGAGCCGTCGCAGGCTCTGCCGTGTCGCTCGCCTATATGCTGCCCAACGGCAAACGCGAGGCAGGCATCCGATTTGCGGTCGGTATCATCTGCGGCATGGTTTTTGGCGGTGCGGCAGGCGTAAAAATCGCGAAGACATTATCACTCGAAGCTCTTCTTGGTCGCGCTGAACTGATGCTGATGGGGGCGACTGCCGCAAGCCTTGCGGCGTGGTCGGTGCTCGGCATTCTCAAGCGCTTTGCTGAGCGGGTGAAGCATGCACCGCTTCCCGGACTTCCAACTTCTCAAAGGAGCAAGAATGATAAAGCTTGAAACCAAGCGTGCATCACTCGCTTTGAGTGAAGTTGAAATCGATGGCAGTTTTTCCGGCTATGCCAGCGTTTTCGGTCTGCCTGATCTTGGCAATGATATTATCGAAAAAGGCGCTTTTGCAAAATCGCTTTTGACCCGCAAATCGTCTGGCGTTCGGATGCTTTGGCAGCATGATGCAGGCGAACCGATTGGCGTTTGGACAGATATTCGCGAAGATGCACGCGGTCTTTATGTCGAAGGCAGACTTGCCAAAGGTGTGGCCCGCGCACGCGAAGCACTCGAACTGATGCGGGCCGGTGGCCTGGATGGACTTTCCATAGGCTTTCGCACTGTGAAGGCGCGAAAGGATGCACGCACCGGCTTGCGACACATTGTTGAAGCGGACCTCTGGGAAATCTCGGTGGTGACGTTTCCGATGCTGCCGCAGGCGCGCATCAACAATCTAAAAGCGGATTTGCCAACGATAAGAGAATTTGAACGCTGGCTCACGCGGGATGCGGGGTTGAGCCGTTCTGCTGCACGTCTGGTGATAGCCAAGGGCTATTCAGCACTTGCAGCCTTACAAGGTCGGGATGAGCGGGACGCTCTCAACCCCGAAGATCAAGGCCTTGCGCAGCGTATGCGCGCCGCCTGCAAGATGATGTCTTTTAACTAAATCAGGATCAAAAATGAACAACACTCATACAGTCCCGCTCGAAACCAAGAGCGTGGAAACGAAGGCGCTTGGCGCTAATCTGGGCAATGACGGCGATGTATCCGAAGCATTTGACGAGTTCATGACAGCTTTCTCGGCTTTCCGTGAAGCCAATGATGAGCGTCTCAAGAAGGTCGAAAAAAGTGCTGATGTCGATGTGCTTTTGCGCGAAAAAGTTGATCGTATCAACCGTGCAATTGATGAGCAAAAACAGGCGCTGGATCAGTATGTGCTGAAAAGCGCACGTCCACAGCTTGGCAAAGTGGCACTCGTTGAAAACCGCGAACACAAGCAGGCGTTCGATGGTTATGTTCGCCGTGGTGATGAGCAGTTGCTGCGCGGCATTGAACAGAAGGCGCATTCTTATGCCTCCGGCCCTGATGGTGGCTATCTAGTGCCAGCGGAACTCGAAACCGAAATTGGTCGGAGATTAGCGGTGCTGTCGCCAATCCGTGGCATTTCAAGTGTGCGTCAGGTTTCCGGCGCTGTGCTGAAAAAGCCGTTCTCGGTCAGCGGTCCGGCGACCGGCTGGGTGGGCGAAACCGATGCACGTCCGCAGACGGCTTCGGCAAAGCTCGCAGAATTGCAGTTTCCAACCATGGAAATCTACGCCATGCCAGCGGCAACCTCTTCGCTGCTTGATGACGCCGCCGTCAATGTCGAACAGTGGATTGCCGAGGAAGTGGAAGCGGCCTTTGCCGAGCAGGAAGGTGCCGCCTTCATCAGCGGTAATGGCGTCAACAAGCCAAAGGGCTTCTTGAGTTATGACACGGTTGAAGATGCAGGCTGGGAATGGGGCAAGATCGGCCATATCGAAACCGGCGTTGCGGGTGGCCTGCCTGTAGCCGACCCATCCGATAAGCTGATCGAACTCATCTATGCGCTGAAAGCCGGTTATCGCCAAAACGCCAATTTTGTGATGAACAGAAAAACGCAGAGTGTCCTGCGCAAGCTCAAGGATGCTGACGGCAATTATCTCTGGCAGCCACCATCGGCTGTTGGCGAGAAAGCTTCGTTCATGGGCTTTGGTTTGGTCGAGGCCGAGCATATGCCGGACATCGCGGCCGATGGCACGCCGATTGCTTTTGGTGATTTCGAGCGTGGCTATCTGGTGGTCGATCGCATCGGTGTTCGCGTGTTGCGCGATCCATATTCCGCCAAGCCCTATGTGCTTTTTTATACGACCAAGCGCGTTGGCGGCGGTGTTCAGGACTTCGATGCGATCAAGCTTCTAAAGTTTGCTGCATAACAATCTTAACAACGCGCATGCCGAAAACCGCTTCACACTTTTCGGGATGCGCTTTTAGCAGCGGTTTTGCTGCAATTCTGCATCGCTACCCTGCCGGTTTTGGCAGCTAGATTCAAATTGCAAACGCGTTGAATCTTTTTCTGGGGTGCCATGCGTAACTATCTGATTTGAGAGTTATTTTAAGGGGAAAATAAAATGACAATGTTTCTTGTCACGCCGCCGGCGCTTGAGCCGGTGACGGTCGCAGACGCGCGCGCATTTTTAAGAATTTCGACCGAGAGCGAAGACGATATTCTACGCCGCATCATCAAGACGGCACGTGAACTTGTCGAGGCCGATACGGGGTTAGCACTTATCGACCAGACCTGGCGTCTGCGGGTTGATCGCTGGCCGCGTTCGGGTCGTCTGGCGCTGTTCAAATATCCGGTCAAGGCTGTAACCGCCGTCGTTGCTTATTGTTCGGACGGAATTGCGATCAGCATGGAACCAGAAGAATTCATGCTCCAGCACGGTCGTCGTCCGCAGCGTGTTTACATGGCGCAATATCCTGATGCGCAGTCCTTCTGTGGGCTTGAGGTGGACTTTATTGCGGGCTTCGGAGAGACCGGTGTTGAGGTGCCAGATGCGCTCAAGCAGGCGATATTCACGCTGACCGCACATCTTTATGAGAACCGCGCTGGCCTTGATGGAGCAAAATCTGAGCTTCCACCGATGGTCGGCCAGATGGTCGATAGCTGGCGGCGCATATCCCTATGAACAATGTGTTGTTTATTGACCCGGGTCAGCTCACCACAGAGTTGGCTCTGGAAGCCATGCATCCGATTGCCGACGGGATGGGCGGCTATCGCGAAACATGGGTCGAAACATCCACCATATGGGGACGCATCGAACCCGTATCCACAAATCAGCGTGATTTTGGCATTCGGCCACGCCCAGAAATAACCCACCGTATTCTGGTGCGTTCGCGAGGATGTTTCCGCTGACAAACGTTTCCGTAAGGGCGGGCGGATTTTCACGCTGCGTTCCGTGCACGAACCGGATGAGAGCGGGCGTTATCTGATCTGTCTTGCAGTGGAGGAAGGGCGGTGAATGTGAACATGAAACTGACATTTGATGGCCTCGTTCGCGCGCTTCGTTTCAAACAGTTGGCGCTGCGTGAAGACATTGCCATCGGAGGACTGGGTGCTCGATACGAGCCGGAAAAATTTAGAGGGGAACAGAATGGAGAACGGCGCGGCAGCATTGCAGAAGGCACTTTATGAGGCCTTGAAGAATGACGATGAACTGATTGAAACGCTTGGTGGTGAGCATGTTTATGACCATGTCCCACCCAAAACAGCATTTCCTTATGTCACGCTCGGCGAGACGTTAAGCAAAGACTGGAGCACGGCGAGCGAGCCGGGCGGCGAGCACTTTCTCAATATCCAGATTTGGGCGCGTGAGGCGGGTCGTAAACGCGTGCTTGATATTGCTGGGCGCATTGCCACACGTCTTGATGAAGAGCCACTCGAGATCGATGGTCATCGCGTCGTCAATCTCATGCTGACGGAAGTTCTGGCGCGTAATACCGATGGATTCGGCAGCTATCTTGGCACCATGCGCTATCGTGCAGTGACCGAACCCTCTATTTAATTCAGGAGCATAGAATGGCAGCTCAACGTGGCAAGGATATTTTGCTGAAGATTTCGCGTGGTAGCGAACAGTTTGAAACCTGCGCAGGCCTGCGCACCAAACGTATTGCTTTCAATGCGGAAACCGTCGATGTGACAGATGCCGATGCAGCGGGACGATGGCGGCAATTGCTAGCCGGAAGTGGCGTGCAACGCGCTTCGGTCAGTGGATCGGGCATCTTCAAGGATGCCGCATCGGATGCTTTGATCCGGAGCATTTTTTTTAATGGTGAAATCCGCGACTGGCAGATTGTTCTGCCCGACTTTGGCACTGTTACAGGCATGTTTCAGGTTGTAGCTTTGGAATATGGCGGCAATCATGATGCCGAAGTGACGTTTGAAATTGCGCTCGAATCCGCAGGCCTGATCGCTTTCGGAGATGCGCTATGATGATCAACCGCCATCGCGGCGAGGTTGCGGCAAAACTCGATGGTCGCGACTGGACACTCTGCCTGACGCTTGGTTCGCTGGCGAAACTCGAAGCCGCTTTTGAGGCAGATAATCTATCGGACCTGATTTCGCGCTTTTCCGGTGGTAAGCTTTCTGCCTTCGATATGCAGCGGATTATTTGCGCTGGCTTGCATGGAGGCGGGCATGATGTGTCTTTTGAAGACGTGGCCGATATGCGCGCCGATGGTGGCGCAAGCGGCTATGCCCGCATTGTTTCTGCACTCCTGACTGCCACCTTCGGGACAGCAGAAAGCGATTCCCTTTCAAACCCTTAAATGCCGCAGTTGAATCAGCTCCTTCACGTCAGCCTTTTCCCTGGGATGAGGTGATGCGTGCGGGCTTTGGTTTGCTGCGGCTTTCTTCGAAAGACTTCTGGGCCATGACCCCACGCGAGCTCGCAGCCGTTCTTCGACCGACCTCGCACAGCATGAACGTTCCTTCGCGCGCAACATTTAACGCGCTGATGCAGACCTTTCCCGACAGGTGATTTAACATGACAGATGAAACCGTAACCGTTTCCGTCGAGGCGGATACGAGCGCATTTGATCGCGCATTGACCGACCTCGAAAAACGCTCATTAAGCTTCGGCTCAAGCCTGACGACAGCGCTCAAAGGCGCTATCGTCTCCGGCAAAGGCCTGGAAGATGTGCTGCGCGGCCTTGCAAGCAGTCTAGCTGGGTCAGCCTTGTCGGCTGGTCTGCAGCCATTGCAGAATCTCGGCTCATCGCTGATGTCGGGTGTGCTTGGCGGCATCCGTGGCATTATGCCATTTGCCAAGGGCGGGGTGGTCTCAAGTCCGACTTATTTTGGCATGGGCAATGGCTCGCTGGGGCTGACTGGCGAGGCTGGCGCGGAAGCGATCCTGCCGCTTGCACGCGGTGCCGATGGCAGGCTGGGTGTCGCCACAGGCGGAAATGGTGGCAAGCCGGTGCAGGTTGTCTTCAATATGACTTCTCCAGATGCTTCGTCCTTCCGCAAGTCCGAAGCGCAGCTTTCGACCATGCTGGCAGGAGCCGTGCGTCGCGGCGCACGGAGAATGTGATATGGAAGCCTTTGACGATATTCGTTTCCCGCTCGGTGTTTCCTTTGGTGCGACCGGCGGGCCGGAATGGCGCAATGAAATTGTCACGCTCACCTCGGGGCTGGAAAAGCGCAATGCGCGCTGGGCGCATTCACGCAGGCATTTTGATGCAGGCACAGGCTTGCGTTCGCTTGACGATCTGAAAACCGTGCTGGCCTTTTTCGAGGCCCGACGCGGTTCCCTTCATACGTTTCGCTTTCGCGATCCGTTCGACTTTTCGTCTGCCACAGCAAGTGCTGCACCCTCGCATATCGATCAGGTGATCGGGACGGGTGATGGTGTCACCAGCAGCTTTCAATTCGTCAAGCATTACGAGACTTATAATCGCCCGATTAAGCGCCCCGTTGCGGGCTCTGTGGTGGTTGGCGTGGACGGCATAAAGCTTGATGAGGGCGAGGCTTTCACCGTTAATCTCACCACTGGCATTGTCACTTTTACACCTGATTATGTGCCGCTCGCAGGAAAGCGTGTGAGTGCTGGTTTTCTGTTCGATGTGCCGGTCCGCTTTGACACGGACCGCCTCACAGCCAGCATCGCTTCGTTTCAGGCAGGCGAAATTCCATCCATTCCCATTATTGAGGTGAAGGCATGATCCCGGTTCCGATTGCGCTTGAATCACATTTGAAGGGCGAGGTGACAAACCATTGCTTTGCATGGCTTATAAGGCGTTCTGACGATGTTGTTCTTGGGTTTACAGACCATGATTCAGCGCTGGTGTTGGGCGGTGTTCTGTGTGAACCGCTGACCGGATTAAACAGCAGCGAAGCCACCACCACGCTTGGCCTCTCTATTGCCGGTGGCGAGGTCGAAGGCGCACTTTCATCGCAGCGCATCAGCGATGGTGATATCGAGCTTGGCCGCTATGACGGCGCTATTGTTGAAAGCTATCTTGTCAACTGGAATGCACCCCAGCAGCATATGCTGTTGCGGCGCTGGACAGCAGGCACGATCAGCCGTTCAGGCGGACACTTCGTGATGGAATTAAAAGGTGCTGCCGCAGCTTTCGACGCCGTTTGCGGGAGGCGGGTTCTGCGTCAATGCGATGCGGTGCTGGGCGATAAGCGCTGTGGCGTGAATACCGATGATCCGCGTTTTTCTGCGATCGGTTCAGTCATAAATTCGAGTGGCGTGACGCTCACAGTTACAGGCATTGAGGGCTTTGCAAGCGGCTGGTTCACGCAAGGTTTTCTCACTTGGTGGAGTGGCGAAAATGTGGGTCGATCGTTGCGTATTCTTGCGCATAGCGGCAATAGCCTGAACCTGATAGAGCAGCCAGTATTGCCCGTCGCCGCAGGCGACAGTTTTCGTGTCGTTGCGGGCTGCGACAAGAGCTTTGTCACCTGCAAGGCGAAATTTGCCAATGGCACTAATTTTCGCGGCTTCCCGCATCTTCCCGGCAATGACGCCGCTTTTGCCTATGTCAGCGGTGGCAATGAATATGACGGGAGCGCACTTGTCCCATGATGATTGCACATAGAGTTTTTGCGGAAGCCGAAAGCTGGATCGGCACGCCCTACCGGCATGGCGCTTCAACGCGCGGCATAAGCTGCGATTGTCTTGGATTGGTGCGTGGTATCTGGCGTGCGCTTTATGACGATGAACCAGAAAATCCGGGTGTCTATGCGCCGGACTGGGCGGAAGCCGCATCCGGCGATCCGCTATTTGAGGCGGCCAACCGGCATATGCAACGCCGATCCGATAATAATCCTCAACCGGGTGACTTGCTCGTCTTTCGATGGCGTTCTGACGTGGCGGCCAAGCATCTCGGCATTATGGCAAATGAGAACCGCTTCATTCATGCCTATGAAGGCCATCATGTGATGGCATCCGCGCTGGTGCCGCAATGGCGCAAGCGCATTGCCGGAATTTTCATCTTCCCCGAACTGAAAGTATAAGCAATGGCGACTATCGTTCTGCAAGCGGTTGGTGCTGCCGTTGGCGGTATTTTTGGCCCTGTGGGCGCAGCTATCGGTGCAGGCCTTGGTGCTATGGGTGGCTATGCCATCGATACGGCAATCATCAATTCCACCCGTCATATGGAAGGTGCACGCCTCAATGGCGGTCGCGTGGCAACAGCCGAAGAGGGTGCTGCATTGCCATTCGTTTACGGCACAGCACGGCTTTCCGGCACGCTGATCTGGGCGACGCGTTTTGAGGAAAAAAAGACGACCGAGCGGCAGGGTGGCAAGGGTGGTCCGAAAGTCACCAGTTACAGCTATTTTGGCAATGTTGCCTATACGATCGCCGAGGGTGAGATTGCTGGCGTTCGTCGTGTTTGGGCCGATGGGCAGGAGCTTGACCTCACCGAGATCGAGATGCGGATCTATCACGGCACGGATACGCAAGAGCCGGACCCGCTGATCGAAGCCAAGCAGGGCACGGGTAATGCACCCGCTTATCGCGGCACAGCCTACGTGGTTTTTGAGCGCATTCCGCTCGATACATTTGGAAATCGACTGCCGCAGTTCCAGTTCGAGGTTTTGCGTCCTGTCGGAAAGCTGGCGCAGAATCTCCGTGCCATTGCGCTTATTCCGGGTTCCACTGAGTTCGGCCTCTCACCAGTCGCTGTCTCGGATCAACCTTCGCCGGGCGAACGCCGCACGCTTAATCGCAATGCGAAGCGCGGTCGCAGTGACTGGGCCACCGCCATGGACGAATTGCAGGCGCTCTGTCCGCAATTGCAGCATGTGGCTATTGTTCTGCCGTGGTTTGGCGATGATCTGCGCGCGGGTTCGTGCCAAATTCGGCCGGGTGTTACGCATCAATCTTCATTGTCGTCGAGTCATACATGGAAGGTCGAAAATGTCACACGCTCACAGGCACGTCTGATTTCGAAGAGCGGTGAGGGCGCTGCTTATGGCGGCACACCATCCGACCAGAGCGTGATCGATGCTATCCGTGATGCGAAAGCGCGTGGTCTTAAAGTGACCTTCTATCCGTTTATCATGATGGATGTTCCCGCGGATAACCAATTGCCATCGCCCTATGGCGGGATAGGGCAACCCGTCTATCCATGGCGCGGACGAATTACGTGCCACCCGGCAATCGGCGTGACAGGCTCGCCCGACAAAACGCTTGAAGCAGGCAATCAGGTCGAGGCTTTCGTCAATGGAACATGGGGTTACAGGCGTTTTCTGAATCATTGTGCAAATCTTGCCGTGCAGGCGGGTGGCGTCGATGCATTTCTGCTTGGGTCCGAATTGCGTGGACTGACCAGCATTCGTGACAGCCGTGACAGCTTTCCATTCGTCACGCATCTTTGTGCGCTTGCAAGTCATATGAGTGCGAAGCTTGGAGCGGGTTGCCGTATCAGTTATGGCGCGGACTGGACCGAATATTTTGGTTATCAGGCGCAGGACGGCACAGGCGATCTCTACTTCAACCTTGATCCGTTGTGGTCGCATCCTGCAATAGATGCCATTGGCATCGACAATTATATGCCGCTTTCTGACTGGCGCGACAGCGATCTTGACGGCGACAATCCCGATGGTTTTGAGGGGCCTTATGATCTTGATGGCCTTACGCAAAGCGTCGAAGCGCGTGAAGGTTTTGACTGGTATTATGCCAGTAGTGAGGATCGCGCAGCGCGTATCCGCACACCGATTACCGACGGACTAGCGGACAAGCCATGGGTCTATCGCTACAAGGATATTCGCGCCTGGTGGAGCAATCCGCATTATAATCGGGTCGATGGTGCGGAGGCAGCTTTATCCACCGGCTGGGTGCCGCAATCCAAGCCCTTCTGGTTTACGGAACTGGGATGCCCGGCAGTCGATAAGGGACCGAACCAGCCCAATGTGTTTCCCGATCCAAAATCGTCTGAAAATGCCACGCCTTATTTTTCGAACGGTTCGCGCTCCGACATTGCAATGGATCGCTTCCTGCGCGCGCATTACCAATATTGGCCGCAGCATAATCCGGTCTCGTCTGTCTATGGCGGACCGATGCTTGATATGGATCGCATTTATCTCTGGGCATGGGATACAAGACCGTTTCCAGAATTTCCGCTGAAGGGCGATGTGTGGGGGGACACACCAAACTGGCGGCTGGGTCATTGGCTCAATGGCCGCATGAGCGGTGTTGCGCTGGACGAGCTTATTGCAGCAATTCTCACGGATTTTGGTTTGCCGCAAGCCGATTGTTCCGGCGCAGACGGTCATCTGACAGGCTTTGTGATTTCAGAACCATCAACAGCGCGTGGCGCGCTTGAACCATTGATGAATGTCTTTGGTGTGCATGGCTTTGAGCAGGCAGGGAAATTTATGTTCCGCAGCATTGGTCGTGCAGCGCAGACGCTTGATGTGGCAGGCGAGCTGGTCGATCCACAGGATGGTAATGCGCTGACCTCTGTTCTGGAAGATCAGGGGGATCTACCTTCCGTGGCGGAGCTCTATTGTAATGATCCTCTGCGTGATTTTCAGGTGGTAGGTGCATCGGTACGGCGCGATGCAGGACAGGGTACAGAAAGCCTAAGTCTTTCTGGTTCTATGGAAGCGGGGCAGGCGACGGCACTGGCTGAAAGCTGGATGGCGCGCCGCTATGCCGAGCGACGCACAGCTAGCTTTTCATTACCATGGTCGCAAGCAGCCCTTCATGTGGGTGATCGCGTACGGCTTAACATTCTGGGTGGCGGACGCGATTATGTGGTATCGGCGTTCGAAGATGGTGAGGTGCGCACGGTCAAGGCAATAGCACTTGCGCCCAATGTCGTCTATGCCGACAGAGGTGAGACACCGCAGCTTCCACCAACCGGATCTGTTTCCGATATGAAGCCGATTTTTCATTTGATTGATCTGCCGCTCTGGCCGGGGGCGGAGGATCCCGCTGGTCAGTTCCGTATTGCTTGTCATGCAAAGCCATGGCGCGGCGTGGCGATCTATGCCTCTCCTTCCGATAACGGTTTTAGCGAGCGCAACCTGATCGGGCAGCGTGCGGTTATGGGAGAACTCACCGCACCGCTTGGACGCGGTCCCTGTGGACGAGTGATCGATGCGCAGATCATAGACATAGCGCTTTATTCGGGCGAACTGGAATCAAAGCCAATCGCGCAAATCCTCAATGGCGCAAATATGGTCATGTTGAAATCTCCCGATGGAATATGGGAGATTCTTCAGTTTCTTGAAGCTGAGGAAATCGGACAGAATCAATGGCGACTAAGCCGTCTCCTGCGTGGTCAACTTGGCACGGAAGCAGCAAGCCTGATCGAAAAGCCAGTTGGCACGCCATTTGTGCTGTTTGATGGCGGCGTACAAAGCATTGGTTTGCAGGCCAGTGAGATCGGGCTGGAACTCAACTGGCGAATAGGTGCGGCGGGAAAATCATTCTCGGATGAGTATTTTGACACTGTAAAAGCCAGCGGTGGTTTGCAAGCCTTGAAACCACTAAGCCCCGTACATCTCAAGGCGGAGCGGCTTGGCAATGGCGATCTGTCGTTTCACTGGATCAGGCGTGGACGCATAGATGCCGATAGCTGGATGGGTGCTGATATTCCACTGGGTGAGGACGCGGAAACCTATCGGATTGAAGTCTGGCGGGCGGAAATGCGTGTTCGGACTTTGGACGTACAAACGGCATCGTGGACCTATCCGAATGCCGCAATACTAGCTGAGGTCGGCACCAATAGTTTCGAGCTGCGGGTTGCTATGTTGAGCGCAAAAATAGGCGCTGGCGATTTTGCCACAATCGAAATTCCGAACACGATTTGAAATGGAAGGAAGTTTCATGACCGAAGATAAACCTTGGTATCTTTCCCGCACCATCTGGGCCGGATTGGTGGCGCTTTTTCTGTCGTTGGCCGGCGCTTTCGGCTTCATCAGCGATACCGTAGATCAGGGTGCATTGACTGATGTATTGCTGCAACTTGCTACCGCAATCGCTGGTCTAATCACAGTTTTTGGGCGGATTGGGGCAACTTCGCGCATTTCATAATTTCATAAACCGTGATAGCAAAGTTCTGAAAATAGCCTGATACCGGAATATTGACGGATGTTCCGGATAATATTATGCGTGAAAACAATAGTTTAGAATGGCCTCAGTCTGAGGTCATTTTATGGGAAAAATTCCTTTGTGTCGATCAGATAAGCGCATTGTTCATGCATCGTTCAGATGAAAGACGCTATATAAGGGGCATGATGAAACAGAACCCTGCTCTCAAAATTTTCGCGCTTCTGGCCGTTAGCATTGGTCTGTTGCCGGTTAACGCTGGCGCCTTTCCAACTGCCACACTACAGAAGTCCAATATGCTGGTTGCCGCCGCAGGTGATTGTGCGGCCATCGGTGAACAAGTGGCTGCCTCTCAGGGTGGCCAATTGGCTAAGGCAACGCCGACCACACAGAATGGTCGCGCCATGTGCGTGGTCGTGGTGCTCGTCCCCGGTCGCGACGGTGAACGTCCGCGCCGTGTCGAAGTTGCGGTTCCTGCACAGTAATCGGCTTTGCTACGGAACATAGGCGAGGAAATATGGCTTGCGTATCCTGATCGTTGAGGATGACAAGGACCTGAACAGGCAGCTTTCGGATGCGATGGCTGCCGCAGGTTATGTCGTTGATAGTGCTTATGACGGCGAGGAAGGTCATCATCTGGGCGACACTGAACCCTATGATGCGGTTATCCTCGACATCGGCTTACCGCAGATGGATGGTATCAGTGTGGTCGAACGCTGGCGGCGCAGTGGTCGCACTATGCCCGTTCTCATGCTTACCGCGCGTGATCGCTGGAGCGATAAGGTCGCAGGCATCGATGCCGGTGCCGATGATTATGTAGCCAAGCCGTTTCATATCGAAGAAGTGTTGGCCCGATTGCGCGCATTGATCCGCCGCGCAGCCGGACATGCTTCATCTGAACTGGTTTGCGGCTCTCTGCATCTCGATACCAAGACCTCGAAGGCAAGTGTCGATGGCGTAGCGCTCAAGCTTACATCCCATGAATATCGGCTGTTGTCTTACCTGATGCACCACATGGATGAGGTCGTATCGCGCACTGAACTCGTGGAGCATCTTTACGATCAGGACTTTGATCGTGATTCCAATACGATTGAAGTTTTTGTCGGTCGTCTGCGCAAGAAAATGGGCGTTGACCTCATCGAAACGGTGCGTGGTATGGGCTATCGCATTCGCTCAGACGAGCAAGGAGATGCGAAAGGGAGCGGGAACTGAAGCTTCTCAGCGTTTTCCCCCCTTTACGGTCCCTTGCGATACGTGTCGTAACCCTTTCGACGCTCTGGGTTATACTCGGGCTTGTCGTTGTGGCCACATTGATCAGCACGCTTTACGGTGATGCGGCACGCAATAATTTCGAGCGGCTTCTGACGGCGCATTTGTTCAGTCTTGTCGGTGCGGTTAGCATAACATCGGAAGGCCTTCTGCAAGGGCGCCCAGAATTGGGTGATCTGCGCTATTCCAGTCCGCTTTCTGGTTGGTACTGGACTGTTGATCCTGTTTCTTCAAATATTAATGGCAAGCTGCAGTCGCTTTCTTCTGTCGGGCGCGTGGTGCCTGAAATGCCGGTCAGCCAAGCGCCTTTCGATAGTTCCTTCATGCGCAGCTATACTTTGCCAGGTTTGAATGGCGAAGAACTTTACATTGTCGAAACCGAAGTCGTTCTTGACAATGACAATCGCGTGGCGCGCTACCGGGTTATGGGCAATCTAAGCGAAGTCTTAAGTGAAATTTCGGACTTCCGCAGCAAGCTTGCATTCTATCTGACGATCTTCGGCCTTGGCAGTGTTTTCATCAATGCTGGCATTATTCTTTTTGGTCTGCGACCACTTGATAAGGTGCGTCGGGCCCTTGCTGATATTCGAGAGGGTCGCTCTGCCAAGCTTGATACATCGCTACCTATTGAAATTGCGCCGCTTGCCAGTGAAATGAATGCGCTGATTGAGAACAACCGCCGTATCGTCGAGCGGTCACGAACACAGGTTGGCAATCTTGCACATTCGCTGAAAACGCCGCTTTCGGTTCTGACCAATGAAGCACGCGCGATGGGGGGCGAGCAGGGGCGGCTTGTGCTTGAGCAAAGCGAAGCCATGCAGATACAAATCCAGCATTACCTGCAACGCGCGCGCATTGCAGCACAGCGTGACAGTGTGGTGTTCCGAACGCCAGTTACGGCGGTTCTGGAACGTATGGAGCGCGTTACCGTTAAACTCAATCCTACATTCAACATTGCTTTCAAGAACGATTTGCCTGGTGCCGTCTTTGCGGGTGAAAAAGAAGACCTTGAAGAAATCATAGGGAATGTGCTGGAAAATGCAGGAAAATGGGGTCAAAAGCGGATCAAGATCGTTCTACGCCCTGCTATTGGTAAGCAGCACCAGTTTGAAATTCTGATAGAAGATGATGGCAAGGGTCTTGCTTCAGACAAGATTGATGCAGCATTGAAGCGTGGCACGCGTGTCGACGAAACCAAGCCCGGAACAGGTCTTGGTCTGGCAATCGTTCAAGATACAGTACGCGAATATGGCGGCAGTTTGCAGCTCGGTAAAAGTGATATGGGGGGGCTTCAAGTGCGTGTTTTGTTGCCGCTGACCGAAGATTGAATGTTGCCTTTGCCGTTATGTGAACTAGAAGATTGAAGTTATTAGCTGTATCGTAAGATAGTATGCATGCTCATTTGTTATGAAGGCCGGTTTGTTATGATGATTGTATCAAGGTTTTCTGCTCCGATTCTGATCGTCTCAATGGCGTTTGCGCTTTCTGCCTGCGGAACTTCCGGTGGGGGAAACAGCTCGGGACTGACTTCACTTGGTGGCCTGTCAGCTCCTGCCGAGACGCGTCCTAATTTGCTTGCTTCTCTTGATGCGGGGCTTCTTGGTAGCGCAGCAGCGCAATTGACGGCGCCCGACCGCAAGAAAGCACTTGAAGCCGAGTATCGAGCGCTCGAATATTCGCCTGCCGGTAAAGCAGTCTCGTGGAGCGGCAGTGGGTCGACCTCTGGCGATGTGGTTGCAGCGCAGCCTTATCAGGTGGGTTCGCAAAATTGCCGCCAATATACACATAGCTTCACCATCGCGGGAGCACCGCAAACTGCGCGTGGCACGGCTTGCCGCAATGCGGATGGAAGCTGGACTCCCCTTACATAGATCACGCCTAAAATGTGAGTCGTTTTATTTAGTTATGCATTTCATGCATCGCCATTAACTCTCCTATGCCTTCGAATACGTGAAAAGTTGTCTCTGACAATTGCAGCTTTGCGGCGAATTGCCCTAGTCAGCGGGATTCAGCATCGTTCAAGTTGGTTTTTGTGACGACTAAGATTAAGTCTCGACTATGGAATTCTGGTTGACTGCCGCACTGCTGACTTTTGCAGCTACATTGATTGTTTTGTTACCGCTTACACGGAACAAGCAGGATTTTTTGCCTCCTGAAAAAAATGATCTGGAAGTTTATCGCGACCAGTTGCGCGAAGTCGAGGCCGATGTTGCTAGAGGCATGATTGATGCGCCAAGCGCCGAGCAGGCGCGGATCGAAATTTCCCGTCGTATCCTAAACGCCGAGAAAATGAGCACGGATGCCGCAGCCGAAGTAAAAAAGGCCCGCTCAGGACGATTGCTGGCTTTTGTTGCAATCCTCGCCGTACCTTTGATTGCGTGGGGTATTTATCCCTTATTTGGCGCGCCGGATATTCCCTCTATGCCCCTCTCAGCCCGTCTAGAAGGCAGCCCGCAGAATAGCTCGGTTGACGAGCTTATAGCCCGCGCGGAAACGCATCTTTCCCAAAATCCAAATGATGCGCGTGGCTGGGATGTTCTTGCACCAATTTATCTGCGTATTGGTCGGGGCGCTGACTCTGCAAACGCGTATCGCTCGGCGATCCGTATCGAAGGCGAAAACTTCCCGCGTGTCCTTGGACTGGGCGAAGCGTTGATAGCCGTTTCTGGTGGACCCGTTACAGCTGAAGCAGAGGCTCTCTTTAATAAAGCCGCAGATCTTCAGCCTGACGATATTCGTCCGCAATATTATCTCGCGCAGGGGGAAATGCAGGATGGTGATGCAGAAGGCGCTGTGATGCGGCTGCAATCTTTCCTAGATAAGGCTCCTGCAGATGCTCCATGGCGGGCGCAGGTCGAGCAGACGATTGCCCGCATCAGAAGCGGTACCTCAGAACCATCGGCTCCTGCAGTCGGTCCGACAGCCGAAGATATAGACGCCGCGGCTTCCATGAATGCTGAGGGTCGTCAGGCGATGGTTGAAGGTATGGTTCAACGACTTGACGAAAGTCTTCGAGAAAATGGTGATAATCTTGAGGGATGGAAGCGTCTTGTGCGCTCGTACATGATCCTGAATAATCGTGCTGCAGCCCTTGATGCTTGGAAACGCGGCATTGCAGCGTTGGATGGCGGAAAGCGGGCTGAGCTAGAACGCTTTGCCGCAGGGCTGGGTTTGGAAGCAGGGAGCGCAAACCAATGAGTGCGACTGCAGAAAATAATGGGCGCAAAACGAATTCATCAGGCAGTATAGCCCGCACGGTCAGCCGCAGAAAGCGCAAGCGACTGATGTTGATCGGCGGTGCATTGGCGGTGCTGGCAATTGCGGTCGGGCTGATGCTGATGGCTTTCAATCAGGACATTCGTTTTTTCAGAACACCCGCCGATCTGTCCGAGCAGGAAATAACATCCGGCGCACGCTTTCGTCTGGGTGGGCTCGTCGAAGAGGGATCGGTTACGCGCGATGGTAGCGAATTGCATTTCGTCGTCACCGATACGATTAAAACTGTCAAAGTTGTGTTTGAAGGCATTGCGCCTGATCTCTTTCGCGAAGGACAGGGTGTTGTTGCCGAAGGCCGTTTTGAGCCCGATGGCATATTTCGCGCCGACAATGTGCTGGCAAAGCATGATGAAAATTACGTTCCTAAAGATCTCGCCGACAGCCTGAAGAAAAAGGGCGTGTGGGAAGGGCAATGATGAGATCGGGATATAGATTATGAATGTCGAAATCGGTCATTTTGCGCTTGTGCTGGCATTGGCTTTGTCTGTGGTGCAATCCATTGTCCCGCTTGTGGGCGCGCAGCGCAGAGATATGCAACTCATGGCCGTTGCTGCCCCGACAGCGCTTGCGGCTTTTGCACTGATTGCCTTTTCATTCATCGTTTTAACTGTGGCCTATGTAGTTTCTGATTTCTCTGTGCTGAATGTGGTTGAGAACTCGCATTCGCAGAAGCCGATGCTTTATAAAATCACCGGTGTCTGGGGCAATCATGAAGGTTCGATGCTGCTTTGGGTTCTGATTCTTAGTTTTTTCAGCGCACTCGTTGCAGCTTTTTCGGCCAATTTGCCTGAAACATTACGGGCCAATGTGCTGGCCGTCCAAGGTTGGATTGCGACAGCATTCCTTGCCTTCATCATTTTCACATCCAATCCATTCACACGCATTATTCCAGCACCGATGGAAGGTGGTGATCTCAATCCGATCCTTCAGGACATCGGCCTCGCCATCCATCCGCCGTTGCTTTATCTCGGATATGTTGGTTTCTCGGTCTGTTTCTCGTTTGCCGTTGCTGCGCTGGTCGAGGGACGACTTGATGCTGCGTGGGCGCGATGGGTGCGTCCATGGGCGCTGCTTGCTTGGATGTTTCTGACAGGCGGCATCGCAATGGGTTCGTACTGGGCCTATTATGAACTCGGCTGGGGTGGCTGGTGGTTCTGGGACCCGGTCGAAAACGCATCTTTCATGCCATGGCTAGTCGGTACAGCGCTGCTGCATTCGGCAATTGTGATGGAAAAGCGCTCGGCGCTTAAAATCTGGACCGTGCTACTGGCAATATTGACCTTCTCACTGTCATTGCTTGGCACATTTCTGGTGCGCTCAGGCGTGCTTACATCTGTGCATAGTTTTGCGACCGATCCGGGACGTGGTCTATTCATCCTCGCCATTCTTGCGATTTTCATCGGTGGTTCACTGTCGCTTTTTGCGCTTCGCGTTCAAAGCCTGTCGTCAGGCGGATTGTTTCAGCCGATTTCGCGCGAAGGCGCGCTGGTCTTTAACAATCTGTTTCTCACGACGGCGGCGGCGACCGTTCTCATAGGCACGCTTTATCCGCTGCTTCTAGAAGTTCTGACCGGCGAGAAGATTTCCGTTGGCGCGCCATTCTTCAATATGACCTTCGGGCCATTGATGATTCCGCTTTTGCTGGCAGTACCTTTCGGTCCGCTTTTGGCATGGAAACGCGGCGATCTTTATGGCGTTGCGCAACGGCTGATGACAGCCTTTGCTTTGGCTCTCATCACGTTCGGCATCGTGCTTTGGCGTAGCAATGCGCATTCCGTGTTGGCAGCGCTTGGCGTTGGTCTTGCCGCGTGGCTGATCTTTGGCAGCCTGACCGATTTATGGCTGAAAGCGGGTATTGGCAAGGTTTCGGCAGGCAAGGCATTCTCGCGCTTCATAGGCCTGCCGCGTTCTGTGTTCGGCACATCGCTGGCGCATATGGGGCTTGGGATTACGCTGCTTGGTATTGTCAGCGTGACGACTTTCGGCACTGAAAATGTCGTTGTTATGCGTGCCGGTGATACGGTGAAGATTGCTGATTACTCTTTGCGTTTTGAAGGAATGCGTCCGCTGACGGGCGGAAACTTCACGGAAAATCGCGGCGACTTTACGCTTTTCGATTCGTCAAATCGTGATCTCGGGCAGGTCCACTCTTCCAAGCGCTTTTTCCCTGCGCGTCAGATGCCGACTACTGAATCGGGCATCCGCACACTTTGGTTCAGTCAGGTCTATGTCGCTCTTGGTGATGAACCAGGTGATGGTTCCATCGTTGTCCGCGTCTGGTGGAAACCATATGTGACACTGATCTGGTATGGCGCGCTGGTGATGATGCTGGGCGGTATTATCTCGCTGGCGGATCGGCGTCTGCGCGTTGGTGCTCCGTCAAAAACACGCACGTCTTCGTCCAATCAGGCGGGGGCAACCGCATGAAGTTAACCAAAAATCTGGCGGCAATTCTTCTTGGTTTCTCATTAATGTTTCATGGTTCGGTCGCTTTGGCTGTGAACCCGGACGAGATTTTGCCTGATGCTCAGCTTGAAAGTCGTGCGCGGCAAATTTCGGCAGAACTCAGATGCATGGTCTGCCAGAATGAATCCATTGATGATTCCAATGCTGAACTCGCACGAGACCTGCGTCTATTGGTGCGGGAGCGCCTGACATCAGGCGATACCGATAATCAAGTTATCGATTTCGTCGTTGATCGTTATGGAGAATTCGTCCTGCTCAAGCCGCGTTTCAATGCACAGACAGCTTTTTTGTGGGGCTTTCCTGTGATTATTCTTCTGATTGGTGGAATTGCGCTGGCTTTTGCATTTCGCAGGAGAAGCGCTTTTGTTGAGGTGCAGAAGCCTCTTTCCGACAGCGAAAAGGCCCAGCTTTCCCGGCTTCTTGACGATAAATAATCGCGTCTCGCGCTGAAATTATTGCTCTGAGAGCTGTTCCTGTTTAATTGGAATTGTAGGAACCGCTCCTTCTATTCGTTGTTACGCATTATCCTATGCAAAACCGCTGCGCACTTTTACTGGAAATGCTCCTATTCTTACAAAAGTTTCATCTTCCGGAAATTGAGCGGTAAGGTAGCCAACACTATCTTACGCTCTATAAAGATTTCACAGAGCTGGTTAGCCTTCCCAAGGTGCGCTGGTCGAAGAGTAATGCTCGCAAGGAGAGACTTATGTTTAAAGCGACTAATTCCAGGTATCGTAAGGGCGTTGCAGCCTTGGCACTGTCGGCAGCACTTGCTGGCGGGTTCGTCGCGACTGGCCCTCTTGGTGCAATACGCGATGCCCGCGCTGAAGCCGTCCGGGTTACCGCTCCCCAGCAGGCAGGATTCGCCGATCTGGTTGAAAAGGTTCGCCCTGCGGTCGTTAGCGTTCGCGTAAAGAAAGATGTGCAGGAAGTAGATAGCCGTGGCCAGCAGATGCAGACCCCTCCGGGTTTTGATCAGTTGCCCGATGGTCATCCCTTGAAGCGCTTCTTCCGTGATTTTGGAATGGAGCCACGCGGCGATGCACGTCCTGATAGCCGTCAGGGCAAGCGCGGTGGAAAGCCACGCCCTGGACATGAGCGTCCATTTGCACAGGGTTCCGGCTTCTTCATTTCGGAAGATGGTTATCTCGTCACCAACAATCACGTTGTTTCCGATGGCGATGCCTATAGCGTTGTTCTCGATGATGGCACCGAGCTTGACGCAAAGCTGATCGGCACCGATCCGCGCACTGACCTCGCAGTTCTTAAGATCAACGATCCTAAGCAGAAATTCACCTATGTAGCACTTGGCGACGATAACAAGGTCCGCGTTGGTGATTGGGTTGTTGCTGTTGGTAACCCGTTCGGTCTTGGCGGAACTGTGACTTCGGGTATTGTTTCGGCTCGCGGTCGTGACATTGGTGCTGGCGCCTATGATGACTTCATCCAGATTGATGCGGCCGTTAACAAAGGCAATTCAGGCGGGCCTACGTTTGACCTGTCGGGTGAAGTTATTGGTATTAATACGGCCATCTTCTCGCCTTCAGGCGGTAGCGTCGGTATTGCCTTTGCAATTCCGGCTTCCACTGCCAAGCAGGTTGTCGATCAGCTTATCAAGACAGGTTCTGTAGAACGCGGCTGGATTGGTGTACAGATTCAGCCCGTAACCAAAGACATTGCAGCCTCTCTCGGCCTGGCCGAAGAAAAGGGTGCAATTGTTGCCGCACCACAGGCCGATGGTCCGGCTGCAAAGGCAGGCATCAAGGCTGGTGACGTGATCACTGCTGTTAACGGTGAGCCTGTTCAGGACCCACGCGATCTGGCCCGTAAGGTTGCCAAGATTGCTACTGGTGAAAAGGCTGAAGTAACAGTCTGGCGCAAGAACAAGGCTGAGAAAATTGACGTCACGATTGCCGCTATGCCTCAAGATGTGGGTAAAGCCGGCACTCAGTCCGATGATGGCAATAGCGATCAGGGTGAAACACTCGACTCTTATGGCCTGACTGTAACACCATCAGAAGAAGGTGATGGCGTTGTTGTGACCAATGTTGATCCAGACAGCGATGCTTCGGATCGTGGTATCCGTTCTGGCGATACCATCGTTACGGTCAATAATCAGATCGTAAAGAGTGCGAAGGACATTAATAGCGCGATCGCAGAAGCAGAAAAGGCTGGTCGTAAGGCCGTTCTGCTCCAGATTCAGAGCAACGATCAGAGCCGCTTCGTGGCGCTGCCAATCGATCAGGGTTAAACACACCCGTCGTGCTTTGAGCTAATCTGATGCCAGGCGGTTAATCTGCCTGGCATTGCTTCATTTTCTCCAACGACCCGGTATAGTATCGCCATGAAGATTCTCGTTATTGAAGACGACCGCGAAGCGGCCCGCTATCTTGAGAAGGCCTTTAGCGAGGCTGGTCATTCTGCCGACATTGCTGGCGATGGCGAAACTGGTTATGCGTTGGCTGAAAATGGCAATTATGACGTGCTGGTCGTTGATCGTATGCTGCCCAAGCGCGATGGGCTATCCGTTGTTGCGGGCCTTCGGGCCAAAGGAATGGAAACGCCGGTTCTCATCCTTTCCGCGCTTGGCGAAGTGGATGATCGCGTAACCGGATTGCGCGCCGGTGGCGATGACTATCTGACCAAACCCTACGCATTTTCCGAGCTTCTTGCACGCGTCGAAGTCTTGCGTCGTCGCTCCAGCCCGCGCGAGGCTGATACGATTTATCGCGTTGGCGATCTTGAACTCGATCGCCTTGCGCACACCGCACGCAGGCAGAATGTCGACATTACGTTGCAACCGCGTGAATTCCGATTGCTCGAATATCTGATGCGCCATGCAGGCCAGGTTGTAACGCGCACGATGTTGCTGGAAAATGTCTGGGATTATCATTTCGATCCGCAGACCAATGTGATTGATGTTCACATCTCACGATTGCGTTCGAAAATCGAAAAAGGCTTTGATGGACCACTGCTGCACACGGTGCGTGGCGCAGGCTATATGCTGAAAGCCGCAAAATCTAAAGCCGCTGTAAGCGCTAAGGTCGAATAATGGGCCGCTTCTCTGCGCTCATGCGCACCACCGCTGCACGTCTTTCGACATTATATCTGCTTTTGTTTGCCGTGGGTGCCGTGGCTTTGGTCTTTTACATGACCAATCTTTCCGCCTCTATAATCAATAGCCAGACGCAGGAAGCGCTTGGCGAGGAAGTGGCGAGTATTGGCAAAGCCTATTCACGCGGCGGCATTCCCCAGCTTGTGCGCACCATTGACTATCGTTCACGCCAGCCTGGTGCCTATCTTTATCTTGTGGCAGATCAGTCGGGACGCATTTTATCGGGCAATGTAGAAGGTGTCGAACCCGGCGTACTCGATACGGACGGCGTGGTTGAACGCGCTTTCAAATATCGTCGTTATGGTGAACAGGGGACTGAAACCGAACACCGCGCCATCGCCGTTGTGATTGCATTGCCCAATGGTATGCGCCTGCTGGTCGGCCGCGATCTGGGCGAGCCGGAACGCTTCCGTGATCTTGTGCGCAATTCGTTGATGCTGGCACTTGGCATTATGGGTGTTGGCGCTCTTTTGATTTGGTTTTTCGTGGGGCGTCGTGCGCTCAAGCGCATCGATGATGTGTCACGCGCATCGCAACGCATCATGGATGGCGATTTGACGGGTCGATTGCCAGTCAATGGGTCGGGTGACGAGTTTGATCGTTTGTCCATCAATCTCAATGTTATGCTTGGGCGGATTCTCGAACTCAACGAAGGCCTTAAACAGGTTTCCGACAACATCGCGCATGACCTTAAGACACCGCTGACACGTCTGCGCAACCGTGCCGAAGAAGCGCTGTCGGGCAAGAAGACCGGTCCTGAGTATCGTGAAGCGCTTGAGGATATGATTGGTGAATCCGATCAGTTGATCCGCACCTTCAACGCGATTTTGATGATTTCGCGTCTTGAAGCAGGCTATTCGACTGAAAACCTCGAAAATATGTTGGTGGCACCCATTGTTCGTGATGTTGCTGAAATGTATGAGCCAGTTGCGGAAGATGCAGGTGTTCAGTTGACGCTTGGTGCGCTGAACGATGTGCCGTTGCATATCAACCGTGAACTCGTCGGCCAGACGGTTTCAAACCTTGTCGATAATGCGATTAAATATGCGTTGAGAAGCGAAAATGATGCCGCCGTCAACCTTTTCATGGAGCGTGATCAGCAATGGGTGCGCATTGTTGTTGCCGATAATGGTCCCGGGATTCCCGAGGACAAGCGTGAGCAGGCAACCGAACGTTTTGTGCGACTGGAGGAAAGCCGTACACAGCCGGGTTCTGGACTTGGTTTAAGTCTTGCCAAGGCAGTCATGAAGTTGCACGGTGGCGCTCTTCGTCTTGAAGACAATGGTCCCGGCCTGCGTGCTGTTCTGGAGTTTCCATTGGTAAAGGACGAAAAACTATAACAGCATAATTCAAGAGGGGCTTATGACGGCTGAAGACACAAAGGCACTGTTTTTTGATCGAAACCTTTGTGGGCTTATCCCCCTTGATGACGAGCGCGCGCAGTCCTTCCTGACCGATCTAAAGGAGCGGGCAAAGGAAGAGGAACTTGTTCGCGTCACAGCCCTTTTGCAAAACAAACTGGCGTCAAGTTTTCTGGCAGCGGTGCTTGATCTGTCGCCCTTCATGCGCGAGGCGCTCATTCGTCACCCGCGCATTCTTGATCGCATTACGGTTGATCCGCCCGAACAGGCTCTTGCCAATATTCTTTCCGAAATAGCTGCATCGGGCATCGAAGACGGCGTCACCGAAGCCACATTGATGAGCAGCCTGCGTCAACGAAAGCGTGAAGCGCATGTGCTGATTGCACTTTGCGATCTGGCTCAACTCTATCATACGGAAATAACAACCGGCTGGTTGACTGATCTGGCAGAAGCCTGCACAGGAGCCGCCATTCGCTTCCTTTTGCGCGATGCGGACAATGCCGGTAAGATCAAGCTTCTGGATCGCCAAGACCCCGAGAAGGGCAGCGGCTGGATCATTCTTGGTATGGGTAAATTCGGCGCCCGCGAACTCAATTATTCGTCCGATATTGATCTGATTGTTTTCATCGATTCTGAACGTCCATCGATCATCGATCCTTATGAATGCGTGGATACGTTTTCACGGCTGACACGGCGTTTGGTGCGCATTCTTCAAGACCGCACGGGGGATGGCTATGTCTTCCGCGTCGATTTAAGACTTCGCCCCGATCCGGGATCGACACCATTGGCTATTCCGGTGGGCGCTGCACTGCATTATTACGAAAGTCGCGGTCAGAACTGGGAACGTGCTGCCATGATCAAGGCGCGGCCCGTTGCCGGTGATCGCGAATCCGGTGAGCAAGTTTTGTCAGAACTCGCCCCTTATGTCTGGCGCAAATATCTCGATTATGCGGCAATCGCCGATGTGCATTCGATTAAGCGGCAGATACATGCGCATAAGGGCCATGGCGACATCGCTGTGCGGGGGCATAATGTGAAGCTTGGCCGCGGTGGTATCCGCGAGATCGAATTTTTCGTGCAGACCCAGCAATTGATTGCCGGAGGGCGCTTTCCAGAACTACGTGGCAATCAGACGGTTCCGATGCTGGGCAGACTTGCCGAGCGTGGCTGGATTACCGAGAAAGCCCGCGATGCACTTGCCAAGGAATACTACTTCCTTCGCGATGTCGAACACCGCATTCAGATGATTGCCGATGAGCAGACCCACATTTTGCCAGAAGATGACGAGGGCTTTGCGCGTGTCGCCCATATGATGGGCTATGCCGACCCAGCCGCATTTTCGGATGTGTTTTTGTCGGCTCTCAAAGTCGTCGAAAAGCAATACGCGGCATTGTTCGAACAGGCACCGGAACTTGGTTCTTCCAGCGGCAATCTGGTTTTCACTGGCGATGTAGATGATCCCGGCACGTTGGAAACGCTTGCCGCAATGGGCTATGAGCGTCCAAGCGATATTTGTCGTGTTATCCGCACATGGCATTTTGGACGTTATCGCGCCACGCAATCAGCCGAAGCACGCGAGCGTTTGACCGAGCTGACACCTGCCTTGTTGCAGGCTTTTGCCGCGACCAAACGCGCCGATGAATCGCTCTTGCGCTTTGATGGCTTTTTGCAGGGGCTACCTGCGGGTATCCAGCTTTTCAGCCTTTTGCAATCCAACCAGCGCCTGCTCAATCTGCTTGTGATGATCATGAGTGCGGCCCCTCGGCTTGCCGAGGTCATTACCCGGAATCCCCATGTTTTCGATGGGTTGCTTGATCCGGCAATTTTCTCCGAAATGCCGACACGCAATTATCTCGAAGAACGGTTGCGCGTTTTTCTGGGTGCTGCCACTGATTATGAGGAAGTGCTGGACCGCTTACGGATATTTGCGGCGGAACACCGTTTTCTGATTGGTATCCGTTTGCTCACCAGTGCAATTGATGGCGTGCGGGCAGGGCGCGCTTTCTCTGATTTGGCTGAACTTATGATCGGCAAAGCTTTTGAGGCAGTCGAGGCCGAACTTCAGCGACGTCATGGCAAGGTAAAGGGCGCAAAGGTTGCATTGCTTGCCATGGGCAAGCTTGGCAGCCGCGAACTGACCGCAGGTTCCGATGTCGATCTGATCCTGCTTTATGACCATGATAAGGATGTGGAAGAATCCGATGGTGACAAGCCGCTGGCTTCATCACAATATTACATCCGACTTACGCAGAGGCTGATTGCTGCACTTTCCGCACCAACTGCCGAAGGTGTACTTTATGAAGTCGATATGCGTTTGCGACCGTCTGGCAATAAAGGTCCGGTCGCAACCCATATCGAATCATTTGGCAAATATCAGCGCAGCGAGGCCTGGACATGGGAGCATATGGCGCTCACACGTGCGCGCCCAATCCATGGCGATGCGGCTTTCAGCGACTTCATCAAAGACGAAATCGACGAAGTGCTGGCGAACAAACGCGACACACAAAAGATTGCCAAAGATGTGCACGAAATGCGCGATCTCATTTATGAGGAAAAGCCGCCGCGTGATGATTGGGATTTCAAGCTGAAACCCGGCGGTATTGTTGATCTGGAATTCATTGCGCAGTTTGCGGTGCTGACGGGCAAAGAAATCAGGCATCCCCGACCCTTGGGAACCGAAGATGTGCTTGCAGGTTTAGACCCGGCTTTTGCCGACCCCGCTGTAATTGACAGTCTGGTTGAAGCACATCGGTTCTACACAAATCTTAGCCAGACGATCAGGCTCTGTCTGGGGAGCGATGCAAAACGCGAAGAGTTCATTCCCGGAATGGTCGATCTTCTTTGTCGTGCTGCAGAACTACCGGACATCGACCGCGTTGAACATCATCTGAGCGAACTTGCAGCCAATGTTCGAACCAGCTTTGATACGCTGATCAAATAATCAGGCCGCGTGGATTTCGGCCTCCTGGCCGGTCACTGCTTTCTGTCTGCGATCAGGAATGCAGACAGAAACCACCGTTCCAACGCCTTCGGTTGAACGGATGCGCAGCCAGCCGCCATGTAATTCTGCAAGCGATCGGGTGATTGCAAGGCCTAAGCCTGAACCGCTATGCGTCTTGGTGAACTGGTTCTCCACCTGTTCGAACGGTTGGCCGATTTTCTTGAGCGCGGATTTTGGAATACCGACGCCCGTATCCTGAATGGTCATGAACAGTGCTGATCCGGTCTTGCGTGCGCGCACTGTGATATTGCCATTATGGGAGGTGAACTTCACCGCATTCGAGAGAAGATTGATCAGAACCTGCTTGACCGCACGGCGGTCTGCATTGAGTTGCATCGCTTCTTCAATGCGTGTCTCAACCGTGATGTTCTTTTCATCGGCCTGTAGCGAAATCATGCGCACGGTTTCATTGATCAGCGGACAAAGATCGATCTCTTCGCGATCAAGCGAGAAATGACCTGCTTCGATCTTCGACATATCGAGAATGTCATTGATAACATTGAGCAGGAAGTTACCGCTGGTGTGAATATCGTTGATATATTCCTCATAGCGGTCTGAGCCGAGCGGACCGAAAGTGCCCGCCTGAATCATTTCCGAGAAGCCAATAATAGCATTGAGCGGCGTGCGCAATTCATGGGACATATTGGCAAGGAATTCGGATTTTGCACGGTTAGCAGCTTCCGCCCGTTCCTTTTCCTGTCCGTATTTTCGGGCCAGTTCGGAGAGTTCACGTACACGGTCGCGCTCGCCCTTACGCGCAATAGAAAGGTCGTGAATTGTTGCCATCAACCGGCGTTCGCTATCCACCAGACGTTCCTGATGCTGCTTGATTTGCGTAATATCTGTGCCGATGGAAACAAGACCGCCATCCTGCGTGCGGCGTTCATTGACCTGTAGCCAGCGGCCATCACTCAACTGACGTTCAAAGGTCTGCCCGCCTGCACGATTATGTTCGTTTGCCATGCGACGCTCAAAGCTGAATGGACGCGTATGCGCGTCAACCTCGTTGCGTGGCACGCCGGGTTTAAGCGTCCAGACCGGCAGGCCCGCATATTCGCTGAACTTTGAATTGGCCATCACCAGACGATTGTTGGAATCCCAGAGAACGAAGGCCTCGGAGATATTTTCAATCGCTTCACGAATGCGCATATCGGCTTCTGCCGTCTGCTGGGCAAAGCGATGCTGTTCGCTGACGTCAAATGCGATGCCGACGAGATGCAGATCGTTTTCAGCCGCAATCTCGGCACGAACCCGCATCCACACCCAGGAGCCGTCCGCATGGCGCATGCGAAACACGCGGTCGACATGCGAAATATCGCCAGCCGCAGCCTGTTCAGCAATCGAATAAAGATCGCCATCTTCCGGGTTGATGATCGCCGAGACATCGCCAAAGGCAAGCACCGCATCCTGCGCTTCATAGCCAAGCATTTCATACATCGAACGCGACCAGTAAATGCGCCCACGCGCCATGTCCCAATCCCACAGACCACCGCGCCCACGCGCTAGAGCCATATCGATACGGCGCTGAATTTGGCCGGAAAGATCGTCGGCTTCGCGAGCACGCGCTGCCTGACTGAAATAGGCGTAGAGAATGGCAAACATCACGCCGGTCGTGCCTGCAAATAGCGTCACGTTCAGAGATACCGCACGTCGCCATTCGGCAAAGATCGTGTTTTCGGGTTCAGCAGCAATAATCGAATAGGGCACAGTTATCGGTTTTGACACTGTGCCATAAGCGATTTCGCCATTCATGACGATTGTCAGAACGCCTGCGCGTTCCGCAAACATGAAAAGCGGCTGGATGTCGCTGAACACATCGTCGGCAGCTTTTCCAACAATGTCCGTTGCAGGTCCTGAAGCGGTAACGATCACTGAATCATCATTGACCAGAGCAACGGTCATGCCGCTGGAAGAAAGACCGCGAGCACGAAATTCGGCAATTGTATTATCCAGATCTTTTGTCGTCATCTGCGCGCCGGATTGCGTGCCATTGGCAGCACGCTCGATCATCTGCGCGAGATTGGCGGTTGCGGCAGACAGAGCAGCTTTATGCTGCAATTCGATGTCTTCGCGCCATGAGAGCATCGAGAAGACTCGCGCTACGCCAAGGATGATGAGAAAGATGATGATGAGGGCCGGAACAAGGCGGCGCAATGCAGGTTCGACTGCCACGAACTTGCCATAGGCAGGACCTGCGAGAAGCTTGGCATGGCCCGAGAGCTTGCCCTTCTTTCGCTTCGCTCCGGAGTAGCCGCGCTTCTCCGCCGTCGCGTTATACGCGTCGGTGCTCGCCATCTCTTAGCCCCTCTTGATTTGCCGTGACAGTTTCCAAGATGCGCCAAAAAGCGCCGCCCGCCCGAAACTGCATGAATTGAAATCTTTACTCAAAATGTTTCGGAATACGCTGTCACCGAACAGCTCTAATGAATCAAAAGTGATTCGTGCTGTCCAGCGAATTCGTTAACGAGATGTAAAAAATGCCATTCGCGGTTTTGATTTTTTCGTTGAATCTCAATCTGTTAAGTGGAATCAGTTTGAGAAGTGGCTCATCTAACATCATGAAAAGACTCATGAAAGCCGTAAGTCTTTGCAGGATTTATGCGCTATTGCTTGGATATGGTCGGAATGACAAAACCCGGCCCATTTTGAGGCCGGGCTTTACGAATCATGAAACCAGCAAGATGATTCGCGAATCAGCCCTCAAAAATCAAGCAAGCGTCCTGTCCACGATGTCCCGCAGATCGGTCGAGAGCTTCGGTGTACCGGAAATGCGAGCGAGTGCGGCGCGTGCGTGTTCGCGGCGTTTGTCTTCCAATGCGCGCCATGAACGCAGGGCGGTGAGAAGACGCGCGGCAAGTTGCGGGTTCTCAGGATCGATTGCCAGAACCATATCGGCAAAGAATGTATAGGCAGCGCCATCCTTGCGGTTAAATCCGGTCGGATTATTGGCCGAGAACCCACCGATCAATGCACGCACGCGGTTCGGATTGTCGAAGGTCAGCAGCTTGTGTTTGGTCAGAGCGCGCACCGCATTCAGTGACTTTTCACCGGGGCGGGTTGCCTGCACGATGAACCACTTGTCCATCACCAGCGCATCATCGCCAAACCGCTTTTCAAAGGAAGCAAGTGCACCCAATGCTTCATGGCTGTCGCCAAAACGATGCACCAGAATGCTAAGTGCCGCTGCACGTTCGGTCATATTATCGCCATCGGCAAACTGCTGCGCTGCGCGGGCAGGGTTGTTTTCATGACGGCTGAGATAATCCAGAAGCACGTTGCGCAAAGCGCGCTTGCCCGCCGATACCGCATCCGGCGAGAAAGCACCATCCTGCTGCAGGTTTACATAGAGCTTCGCGAAGTCCTTCGCATAAGCGGCAGCGATGGCTGCAATCATATGATCGCGACTTGCCAGAATTGCATCAGGATCGACATTTGATCCCATCTCGCGTGCAATATCGCTTTCGGTCGGTAACGTTAGACAAAGCGCACGGAATGCAGCATCCAGTGTTTCATCTGATGCAATACGCCCAGCAAGATGGACGATCTTGTCGTCGATCTCCGGCTCATAGCCGCCACGCACGCGCTTGGCACCCTCAAGCAGTGACTGGGTGAAAATGCTGCTCAGCGCCTGCCAGCGTGCAACCGGATCGCTGTCATTGAGTGCCAGGAATATGCGATCTTCCGCATCAAGTGGCGATACCAGATTAACGGGTGCGGAAAATCCGCGCAAAAGCGAAGGAACTGGACGCTCTTTAATGCCGTGAAAGGTGATGGTTTCCTCAGTATGATGGAGGTGGATGACGTCATCGCGTACATCCCCGCCTTCGACGGATGACGGCTGAATATCCTTGCCGTCACGTCCCAGAAGCCCGAAAGCAATGGGGATATGCATCGGCTTTTTCGTCGGCTGTCCGGGCGAGGGTGCCTGCGACTGCGCGAATGTGATGGTGAAAGTCTCTTTTGCACTATCATAATCGAAGCTCGCCTCGACCTTCGGCGTACCCGACTGATCGTACCAGAGTGCAAATTGTGAGAAATCTTGTCCCGACACATCGGCAAAGACTTTGATGAAGTCTTCGATGGTTGCGGCGTCACCATCATGACGCTCGAAATAAAGGTCCATGCCTTTGCGGAAAAGCTCCGGTCCGATGATCGTGCGGATCATCCGCACCACTTCAGACCCCTTTTCATAGACGGTCGCCGTATAGAAGTTATTGATTTCGCTATACTCGCGCGGACGTACGGGATGCGAAAGCGGTCCACTATCTTCTGGAAATTGCTGGGCTTTGAGGATTTTCACCTCGGCGATACGTTTGACAGGTCGCGAGCGCTCATCTGCCGAAAATTCGTGATCGCGATAAACGGTCAGACCTTCTTTCAGGCAAAGCTGGAACCAGTCGCGGCAGGTGATACGGTTTCCGGTCCAGTTATGAAAATACTCATGCGCAATGACCGCTTCGATGCCGGCATAGTCCACATCGGTTGCGGTTTCGGGATCAGCTAACACATATTTGTCGTTGAAGACATTGAGACCTTTGTTCTCCATAGCGCCCATATTGAAATCGGAGACCGCGACAATATTGAACACGTCGAGATCATATTCGCGTCCAAATTTTTCCTCGTCCCAGCGCATTGAGCGCTTGAGCGCATCCATGGCATAAAGCGCGCGGTCCTGTTTGCCGTGCTCGACATAGATGGCAAGATCGACCGGACGGCCCGACGCAGTTGTAAAATGATCTTTCACAACATCAAGCGAACCGGCGACTAGCGCAAAGAGATAGGATGGCTTTGGATGCGGATCATGCCAGAGCGAATAGTGCCTGGTATCATCATCGGTAACGAGGCCATGCTCAACCGGATTGCCATTGGCAAGCAATATCGGTGCCTCAACCTTGTCTGCATCAACGCGCACCGTATAGACTGACAGCACGTCCGGGCGATCATAATAATAAGTAATGCGGCGAAAGCCCTCTGCTTCGCACTGCGTGCAATAAACATCGCTTGAACGATAAAGCCCTGAAAGCTGGCGATTGGTGGTCGGATTGACTTCCGTGACAATCTCAAGCGTGAAGCGATCTGCATCGGGCAGGTCGGTAATTTCAAGCTGATCGGGCGTGACGGAATAGCTGTTGTCACCAAGTGGCTTTCCATCAAGACTGACACTGATGAGTTTCAGCCCGTCACCATCCAACACCAGCGGTGTGCTCCGTGCAGTCTCTGGGCGGCGCTCTATGGTGAGGGTTGCGCGAACGATTGTCTTTTCCGGCTCCAGCGTGAAGTCGAGTTTTGTTTCTGGAATGGCGTAAGGGGTCGGGCGATAATCCTCAAGACGGAATGTCTGGCCGGTTTCAGTGCGCATTGCGAAACTCTTCTCTGTGATCACTTCGATGAGAGAGTCGTATCCGGCTTTTTAGCAAACGACAAGAAAAGCAAACTGGCTCAATATTTTTTATCAGCTGATCTTAACGCCGCTGGAACTTTATTGCGAACAAGCCTATGGATGACGCAATAGTTATTGTTTCCCGCCTTGTCCTATCTCCCCCGTTTAAGGAATTGCGTTGTGAAGTCCCTTCCGGACGCGGCCTCCGCAAATGTTCAGGCCCGCGAAACCGTCGAGCCTGACCTGCTTCAGAATAATCCGATGCTGGGGATCAGCCTTAAAGTCGCCTCCGTTGCTGTGTTCGTCGGCATGTCGACTTTGCTGAAAGCTGCCGATGGTATTCCTCTTGGTCAGTTGATTTTCTTTCGGTCATTTTTCGCCGTGCTTGCCATTCTCGTTTATTTTGCATGGCGTGGGCAGATTGCCGGTATCTTGCATACAAGGCACGGGTTCAGTCATTTCTGGCGCGGGATGATTGGCGTAGGCGCCATGTCATTGAGCTTTTATGCTCTGACGAAGTTGCCGCTGCCCGAAGCAATTGCAATTAATTACGCTTCACCCTTGATGGCGGTCATTCTCAGTGCCGTCGTTTTACACGAGGTCGTGCGCCTTTATCGCTGGAGTGCAGTGATGATCGGTCTCGTCGGCGTGATGATCATTATCTGGCCACGTATGACATTGTTTGCCGAAGGCAATGTCGGTCACGCAGAAGCTCTCGGCGCACTGGCAGCGCTTGGCGGTGCTGCAATGGCAGCTTTTGCGATGATGCTGGTGCGTCGTCTGGTGCAGACAGAGCGCACATCGACAATCGTTATCTATTTCTCGATTTCAGCAACTGTCATTTCACTGGTCACAATACCGTTTGGCTGGGTCATGCCGACCTGGACGCAATTGGCGATGCTGGTCAGTGCAGGTATTGCTGGTGGGGTCGCGCAAATTCTGCTTACTGAATGCTATCGTCATGCGCCAATGAGCACGATTGCACCATTTGAATATACGTCAATGCTGCTCGGCCTTGGGATTGGCTTTTTGTTTTTCGGAGACATTCCAACCTTTGAAATGTTGATTGGCAGCGCGATTGTTATGGGTGCTGGCGGGTATATTATCTATCGCGAGCATCAACTGGCGATAGCCCCACACAAAACCAATACCCCGCAACAATCGCAGTAAAACTAAGCCTGAAAATTAAGCCTGTCCGGGAGATGCTTCAGAGCGTGGATCAAGCTGCATTGTTTCGGGCGTCGGCTGGCCGTCCGGCGTATATATTTTAAATTCGGTCTTCTGGTCACTCACTGCCGGACGTTCGAAGCGTCGTATACGCCACAAAGCATGCAATCCATAGATTGAGTAGGCAACCGCCATGATGACGAAGAATCCTGATGCACCCATCATATCCATCAACGGACCCGCAAGGGCAGGGCCAATAACGCTGCCTGCGCCATAAATGATAAGCAAGCCGCTCGAAACTTTGACGAACTCGCTTGCATCCGCATAGTCATTCGCATGGGCGACATTGAGACTATAGATTGGATAGATGACCGAGCCAAAGAGGAACATCATCGTGTAAAGGGCATAGGGCGATGTGGGGTGGACGATTAGCATAATCAGCGAAATTATGAAGCCGATAGCGCCGGCCACCACCATCACATATCGGCGGTCAACGACGTCTGATGCGCGTCCGAGCGGATATTGGAAAATGACGCCACCAATCATCGCGGACGCAAGCATGGTCGCAATGCCGAATGTTGAAAGCCCGTTCATGCCGCCATAAATGGCAGCAAGAAAACTCCAGGTCGCAGCGACGATGCCAGCGATGAATGAGCCAACTGCCGCAGCAGGTGAACGTCGATAAAGACCTTTCAGGTCCAGCTTCACCTGGGTAAGCGCATTCGGAGACTGGGCACTGGAAAGCACTGTCGGCAGAAGTGCAGCCGCATAAATGATTGCACAAATGATAAATAGGGTTTGCGTTGTGGCATCGCCAAACGGCAAGATATACTGACCGCACATCAAGCCGAGCATCGTTATGATCATATAGATCGAAAATACGCGTCCGCGTGTTTCATTGGTCACGCGCTCATTGAGCCAGCTTTCGATGATCATATACGACCCGGCGAGTGAGAAGCCCGCAATGCCGCGAAAAATCATCCATGCATAGGGGTGAACGATTAGCGAGTGCAGTAAAAGCGCAATGGATAGCAGCGTCAGGAGGGCCGCGAAGACGCGCACATGCCCGACACGTCGCACCAGATGTGGAATAACAATACAGCCTATGGTGAAGGCGAGCGCGTAAGTCGTGCCCATCCAGCCGATTGTGGTGGTTGACCAACCTTCGATCCCGCCGCGGATCGGCATGAGGATACCCGCAAGTCCACCGGCAAGCAGCATCAGAAATGTGCTTGCGAGCAGAGCCGCAATGGGTAAAAGCTGACCAGCCATGAGAAAACTCCAGGAAGAGCTGTATAGAAAGAATATTTGTCACGTTGAGATGGCCGAATAATAGAAGTTTACGGCATGTTGGTGACAATCGCCCTGCCGATGCCATTGAAATCAGACAAGATCAATCGGCAAATTCGGCGAGCTTTATTTTTACGGATAGAAAATCGCGCCATGCAAAGCGTTTTTGCGCAGGCGTACGCAAAAGGGATTCGGGATTAAGTGTCGGCATGACCGGAATTTCAATCCCCGACGCAGTTTTATGGATTTTCCAGTTGCCGCGCATACGTACGATGCTTTCGGTAGCGCCCGTGAGCATTTTGCCAGCAGGCCCACCCAACGCAACAAGCACTTTGGGTGCGGCAAGCTCAATCTGCCGTTCGATAAACGGGCGGCATAATTCCGTTTCCAGTGGTGTAGGCGTGCGATTTCCTGGAGGACGCCACGGAATTGCATTTGCGATATAGACGTTTTCGCGCTTGAGCCCGATGGCTTCGATCATGCGATTGAGAAGCTGCCCGGACTTGCCCATGAAAGGTAGCCCCTCCATGTCTTCGTCGCGCCCGGGCGCTTCACCGACAAACATGATG
>Ga0308165_1001089_pt1 | contig 40712 bp, 36 predicted proteins | sample PhyWR2_FD_201032 | JGI IMG/M metagenome (GOLD analysis project Ga0308165, IMG submission 201032) | Phyllosphere microbial communities from UC Gill Tract Community Farm, Albany, California, United States - DLSLW.R2 | ecosystem: Host-associated > Plants > Phyllosphere > Unclassified | place: USA...
ACCCGGATAATCAACGGATTGCAAGCAACCATCAAAAGTCCAATGTCAGTTTACAGCATGACCGGATACGCCAGCGCCCAGCACGGCGCGTCTGCCGAGGGTGCTGAGGCGCCTACGGGCAACCGGCGACTCGGTCTCGAGATCCGTTCGGTCAACAGCCGCTTCCTCGACCTGTCGTTCCGTCTGCCCGACGAGTTGCGCATGCACGAGCCCGCGCTGCGCACCTTGCTCACCGCGCGCCTCAAGCGCGGCAAGGTCGAAGTGCGCGCCGCGATCGAAGCCGAAGACAGCGGCGCTGTCCCCCAGCCGTCACCCCATCTTCTGCAGCGCCTGTTGTCGGCGCAGGACACCATCCAGGCCTGGCTGCCCAACGCGCGGCCGCTGAGCGTGTCCGATGCGCTGCGCCTGTGCGGCGCCAATGACGGCGACCGCGGCCAGGATTGGAGCAGCGTGCTACCCGCGCTGGCCGCCGAAGCGCTCGAAGCGCTGGTGCAGGCGCGGGCGCGCGAAGGCAAGCGCCTGGCCGACATGCTGCACGACCGGCTGCAACAGCTGCGCGCGCTCGCGCGCACCGCCACGCCCCTGATCCCCCAGCTCGTCGAGCAGCAGCGCACACGTTTTGTCGAGCGCTGGAAAGAAGCCATGGCGCTGGCCGAAGGTTCGGTCGCGCCCGAGGCCGCGCAGGACCGCGCGCTGACCGAAGCCACGGCGTTTGCGATCCGCATCGACGTCGCCGAGGAAGTCACGCGCATGGACTCGCACCTCGATGAAATCGAGCGCCTGCTCAAGAAGGGCGGCGAAATCGGCAAGCGCCTGGATTTCCTGATCCAGGAGCTGCACCGCGAAGCCAACACGCTGGGCTCGAAGTCCGCCGCGCTCGAGCTCACACGCATCAGTGTCGACATGAAGGTCCTGATCGAGCAGATGCGCGAGCAGGTGCAAAACATCGAATAAACCTCCATTCCACAGGGCGCGCAAGCGCCCTTTTTGCAAGACGCCGCCCACCCGGCGCACCGATTCGCATATGCAACATACCGGAAATCTCTTCGTCGTCGCCGCCCCCAGTGGGGCCGGCAAGTCCAGCCTGGTCAAGGCCTTGCGCGAGCTCGACGCCCATGTCTCGCCGTCGGTCTCGCACACCACGCGCGCGCCGCGCGGCCAGGAAAAGCACGGCCGCGAATACTTCTTCGCGTCCGAGCAGGAATTCGACGCCATGGTCGCCAACCATGCCTTCCTCGAATGGGCCAATGTCCACGGCAAGCGCTATGGCACGTCCAAGCGCGCGCTCGCCGACCGCCTGGCCGGCGGCGCCGACGTGCTGCTCGAGATCGACTACCAGGGCGCGCTCCAGGTCAAGAAGGCCTTTCCCGAAGCGGTGCTGATCTTCATCCTGCCGCCGAGCTGGGAAGAGCTGCGCGCACGCCTGGAAAACCGCGGCGAGGACAGCCCTGAAGTCATCGAATTGCGCCTCAAGAACGCTTCCGAGGAAATGGCCCAGGTGCAAAAGTTCGACTTCGTTATAATCAACGAGTTGTTCGAGACTGCGCTTTTTGATCTGAAAGCGATCATTCACGCCCAGCGACTCAAGTATGCGGCCCAGCGAAGTGCGCGTGCCGATACCTTCGAGTCGCTCAATATCACCTGAATTTCCCCTGGAGTATCCTGATGGCACGCATCACCGTTGAAGACTGCCTGGAGCAAATCCCCAACCGCTTCCAACTCGTTCTGGCCGCAACCTATCGCGCCCGCATGCTGAGTCAAGGCCACACGGCCAAGATCGAAAGCAAGAACAAACCGGCGGTCACCGCCCTGCGCGAAATCGCCGCCGGCAAGGTCGGCCTGGAGATGCTCAAGAAGGTTCCGGGCTGACCGGAGGCTGCCGCAGGCAAGCTGTCATGGCAAGCCTAAATGGCAACAGAGGCACCGCTTTGCGGTGCTTTTTTTTGTGCAATGAGAAACGCATCAGAGAGCGCGCTACATTAAAGGTATGAAAGCGGTCCAGCCCCAGTCTCCTGTCCACGACGCCAACCTCCCTGAGAATGCCTCGGCACCAGAGAGTCAGATGAGTGCGACCGCCGTTTCCACAGACCCCCCGTCCACGGCTGCGGCCTCGGCCACGGCCGTTTCGCGCGCCGCGTTTGCCGCGTTGCTCGACAATCTGGGCTATCTGGACGCCACAAGCATCGAGCAGGTGCGCCAGGCCTATCTGTTTGCCGACCAGGCCCATACCGGCCAGTGGCGCAGCAGCGGCGACCCGTACATCACCCATCCTATCGCCGTGACCGCGCTGTGCGCGTCCTGGAAGCTCGATGCGCCCGCACTGATGGCGGCGCTGATGCACGACGCGATGGAAGACTGCGGCGTCACCAAGGGCGACCTGGCCATGCGTTTCGGCACGCCCGTCGCCGAGCTGGTCGACGGCCTGACCAAGCTCGACAAGCTGCAGTTCAATACCCGCGAAGAGAATCAGGCCGAGTCGTTTCGCAAGATGCTGCTGGCCATGGCGCGCGACGTGCGCGTCATCCTCATCAAGCTCGCCGACCGCACGCACAACATGCGCACGCTGTCCGACATGCCGCGCAGCAAATGGGGCCGGATCGCCTCCGAGACGCTGGAAATCTACGCGCCCATCGCCCACCGCCTGGGCCTGAACCAGACCTACCGCGAACTGCAGGACCTGTCGTTCCGCCATCTGCACCCCTGGCGCTATTCGACGCTGTCCAAGGCGATCGCCAAATCGCGCACGCGCCGTCGCGACCTGGTGCAGCGCGTGCAGACCGAAGTCGACGCGAAGTTCGCCCAGCATGGCCTGCATGCGCGGCTCGCGGGCCGCGAAAGCACGCTGTACTCGCTGTATCTGCGCATGGAGCGCAACAATCAGAGCTTTGCCAAAGTCACCGACATCTACGGCTTTCGCGTGATCGTGCCTTCGGTCACCGAATGCTATACGGCGCTGGGCGTGCTGCACCAGATGTACAAGCCCGTGCCCGGCAAGTTCAAGGACCACATCGCCATTCCGAAGAACAACGGCTACCAGTCGCTGCACACCACGCTGGTCGGCCCTTCGGGCGTGAGCATAGAGTTCCAGATGCGCACCGAGGAAATGCACATCGTCGCCGAAGCCGGCGTCGCCGCGCATTGGCTCTACCAGGCGCAGCAGCGCCCCGGCGACACCGAGCAGATGAGCACCCAGTGGCTGCAGTCGCTGCTCGACATCCAGAACGAGACGCGCGATGCGACCGAGTTCTGGGACCATGTCAAGGTCGACCTGTTCCCCGACGCGGTCTATGTTTTCACGCCCAAGAGCGAAATCATGGCCATGCCGCGCGGCGCGACCGTGGTCGACTTCGCCTACGCGATCCACAGCAAGATCGGCAACCACGCGACGGCCGCGCGCATCAACAACGAAGACGTGCCGCTGCGCACCGAGCTCAAGAGCGGCGACGTGATCGAGATCATCACCGCCGAGAACGCTCGCCCCAACCCGGCCTGGCTGGGATTTGTCAAGACCGCGCGCGCGCGCTCCAAGATCCGCCACCACCTCAAGACTTCGGCCCAGAGCGAGTCCGCGAGCCTGGGCGAGAAACTGCTGTCGCAGGCGCTGCGCGCCGAGGGCATAGAGCATCTGCCGCCCCAGGACGACGCCAATCAGGCGCTCTGGGACCGGCTGCTGCAGGACACCGGCAACCGCAGCCGCAGCGAGCTCATGACCGACATCGGCATGGGCCGGCGCATAGCGAGCCTGGTCGCGGCGCGCATCATGGTACTGCTGGGCGACCATGGCCAGCGCCCCAACGCCGTGCTGCTGAGCCAGGAACGCTACAGCGCCAAGGACAAGATTTCCCAGGGCACGGTGACGCTGGACGGCAGCACCAATGCCTCTATCCGTTTCGCGCATTGCTGCCGTCCCGTGCCCGGAGATCCGGTGCTCGGCTATCTGGGCCGCGGCGAAGGCCTGATGGTGCACCACGCGCACTGCGCCATCGTCAAGCGTCTGTACGAGAAGGACCCGGACCGTTTCATCTCGGTCGAGTGGGCCGAAGGTCTGACCCACATGTTCGAAAGCGGCATCCTGGTCACGGTGCGCAACGGCAAGGGCGTGCTGGCGCGCGTGGCCTCCGAGCTGACCGACGCCGAAGTCGACATCCAGCACCTGGAGATGGTCGACGAAGCGCCCATGGGCACGACCGATCTGCGTTTCGTGGTCTCGGTCAAGAACCAGCAGCAGGTCGAAGCCGCGCTGCGCAATCTGCGCCGCGCCCCGGTCGTCATCAAGGCGACGCGCATCATGCCGTCAGTGGATTAACACCCCCTGAGGCGCTTCGCGCCCGCCCCCTCTCTCACTGCGCGGGAGCGGGACTGCCCTTGCTCGCGGCCCCCTTGCTGGACCGCGCCAGTTGCGAGGGCTGCAGCCCATTCCGGCGCTTGGAATGGCCCGTGACTTCGTTGCTGACTAAGATTTTGCGTCGGGATAGCTCACGTCAAGCACCTCGAGCAGGCGCACGCCGCCCGGCGTCTGCAGCGCGACTTCGTCGCCCACGCGCGCCTTGAGCAGCGCGCGCGCCACGGGTGAAATCCAGCTGACCTCGCCCTGCGCGCTGTTGGCTTCGTCTATGCCCATGATGGTCACGCTGCGCTCCACGCCGTCATCCTCGACATAGGTCACGGTCGCGCCAAAGAACACCTGCTCGCTGCCCGCGTGCACGGCCGGGTCCACGACTTCGGCAATTTCCAGGCGCTTGGTCAGGAAACGTATGCGCCGGTCGATCTCGCGCAGGCGCTTCTTGCCGTAGAGGTAGTCGCCGTTTTCCGAACGGTCGCCATTGCTCGCCGCCCAGTGAACGATCTCGACGATCTGCGGGCGCTCGGTGTCGATCAGCGCGAACAGCTCGTCGCGCAACCGCTGGTAGCCCCGGGGCGTGATGTAGTTCTTGCTGCCCGCGGGAATGGGCGGCAATGCGCCGAGTTCGTCATCGTCGTCCCCGGCATCTGATTCTTTGGTGAAGGCTTTGCTCATGCGCCGATCTTTGCATCAAACGCGCTGCAGCAAAAGCCACGGGCCTTTCACCAGCGCGGGCACGACACCGTGCGATCTGGACAGCGGCGGAAAAAAGAACTATAGTTAAAACCTATTGTTAAATTACTTATTTAAGAAAATGACTATTTTTCATATAAAAACATTGGCCCAGGGCGTCGCATTGGCGGGTCTGCTGCTCACTGCAGGCCTGGTTTTCGGCCAACCCGCCGATCTGCTGGAGCAAGCCCAGCGCGGCGATGCCAAGGCGCAGCTCAGCCTGGGCGCGATGTACGAAAACGGCGACGGAGTTGCGCAAAGCGACCGCCAGGCCGCTCAGTGGTACCAGCGCGCCGCCGAGCGCGGACTGCCAGCAGCCCAAGACGCATTGGCGTCGATGTACAACGCCGGACAAGGCGTCGAAGCCAGCGAGCAGCAGGCGCTCAAGTGGTACCGCCTTGCGGCCGACCAGGGCCATGCGCCCGCGCAATTCACCTTGGGCGCGAAGTTCGAACGCGGCATCGAGGTCGACCGGGACGACGCGCAAGCCGTCAAGTGGTTTCGGCTCGCGGCCGGCCAGGGCCATGCCAAGGCGCAGCTCCATCTGGGATTGATGTATGCCAGCGGGCGTGGCGTCGATCAGGACAGCGCCCAGGCCGCCATGTGGCTGCAGCGCGCCGCGGGCCAGGGCGATGCCGTGGCACGGGATGTGCTCCGCAGTGAAGATTTCGCGGCGCACACGGTTTCGCCGAATGCGCAGCGCGCAGCCGGCAAGGGCCAGGCCGAGACCAGCGGTGAATGACCGCAGGGCGCGCGGCGCGCGGCGCGCGGCGCGCGCTGAACCCTGCCCTTTTCGCGCCCAGATCCCTGAGGGCAGGTTCGCGCAAAACGAAAAAGCCTCAGAGTGTTTCCACTCTGAGGCTTCACGTTTGGTGCGGCTGGCAGGAATCGAACCCACGACCCCTTGGTTCGTAGCCAAGTACTCTATCCAGCTGAGCTACAGCCGCTAAGCTATCGATTATAGCCCAAAAAATCGGAGTGAAAGCAAAACTTGAGAATTCTTTGTATGTGCCTGCGCTTTTCTGCCGCGCATGCACACAGGATTTTTTCCTACACCGATGCCATAGCCAAAACAATAACATCCGTTTTATTTAATAGCTAAAAACTATGTCAAAACGTTTGTTCATTGATCTTCTTATGGTGACCCTGCTGATGGGCGCCGCATTGTGCGCTGCCAAGGGCGTTCTGGAATCGTCCATCGCGTCTTACTTCGGCGCCTGGGTGCTGGTGATCAGCGCTGCTCTGCTCTGGCTCGAATCGCGGCGTGCACGGCGCGATTCCACAATGGTCATCGACGACAGTGCCCGGCCGCGCACCGAACAGTTCAAATGAAGCATTCCTAGGGTCGATTTTTCGTGCACCAACGAAAAAGCCCCAGAACATTGCTGTTCTGGGGCTTGTCGTCTGGTGCGGCTGGCAGGAATCGAACCCACGACCCCTTGGTTCGTAGCCAAGTACTCTATCCAGCTGAGCTACAGCCGCGTCTGGCAGCGAAAGGTTTTCACCAATCCACTGCGCCAAGAACGAAAGTATAACCCAGTTTTTTGTCCCCACTGAAGAAAACAGTGTCCACCTCCAGGCATTTGCCTTGAAAACGCAATGCACACTCGGACCGAAGTGCCGATCCGGATGACCACCATAACCACTGCGCAGGCACCGCCGCGGAGTCTGGAATCACTGACCGCAAGCCACTGATAGAACCGAGCGCGACAAGCGGCAAGCAGCAGCCGCCGCACATCATCCAGATAGCCCGGCAAGGGAATGAAACCGGCAATGAGATCGATGGGGCTGAGCGCATAGGCCACGACCAACAGCCTTGGCATGCCACGGCGTTTCCGGGTGCTTTGGCGCGAACCACAGGTTCAGGCCGTCCGGTGAAATGTCCACAGGCGTGCCTGCGGGGCCGTCAGCGAAACGAAAATCGCGCGCCACCGGTCCGGTTTGTCATCACAGTTTCATGCCTTGCCTCAAATACTGCGGGCTTCCCCTTTTTGAGCCTTTCTTGCGCATGCAAACTTCCGTCCATTTTTCCGCTCCCAAGCAAGCATTCGCCCTGCGCGCCATCGCCCTGGCCACGTTGTTGACCGTGGCCGCCTGCGGTGGCAGCGACGACGAGACAGCCGCATACGTGATTCCCGCAGCGCCGGCAGGCATGGGCACCGAAACGGTCAACGTTGCGCCGCCGGCGGCAACGAGCATGCCTGCATCGCGCACCGATGTGCCCAAGTACCGCGAAGATGCCACCGTCTACAACTCGGGCAGGCATGACGCGACGGCCAATGGCAACAACGCCTGCTATGCCGACCACACAACGAACAGCACCCTGCGCATCCTGTCGGGCTTTCTCGATATTTTCGAGCCTTCCGAACGGAAAATGAACGGCTTCAAGGCCGCGGACTACGCCGGTATCTTCGCCGACGGTGCAACCACGCCGAACACCAGCACGGCCGGCGTACCGGGCTGCGACCTGTTTGGCCTGACCACCTGGAACGGTGTATGGCATGTGCTCACCACGGACAACACCAGCGGCGCGCCCGGCCAGGCGCCTGCCGCGGGCACCACGGGAACCATCAAGAACAAGGAACTGTTCCTGCAGAACATGGAGTACTCCTCCAAGCTGACGACGAAAACCGAGTACACCAGCGCCGAGCGCGAGTCCATCGCGCTGGACGACACCGGCAACAAGGTGACGCGCACGGTCAAGGGCGGTGCGCTGGGACCACTGGGCCAGGCCTGGGACGATCTGGCGAAGAATCCGAGCTCGGGATGGGGCGACACGAATCCCCAGACCAACCCTGAGTTCGGCGCCGTGCTGCAGTTCGTCGACAACGCCACCGTAGGCAACATCGCCTCGGACAATGGCCCCAAGGGCTTCTACAAGTTTGCCCGCCCCTATCGCTGGTCAGCAGCCGACAGCAGCCTGCCCACGGTCAAGGTCCTGCCCGAACTGCTGGCGCGCCGCGCCGCGGGCGACAACGCGGCAGCGGCACAGACCCGCGCGCAGCAGGACTCCGACTTCCCCAGCGGCCACACGGCCGAATTCGTGCGCTACTCGATGGCCATCGCCTACATGACTCCACAGCGCTTCCAGGAAGCCGTGGCGCGCGGCCTGGAAGCAGGTGAGAACCGCATCCGCGCCGGAATGCACTCGGCGCTGGGCGTCATGGGTGGCCGCATGCTGGGCTCGTCGGTCTGGATGCCCCTGATGAAGGGCGCAGGCGATCGCGGCCTGGCCTACACCGAAGCCCAGCGTCTGGCGGTATTCCAGCAGGCACAGGCGCAATTGCGCGCAAAAGTAGGCGTGAACAGCGGCACGGAACTGTGGAATGCAGCCCACTCGGCCAACGCCAGCGAAGACCGTTTTGCGGATTTCGCGACATCCAGGGCCGAGTACCTGCGCCGCCTGACTTTCGGCTTCGCCAAGGACAGCACCAAGGCCGGCAAGCCGGCCGTGGTGCCCAAGGGAATGGAAACGCTGCTGGAAACCCGCTTCCCGTATCTGAGCGCAGACCAGCGACGCGCCGTGCTCAAGACCACGGCCATCGATTCGGGCTATCCCGTGCTGGACGACGAGGAAGGCTTCGGCCGCCTGAACCTTTTCGACGCGGCCAGCGGCTACGGCAAGTTCGAGGCCGACGTTGCCGTCACCATGAATCAGAGCACAGAAGGTTTCTGCGTCTCTGGCTTCTGCTCCTTCGACCGCTGGCGCAATGACATCGGCGGCGCCGGCAAGCTGACCAAGCGCGGCACCGGAACGCTGGCCCTGACGGGCGCCAACACCTACAGCGGCGGCACCATTGTTTCCGGCGGCACTTTGCGCGCGGATTCCGCGACGGCGATGGGCGCTGGCGCGGTATACGTCGATGGCGGCACGCTGGCCACCCACGGCATCCAAGTGCATGTGGCCGGCAGCTACACGCAAAAGTCCGGCGCGCTGAACCTGGCACTGTCCAGCAGCACCGCCGGCACACTGGTGGTCGCCGACCATGCAGCGCTGGCAGGCGCACTCAACGTGACTTTCGCCAACGGCTATGCGCCCAAGGCGGGCGACCAGATCGTGGTGCTGACCGCCAAGGGCGTGCACAACAAGTTCTCATCCGTGGCCGTGAGCGGTTTTGCCAAGTCCACCGTGACCTATAGCGGCAACAGCGTGACGATTACGCTGGCCGGCTGATCCAGCGCCAAAATCAAAGGCCTGCGCGGAAACTCCGTGCAGGCCTTTTTTACAGAAAATGAAGCGCAAAGAAAAAAGCCCAAGTGACTTGTCACTTGGGCTTTTTCATTTTGGCGGAGAGGGTGGGATTCGAACCCACGGTACCTTGCGGTACGCCTGATTTCGAGTCAGGTACATTCGACCACTCTGCCACCTCTCCTGTGTGTCGAAGCATCTATTGTAGCACTGTTTTTCAGGGCTGAATCAAAGTTTTTCCGCCCATGTATGGCTGCAGCACTTCGGGCACGCTGACCGAGCCGTCGGCGTTCTGGTAGTTTTCCAGAACCGCCACCAGGCAGCGGCCCACGGCCAGGCCCGAACCGTTCAAGGTGTGCAGCAGTTCGTTCTTGCCCTGGGCGTTCTTGAAACGCGCCTGCAGGCGGCGCGACTGGAAGGCTTCGCAGTTCGAGATCGAGCTGATTTCGCGGAAGTTGTCCTGGCCGGGCAGCCAGACTTCGAGGTCATAGGTCTTGGCCGCGCCAAAGCCCATGTCGCCGGTGCACAGGCTCATCACGCGGTACGGCAGGCCCAGCTTCTGCAGCACGGCTTCGGCATGGCCCGTCATTTCCTCGAGCGCCTCGTAGCTCTTGTCGGGATGCACGATCTGCACCATCTCGACCTTGTCGAACTGGTGCTGGCGGATCATGCCGCGCGTGTCGCGGCCGTAGCTGCCGGCTTCCGAGCGAAAGCACGGGCTGTGGGCCGTGAGCTTGATCGGCAGATCGGCTTCGGCCACGACCTGGTCGCGCACGAAGTTGGTCAGCGGCACTTCGGCCGTGGGAATCAGGTACAGCGCCGCATGGTCGGGAACGGGCTCGCCGTCCTGGCCGCCCTTCTTGGCCGCGAACAGATCGCCTTCGAACTTGGGCAGCTGGCCCGTGCCCTTGAGCGAGTCGGCGTTGACGGCGTAAGGCACATAGCATTCGGTGTAGCCATGCTCTTCGGTCTGCAGGTCGATCATGAACTGCGCCAGCGCGCGGTGCAGGCGCGCGATCGGGCCCTTCATCACGGTGAAGCGCGAACCCGAGAGCTTGACGCCCATGTCGAAGTCCAGGCCAAGCGGCGTGCCGACGTCGACATGGTCCTTGGCTGCGAATTCGAAGGCCTTGGGCGTGCCCCAGCGGCGCACCTCGACATTGCCCGACTCGTCGCTGCCCACGGGCACGCTTTCGTGCGGCATGTTGGGCACGGCCAGCAGCATGGTCTGCAACTCGCCCTGGATCTGCTCCAGGCGCGTGGACGAGGTTTCGAACTCGGTCTTGATGGCCGCGACCTGGGCCTTGGCGGCTTCGGCGCCTTCCTTGTCGCCCTTGCCCATCAGCATGCCGACCTGCTTGGACAGCTGGTTGCGCTGGGCTTGCAGTTCCTCGGTGCGCGTCTGCAGGCGCTTGCGCTCGGACTCGAGAGACTGGAACGCCTCCACGTTCAGGAAAGCCTGGGGCTTTTTACGGGTTTCCAGCCGCGCGATGGCGGTGTCGAGGTCTTTGCGAAGGAGGAGGATGTCTAGCATAGACGGCAATTCTAGTGGCCCGCGCGCAAGACCACAGAATTGGCGGCAGAGACTGATGCGCGCCAGGTGTCTACCAGCGCCAGGCCATGTCAAGATCGCAACCGCCCGCCTTCCACTCAACCACGGCATATCCCACCATGTTTTATGTTCTAGGCCCCGACGGGCCGATCTACCGCGGCGGCCCCGACCAGTTGGCCCAGGTCGCTCCCGTACGCCGCGTGCAGCGCCCGCAGGCGCTGCGCACGCGCAGCGCCGATGTCGAGTTTTCCGCCGATGCGGCAGTCGAGCCCGAGACCGCGCCCGCGCTGCCGCGCGCGGCGCAGGAAGCCGTCGATGCCTACGCGGCGACGGAAAAAGGCCCGCAAGTCGAGCGCCAGCCGCTGGAATGCGTGCGCGATGTGATGACCCGGGGGGCGCTCACCGTGGCCGCCGACATGCGCGTCAACGATGCCTGGCAGATCCTGGCCGAACACCGCGTTGCGCAGGCGCCCGTGCTCAATGCCCAGGGCCGCGTCGTGGGTCTGCTGCTGCGCGCCGACATGGCGCCGCTGGACCTGCTGCCCACGCCCGGATCGGTGCAGGAAGCGATCGACCTGGCCAAGCGCCCGGTGCATGCGGTGATGATCAGCCCCGTGCCCGCGGTCGCGGCCGACACCGCGCTGCGCCGGCTCGCCAGCGTGCTGCTCGACACCGGACTGCCGGGCCTGCCGGTGACCGACGAGCTCGGCCATCTGGCGGGCTTTGTCTCGCGCACCGACATCCTGCGCGCGGTCGCGGCCGATCCGCCGCTCGATCTGTGGAGCTGAAGCCGGGCGCAAGCGCCCGGACGCGGCTTCAGTGGCCGGGGCCCAGTTCGGGCGCCTTGCGCACTTCGATCTCCAGGCCCGTGGCCGCGTCGATCTTCAGGCCCTTGGGCAGCGGGAACTTCACGGTTTCCTCTATGCCGTTCATGCTGCGCACCGAGGTCGCGCCCAGTGCCTTGATGCGGTCTATGACTTCGCGCACCAGCACTTCGGGCGCCGACGCGCCGGCCGTGAGGCCTACGCGCGCCACGCCATGGAACCAGGCCGGCTGCAGCTCCTGGGCGTTGTCGACCATGTAGGCACGCGTGCCCAGGCGCGCCGCGAGTTCGCGCAGCCGGTTGCTGTTGGAGCTCGTGGGGCTGCCGACGACGATCACCACGTCGACCTGCGGGCTCAGCACCTTGACCGCGTCCTGGCGGTTCTGCGTGGCGTAGCAGATGTCCTGCTGCTTGGGAACGCGCACCTGCGGAAAGCGCTCGCGCACCGCGGCCATGATGGCCGCGGCATCGTCGACGCTGAGCGTGGTCTGCGTGACCACGGCCAGCAGTTCGGTCTGCGCGGGCTGGACCCTGGCGACGTCCTCGACCTCCTCGACCAGGTGGATGCCATGGTCGAGCTGGCCCATCGTGCCCTCGACTTCGGGATGGCCCTTGTGGCCGATCATGATGAACTCGTAGCCTTCCTTGGCGAGCTTGGCGACTTCGACATGCACCTTGCTGACCAGCGGGCAGGTCGCATCGAAAATCTGGAAGCCCCGGCGTTTTGCTTCCTGCTGCACCGCCTGGCTCACGCCATGCGCGGAAAACACCAGCGTCGCGCCCGGCGGCACATCGTCAAGCTCCTCGATGAAGATCGCGCCGCGGGTCTTGAGGTCGTTGACCACGAACGTGTTGTGCACGATTTCATGGCGCACGTAGATGGGCGCGCCGAACTTGGCGATGGCCCGCTCGACGATCTCGATCGCCCGGTCGACGCCGGCACAGAAGCCGCGCGGCTCGGCAAGAACGATTTCCTGGGGCTTGTCCATGGCTCAGAGCACCCCGATGATCTGCACCTCGAAGGTGACGGGCTGGCCGGCCAGGGGATGGTTGAAGTCGAACAGCACCGCACCGTCCTCGCGCACGCGCACCACGGCGCCCGCGTAGCTGCCCAGGCCGTCGGGCGTGGGGAACTGCACCACGTCGCCCGCGGTGTACTTCTCATAGGGGTCGCCGAGCTCGTTCATGAGCTTGCGCGCCACCCACTGCTGCATGTCCGCGTTGCGCTCGCCAAAGGCTTCGCCCGCGGGCAGCTCGAACGTCGTGCGCTGGCCCTCTTCGAGGCCGATCAGGCGCTGCTCGACCGCAGGCGACAGCTCGCCCGCGCCCAGCGACAGCGTCGCGGGCTTTTCGCCGAAAGTGTTGATCACGTCGCCTGCCGGGCCGGCCAGGCGGTAGTGCAGGGTCAGAAACGATCCGGCCTGCACCGTGGGTACGGCAGTCTGCGAAGCCAAAGTGGGTTGTGCGCTAGATGTCATGAGAGTCCCGATAAACTGGGGTCTATTGTAGAAACCCGGCCATGCCCCCACGCAGCGGCTTGCAGATGCCCCTTGGCAGCGCTGCCGCCCTCCTCCCGGCGACATGGCCAGGCAGGAGTTGCGCCATGCCCCTCAAAGACCTGCCGCGCGCTGCCCGGCCGCGCGAAAAGCTGCTGGCCCGCGGCCCCGGTGCGCTGGCCGACGCCGAGCTGCTGGCCATCGTGCTGCGCACCGGAATCAAAGGCAAAGGCGTGCTGCAGCTGGCGCAGGAACTGCTGGAGGCGCCGGACACCGACCCCGCGACCGGCAAGGCACGCGGCGGCTTCGGCGGCATTGCCGGCCTGCTGCAGGCGCCGCCCCAGGATCTGGCGCGCGTCAAGGGCCTGGGCCCGGCCAAGCGCGCCCAGCTGCTGGCCGTGCTCGAGCTGGCGCGGCGCGCGCTGGCCCAGCGCCTGCGCGCGCGCACGGTGTTCGACAGCCCGCAGGCCGTGACCCAATACCTGCAGCTGCACCTCGCGCCCAAGCCGCATGAGGTCTTTGCCGTGCTGTTCCTGGACCAGCAGCACCGGCTGATCGCAATGGAGGAAATGTTCCGCGGCACGCTGGCGCAAACCAGCGTCTATCCCCGGGAAGTCGTGCTGCACGCGCTGCAGCACCAGGCCGCGGCCGTGGTGCTGGCGCACAACCACCCCAGCGGCGGCGTACAGGCCAGTCCCGCCGATGTCGCGCTCACCGAGATACTGCGTGGCGCGCTGGCACTGATTGACGTGCGCGTGCTGGACCACATCATCGTCGCGCCCGGGGCGGGCATGTCGATGGCGCAGCAGGGCTTGCTGTGACGGCTTGAGGACAAAAACAGCGTGGTTTCGAGGGTATGCGCGGGACCTGGGCCGGAGCTTGGCCATATTCGGATAAAAACGCCCCATGCGCGTGAAATCCCTCCAAGACCTGAAACCGGTCCGCAAAGCCCTGGCGGCCGCGGCGCGGCAGGCCGCGCTCATTGCCGAGGAGCAGCGGCGCATCGCGCTGCGCCCGGCCACCGACCGCGCGCTGTTCCTGCAGGCGATAGGCGGCGTGCGGCCGCTGCGCCACACGGGCAACCGGCTGCCGCCTCTGCCCGGCAACGTGCTGCCCGTGCCTCAGCAGCGGCTGCTCGACGAGCAGGCCGTGCTGCGCGAAGCCATCAGCGACGAGTTCGATGTCAGCACGCTGCTGCTGACCGACGACCAGCTGAGCTATCTGCGCCCCGGCATGGGCCACGATGTCGCGCACCGGTTGCGCGCGGGCCACTGGAGCGTCCAGCGCCAGCTCGACCTGCACGGCCTGCGCACCGACGAGGCGCGCGAAGCCCTGGGCGAATTCATACGCCATGCCCAGCGCGACGGCGCGCGCTGCGTGCGCGTGGTGCATGGCAAGGGGCTGGGATCACCGGGACGCATGCCCGTGCTCAAGGGCCGGGTGCACAGCTGGCTGGTGCAAAAGCAGGAGGTGCTGGCGTTCGTGCAGGCGCGGCCCAATGACGGCGGCGCGGGCGCGTTGATCGTGCTGCTGCAGCCCCACATTCCGCGCCACGGCGGCAGGTAGGGCAAGGCTTCAGCGCGTCACGCGCTGCAGCGGCATGGGCGACATGGTGCGCCCATAGATGCGGCGCACCCGGTCGGCGAGCGCGGGATGGGTCGCGAGGCGCTCGGCCCAGCGGCTGCTGTTTTCCACATCGACCAGCAGCATGTGCTGCACCGCGTGGTGGTCGAGCGCGTACTGGCCGCGGCGCGCATCGTAGCTGCCGTCCTGGCGCTGGCCCATGACCTTGCGCAGCACGCCGCCCAGGCCGTCCTTGCTGCGCGTCCACTGCACGGCGCGCGCATCGGCGAGGTATTCACGCTGGCGCGAGACCGCGGCCTTGAGCCAGCGTCCCGCGAGCCAGCCCGCGAAGCCCACGCCCTTGATCACCGAGCCGAACCACCACATCGCACCGCCGCGCTCGCACATGCTTTCGCCCAGCTGGTAGACCAGCTCCAGGCCGTAGACCATGCCGGCGAGCTGCATCTTGAGCCGCGTATCGCCTTCATGCAGATGGCTCAGTTCATGCGCGACCATGCCCTGCAGTTCCTCGCGGCTCAGATGGTCCAGCGCGCCCTGGGTCACGGCGATGATCGCGTCCTCCTCGTCCCAGCCGGCGGCAAACGCATTGATTGCATCGGTGCGCGCCAGCACCATGGCCTGGGGAGGTGTCATGTGCGCGGCAATGCACAGCTCCTGCACCACGTTGGCGAAGGTCTGCTCCGCGAGGCTGCGGTCGGGCCGCACTTCACGCGCACCAATGCGTTCGGCCAGGCGCAGCCCGCCGGCGCGCAACTGGTCGGTTTCCACCCACCAGCCGCCCAGCACGAACAGCAGCGTCATGCCGATGTTGACGGCCGCGAAGCCCGCAGGGAAAGGCAGGTTGCCGCCCAGCATCCAGGACAGCGCGAGCCAGGCGAGCACCAGTCCGCTGTGCACTGCGGCCACCAGCAGCGCCACGGCCAGCGCAAAGGCCAGCAGCAGGCGTGCGGTGGCGCTGCGCGCCTGCTCCTGATGGCGCCAGAATTTCATGCCAGCTCCAAGGTGCGCAGATCAGAACCGCAGTTGGGGCACGGCGCGCTCGGCGTCGCTGGTGGTCGACTCCAGCATCGCGGCCGCGCCAAAGCCCAGCGCGCGCGCCAGCAGCACGTCGGGAAACTGGCTCGCATGGTTGTTGAATTCCAGCACCTGGTCGTTGTAGGCCTGGCGCGCAAAGCCTATGCGGTTCTCGGTGCTGGTGATTTCCTCGCTCAGGCGCAGCATGTGGGCGTCGGCCTTGAGTTCGGGATAGGCTTCACTGAGCATCATCAGCCGGCCCAGCTGCGCGCCCAGCGCCGCTTCGGCCTGCGACAGCAGGCCTATGGCCGCCGCGTCCGCGGGCCGGGCGCGCGCCTTGTCGGCGGCGCTGCTGGCCGCGCCGCGCGCGCGGATCACGGCTTCGAGCGTGCTGGCCTCATGCGCCATGTAGCCGCGCGCCACTTCGACCAGATTGGGCACCAGATCGTGGCGGCGCTTGAGCTGCACATCGATCTGCCCGAACGCATTGGCAATGCGGTTGCGCGCCACCACCAAGCGGTTGTAGGCCATGACGGCCCAGGCCGCCACGGCCAGAACCACCACCAGAAATATCCAGCCGATCACGCCCATAAATGCTCCTGCACGGTTTGTATCCAACGGTTAGTGACCCCGATGGTAGCGGCTGCGCGCCAGCAAGCAAGCGCGACGGGAGCGGCTCAACCGCCCTGATTTCTCATCCAGTCGGCCGTGCCCATGAAACTCTGGGCCAGGCGCTGGCGCAGCGTCTCGGGAACGCCGGTCTCCAGCATGGCCTGGTCCATGCACGCCACCCACTGGTCGCGCTCGCGCACGCCGATCTTGAACGGCATGTGGCGCATCTTCAGGCGTGGATGGCCGAAGCGGCTCTGGTAATGGTCGGGGCCGCCCATCCAGCCGCAGAGAAACCAGAACAGCTTCTGGCGCGCGCCATCGAGCTCCGAGCCATGGGCTGCGCGCAGCTCGGTGTAGGCCGGTTCGAGATCCATGAGGTCATAGAAGCGGTCGACCATGCGCTGGATGGCGGGCTCGCCGCCAATCCATTCGAAGGGCGTGTCAAAAGGCGGTTTTTCTTCAATCTGCATGGGGTTCAAGCGCTGGCAGGCAGCGCGCCGGAAACATGAAACATGCGCCATTGTCCCGCAGCTTGCCATGGCCCTGCGGGCGCGCGCCCAGCCCGGCAACAGCGCATGGCGAGCGCCACCACCCATCTGCAATTTGAATCAATCGATTCGAACAATCGATTTCACAGATCAAACCCAGATTTCTATATTGGCTGCGAGGGTGCGCCCTCGGCACAGCCACTACATCAACAAAGCAAGGAGACAAGCGTGCGTATATTCCAGATTTCCAGCGTGGCGCTGGGCATTGCGGCCCTCGCGGGCTGCGGCGGGTCGTCGAATGATGAAGGCAACTCCGCAGCTCCCAAGCTCACCATGCAGGTGACGTCGACCCAGGATTTCCCGGGCAGCTACGGCGACGTGGGCGCCTATGAGAAAGTCAGCGGCACGCTGTCCGGCGAACTCGATCCGCGCAATCCGAAGAATGCGGCCATCCAGGATCTGTCGCTGGCGCCCGTCAACAGCCGCGGAATGGTCGAGTACGCGACCGACTTCGTGCTGCTCAAGCCCAAGAACATGGCCAAGGCCAGCGGCATACTGCGCTACGACGCGCCCAACCGCGGCAACATCCTCACCATGCCCAACCCGAGCGCAGCGCCCGGCGACGCGGTCTATCTGGAGCGCGGCTATGTGATGCTCTACGCGGCATGGCAGGGCGATGTGCCCAAGACAACGCCTGAACGCCTCACGGCGCAGGTGCCGGTCGCGAGAAACCCCGACGACAGCATCATCACGGGCGCCTACCGCACCGAGCTGGTCCCGTCGGCCGCGACTTCGACCATGGCCCTGCCCGGCGGCGTGTTCAACGGCTCGATGATTCCCTACGCACCGGCCAGCCTGGACAACAGCCGGCCCGGCTATTCGCTCACGCGGCGCATCAACGAGACCGATGTGCGCCTGCCCATCGCCGCGGCCGACTGGAAGTTCGCCAGCTGCAGCGATGCCACGCCATTTCCCGGAACGCCCGACGCGACCAAGGTCTGCCTCAAGCAGGGCTTCGATCCTCTGTATCTCTATGAACTGGTCTACGAGGCCAAGGACCCCAAGGTCATGGGCGTGGGCCTGGCGGCGCTGCGCGACGCGGTGGGCTTCTTCCGCAAGGCCGAGAAAGATTCGGCCGGCAACGCCAATCCGCTGGCCGGACGCATCGCCCACACCATCGGCCAGGGAACGTCCCAGTCGGGCAATGCAATGAAGACCTTCCTGCACCTGGGCTTCAACCAGGCGCTCGACGGCTCGCGCGTGTTTGACGGCATGTTTGCCCATGTCGCCGCGCGCCAGACCAATGTCAACACGCGTTTCGCCGTTCCCGGCGGCGGCGGCGGACTGCGCACCGACCACACGGCCTTCGGCCAGACCGCGCCGCGCGGGCTCGACAGGAATTACGCGGACGGCATCAGCGGGCGCGATGGCGGCGTGATGCGCCGCTGCAGCGCGAGCGACACCTGCCCCAAGTTCTTCCTGGGACTCTCAGGCACGGAATTCTGGCAGCTGCAGGGCTCGCCCGCGCTGACCAACACCCAGGGCACGCAGGATCTGGTGCAGCCCGAGAATGCGCGCATCTACTACTACGCGAGCACCCAGCATGGCGGCGCGGGCGGCGAAGCCAGCATCAGCTACGCGCCCGGCCGCAGCGTCTACCCTTCGGGCACGGTGGTGCATTTCAACGACACCTTCCGCGCGCTGTTCATCGCGCTTGAAGACTGGGTGACCACGGGCAGGCAGCCGCCCGCGAGCCAGGTGCCCAAGGTGGCCGATGGCAGCCTGGTGCGGCCCGAGCAGTTGAAATTTCCGGTGATGCAAGGCCTGCAATGGAAGGTCGGCAACCAGCTGACCGATATTCCGGCGTTCAACTATCTGGCGCGCTACAACGACTTCGAACTGCTGGACTTCGGCCCGCAGTTCCGCCCCGAGGACGAGGCCGGCATCGCCAGCATCTTCCCACCGCGCCAGACCGGCAAGCACTATCCGATCATGGTGCCCCAGGTCGATGCGGGCACGGGCCTGACGCAGGCCGGCATACGCTCGGTCGAAGCCCAGGCGCCGCTGGGAACCAGCATCGAGTTCAACTACGTGGCCAGCGACAAGGTGGTCGACCTGGCGAATCTCGCGGGCAGCTACATTCCGTTCCACAAGACCCAGGCCGCACGCCTGGCCGCGGGCGACACGCGGCCCTCGCTGCAGGAGCTCTACGGTTCGCAGCAAGGCTATGTGCAGGCGGTGCAGGCGGCCGCCGACCGTCTGGTGGCGCAGCGCCTGCTGCTGGCGCGCGACGCGCAAGCCATTGTGCAAAAGGCCCAAACCAGCGCGATCTTCGACTGAGGCGCCGGCGCCAGGCGCGGGCCTGCAGCTACTCCGCGGCCTGGCGCAGCGTGGTCATCACCGGGCGGCGCAGCACTTCGCGCAGCCCCCACCAGCCGGCCAGCCAGGCGAGCACGGCGCCGGCCAGCGCTCCGCCCAGCGGCACCCAGGGCGAGGCGCGCCAGGCGAAGTCAAACACATAGCGCGCCAGCGCCCAGCCCACGGCCATGGCGACGCAGCTGGCGAGAAAGCCCGCGAGCAGGCCCACGCCCGCCAGCTCGGCGCGCTGCACCTGGCGCAGCAGGCTGGCGCGCGCGCCGACGGCGCGCATGATCGCGTACTCGCGTGCCCGCTCCTCGCGCGTTGCCGTGACGGCCGCGAACAGCACCACCAGGCCCGCGGCCAGCGTGAAGATGAACAGGAACTCGACTGCGCGAATCACCTGGTCGAGCACCTGCTGCACCTGGGCCAGCGTGCTCGCCATGTCGACGTTGGTGATGTTGGGAAACTGGCGCACCAGCGCGTTGTCGAAGCCCGGCGTCTGCGGCGCGCGGTAGGCGGCCAGATAGGTCACGGCCACGTCGGGCAGCTGTTCGACCGGATACATGGCGAAGAAGTTGGCGCGCATCGAGCCCCAGTCGACCTTGCGCAGGCTGGTGATGCGGGCCTCGTTCTGCACGCCGCCGATATCGAAGGTCAGCCGGTCGCCGAGCTTGAGGCCCAGCGTCTCGGCCAGGCCTTCTTCCAGGCTGATCGCGCCTTTCTCCTCCGGCGTCCAGCGGCCCGCGACCACGGGGTTGTGCTCGGGCGCCTGCGCGGCCGTCGACAGATTGAACTCGCGGTCCACCAGGCGCTTGGCGCGGTCCTCGGTGTAGTCGTCGGGGTGGACCTCGCGGCCGTTGACCTGCACCAGCCGGCCGCGGATCATCGGATACCAGTCATAGCGCGCCACGCCCTGGTCCTTGAGCACTTTCTGGAAGTCCCGGGCCTGGTCCGGCATGATGTTGATGACGAAGCGGTTGGGGGCGTCGGGCGGCGAGGCCGCGCGCCAGCTGCCTATCAGGTCGGTGCGCAGCAGCACCAGCAGCACCAGCGCCAGCAGCCCCACGGCCAGGCTGCTGACCTGCAGCACGGCGTAGACCGGGCGCGCCGAAATCTGCCGCGTCGCCAGCACCAGCCAGCGCGGCGCGGTCGATTCGTTGACCAGGCGCCGCAGCATCTTCACGGCCAGCCAGGCCAGGCCGGCAAACAGCAGCACCGCGCCGCCGAAGCCGCCGACCGCGATCAGCCCCAGCTTCACATCGCGGCTCACGGCCAGCAGCAGCGCCGCGAAGCCGGTCACGCCCAGGCCCAGCACCAGCCACGAGGCCGGCTTGATCGCGCCCAGATCGCGGCGCATGACGCGCAGCGGCGGCACCTGGGCCAGCTGCAGCACGGGCGGCAGGCCGAAGGTGAACAGCAGCGTCATGCCCATTCCGAGGCCGAACACCACAGGCCACAGGCTGGGCGCGGGCAGCGCGGCATCGACCAGGCCCGCCAGCAGCTGCACGAACACATGGTGCACGCCGTAGCCTATGGCCACGCCCAGCGCGCTGGAGAACAGGCCCACGAGCGCGAACTCAAAGGTGTAGGCGCCCGCGATGCGGCGCTGGCTCTGGCCCAGAACGCGCAGCATCGCCGAGGCATCGAGGTGGTCGTTGGCAAAGCCGCGCGCGGCCAGCGCCACGGCCACGGCCGACAGCAGCGCGGCCAGCAGCGCCACGAGGCTGAGGAATTTCTCGGCGCGCGCCAGCGTCTGGCGCATTTCGGGGCGGCCGCTGTCGAGCGACTCGACACGCATGCCATGCGCTTCGCGCGCCACCACGGCCGCGTCGGCCCAGGTCTGGAATTGCCGCACCGCGGCGGCGTCGCCGGCCACGGCCAGGCGGTAGGTCAGGCGGCTTGCGGGCTGGACCAGCCCCGTGGCCGCGAGGTCGGCCGCATTGAGCATCACGCGCGGCGCAAAGCTCATGAAGCCCGAGCCGCGGTCGGGTTCGAGCACTACGATGCGCGCGATGCGCAGCGAGGCATCGCCCAGCAGCAGCGCGTCGCCCATGCGCAGATTCAATGATTCGAGCAGCGGCGCATCGACCCAGACTTCGCCGGGCGCGGGAATATCACGCGTGGTCTGGCCCGCCTCGCCGGGAGCGTTGGCGATGCGCAGCGATCCGCGCAGCGGATAGCCCGTGGGAACGCTCTTGAGCGCGACCAGGCGGCTGGCGCCGCCCTGGGCATCGGACGCGCGGCCCATGGTCGGAAAGCTGGCCGTGACCAGGCTCTGCAGGCCCAGCTGCTGCGCGCGTTCGGCGAACTGCGCGGGCGGCGGGTTGTCGCTGACCACCACCACATCGCCGCCCAGCAGCTGGCGCGCATCGCGCTCCAGCCCGCCCTGCAGCCGGTCGGCAAAGAAGCCCACGGCGGTCAGCGCCGCCACGGCCAGCGTCACGGCGACGATCAGCAGGCGCAGCTCGCCCGCGCGCACATCGCGCCACAACGTGCGCCACCCCAAAGCCCAAGCAGAAGATCCGTTCATGGACGCAACAATAGCGGATCGCGGCGCGCGGCAATAGGTGAAAGACCGCATGGGATTGCGCGGCTGCCTGGCCATGGGCGTCCAGGTGTGTTTGCGGGCGCCCTCTGCGTGCGCCGAAGCAGCATCGCGCAGGAACCCAGGCCCTGCGTTCATGGTTCGACAAGCTCACCACGAACGGGCAAACCGCGGGCCCTGGGCCTGCCTCGCCGGCCGCGTCAAGGCATGAGCGGCCGGTAGGTGGAAAATCAGGTGTTCTTGCTGACCGTGATGGTCGGGAACTTGGAGCTGAAATCCTTGGCCTTGAGCGCGATCTTCACCGCCATGTCGCGCGCCACGCGCTTGTAGATCTGCGCGGCCTCGCTGTCGGGCTCGGCGACCACGGTCGGCTTGCCGCTGTCGGCCTGCTCGCGGATCTGCAGCGACAGCGGCAGCGCGCCCAGGTAGTCCATGCCGTAGTCGGCGGCCATCTTCTTGCCGCCGTCGGCGCCGAAGATGTGCTCCACATGACCGCAGTTGGTGCAGACATGGGCCGCCATGTTCTCGACGATGCCCAGGATGGGAACGCCCACCTTCTCGAACATCTTGATGCCCTTCTTGGCGTCGATCAGCGCGATGTCCTGGGGCGTGGTGACCACGATGGCGCCCGTCATGGGCACGCGCTGGGCCAGCGTCAGCTGGATGTCGCCCGTTCCCGGCGGCATGTCGACCAGCAGGTAGTCGAGGTCCTTCCAGTTGGTCTGGCGCAGCATCTGCTCGAGCGCCTGCGTGGCCATGGGGCCGCGCCAGATCATGGCTTCGTCCTGGTTCACGAGGAAACCGATGGACATGACCTGCACGCCGTAGTTCTCCAGCGGCTCCATGGTCTTGCCGTCCACGCTCTCGGGCTTGCCCGTGAGGCCCATCATCATCGGCTGGCTGGGGCCGTAGATGTCGGCATCCAGCAGACCCACGCGCGCGCCTTCGGCGGCCAGCGCCAGCGCCAGGTTGGCGGCGGTGGTGCTCTTGCCCACGCCGCCCTTGCCCGACGAAATGGCGATGATGTTCTTCACCTGGGGCAGCAGCTCGACGCCGCGCTGCACGGAGTGCGCAACGACCTTGCTGGTGATGCCCACCGAGACGTTCTCGACGCCGGCCACGGTCTTGGCGGCGTTGACGAACTGGCGGCGCAGTTCAGGCACCAGGCTTTTGGCGGGGTAACCGATCTCCACGTCGAATGCCACGTCGCCGGCACTGATCTGCAGATTGCGCAGCGCGCGCGTGCTGACGAAATCCTTGCCGGTATGCGGGTCCTGCACGCTGCTGAGTGCGGCCAAAAGCTCTTGTTCTGTGACTGCCATTCTCGATTCACTCCTTTGGGGAAAGCCAAGTCTATCGAAGGCCCGCTGCCCGCGCGAGAAGCAGGACAATGCAGGCTTGGCATTTTTCCCACGCACCGTACCGACCCGAGGATCCCGTGAAATTCAAGATGGCCCCCAATTCCCTGTTTGCGATCCTGCTGCGTTCGCGCTGGTGGCTCAGCTTTGCGCTGGCCGCGGGCGTGACGCTGATCTGCATGCTGGCCCTGCCCGCGAACATCGCGCCGTTCGGCGCGCTCGCGGCGACGCCGCTGTGGGTTGTGGGCGTCATCGCCGCCTGGCGCCAGCTGCGCGCTCCCAGCCCGGCCCAGGTCGACCGGCTGCTGACCGACGCCGCGAACCAGCCCTGGCGCGGTTTTGCCCAGCAGCTTGAGAGCGCCTGGCGCAGCGAAGGCTATGAAGTGCAGGCGCTCAACCAGGGCGTGATCGATTTCCGTCTCGAGCGCGCGGGCCAGACCACGCTGGTCAGCGCCAGGCGCTGGAAAGCCGGCCACCACGGCGTCGAGCCGCTGCGCGAGCTCGAGACCGCGCGCAACCGCGCGGCCGCGGCCAAGGCCGTCTATGTCGCGCTGCAGCCGCTGGGCGAGAACGCCGCCATCTACGCCCGCGACCAGCAACTGGTGGTGCTGGGCGGCGCCGACCTCGCGGCGCTGCTGTCCAAGGCGCGCGCCTGAAGTCGCGCCCGGCGACGCAAAAATCTAGGGTTTGACCCAAATACAGCACAATGGCCGCGGAGCACACTGAGGACGCCTATGATCCAGACCTCCTTGCCTGACAGCAGCGCACGGATTGCTGTGCCTGCGTCCTCCCCCACCACGGGCCTGCTGCTCACGGGCGGCGGAGCACGCGCGGCCTATCAGGTCGGCGTGCTCGAAGCCATTGCGCATATCCGGCGCGGCTGCGGTCATGGCCATGGGCCCAATCCCTTTCCCATCATCACCGGCACGTCGGCCGGGGCGATCAACGCCGCGGCCCTGGCCTGCGGCGCCGACCATTTCGACCTGACCGTGCGGCAGATGGCGCAGATCTGGAGCCATCTGCACACCGAACATGTCTATCGCGCCGATGCGCTGAGCATGCTGCGCAGCGGCGCGCGCTGGCTGAGCCTGCTGTCGCTGGGCTGGGCGCTCACGCGCTGGCGCACCATGCGCCCGCGCTCGCTGCTGGACAACACGCCGCTGGGCGAGCTGCTGCAGACCGACCTCGTTCCGCTCGCACGCCTGCCCGGGCTGATTGCCCAGGGCCATCTGCGCGCGCTGTCCGTGACGGCCTCGAGCTATACCTCGGGCGAGCATGTGAGCTTCTACGAGACCAATGCCGCGCTGCAACCCTGGGTGCGCTCGCAGCGGCGCGCGATAGGCGGCCATATCAGCCACGCCCATCTGCTGGCGTCTTCGGCGATTCCATTCATCTTCCCCGCGACCGCGCTCGACATAGGCACGCATGTCGAGTACTTCGGCGACGGCTCGATGCGCCAGACCGCGCCGCTCGCGCCGGCCATCCACCTGGGCTCTGACCGGGTGCTGGTGATTGGCGCAGGCCGCATGCAGGGCGCGCGCGAAAGCGCGCCCACGGGCGTGGTGGCCAGCTATCCGACGATTGCGCAGATTGCGGGTCATACGCTGTCGAACATCTTTCTCGATGCGCTGGCGCTCGACGTGGAGCGCGCCCAGCGCATCAATGCGACGCTGGCGCTGATCCCGCCCGAAGCGCGCGTCAACAGCGGCCTGCGGCCCATCGATCTGCTGGTGATCGCGCCGTCCCAGCGGCTGGACGCGATTGCCGCGCGCCATGTCGCGGGCCTGCCGCGCAGCATGCGCGCGTTGCTGGGCGCCCTGGGCGTGACCACCGATGCCAACGACGCGCGCGGCGCGGGCCTGGCCAGCTATCTGCTGTTCGAGCCCGGCTACATCCGCGCGCTGATGGCGCTGGGGCGCAAGGACACGTTCGCCCAGCGCGCGGAAGTCGTGCGCTTCTTCCAATGGGACAAGGCCGCCGCGGCGCCTGCGGCCAGCGCGTGCGAAGCGGCCTGCGCATAGGCCGCGCAACCCCACTTCAGCCACAGGCCGCGCAAGCCTCTAAAATCACGGGTTCCCCTAGAGAAAGCGCTTTCCGATGTCTGCACGCAAGATCTTCGCTACCACAGCCCTGCCCTACGCCAACGGCAACTTCCATATCGGCCACATCATGGAGTACATCCAGGCCGACATCTGGGTGCGCTTCCAGCGAATGCAGGGCAACGACGTGAATTTCGTCGGTGCCGACGACGCCCATGGCGCGCCCATCATGATCGCCGCCGAGAAGGCCGGCATCACGCCCCAGCAGTTCGTCGCCAACATCGCGGCCGGGCGCAAGCAGTACCTCGACGGCTTTCACATCCAGTTCGACAACTGGCACAACACCGACGGCGAGGAGAACCATGTTCTCGCCAAGGAGATCTACCTGGACCTGAAGAAGGCCGGGTTCATCGACACCAAGGTCATCGAGCAGTTCTTCGATCCCGAGAAGAACATGTTCCTGCCCGACCGCTTCATCAAGGGCGAATGCCCCAAGTGCCACGCCAAGGACCAGTACGGCGACAACTGCGAAGTCTGCAGCGCCGTGTACGCGCCCACCGACCTGATCAAGCCCTACTCGGCGCTCAGCGGTGCCCAGCCCGTGCTCAAGAGCTCGGAGCATTTCTTCTTCCGCCTGTCGGACCCGCGCTGCGTGGAGTTCCTGCAGGAATGGACGCAGAACGGCAAGCATGTGCAGCCCGAGGTGGCCAACAAGGTCAAGGAATGGTTCAGCGTGCGCACCAATCCCGACGGCACGACCAGCGAAGGCCTGGGCGACTGGGACATCTCGCGCGACGCGCCCTATTTCGGCATCGAGATTCCCGACGCCCCGGGCAAGTACTTCTACGTCTGGCTCGACGCTCCCGTGGGCTACCTGGCCTCGCTGAAGAACCTGCTCGACCGCCGCGGTGAAGACTACGCGGCCTACATGGCCGATGAAAAGCTCGAGCAGTACCACTTCATCGGCAAGGACATCGTCACCTTCCACACGCTGTTCTGGCCCGCGATGCTCAAGTTCAGCGGCCGCAAGACGCCCAGCCAGATCTTCGTGCACGGCTTCCTCACCGTGAACAACGGCGAGAAGATGAGCAAGAGCCGCGGCACGGGCCTGGACCCGCTCAAGTACCTGAGCCTGGCGATGAACCCCGAATGGCTGCGCTACTACCTGGCCGCCAAGCTCAACGGCCGCAATGAAGACATAGACTTCAACCCCGAAGACTTCATGGCGCGCGTCAACAGCGACCTGATCGGCAAGTTCGTCAACATCGCCTCGCGCGCCGCCGGCTTCCTGTCCAAGCGCTTTGAAGGCCAGCTCGCGGCCCTGGGCGCCGAAGGCCAGGCCCTGCTCGAGCAGCTGCGCGCCCAGGCGCCGGCCATTGCCGAAGCCTTCGAAAAGCGCGACACCGCGCGCGCCGTGCGTGAAACCATGCAGCTGTGCGACCGCGTCAACGCCTACGTCGATGCCAACAAGCCCTGGGAGCTTGCCAAACAGGAAGGCATGGACGCGCGCCTGCAGGAAGTCTGCACCACCTGCATCGAAGCCTTCCGCCTGCTGGCCGTCTACCTCAAGCCCGTGCTGCCATCGGTCGTGCAACAGGTCGAAGCCTTCCTCAACGTCGCGCCGCTGACCTTTGCCGATGCCCAGCAGCTGCTGGGTGCAGGCCACAAGATCGGCAGGTACGAGCACCTGCTGCAGCGCGTCGATGTCAAGCAGCTGGACGCGCTGTTCGAGGCGCCGCCCGCTCCCGTGGTTGAAAAGGTGCTGCCCGGTGGCGAGGAGATTGCCGAGACGATTGGCATTGACGACTTCGCCAAGGTCGACCTGCGCATCGCCAAGATCGTCCACTGCGAAGCCGTCGAAGGCTCGACCAAGCTGCTGCGCCTGACGCTGGACGCCGGCGAAGGCCGCACGCGCAATGTGTTCAGCGGCATCGCCAGCCACTACCAGCCTGCCGACCTGATCGGCAAGCTGACGGTGCTGGTCGCCAACCTGGCGCCACGCAAGATGAAGTTCGGCATTTCCGAAGGCATGGTGCTGGCCGCCAGCCACGCCGACGAAAAGTCCCAGCCCGGCATCTATGTGCTGGAGCCGGTCGCCGGTGCCACGCCCGGCATGCGCATCCACTGAGATTGCCGCGCATGGCTTTGTCGCCACCATGGCGCTGGCTGCTGGCAGCCGGCGCGATAAGCCTGCTCGGCGGCTGCGCCGTCGTTGCCGTGACTTCGGCGGCCGTGAGCGTCACGGCCGGCGTGGTCGGCCTGGCGGCCGATGCCGCCATAGGCACGGCCCGCATCGCGGGCAAGGGAATCGGCAAGGCGGCCGACGCGATGATGGGCGACGATGCGCCGGCGGCTGCCGACAACAGCGGTGTGAACGTCAAGTACAACATTGCGCCGGCGCCAGCACCTGCGCCTTGATGGCGCATGAACTCCACCCTCCCGTTCGTCCTGAGCGAGGTAAGCGAGGCTAAGACGCGCAAGGCGTTGAAAAGGAACAGCGGGCCTCATCCCCCGTTCGCCCTGAGCCTGCCTCGCCGGCCGCGTCGAAGGGTGAACGGCCTGCCCTATAAATTCATTCACGGCCCGTCGCGCTGCACCATGCTGCGCCCGGTGCGCAGCACCCGGCCATCGGGCCCGAACGTCACGGTGAACAGCATTTCCGTCGTCGGCGGATCGACATAGCGCCAGTCCCAGTCGGTTTCCTGCTTGCGTTCGTAGGTCGTGCGCTTGGCCGGCTTGCCCAGCATGCGGCGCACCTCCTGCTCGCTCATTCCCGCGCGCACCTGGTCGAACATGTGCGGCGCCACCACCTGGCGCAGCGCCGTCATCTTGCCGTTGGGGCCTATGGTGATCATGTAGTTCTGGTGGCCCGCGGGCTGGCGGTTGTACTCGAAGGTGCGCGAACCGTCCGGCTCCTGCCAGATGTTCTCGGGCTCGCCAAAGCGGTCGCGCACGTCGACTTCGGTGGACACATCCTCTTCGAGTTCTGCAATGCGCTGCGGGTCGCAAGCCGTCAGTGCCAGCAGCCCGAAAGCCGCGCCCAGACTCCATATCCAGCGATAGATTGGTCGCATAGCGCCATGTCCCGTAAAATCATGTATTCCTACGAGGTTAACAGTCCATGTCTTTTTTCGCCCGCCCTGATTACAAATCCGACACCACCCAGTTCATCGAGCAGTTGCGCGCGCAAAAGCCCGATCTCGAAGCACGCCAGCTGGCCGGCCGCGCCCTGCTGTGGGACAAGGACGTCGACAGCGAAATATGGCAGGAATACCGCGCCGGCCGCGTGGAACAAAAGCCCTACGTCTACCAGACCAAGGCCTGAGCCTGACGACGGCCAGGCAGCGGCCTGCTGAGACATGAGCGGCCCGACCGACGGCGCAGCCGTGATCGCCCTGCCGGGCGAGGCAGCTGCGGCGGCGCTCGCCCCCGACGGCCTGGTGGACATCGTCGACCGGGTGGCTTTGGCGCGCCTGTATGGCGAGCCGCTGTTTGCCCTGCCCAACGACCTGTACATTCCGCCCGACGCGCTCGAAGTCTTTCTCGAGGCGTTTGAAGGCCCGCTTGACTTGCTGCTCTATCTGATCCGCAAGCAGAATTTCAACATTCTCGACATTCCGATGCTGAGCGTCACGCGCCAGTATCTGCGCTATGTCGACGAGATCCGCAGCCGCAACCTCGAGCTGGCCGCAGAGTACCTGCTGATGGCCGCGATGCTGATCGAGATCAAGTCGCGCATGCTGCTGCCGCCCAAGAAGTCGGCCGACGCTCTCGAGGCCGAGGATCCGCGCGCCGAGCTGGTGCGCCGGCTGCTCGAATACGAGCAGATCAAGCTGTCGGCCGCGCGGCTGGGCCAGCTGCCCCAGCATGGCCGCGACTTCCTCAAGGCCCAGGTGCATATCGAGCAAAGCCTGCAGCCGCGCTTTCCCGACCTCATGCCGGGCGAGCTGCAGCAGGCCTGGCAGGACATCCTCAAGCGCGCCACGCTGATCCAGCACCACCGCATCACGCGCGAGGAACTCAGCGTGCGCGAGTACATGAGCCAGATCCTCAAGTCGCTGCAGGGCAAGCGTTTTGTGCCGTTCGAAGACCTGTTCCAGCCCGCGCGCGGCTCGACGGTGCTGGTCGTGACCTTCATCGCCCTGCTCGAGCTGGCCAAGGAAACGCTGATCGAGATCACCCAGGCCGAAGCCTTCGCACCGATCTATGTACGGCTGGCCTACACACCGCTCTAGGCCGTGCGGCCTGAGCTGACCCGTCATTCTTCCCCGGACGTTTCACCATGGCATTGCACGATTTCGACGTACTCATTGTGGGCAGCGGCCTGGCCGGCCTCACCGCCGCGCTGGAGCTCGCGCCTACGCACCGCGTCGCGGTGCTGACCAAGCGCAGCCTCGACGACGGCGCCAGCAACCAGGCCCAGGGCGGCATTGCCGCGGTGCTGGCCGAAGACGACAGCTTCGACGCCCACATCAACGACACGCTGATCGCGGGCGCTGGCCTGAGCGACCTGCCGGCAACGCGCCAGGTGGTCGAGAACGCCCCCGCGGCCATTGCCTGGCTGCAGTCGCTGGGCGTGCCGTTTTCCGAGGAAAACGGCGAGCTGCACCTCACGCGCGAAGGCGGGCACAGCGCGCGGCGCATCGTGCACGCCACCGACGCCACCGGCGCGGCCGTGCAGCGCCAGCTGATAGAAACCGTGCGGCGCACGCCGGGCATCACCGTGCTCGAAGACCACACGCTGGTCGACGTGATCACCTCCAAGCGCCTGGGCCTGGACGGCGCGCCGCGCTGCCTGGGCCTGTACGCGCTCAACGGCAAGACCGACGAAGTCGACACCTTCCGCGCGCCGCACACCATCCTGGCGACGGGCGGCGCGGGCAAGGTCTACCTCTACACCACCAACCCCGACACCGCGACCGGCGACGGCATTGCGGCCGCCTGGCGCGCGGGCTGCCGCGTCGCCAATCTGGAATTCATACAGTTCCACCCCACCTGCCTCTACCACCCGCATGCCAAGTCGTTCCTGATCAGCGAAGCCGTGCGCGGCGAAGGCGGACAGTTGAAATTGCCGGCGGCGCTCGGCGGCCAGCGCTTCATGGATGCGCACGACGAGCGCGCCGAACTCGCGCCGCGCGACATCGTTGCGCGCGCCATCGACTTCGAGATGAAGAAGCACGGCCTGGACTGCGTCTTCCTCGACATCTCGCACCAGAGCCCCGAATTCCTGCAGGCCCACTTCCCCAACATCCTGGCCAAATGCCTGGAGCTGGGCATAGACATCACGCGCGAGCCGATTCCCGTCGTGCCCGCGGCGCACTACACCTGCGGCGGCGTGCTCACCGACCTTGCCGGGCGCACCGATGTCGCCGGCCTGATGGCGATAGGCGAAGCCGCCTGCACGGGCCTGCACGGCGCCAACCGGCTGGCCAGCAACTCGCTGCTCGAATGCATGGTGTTCGCGCGCAGCGCCGCCGACGCGATCCGCGCCGCCGCGCCCGCCCAGGCCTGCGCCCTGCCCGGCTGGGACGACAGCCAGGTCACCGACGCCGACGAAGCCGTGGTGATCGCCCACAACTGGGACGAGCTGCGCCGCTTCATGTGGAACTACGTGGGCATAGTGCGCAGCAACAAGCGGCTGGAACGCGCGGCGCGGCGCATTGCCTTGCTCAGCGCCGAAATCGACGAGTTCTACGCGCGCTTTCATGTCTCGCGCGACCTGCTCGAGCTGCGCAACCTGGTGCAGGTGGCCGAACTCATCGTGCGCTCGGCGCAGATGCGCCACGAAAGCCGCGGCCTGCATTACAGCCGCGACTACCCCGCGCTGGCCGCGCCCAGCGCCCCGACCATCCTGGTGCCGCCTGCCACCCGCTGAGCGCGCCGCCCGTTTTTTACCGAGGAGACTTTCATGCCCCATCTTTACGTCGAATACAGCGCCAACCTGGCCGGCCTGCCCGAAAAGCAGCTGCTCACCGAACTCGTGACCACCGTCTGCGACCACCCGACCATCAACGACGAATTCGACGTCAAGGGCCGGATCGCCAAGACCCAGGACTACGTGATAGGCACCGTCGCCGGCGCGCGCGGCTTCATCCATGCCGAACTGCGTCTCATGGCGGGGCGCACGCCCGAAGTCAAGAAGGAGCTGTCGGACCGCATCGCCGAGGTGCTGCGCCGCCTCACGCCCCATCCCGAAGGCATGCTGGTCCAGGTCAGCGTGGAGATCGGCGACATGGACCGCGGCAGCTACCACAAGAGCAAGCTGTAAGCGCAGGACAAGCAGGCAGGGCCGAGGACTACAACGCCCGGCCCATCCACGGCACATAGTGTGAGGCTACCCCCCATAAGGAGCCCACGATGCCACGACAGCCTGCCAAGCCCACGCCCGCCAAAACCAGCGACACGGCCCCTCGCGGCCAGGGGGATGAACTCCAGCAGCAGGCCGGCGGCAGCCATCCCGTGCTGACCACCCAGCAGGGCATTGCCGTCCCCGACAACCAGAACTCGCTGCGCAGCACGCCGCGCGGGCCCACGCTGCTCGAAGACTTCATCCTGCGCGAGAAGATCACCCATTTCGACCATGAGCGCATTCCCGAGCGCGTGGTGCACGCGCGCGGCAGCGGCGCGCATGGCGTTTTCGAGCTCACGCATTCGCTTGCCGAGCACACCACCGCCAAGGTGCTGTCCGAAAAGGGCTTGCGCGTTCCGGTGTTCTGTCGCTTCTCCACCGTGGCCGGCGGCGCGGGCTCGGTCGACACGCCGCGCGACGTGCGCGGCTTTGCGGTCAAGTTCTATACGCCCGAAGGCAACTGGGACCTGGTGGGCAACAACATTCCGGTGTTCTTCATCCAGGACGCGATGAAGTTCCCCGACCTGGTCCATGCCGTCAAGATGGAGCCCGACCGCGCGTTCCCACAGGCCGCGAGCGCGCACGACACGTTCTGGGACTTCATCTCGCTGATGCCCGAATCCATGCACATGGTGATGTGGATCATGAGCGACCGCACGATTCCGCGCAGCCTGCGCATGATCGAAGGCTTTGGCGTGCACAGCTTCCGCCTGGTCAACGCCGAAGGCAAGAGCACCTTCGTCAAGTTCCACTGGCGCCCCGTGCTGGGACTGCAGTCAACCGTCTGGGACGAGGCCGTCAAGCTGCAGGCCGCCGACAACGACTTCCACCGCCGCGACCTGTTCGAGTCGATCACCGCGGGCAATTTCCCGGCCTGGGATCTGGCCGTGCAGCTGTTCAGCGAGGAAGAGGCCGATGCCTTCGACTTCGACCATCTCGATGCCACCAAGCTGGTGCCCGAGGAACTGGTGCCGCTGCAGGTCATAGGCCGCATGACGCTGGACCGCTGGCCCGACAACTTCTTTGCCGAGACCGAGCAGGTGGCTTTCTGCCCGGCCAATGTGCCGCCGGGCATCGATTTCTCCAACGACCCGTTGCTGCAGGGCCGGCTGTTCTCCTATCTCGACACCCAGCTCACACGCCTGGGCAGTCCGAACTTCACGCAGATTCCCATCAACGCGCCGCAGTGTCCGTTTGCCCACAACCAGCGCGACGGCCACATGCAGATGCAGCGCCCCAAGGGCCGCGTGGCCTACGAGCCGTCGAGCCTGCAGGCCGACAGCCCGCGCGCCAGCGCCGCCACCGGCATGCGCCACTTCGCCGAAGCGCCCGATGACGGCGTCAAGGGCCGGGTGCGCGCCGAGAGCTTTGCCGACCATTTCAGCCAGGCGCGCATGTTCTTCCAGAGCCAGAGCGCCATAGAGCAGGCGCACATGGCGTCGGCGCTGGTGTTCGAGCTGTCCAAGGTCGAGACGCCTGCAGTGCGCGAGGCCGTGGTCGGCCAGTTGCAGCACATCGACAAGGGCCTGGCCGAGCGCGTGGCCAAGGGGCTGGGCATGGCCAAGCTGCCCGCACCGCCGCCCGCGGCCCAGCCCGCCAAGGAAATGCCGGTCTCGCCCGCGCTGCGGCTGATCGACCGCATGAAGCCGACCCTGGTCGGCCGCTGCATAGGCCTGCTGGTGGCCGACGGCTCGGATGCGGAATCGATCGCCAAGATACGCAAGGCCGTGGAAAAGGCCGGAGCCACGCTCAAGCTGGTCGCGCCCAAGGTCCAGATCCAGCTCAGCGACGGCAGCACGCTGGCTGCCGACGGCCAGCTCGCGGGCACGCCTTCCGTGTTGTTCGATGCCGTGGCCTCGGTGATTCCGCTGGAGCAGGGCTCGCTGCTGTCGCACGAAGCCGCGGCCGTCGACTGGTTCCGCGACGCCTTCGGCCACCTCAAGGCGATTGCCGCATGCAAGGGCACGCGCCACATTCTTGCGGCCGGCGGCGTCGAACCCGACGCTGGCGTGTTCACTCCCGAGCAGATCGCGGAGTTCCTCGAGGCCGCGCAGACCCGCCAGTGGGCACGCGAACCCAAGCTGCGCACGCTGGCCTGAGCGACCCGCCCCAGGCTGCAGCGGCCCTCCCGCGCGGGCCGCTGCACCGGCCGCGGATTGAAGTTACAGTCTGCGGCCTATGTCGACTCCCGATTCCCTCTCCTCCGTGTCGACCGCTGCCAGCGATCGCCAGCGCAAAATCCTGCTGGCGCTGAGCCTGCTGCTGATCGCCTGCAATCTGCGCCCGGTGTTCGGCAGCCTCTCGGTCGTTCTGCCCGAAATCATGCGCGACACCGGCCTGAGCGCCGCCGGTGCAAGCCTGCTGACCACGCTGCCGATTCTCTGCCTGGGCCTGTTTTCCGCGCCCACGCCCTGGCTGTCGCGGCGTTTCGGCGCCGAACGCGTGCTGCTGCTGGCGCTGGCGCTGATCGGCAGCGGCACCCTGCTGCGCGCCGCGGGCAGCCTGCCATTTCTCTTTGCCTCGTCCGTGCTGGCCGGCGCGGGCATCGCCATGGGCAATGTGCTGCTGCCCAGCCTGGTCAAGCGCCACTTCGCGCGGCATGCGGCGCTGATGACCGGCATGTACATCCTGGCAATCTGCATAGGCGCGACGATCGCCACCGCAGCGACCGTGCCGCTGGCCACCAACATGTTTGCCGGCGCCTGGCCCTATGCGCTTGCGGTCTGGGCCCTGCCCGCGCTGCTGGTGCTGGCGCTGTGGCTGCCGCAGGCGCTGCGCATGCACACCGAGCCCACCGATCCCGCGGCGCGCAGCGGCAGCCTGGGGCGCGACGCGCTGGCCTGGCAGGTCACGGCTTTCATGGGGCTGCAGTCGTCGCTGGCCTACATCGTCATCGGCTGGCTCGCTCCCATCCTGCGCGAGCGCGGGCTGGAAAGCGATCTCGCCGGCTATGTCGTGGCCATCTCCACGCTGTCGCAGCTTGTGACTTCGCTGGTCGTGCCTTCGATCGCCGCGCGTTGCCGCGACCAGCGCGCGCTGGCCGTGGGGCTCACGGCGCTGTCGTTCGCGGCGCTGATGGGCCTGATCCTCGCCCCGCTGGCCACGGTCTGGCTCTGGGCGCTGCTGCTGGGCTGCGGCCAGGGCGGCTTGTTTGCGCTGGCGCTGAGCCTGATCGTGATGCGCAGCGGCAATGCCCAGGTCACGGCCCAGCTGTCGGCCATGGCCCAGGGCTGGGGCTACATGCTCGCGGCCTGCGGGCCGCTGCTCACGGGGCTGCTGCACCAATGGACCGGCAGCTTCGCTTCGAGCATCTGGTTGATCGCGCTGCTTTCGGCCGCCATGGCCTGGAGCGGCTGGGGCGCGGGCCGCAATCTGCTGGTCCGGCCCGCGGCCGGCGCGCGTTGAGCTCCGGCGCCGGGCGGGCGCTGTGCACGCGCTGCGCGCGCCCGCAGCGCAACTGCATCTGCGCGCTGGTCCAGCGCGTGGACTGCGCAGCCGAAGTGCTGATACTGCAGCACCCGCTGGAAGTGCACGAAGCCAAGGGCACGGCGCGGCTGCTGCATCTTTGCCTGGCGCGCAGCCGGCTGGAAATCGGCGAACAGTTCGACGCGCAGCAGCTGCAAGACTGGCTGCAGCAGGACTGGCAGGGCGACGCCGGCGCGCCCGCGCCGCGCAGCGTTCTGCTCTACCCCGAGTCCGCGCCTGACCCTGCCCTGCCGCTGGCGCCCGCGCCGGCGCTGCCCGCCGAGTGGCGGCAGGCGCCCGCGCGACTGCGTCTGGTGGTGATTGACGGCACCTGGCGCAAGAGCCGCAAGATGCTTTTCCGCAATCCGTTGCTGCAGCAGCTGCCGCGCCTGGCGCTGCACGAGCTGCCCGCATCGCGCTATGCGATACGCCGCGCGCACCGGCCCGGCCAGCTGTCGACGCTGGAAGCCACGGCCTGCGCGCTGGCCCAGCTCGAACCGCACAACCAGGAGCCAGGCCGGCTGCTGCAGGCCATGGACGCGCTGGTGCGGCGCGAGCAGCAGTGGCGGCCTCAGGGCTGAGGCGCCGACTCCAGTTCGGCCACGAGCCAGCCGCGCAGGCTGTTGAGAAAGGCCCAGGCCTCGACGCGCGGCACATCGTCCAGATGCAGCACGGCTTCGCGCACGCGCCCGGCGCGCAAGGCCATGGCGCGGCCCACGCCGGGCAGCAGGCCGCAGGCCAGTGGCGGAGTGATCCAGCGGCCATCGATCAGCGCCGCGATATTGCCGCGCGTGCATTCGGTGATTTCGCGCTGCTCGTTGAACAGCAGCGTGTCGAAGACCAGCGGATCGGACGGCGTGAACGCATCGTAATGCGCACGCCGCGTGGTCTTGTAGCGCACGAACTGGCCATGGGCCCAGCGGTCTTGCAGCGGCGCGGCCGCCAGCTGCAGGCGCACCGGCGCGGGCGTGGGCGCGCAGGCAAAGGCCTCGGCCGTGGCCTCGCCCTGCGCATCGAGCTGCAGCCGCACGCGCCATAGCCCGCTCGGATGCGCGGCGGCGACAGCCGCGAGGCGTTGCGCCACGCGTCCGGACCAGGGATAGGCGAAATGCGCGGCCGCATCCTGCAGGCGCTGCAGGTGCTCGGGCAGATGGCGCCACACGCCGTCTTCCAGCGCCAGCGTCTCGAGCAGCGCGAACGGCGCGCTCGCGCGCTCGACGAAGGCGCTCTTATGCAGCCATTCGCGCCACTCGCCGTCGGCCTGCGCGCCCGATGTGATGCCGCTGCCTATGCCGCAGACCGCTTCGCTGCCGCGCAGCACCACCGTGCGGATAGGCACATTGAACGTGGCATGCATGCGGCCCGCGCCCGTGGGCCGCAGCACGCCCAGCGCGCCGCAGTAGACGCCGCGTGCATGGGGTTCGAGCGCATGGATCATCTGCATCGCCGCAACCTTGGGCGCGCCCGTGATCGAGCCGCAGGGAAACAGCGCGGAGAACACATCGGCCAGCCGCGTGCCGGAACGCGTCACGGCCTGCACGTCCGAGGTCATCTGCCAGACGCTGGGCAGGGCCTGGGTATGGAACAGCCGCGGCACCTTGACGCTGAACGGCTGGGCAATGCGCGACAGGTCGTTGCGCAGCAGGTCGACCACCATCACGTTCTCGGCGCGCTCCTTGGGCGCGCTGCGCAAGGCTTGGGCCAGCGCCGCATCCTGTTCGGGCGTATCGCCGCGCGGCGCCGTGCCTTTCATGGGCCGCGCGAGAATGCGCTCGCCGTCCCAGTCGAAGAACAGCTCGGGCGATACCGACAGCACCTGCTCCTCGCCGGTGTCCAGACAGGCCGCGTAGCCGCCGGGCTGGGCGCGCAGCAGCGCGTCGAACAAGGCCTGGGGCCTGCCCTGCAACAGCTCGCCGCGCAGCGGCGCCGTGTAGTTGACCTGATAGAAAGCGCCGCCCGTTATGGCCTCGTGGATCTGCGCCATCGCCACGTCGAAATCCGCGCGCGTGAGCGTACTGTGCCATTCCACGCGCGCCGCGTCGCTGGCTTGCGGCAGCGCCGCATCGCCATCGTCCCAGGGCATGGCCTCGGAATAGGCCGCGAACCAGGCCAGCGGGCCGTCGGCCGCATGGGTGACCAGCGCCGGATCGAAAGCCGCAGCGGCTTCGTAGCGCACAAAGCCCAGGCACCAGGCGCCGGCGCGCGCCGCGGTCTCGGCCGCGTCGAGCACGGCGCGCACCTCGCCCGGCGCGCGCGCGATCCAGACGCTGTGCGGCGTGCCGAAACGCATGCGCAGGCGCGCTTCAGCGGCGCCTGCCGCGCCCTGCGGCAGGGTGAAATCAATCCGAGTGTCCATGGTCCAAAGCGCTTTCCACGCCCGCAAAGCCGGCGCGGGCCGCCATCAAACCGGCATTATCCCGCCAGGACTCAGGCGGCGCCGAGATGCGGCACCAAGCCCGCAATGGGCGCTCCGCTCCTGAGCGCCGCGGTGAATGCCAGCATGCGGTCTATGGGCTGGCGCGCGCGCGGAATCAACGCCGGATCGACATGGATCGCGTTGCGGCCGGTCTCGAGCACATCGGCAACCCCGGCCAGGCCGTTCATTGCCATCCACGGGCAGTGGGCGCAGCTCTTGCAGGTGGCGCTGTTGCCGGCCGTCGGCGCCTCGATGAAGCGCTTGTGCGGAAACAGCGTGCGCAGCTTGTGCAGCATGCCGTTGTCGGTGGCAACGATGAACTCGCTGGCGTCCATGTCGCGCGCGGCGTTCAGGATGCCCGAAGTCGAGCCCACGGCATCGGCCAGCGCCACCACATCGGCCGGGCTTTCGGGATGCACCAGCACCTTGGCGCCCGGATGCTCGCGCTTGAGCGCTTCGAGCTCGAAGGCCTTGAATTCGTCATGCACGATGCAGGCGCCGTTCCACATCACCATGTCGGCGCCGGTCTCGCGCTGTATATAGCCGCCCAGATGGCGGTCGGGCGCCCAGAGGATCTTCTGGCCGTCGGCCTGGAGAGCGCGCACGATATCGAGCGCGCAGCTCGAGGTCACGACCCAGTCGGCACGCGCCTTCACCGCGGCGCTGGTGTTGGCATAGACCACGACCGTGCGGTCGGGATGCTGGTCGCAGAAGGCGCTGAAGTCGTCGACGGGGCAGCCCAGGTCCAGCGAGCAGGTGGCATCGAGATCGGGCATCAGCACGGTCTTGTGCGGCGACAGGATCTTGGACGTTTCGCCCATGAACTTCACGCCCGACACCACCAGCATCTGCGCCGCATGGTCGCGGCCGAAGCGCGCCATTTCCAGCGAGTCGCTGACCAGGCCGCCGGTTTCCTCGGCCAGATCCTGCAGGTCGGGGTGCACGTAGAAATGCGACACCATGACCGCGTTCTTCTCCTTGAGCAGCGCACGGATGCGGTCCTTGAGCGCCGCGCGCTCGGCCGGGCCGGGCTCTGCCGGCACGCGCGCCCAGGCATGGCGCGTGGCGCAGACGCCCGCGTCGCTCAGCGGCTGCTCGTACTCCACGTCCATGCGTGCATCGGCGATGGCAATCATATTTCCTCCATGCGCATAGAGAAGTCGGTGGCGCGCACATCCTTGGTCAGGCCGCCGATAGAAATGCGGTCTACGCCGGTCTCGGCCAGCGTGCGCAGGCCTTCAAGCGTCACCCCGCCCGAGATCTCCAGCACGGCGCGCCCGGCGTTGATTTCCACGGCCGTGCGCAGCATGTCGAGCGGCATATTGTCGAGCAGCACCATCTTCGCACCCGCATCGAGCGCCTCGTGCAGCTCGTCGAGGTTCTCCACCTCGATCTCGATGAATGCGGCCGTGCTGGCCACGGCCTGGGCCGCGCCCAGCACGGCGGCAATGCCGCCGGCGGCCGCAATGTGATTTTCCTTGATCAGCACGGCGTCATGCAGGCCTATGCGGTGGTTGCTGCCGCCGCCGCTGTGCACCGCGTACTTCTGCGCCAGGCGCAGGCCAGGCAGCGTCTTGCGCGTGTCGACAATCTTCGCGCGCGTGCCGTCCACTGCGGCCACATACTCGGCGGTCTTGGTCGCCACGCCCGACAGCAGCTGCAGGAAGTTCAGCGCCGTGCGCTCGGCCGACAGCAGCGCGCGCGCCTGGCCTTGGGCTTCGAACACCAGCGCGTTGGCCGCCAGGCGCTGGCCTTCGTGCGCATGCCAGGTGATCATCACACCCGGATCGAGCGCACGCAGCGCTTCCTCGACCCAGGGTCCGCCGCACAGAACGGCGCTTTCACGCACGATCACGCGCGCCCGCGCGCGGCGTGCCGGATCTATCAGTGCAGCCGTCAGGTCGCCTGCGCCCACATCTTCTTGCAGCGCCAGCGCCACATCGTGGCGGGCCAGTGCGCGGATGGCCTCTTTGTCGGTCCAGTCATTCATGGGCCCGAAGTCTAGACGCATAGCGTGCGCCGCGAACAGGAATTTGTGACCAATTCCAAGCCCGTGGGCAGGCCGCAACGTTGCCCGCCGTCAACCGGTGGCTGAAAGCCGCCGCGCCAGCGCCGCCGCCTCGTCCTGCAAGGCCTGCAGCAGCGGCTGCACTTCGGGCAGCGCGGGCCGGTGCAGCGGCAGCAATGCCTGCACGCGAAACGGAATCGAGAACGCCAGCGGCCGCCACAGCAGCCGCTCGCTGGCGCAGGCCAGGGCCGTGAGCGGATTGACGATGGCCAGGCCCAGCCCCTGCTCGACCATGGCGCAGACCGCCACCGCATTGTGCGTCTGCACGCGCAGATCGCGCGCCACCCCCGCCTGCGCGAACACCGCGTCGATCTGGCGCCGGTAGGGATCGTCGGCCGAGAGGCTCACGAATGGCTGGCCGGCGAAATCCTGGGCGTGCAGCACGGCGCGCGCCGCCAGCGCATGGCCCGCGGGCAGCACGCAGACTTCGTCGAGCGCCAGCAGCGGCAAGGCCTGGGTGCCCGCGGGCGCGGTTTCATGCTCGCTCAGCCCCAGGTCGAAGCGCTGCGCCGCCATCCATTCCTCGAGCAACGGCGACTCCTGCGGCGTGACCGCGAGCCTGGCCTGCGGATAGTGCGCCAGCAGCCGGGCAGCGGCGCCGGGCAGCAGCGCATGGCTCAGCGCCGGCAGGCACAGCACGCTGATCTGCGCGTCCTCGGCCCGGCCCAGCGCCAGCGCCTTGTCGACCACGCGTTCCAGCCCCTGCCACGAGCGCTGGACTTCGTCCCACAGCGCCAGCGCGCGCGCGTTGGGCCGCAGCCGCCCCTGGCTGCGCCCGAACAGCGCATAGCCCAGCAACTGCTCCAGACGCGCGAGCTCGCGGCTCACCGTGGGCTGGGAACTCGCGAGCAACGCGGCCGCGCCCGTGGCGCTGCCCGTGGTCATGACGGCGCGAAAGACTTCGATATGGCGGTGGGTGATGCGGGAAGTCATCGCCAAAGCATATCGAAAATGAATGACATGGGAAAAACAAAGCATTGGACGGCATGCACAGACGCGCGCATGATGGCGGCCATTTCGCGGGCAAGCTGCCCTGCGCCCCTCCCTCTTTTTGCCTCTGGCCGCACTGCAATGACCTGCCCTTTCACTTCCGCCCAACTGTGGTCGCTGGCCGACCAATTCGGCACACCGCTGTGGGTCTATGACGCCGCGACCATACGCGCGCGCATTGCCGAGCTGTCGCGCTTCGACACCATCCGCTTCGCGCAGAAGGCCTGCTCCAACATCCACATCCTCAAGCTGATGCGCGAACAGGGCGTGAAGGTCGACGCGGTCTCGC
>Ga0308165_1001091_pt1 | contig 40660 bp, 30 predicted proteins | sample PhyWR2_FD_201032 | JGI IMG/M metagenome (GOLD analysis project Ga0308165, IMG submission 201032) | Phyllosphere microbial communities from UC Gill Tract Community Farm, Albany, California, United States - DLSLW.R2 | ecosystem: Host-associated > Plants > Phyllosphere > Unclassified | place: USA...
GTTTGATCAGATCCAGGAGTTGCTTGGACTGACCGATAAAGAAAAGGCACTGGTACTTTCGATGAATAAGGCCAATGATCCAAAACTTAAATACAAGGAAATCTTTATCTCGCTTGGTGGGCAGATGAGCAAAGTATACAGGACAGAGGTAAGTATTGAAGAATATTTGGCCTATACCACAGAGGAGCGAGAAAAGATATTGGTGCAGGAGTACGCCGCGCGTTATGGCAGTATCCAGAAAGGAATATCGGTGCTGGCGGCAGAGATGAGGGCGCGGAAGAAAAACTAAACAGACGCAGGTCACATGATTAATAGATGATTAGCATTTGATGTAACTATATCGTAAAACAATCCTAAAACAATCAACCATGAAAACAAAAAGGTTTTATTTATTCCTATTGGCGCTGGCTTTTGCTGCCTGTAAAGGCACTTCGGATCTGCAATCTTTTATCCCGGGAAACTATGTGGATCATGCCAAAGGAGAGTACAGTGAATCTTGGGATACCCTCACTCTGGGGGATTTTAACAAAGTAAAGGGAAGCTATCCCATTGTCCGAAAGACCGGCTTCAGGCGGTTTGACAGTGGAAAGCCGGGACGTTTGGAGTATGAGGTTGAGGGCTGGCTGGGGATCTGGGATGAAGAAAGTGAATCGATCCAAGTGCCCAGGAATTCAAAGATCATCAGCTTTTACCCTGATTCCGGTGTACTGCTGCTGGGGGCTCGGGAATACCGGAAGCTCGGTGCTGAGTAGCTGAAAAGCAAAGCCATTTGCTCTGCTATGTAAAAGGAAAAACAATCAATAATTAGGTATGAAAAATCTATTGCTTACCAGCCCTTTGGGCTGGATGGGAAAACTATGGACTAAAATTGGGAGGAAGATGAAACAATATATGGTAATTCTGCCACTTAGCACGGTGACGCTGATCGTGGGGCTTCCAAAAGGAGCGGATGCGCAGATCGCAGTGCTGGAAGTGATCAAGGCGGGTGTGAAAAAAGTGATCAAGGCGGTAGACCTGAAAATCCAGCGTCTGCAAAATGAAACGATCTGGCTGCAGAATGCGCAGAAGGTATTAGAAAACCAGCTTTCTAAATTAAAGCTGACCGAAATTGCGGACTGGACGCAACGGCAAAAGGAGCTTTATAGGGAATACTATGAGGAACTCTGGAAAATCAAATCAGCCATTGCCTATTATAAAAAGGTGAAGGACCTGACGGCGAAACAGGTGGCCATTGTGGTTGAATACAAATGGGCCTGGAACTTATTTAAGCAGGATAAACATTTTGAAAGCTCAGAGCTGGACTACATGCAAAAAGTGTATTCAGGGATACTGAATGAAAGCATCAAAAATATTGATCAACTGTTATTGGTCGTGAATTCTTTTAAAACGCAGATGAGCGATGCCGAAAGGCTGGAGATTATTTCAAAGGCCTCAGAAAAGATGGATAACAATTATACGGACCTGAAAAGTTTTAACCGGGGCAATGCGGTCTTGAGTATTCAACGCGCTTCTTCAATGGAGGAAAGCGCTAAACTAAAAGAAATTTATGGAATCGAAAATTAAGTGTTGCGCTAAGGCCGGAAAGGTTTCGGTATTGGCTGCCAGTTTAGTAAAGCGTTCTGCTTTTAAAGTGAGGCCTTTGGTTGCGGCGTTGATGGTGGCTGTTTTCTGCTTTGGTGGCGTAGCTCATGGGCAGACCTTTGGTGAGTTTTTTAACCAGAAGAAAACGCAGAAAAAATACCTGCTGGAACAGATCGCAGCTTTACAGCTTTACTTAAGTTATGCCAGGAAAGGTTACCAGTTGGTAGATGGGGGACTGCAGACGGTGCGTGATATCACAAATGGCGAATTCAGTTTACATGGGGCATTTATTTCTTCTTTGAAAACGGTAAGCCCCTCGGTCAGAAAAAATGTAAAAGTGGCGGAAATCCTGGCTTACCAGATCAGTATCGCAAAATGGTTTGGGGAGTTTAAGGGCAATGCCATGCTTTCGCCGGGTGATCAGCTGTATGTCCTGGAAGTGAAAGCAGGGGTACTGGAGGACTGCTCCCGTGATCTGGAATCACTGCTTTTGGTGGTGACTTCGGGCAGACTGGAGATGGGGGAATCTGAACGCATCAGGAGGATTGATCTGTTATATGAAGCTATGCAGGATAAGGCGGCATTTACTGCTGATTTTATGGGAAAGGTAGAGCGATTGATCAGGAACAGGGAAAGGGATAATCTGGACATTTTAGACTTGAGGAGGGCTTATGGTTTTGAGTAGGTTTTTGATGTCGTTTTCCGCTAGCAGCATGCGGGGCGTATTAATTAGGGATTTTAGCATTCGCTTAATGAGCATGCTTTGCTTTCTAATGCTGCTACTTCCTAATCCTGGCTACGGCCAGTCTACTGAAGCGCAGCAACTGCTTTTGAATGTCGAAAAGCTCAGCCAGCTAAAGAACATTTTAGCCGATATGAAAAAAGGCTATTTGCTGATTTCCAGTGGGTATAAGGCGGTAAAGTATATCGCTGAAGGGAATTTTTCGCTGCATGAGGTCTTTCTGGATGGCATGATGCTGGTGAGCCCGGAGATCAAAAGATACCATAAGGTAGCGGATATCATCACTGATCATGGCAGAATAGTTTCAGAGTATAAGCGTGCATTTAAGCGTTTTCAGGCATCGGGCAATTTTTCGGAAAATGATATCGCCTATCTGGCCGGCGTATACAAACAGCTTTTTAATCTGAGCATGGATAATCTGGATGAACTGCTGATGGTAATTACTTCTTCTAACTTGCGCATGAGTGATCAGGAGAGGTTGGCGGCGATTGACCGGATTTTTGCAGATTCGGAAGAAAAGCTGACGTTTTTGCGTGCTTTTAATGATCAGGCGACCATGCTGGATCTGCAAAGAAGTAGGGAGAGGACGGATGTGAAGGGTTTGGGAGATCTGCTAAAGAATGGGAATTGAATATTTAGGGCTGGGAGTTTTTTTATGCGCCTCGCTCCTGGCGCGGCTTTTTGCCGGTCCCAAAATAATGTCAAACAGTCAAATTGAAAATATGATGAATAACCGGATTTACTTTTCATTATGTGCCTGCTCGGCCTTGCTGTTGCTGCCGATCCTCAGCTTTGCACAAACTGCGGCTCAGAGCATTTCTGGCCTTCAGCCTGTGCTGGACAGGGTGTACGGCGAAATGCTACCCCTGTGTTCAGGAATGATTAACGTCGGAAGGGGGCTTGCAGGATTTGGTGCGCTGTGGTATATCGCTTCACGGGTGTGGCGGCAGTTGGCATCAGCCGAGTCCATTGATTTTTACCCTTTATTGCGGCCATTTGCATTGGGAATGGCAGTGATGCTTTTTCCGGCGGTGCTGGGCATGATCAATGGGGTATTGCAACCAACGGTATCGGCTACAAATGCCATGGTTTCTAACAGCAATAAAGCGATAGAGAGACTGCTGAAAATGAAGGAGGCCGCGATAAAAAAGAGCCGTTACTGGCAGATGTATGTCGGGGAAGACGGGAGCGGCGATATGGATAAATGGCATAAATACGCGTATCCGAAGGATCCGAACGGCGAAGAAGAAACCTTTTTGGATGGGCTGGGGCGTGGGCTGGAATTCAATATTTCCAAGGCTTCGTATAATTTCAGAAATTCGATCAAGCAATGGCTGAGTGAAGTACTGGAAATCCTATATGCCGCGGCTGCGCTTTGCATCAATACCGTGCGTACGTTTTTTTTGATCGTACTGGCCATCCTTGGACCACTGGTATTTGGGTTTTCGGTCTTTGATGGTTTTCAGAATACCCTGACGGTATGGATTGCGCGATATGTGAACATTTTTTTATGGCTACCGATCTGCAATATCTTTTCGAGTATCCTGGGTAAGGTGCAGGAAAATATGTTAAAGCTGGATTTATCGCAGATCGAGCAGCAGGGTGATACTTTCTTTTCAAGTTTAGATACCGCTTACCTGATTTTTTTGATCATCGGAATTGTGGGCTATTTCTGCGTGCCTAATGTGGCCAATTATGTAGTGCATGCAGGTGGCGGAAATACGATCCTGCAAAAAGTGAATTCAATAGTGTCTTCTACTACGCGTTCGGGAACGCAAGCTGCGAAAGCTGGCGGTGGTATGGCAGCAGATGCCCTGGGCGACGGTTACCGCAATATCAAGCAGAGTTTTTCTTCCGGGGCACAGGGAGATTATTTTCCGGACAATCAGCACCAGCAACAGCGTATCGAAGGAAAGTAGCTGTGGTGCTATAGTTTTTTCAACTAAAATTTAAATCTAACCCAACATTATGTTCAGCCAGTTTAAAAATATAGATACCGCCTTTAAGCACATCCGTATGTTCAGCTTTTTTCTGATCGTGTGCTGTATGGTGATCAGCTGCTTTGCAATTTACCAGTATTACCGGTTTTACAACCTGAAGGACCAGCGCATATACATCTTATATAATGGCAAGCTATTAACGGCTTTTGCCTCTGACCGTAAAAGCAATCTGCCGGTAGAGCTGCGCGACCATATCCGCACCTTTCACCAGTATTTCTTTGCCTTGGTTCCTGATGATAAAGCGATCAAGGCGAGCGTCACAAGGGCGTTGTACCTGGCCGATGAGTCCGCCAAAAAGCAGTATGATAACTTTCAGGAAAACGGTTATTACAATAACCTGATTGCTGCCAATATCTCACAGGAAATCACCATAGACAGTATACAATTGGATGTAAACCGGTTTCCTTATCCCTTCAGGTGTTTTGCAACGCAAAAACTGGTACGGTCTTCTTCAACGGTTTATCGGAAATTGGTGAGTCAGGGCGTAATAGATGACCTCAAAAACCAGACGGATAACAATCCACACGGCTTTCTGATCAGAAAGTTTGAGCTGCTGGAAAACAGGTCTGAACAGTTAAAAGTGGAGGAACCATGAGTATCTGGAATTATTTTTTAAGGGGGCTGGGTACTGAAGGAACTATGCCTGTAGCCAGGCAAAATGCTAGGCAAAAAAACAGAATTGATATATCATTTCGGTTAGCAGATAAAATACTTCAACTGCAACAATTGGTAGCGACTTTTTTGAACACCAAAACCAAAGGTATTTCGAAACAAAAGATGTGGTTATTACTGATCGGATTTATAATACTGGGCGGGATGTACTGTCTGTACCTGATCCTTTCGGCAGTGCTAATCTTTTTGCAATAACATCATTAACCAATAAAAACAATCATGATGGAAAACAGGAAAAAAATAGACAAAAAAAAAGTGCTGCTGATTTTTTTGCCATTGCTGGCGGCAGCTGTACTGACCACAGGATTTTTTATGCTGGGCGGCGGAAAGGGTACATCTGACGATGCTGCTGATGTTCGTGGAAAGGTGGATTTTTCGCTGCCTGACGCGGCGATTAAAAAACAGCAGCCGGCAGACAAAATGGCTTTTTATGAGCAGGCCGAGCGGGATTCTGCTTCAAGGGGATCTGCTTCACTATCGCGTATGAGCGAAAACTTAGGCTTTAAAAATAGTCATGAAGAGCAGACGGGGGAGATATCCCTGAAACTGGAGGCTTTGAAGCGCGAGATTGACCGCCCGGCGGATGTTGCTGGTGGGGGTAGCGGACTTGCAGAAGTGCGTCCGAGTTATGGAGCTTCTGTCGCTATAAGCTCTGGCAATATGAAAAACGATGTGGATAGGCTCGAATCACTGATGAAGATGATGGTCGAAAACAAAAACGCTGGGGAGGATCCTGAGATGAAGCAGCTGAATGCGATGATGGAGAACATTATTGATATCCAGCATCCCGAGCGGGTAAAGCAAAAAATAGTTGTAGTTAAAAAAGTGAATACCGATAGTCTGTTTAAAGCGATCCCAGCGGTAATTGCCGCGGATAAAAAAGTGGTTCAGGGTGCGACGATCAAACTTTTATTGCTGGATACTTTACGTGTGAACGGGGTATTAATCCCAAAAGGACACGAGCTGTTTGGTGCCTGCAAGATTACCAATCAACGCCTACTGCTGGATATCAAACAGATCCGTTTGGGTAACGCGATTATTCCAAGCGATTTATCGCTGTACAGTTATGACGGGATGCTGGGGCTTGATGCACCGGAAGCGGTATTGAATGAAACGGTAAATGATGGTGCTAGCAATGCGGTAGGAGAAGTAGCGCTGAACACTTTTGATCAGTCTTTGGTAACGCAGGTGGCAGGGGCCGGGATCGATGCGGCGAAAAGCATGCTGACCAAAAAGCTGCGCAAAATTAAGGTGAAGTTAAAAGGTGGGCAGGCGGTGCTGCTCAGGGACAATAAACTAAAACTGCGTTAGCTGTTGATCCGGCAATTAACCGGGCGGAGGATCAATCAAAGGAACCACAACTGGCGCTTAGCGGATAAAAAAAGAACTTTTATGGTCGAACTTACCTATAAAATAGGACTGGCTACCGGACTGAGGAAGTATCTCGAAGAGCAGGCTTCACTGGGACAGACTTATGTGGTTTATGATACCGATCATCCGGTCTCCTCAGAGTTTGACCTGACCTGTTTTCCTGATGCCATTTCGGCCGTCCGGTTTGAACGGGAGTACCGGCAGATCTTTAACTGGCACCAGTCGGTGCCCATTTCAGATATGATCTATCAGCTTAAGGAGCTGGAGAAATCAGGGCTGAAGTCAGATCAGAAATTAAATAATCCTAAAACATCATTAAAAACAAAAGCTATGAATTTGAACAATTTAGAAGACCGAAAGGACGAAATGAAAGCCCTTGGTGCATCAGAAGAAACCATTGCCAAGATGGAGGAAATGATGAAGACCGGTGTGCCGAAATTTAAAGTTCATCAGGCGATGCCGGCCAATAAAGGGCAGGTGGATGTGGAATTTTATTTACAGCAGTCATCGAAATCGGAGTATTATTTCCTCAATAAATTTACGGTTGCCCATAACCTGGGTAAGCCTTTAGAGAAGGATCAGCATTACCTGATTATTACGCCTGGTGAAAAAGGTAAGGCCGGTTCGGTTAAACAGTTCGATCTGGTAACCGATGCAGTTGAGGGTTTCAAAAAACGGGAGGGTAATGCGGAGCTTGCGATCGGTAAAGATGCGGCCCATAAACAGGTCGTGGCGACTATGGAGAATGGTAAGGTAAATTTCGTAACCAAAGATTTCAGGGGAGCCTTTTATGGAAAGCCGGCATCGCAGACCATGTGGCCGGATCGTGGTAAGGGTTTTACTGTCCAACAGTCTGCCCAGATGATACAGGGATATGCGGTTTATCGCAATGACCTGGTAAATTTTCTTTCAGGTGAACCTTACGCTGCATGGGTAAAGTTTGATATGGATAAAGGCGTTGGTGCAAACGGCAATTTCAATCTGCAACAATATCATGATCCGCAGTATGGTTTTGATCTGCCTAAGATATTGGACAATTACAAGATCAAAGAGTTGTCTGTTCCTGAAAAACGCGAAAAGCTGGAATCTGATCTGCGCAATGGGCTGACACCATTGGTAAGTGCCGAAAAAGATGGGCAGTCGGTAAAACTTTTGCTAGAAGCGGTTCCCAGGTATGGTAAAGTGAATTTTTATACTCCTGAAGGCACTATGGAAAAACGTGAGCAGTTCATGACCAAAGCGGCTTTGGCCACGATAATGGATGCTGGACAACATAAAGGGAAAAACAAGGACAAGCAGCATGAAGCTGGAATGGGGATAGGGAGCTAGGGCTGTTTTGCTGATTTTTCTGCTGGGATTGTGATGACTGGTCAGGGGAATTTGATACTGGATTATGGAAGAGGAGAATAAAAGACTGGTCGCGGTTGGTTACGCCAGGTTTGAGCGCTACGGGGATCCCCGTGAGCTCGATCGTCAGGCTGAACGGATATATGATTATTGCAAGGAACATGATGTCGAACTGAGGATTGTGCTTTCTGAAGAAGGTGAAAGGAGCATGTCCTGGCAGATTTTGGAGGGCATGGTACAAAATTCACGCGGTCGGCTCGATATGGTGGTTGTGTCGGAGATGTACAATCTCTCAGGCGACGTAGGCTGGTTGCTGTTAAAGCAAGCGGAATTTGAGACCCAGTATGGAGTAACTATTGTCTCGGCTAACGGAAGCCAACTAAGTCTGGACAAACATGGTGGAATGACCATGGGGTGATTTTAATTCATTAATTTTTAATCTATAAACTATTGTTATGAAAACATTTGATTCGTTGAAAGCACTTGTTTTGGGTGTGGAGATAGACGCACGTAAGTTTTTTGGTAAAGGGAATAAAAGGGCAGGTACGAGAGTCCGGATTGCGATGCAACAGGCTAAGGCACTTGCGCAGCAGATTCGTGTGGAAGTGAGTAAAAAGAAAAAGGCGGTTTAATTTAAGGTTTGTTTTTGGTTCAGACCCAGCTGAAAGGCTGGGTTTTTTTATTATTAAAAAATTATGAGCAAGTGTTTTTAGTTAAGTTTCTGCCAAATTTGGTTTTTTGCTATGCATTATTCCGTCAGGTTGTCAGCGGACTTGTACGGAATTTGGATAAAATCGGAATAATTTGTCAAAATTAAACTAAAAATACCGTTGAAGATTAAAGGGCATGATTTGTGGCATTTCTAGGTTTAATTTCCAGATATAAACTAGTAAAAGCCTCTATTGAGGACACAAAGATGAGCGGTATGTACCGGATTGTACATCCATCGGGGGCTGGTTACCCTTAAGGACATAAATGTTTGGTTGCGAGGCCACGAAGATATAGAAAGAAAAGTAATTACCAAATCTTTTTTCTGTGTCTCATTTATTGTCTTATCCCGGAGTGTTTCGTGCTGCAACGTGAGAACTGATCTATGCACGATTAATAAAAACAAAGGAAGAGTATGAAAATACTTTAACAACTAATTCAATAACAAACAATGAGTTTAAAAATAAGTAGCGTGCAGAACCAAGGCAATGCATCAGACGAATATGTGGTTTTTAAGGCGTCTGCCGATATAAATGTTAACCAGTATATGGTTGAGGATAATACCTTTTCTGGCGGAAAGTTTTCAAATGTGCATAGGCATCCATTCCGTTTTCCTAGTAAAACGGTCAAAAAGGATGAATATGTGGTGCTTTATACCAGAAAAGGTACCAATGGTGAAGGGAAAATGGATAATGGTGCGAAATTTTATAGTTTCTATTGGGGTTCTGATGCTGCAATCTGGAACAATGAAGGCGACAAGGTGGTGCTGTTAAAGGTTGATACCGCCGAAACTTTTGCAGTTGGCAAGCCTTAATTCCTGCCGAATTTTAACAAGGTGCCTGAACGGTCAGGCACCTTTTTTTACTTTAATCAATAAATTATGCCTGAATATAAAACAGAAATAAGAGAAACATTTAATAAAGAATACCTGAAAGTTTTTTTGAAGGACAAATCAAGACTTCAGGAGGTACAAATAGTGCTGGGGAATTTGCCCTCGGTTAAAAACGTAAATATCACCGCGAATACAGAAACTGATCTAACGGTATATCCCAACAGGGTATACTCTGCAGCGGAGATGCAGGCTGAAGTAGAGGAAACTTTAAAGGTAATATTTAGCTCAAGGCTTGCGGATCCTATAATAAAAGAGGATGTTTTAGATAGCCTCGGCGATGGGACCTACAGAAAAATCATTGAGCTGATCTATTTGTTCGGTAAGAACATGGAGAAGTTGTCAGGTTTGAAAGCCAAGTTTGATGAAGAAGGTTACCGGGAGTATTTTTTACCCTACCTTAACTCAATGTCGACCTCACGCACTGCAACAGGGGAAACCTTTAATAAGATTGGGAAAACAGATATCCTGATCCAGAACCAAAAAGGAGAAAATGAATTTATCGCCGAATGTAAGTTATGGACAGGAGAAGGTGCGATACATGATGCCTTGGATCAGTTATTTGATCGCTATGTAACATGGAGGGATGAGAAGGTAGCTTTAATCATCTTCAATAAATCGGTGAAAGGTTTTACTGCGATAATCGATAAAGCTGTTGAGCGCTTAAAAACCTACCCACTGTTCAAGCGTTTCAATGGCATGACAGCTGATAGCTGTGCCTCTTTTACCTTTGCACATCCGAGTGATTCGAATAAAGAAGTGCAGATTGAACTAATACTTTTTGATTGTTATAACTAATAGATTTGTGCCTCGGGGACTACTGGTTAGTAAATTCCCGGGGCCTTATTTTTTTATCGAATGGGTCCCTTTGGATTTGAGCTCATTTTTTTCTGAATATTAAACGCTATTAATTAGAATTAACCATCATTTATTATGCGCTGGATTACCGCCTTACACCTCACCAGATTTGCAGCCGAGCGTCGCTGTGAAGAAATCTTACCAGAAATTATCCGAAAACTCATCATTGCATCCTGTGAGGATTTCCCTAATCTGGATCTACCGATCGGCGACAGTGTGTCCAAACCGGGATGGGATGGCAGCTGTATATCTCCAAAGGCTGGCTTGCTCGTACCCAAAGGACAGTCATTTTGGGAACTGGGACGGACGAAGAATTATGCGGCTAAGTTCAAGGCCGACTTTGATAAAAGAGATAAGGAAACCAAAGTAGCAGTCAAAAAAAAGTCCGTTTTCGTTTTTGTAACGCCGTGGAAATGGAGCAGACCTGATAAGACTGCTTTCCTGGAAAAAGTTAATCAGGATTCAGATTGGAAGGAGGTGAGGATTTATGATGCTGACAATTTGGAGCTATGGCTCGAAAAGTGTCCAAGTGTGGGCATCTGGCTGGCTAGGGAGCTTGATATTTTTACCCATGAGGTAAGCAGTGCGAAGGATTATTGGAAGGAATTTACACATTTGAAGGATTATACGCTGGATGCCGATTTTGTGCTGTGTAAAAGAGAGCTGCAAAAGAAGCTGGTGAGCGGATTTTTTGTGGGTGATCCGCACTTTAAAGAGCTACAGGCGTCATCAACACAGGAAGGGGCAATTTTTGTGATTGCCAGTATGCTGGGTGGAAATGACAAGGAAAGGGAGTCATTTTTAAGTAAGACGGTTATTGTCGAAGATAAAAAGGCGCTTAAGCAACTATTGCTGATGCATAGCGGGCTTTTTGTCATTTTCCTTGGTGCGGAAACCGATGTTGATTTTTCCGCTGATGTGAATGGTAACCACGTAATTTCAATTGTTAATTTCCTTTTTAGATTGGGTAATTCGGGAATATCCCTTCCGATCCCAAAAACAGGCGATTTTGCTGAGCAGCTTGGAAAGCTTGGTTACGGTCACCGTGATACCTATACGCTGGCGGCGCAGTGCGGAAGAAGCCTTACCGTGCTTAAGCGGATGCTGACCGACCGTGCCGGCAGGACCAATTGGTCTTTGCTGCCTTCAGTGACTGAGCTCTTACCTTTGTTTTTTGTCCAAAAAATGGATGATGAGCTGGAAGGAGACCGTGAGGTAATCGGGATGTTATACCCAGGTGGTTATCAGCAGTATAAAAGCCTGATGAAGCGCTGGAGCTTGTTGGAGGACCGCCCGGTTTCCCAGACGATCAATCATTGGCAGGTGGTTTCGGCTTTTGATCTGCTCTTTGTACTGGGAAAGTATATTACCGAAGAAGATTTACATTTGTTTGCCTTGGTGATCAAAACTGTCTGCGAGGAAATCAATCCTGCCTTGGAACTCGACCGTAAATCCCGTTTCGCAGCTGTACTTTATAATAAAAAAAGCAGGTATTCTTCCCGTTTGAAAAAAGGGATAATCGAGACACTTGCTCTGATCGCTGTCTATGGTGGGGAGGCAGGGATCAACGCCGGTGTTCAGCTGGAAGCCTGGGCACACAGGATTGTAATGGAACTGTTAGGCAACTCTGAGCTGGAACATTGGCAGACCATTGAAAGCAGGATCGATCTGCTCGCCGAAACTTCGCCTATTGCTTTTCTGAATGCGATCGAAGCTCTGGTAAAAAAATACCCCGAAAGAATTACTGCCCTTTTTGATGATAGTGATTTTGATATGTTCAGCCCTATCTACTTTACACATATCCTCTATGCGCTTGAACTGATTGCATGGGATCCTAAGTTTTTGGCGAGGGTTTCAAGCTTGCTTGCTGATCTCACTGTACTTGATCAAGGTAAAACAACATCAAACCGTGCATTCAATACCCTCAAGGCTATTTTTCTATGGTGGATGCCCCAAACCTATGCGAGCTTCGATCAGCGTAAACAAGTGCTTACAATGTTGTCCGATAAAAAGCCGGTTGTTGCTTTCCGTTTATTAAAGGAATTGAGCCCTAATATTAGTAATGTGGGAAATTTTAGTCATAAACCGGTCTGGAGATTAAGGGATGAATCGGTTAAGGCTATAACCAATCAGGAATATTTTGATGGCCTTGAGTTTACCTGCGCTACTATGATAAAAATGGCCGGGGCAGATTGTGGGCGCTGGCTAACCCTATTGAACCTTGTAGATGATTACAGTGGTAATCTTCGCAAGATGATATTAGACGCAGCTGAAATTGCTGTTTTCGCTAATGAGGGAAAGGATGAACTCCGCGCCTCGCTAAAGAAGCTGATTGATATACATGCCGATTCCACTGGGAAAAAGGCATGGAACCTGAAAAAAACCGATTTGGATCGCTTAGTCGCAATTTATGAGCAACTGATCGCTAACGATGTGGATCGATATAGTTGGTGTTTTGATGTAGAGTCTGTTGAAAACAGAAGGAGCAGCAAATTAAGCTATGATAAACTCATTGAAGTTACGCGGAAAAAACGCCGTGAAGCGCTTATCAAGATGCTGGCATCCTGTGGACTAGACGCTATTTTGGAGATGGCAAACAAAGTAGAATATCCCTTTTACCTTGGGCAAAGCCTTGCCGGTTTAGAAGGGTTGGATGAGGATAAAATTCTTTCCAAAATCGATTCGGGCGGAAAACTAGAGAAGCTCTTTTTTGGATTTGTCGGTGAATCCCACCAGTTGTTTGGTTTAGGCTGGGTTAATACGCGGCTAGAAAAATATAAAGCATTATATCCCGATGAAATACTAGTGTATTTCTATCTTTCCATAGAAGGAGGCCCGGAGCTTTGGGATTTACTCGATCAGGGTGATCCTCAGATGAAAGATATCTATTGGACACAGGTGAATTCGAAATCGTGGCCTTGGTTCCATAAAGACCATCACGAGAGGTTTGTTGCTCATCTAATCGAATATAACCGTTTTGCAACAGCGATCAATAGTATGCATGATGTAGGCAGGGTGTCGGATCATTTGATTATTGAAGTGATGAAGGGCTATTTGAGCGATAAAAATAAAGAAGATGTGAAAATCCATTCCGGAAGCTACATGTTTGGCAAGTTGATGGAAAAACTGGTGAAAAACGGTACATCAAGGGAAATTCTGGTTTCGCTGCAATGGCAATATTTTAGGGTACTCCGCCAGGAAAGGAATCCAATTTTAGTATCGGCATTGTATGAAGATTTGTCCCAGGATCCTTCCAAATTTGCACAATTGGTCTATTTTAAACGCAAACCGGATGAAGGCGATTTTGAAGAGGAATTTGCACAGGCTGGAAAGGATTCGGTCATGGGCAGAGGACAGAATGCCGATGAGGTGCTGGAAAAATGGCGTAAACTTCCAGGCATGGATGATGAGTATAATTGTGACTTTGATGTGCTGCGCTCGTACTTTTCAAAAGCCCTGGCACTTTGTGCCGAAAAAAACAGGAGAAATGGCGCGCTATATGAGTTTGGTGAACTGCTTGGTCGGGGAAGATTTACAACCGAGCAATGGCCACACCCCAAGGTATGTGATATTTTAGAAGAATATGATGAAGAGGAGCTATGCCGGGGATTTGATATCGGCTATCAGAACAGAAACAGTGGGGTAGTGACGAGTGGTGGTTATGATAAAGTTCATTCTCAGCAGGTCATAAGTACTTTGCGTGATACCGCAGAGCGCCTTTCGATCAGTCACCCTGTCACTTCAAAAGTCATTAATGAAATTGCAGATTCAAAGGCCCATTGGGACAAAATTGAAGCCAAGCGGGCTGCACAAGACGAAGATTAGAAGTTTTTAATTGTTGAAAAACAATGTGATATTGGATGTTGATGTATGCTGTTTTTATGTAATGCGATTTGGTGTATTTTATCTTAATTTGAACCGGAGTTTATTAACTTGCACACTGAATCATATAAACCTATTTTCGAAATCTAACCTTTTTATCGCTCTCAATTGAAAAGAATAGAAATAAATCATCTTTTGCGTATTCTTCAGGGCTCGTCCATTTTGGTTATGGGCTATAATGACAGTTATAAAATAGATCGTGAGCAGAAGCAGATTACTATAACCGGCATGGAAATTGGCGGTCATCTGATTTTTGATCAGGATTTTGTATACCCGTATCCCATCCATTTCAGGCATTGTAGCTTTGCGGGAAATTTTGTGATCCATACGGGGACCTTCAAGGATATCACGTTTTCAAATTGCCAGCAGGGATCTTACTCTATTGCCATTAACGGTGGAACCTTTGCGGATTTTAGCATTCTGGGCGGTTGCAATATACAGGCTGATATCAAAATTCAAGGTGGGGAGTTTAATGGTTTAAGTTTTCAAGGTGGAAATGTGTTTGGCAATCAAATACTTATTTCGGATTGTATTGCTAGAACAGTTGCTTTTTTTGATTCCAGTTTTGAAAGTACTGTTTCGCTATTTATGGCAAACAAAATAGATTTTTTACTGGTCAAAAATTCAAACATGGCTGAACTTAGTTTTCATGCTGGTGATTATCGCTCAGTTATTGTCGAAGCTAAATCCTCGATCACCAATTTGAACATATCGGGAGGTGAATATGAGTTGTTACAGATTAAAACAGAATATATTAAAGAACTTTCGGTCGAAAAGCGTTCGCAGAACATCGACCTGTATCTCGAACGGATTGTTTTAGGGCAGTTGGGTAAAATAAATGCAGTTTTTAGAGGGGGTAAGATCGGGCAGATGGATTTTTTACCTTCCTACATCCACAAAGATGCCATCTTAAGGTTTTTAAACATTTGTATGGAATCGCTTTCCTTTGATGGGTTGGTCAACTATGGTCAGCTGGGTTTTTCGAATTTAGAACTAACAAAGGATATTTCCATTTCCAATAGTGATCTGGGTAAGAGTTCCTTTATCAATTCAAATTTTTCTGGTGTCAGCATGAATTTCGAAGATTCGAGGATCACCGATACTTTTTTTAGTAAGGGCACCTTTCCACAACGGGTAGCTAAAGATGACCATCAACAGCGGCAGGCATTTGCACAGCTTAAAAAAATCAATGAGGCCAAGGGGGATTATCTGGAAGCCAATCACTTTTATGCCAAGGAAATGAATGCTTTTTATCGTAGTATCAGCTGGAAAAAACATTTTTGGGAGAAGCTGAACCTAGGTTTCAATAAATTTTCCAATGATCACGGGCAGAGCTGGCAGTTGGGGCTTTTGGTAGTCATTGTTGTGACCTCTGTCTTTTTCTGGATTTACCTGCTCTGCCTGGATGTTACTTTAGGCTCAATTTATAAGCCTGATGATACAACCCATTTTTTTAGATGTCTAAGTTATCTGCCTGAATTTTTAAACCCGGTTCACAGGACGGATGAAATTGCTAAGGGGATTGGCGCACCTTTAAAACCTTCTGCACGGTTAGTGGAAGGGATAAGCCGGATTTTTATTGCTTTTGCAATTTACCAGCTCATCCAGGCTTTTAGAAAACATGGAAAAAAATAGTTCTGATTATTACTTCACCTTTTAAAACACTTTAAATAAATCAAATGAAAACGCTTTCCAAATTAAAACCGTGGGCTGGGATAAGGATAAAGTAGACACAACGTAATTTCCCGTTATAGTGAAGGGGATTTGAGTAATTCTGTTTATGACCCGAACTCTATTATGCATTATCACTTTCCTCAGGAGTTTTTTATATCAAGGCAAAACCTAAGACATAATAACCTCTTATCTGAGCGTGATATTGAATTTATCGGCCGGATGTATCCAAAACCTTAAGATATTTTCAGCCGTTGAGTTTTATATACTCAGAGTTACTAGGGCTAGTTTTGTATTTTGATGATCCTATAACCTATATCTTAATGTTATATTTTTAGCTATTGCATTGATCAGTCTATGATCATCCCCGATTGTCCGATCAAGGGTATCCCATTCATTGTTTTGGTTTTGCACTAGTGTCAGTTCTTCGCCTTCTAAACTGATTTTTATTTCCTTTGTTTCGTTATTGATAATCTTTTTGAGAACTGTGTAATCTTTGTTCTCAAATGTGATGCGCATGGGTAGGTAGACTCAATGGGGCAATGATGAAGGCTTGAAGGCGTTGTCTGGAAATATTTTGCACAGGTTATTGGTAAAAATGATTATTGCTATTTAAGTGTGGAGCATATGTAAATGTTAGCGAGTCTTTATTTTCATGCCAGCAGAAAGCGAAACAACATTTCCATAGCTTTTGTTCAGTATCCAGATTGGCACCAGTGCAGTATCGGTAGTCAAATCCCTTTGAGCGCAGTTCATTTTTGTTTATGGTGATATATTCATTTTCTGTTAGTCTGCTAAGGTTAAAGCTTAATAGAATCCTGTAATTGTTTTTGATGGTTTTAATCACCTCTGGAAAGAGTTTGTTTTCTTCAACGCGTTTTACTGACCGGACGCGGCTGTTGAAGTTGTTTTTGCAGTCTACGTTACAGAACATTTTTCCTGCTCTTCCGTGTAATTCTTTTTCACAGTAACGGCATTGTGGTTTTTCTATTGGTGCTGTGTGCTGGCCCATAATATTTGTTGTTTTGGTTATATTGCGATAATGTTTTCATTCAATCCGCTAACCGATTATTCTCCGTGATACTCGTTGAGTTTGATGGCCTGGTCGAAAAGGGTGAGCTGAAAGGAAAAATCATGCGCTAAGCCAAGTCTTGTGATGAGATAATCATTCCTGAGGGAGGTAAAGGTTTTGGCCGTTGTGCTTCCAAGGTCTTTGGGTAGGTTAAGTTCTTCCAGCATCTGGTCAACTGCCCGGGTACTGGTGGTGCTGGTAAGTACTTCATTCAAGTCCGAACCAGGATCCCAATTCTTTTCCAGTAATTTCATCTCTTTAAAGTTTTCATAGGGGCTGGTATCGTAATTGATTTCCCGTATGATGGCCTCGCCAATATGCTCCTGTATCTGGCTGTCTGCTATACTTGAAATGATAGTCACAAAGCTCAGGAATTTTCCATGGCCTGTTTTCCAATGGATCTTCCAGAAATGGGGACTGAAGAAAATTCCCTTGAATTCTTCTGACCAGGGCTGCTTGTCGCGTAAGGCCAGGATGGCATTGGATATAAACAGTCCGGATGTGCTCTGGGCGTGATCTTTAAATCTTGCAAAAAGTACCGGAAGGGAAAACCAACTTCCTGCTTTAGCAATCGCATCACATATCTGGGCAATTTCCTCTCTTTCATTTGTAACCCGAAGAATCTGGACTACTTCAGCTTCTTTACTTCCATCCGGGTCGTTAAGTTCGTTCCTTAACATCTGCTGGATGTATTCCTGGACTTTTTTACTGATCATACTGATAAATGAAATCACGGGGCATGTTGATCCCTGCTCGCTTTTTCTTTGGTTATGCTTTACTAATATCGGATAATTTTTTCTGAAAACTGTTAGCCTGTTTTGGAAACGGTTACCTATTTCAGGAAACTGTTGTCCGTTTTCATTATCAGATAAGTTGATTTTTTCTGCTGTAATTTTTTGGGCTGCATGGAATTTTGGTCTAGAATTAAATTTTATAGGTTATGAAAAAACACAACATTTTGCTATCTGAGAGTTTCTCACGAGGAAAAAGGCGCTACTTTTTAGATTATAAGGTTGCTAGTAACAGGAGTAATTATATCTGTTTTACCCGTAGCGATGCGCAAGAAGATGGCTCTTACAATATGGAGCGCTTGCGGGTATTCCAGGAAGACTTTGAGATGCTGATCGGAAGCTTTTCTTCATTGATGACGATGGCCGCTCACTACGGGCAAGGCTATGAATCCGTACAGGATATGCGTCTTTTGAATCAGCAGAAAGAGGTGCGGGGGATTAAAGGATTGGAAGTGGAACTACGACCAAGAGAAAAAATGCTGGAGAATGGCCCGGCTGCAATGACCGATACCGAGCTGCTGGCCATGTTGATCGGTTCGGGTACGCCGAATGAATCGGCAATTGATCTGGCTTACCGCATACTGGGTAGTGTAGAAGGAAACTTGCTGCAACTCTCTTTTTTGGGTTTTCCCGGGCTTTGCCGTTTTGCGGGGATGGGGATCGCTAAATCGAGTTCGATTATGGCGGCCATGGAACTGGGCAGGCGTTTGGGACGGTGTTAGATTTATTGTTTCTGATTTTTTTTTTCCTCCGGCATTCGTCGGGGGCTTTTTTTATTCTGGTTTTGCTATGGGTTAAAAGCTCAGGTTTTTTAGTAAATGATAGGCCTGAGATGAATGAGGGTAGATGTGAGCGATTAAGTGCTTTTAACTGCACAAAATTTTGCTTCAACCTTTTTGAGCACAAATTTCTGAACAATCCATTTTCCGCCAAGACCGGTGCCCTGCGGGTTTGCTGGAAAAAAATCTTCCCTGTGAGCTAGCGCTCACGAGGTTTTTTTTTCGCAAAGCCTTGTCTTGAAAAATGGATTGTGTTCAGGTGAGGGTGACTATCAAAAAGGCAGGAGGCTCCTGCCGACTGATATTTTTTAAACCCATAGTTCCATGAATACCATAAAAGGCAGAATACTCAGGTTTTACATGAAACTAACCTTGTTATTGCTCACCAATGTTCCACCTGGGCAAAGGATTGCTCGCCAGAAAAGAATAAATTAGGATTGCAAAGATTCGTTTTGACTATTTTTTGAGTCTTACCACTGAAAATCTACGGAGGTTAAAAACGGATGGTAAAGTATAATTACTTTTCAACCTTCTCCGGTTTAATGTTTAAATTTATATATTTGAAATTAGGCTAAAAATCCCGGTTGTTATCTGGGTATTGGTCGTATTTTCTTTTTAACAAGATGACAACGCTCACGCTGGACAGGTACCATACATGGATATTCTAAATTTTCATAAAAAACTAATAGGTAATTATAAAGATTACATTCAGAGTTTTTTAAACATTAAAGATAAAGATCTTAATACATTTGTTGAAGGGGAAATTGGCAGTGGCAAGCTTTGGCCCGAGCCTTTGATCCAATTTAATCCCACGTTTGAGCCTGGTGTTGAACTTGAAGAACTGGTTGTTCAAGGACGAATTCACCAGAAAATGAAAGACATCTTCAAAGGCTATCGGCTACATCGACACCAGCAGGAAGCTATTCTGTTAGGCGTTGAGGACAAAGAGTTTGTAGTGACTTCTGGCACAGGTTCAGGAAAGTCTCTAACTTATATCGCGACGATATTCAATCATGTATTAAAAATGGGAGGGACAGTAGACGGACGGGTCCAAGGCATCGTTGTTTACCCTATGAATGCACTTATTAACTCACAGTTTCAGGAACTTCAAAAGTTTGAAATCAGTTATCTTGAGGGAAATGTGTACGAAAAAATAAATAAGGATGGAAAGCGGCCTGAAGATATTATTAAAGAGTTGCAGGAACTCACGCCAGTTCGTTTTCCTATTCGTTACAAACAGTATACAGGTCAAGAAGATGAGACAGAACGTGATGAGATACGGAAAAATCCTCCTCATATTCTGTTAACTAACTACATGATGTTAGAGTTGATGATGACAAGGGGGGGAAAGGATTCTGAAATCAGGGGAAATATACTTGCCAACATGAAATACCTGGTTTTTGATGAACTTCACACCTACCGAGGACGTCAGGGCTCTGATGTTTCGGTACTGATCAGAAGAATTAAATCTGCTGCCACAAAAGATAGGATAATATGCATCGGCACCTCAGCAACAATGGTTTCTGATGATGCCATTTCGCTTTACGAACAAAAGCAAGCAGTCGCAAATGTAGCTACTACTATTTTTGGATCAGCTATTTCTGTTGAACAAATTGTAAATGAATATTTAATAAGGAGTATTTCAGGTATTGTACCTAACTCTAAAGAACTCAAAGAGGCTGCTATTGCCAAAATTGATTTTGCAAAGGGAGGTGAATATTTTGAAGTACATCCGACAGCAATTTGGATTGAAGAGAATATTGCATTGTTACAGAAAGAAGAAAGGTATGTGCGCCGGAAACCTACAACGATTGCAGCCATCAGTAGCTTACTAGCCGAGGTAACTGATTTACCTCCAAGTAAAACTTTAAAGCATTTGGAAGAACTCTTGGAGTGGGCAAACCTATTGAATTCAAATCAAGGTGCTGAAAAAAGAAAAAACTATTTACCTTATCGCATTCACCAGTTCATTGCACAAACAGGCTCCGTTTACAGCACTCTGGGTGATCAGCAATCAAGGAAATTTTTTATGGATGCGGGACTATATGCGGAAAATAAAGATGTTAAGGTTTTTCCTTTGGTTTTTAGTCGCTCTTCCGGGCATGAGTTTTATTGTGTCAGGCTAGAAAAATCGGTGCAAAAGATTCAGCCTAATGAATTTTATGATGTCTTTGATGAGGAAAGCGAAGGCAGTTCGGAGGAAGGCTATTTGTTTATTCAGCATGAGGAGGATGATGAACTGATTTGGGATTTAGAACGGGATAGCAATGATCTTCCAGAGTCATGGTTTCAACCTGTCCGTAAGGATGGTTTAGCTAGATTGAAATCTGACAGAGAAAAAAGATTGCCTAAGAGAATATTCTTTGATAAGCAGGGTAACTTTTCCTCAAATGAAAATCTTGGTTTTGAGGGGTGGTTTATTTCTGCCCCCTTAATGCTGGACCCTTCATCAGGAATAATATATGAATCCCAGTCTGGAGAATATATGAAGGTGATGAAGTTGGGTGGAGAGGGGCGAAGTACGGCAACCACGGTACTTTCTTTTGAAACGATATTACAACTCAAAGCATTTGATGAGCCCGCAAGACAGCAGAAATTATTGAGTTTTACTGATAATCGCCAGGATGCTTCTCTTCAGGCTGGTCATTTTAATGATTTTATTAAGGTTGGACAGCTCCGCTCGGCCATCGCAGAGGCTTTAAATAGGTATAATGTGTTGGACTATACGAACATCGCTGAGCGCATTTTTGATGCTTTAAGTATATCCCAGTATCAGTTTGCTAAAAATCCGGCTGATTTTCCAGGTCCAAAGAAGGAAAATGAGGATGCTTTTAAAGATTTTATAACCTATCGGGTCTTGCAGGATCTCAAACGGAGCTGGCGTGTTGTGTTGCCGAATCTTGAACAGTGTGGTTTGCTGAAAATTGGCTACAAGTATGTCAATGAATCTGCTGCTGATAATAGCTTATGGCAAAGTAATAAACTTTTGGCATCAATGTCGGCTGAAGAGCGCGAGGAATTTTTGACCCAACTATTTGACTTTTTTAGAAAAGCGTATGCTCTAAGCTTTTCGATGCTGGATGCTGGGGTAATAGTTCAGAATGCAAAAAGAATAAAGGAAAAATTACGTGCGCCATGGACTCTGGATGATAATGAAAGGTTGGACCTTCCAGTCTTTATACGTTTGGAGAAACTCAGCTCCACAACAAGGGGGCATGCCTCAGAAAGTGGGGGTGCGCAGAGTTTGCTAGCGAGGTATATCAAGAGGACTGCAAATGCACATGAAATTAAATTACCCAAACGAGCAGATTATGATGAATTGGTTTACAACCTGTTTGATTTCTTAAGCATTCAGGGAGGCTGGCTTTCTTCTAAGAAACTTAAGGCTGAAAATGGAAACATGGTAAATGTTTATCAGCTCAAAGCAGATATGATTTTATGGCAAGCCGGGGATGGGAAATCTCTTGCTCAGGATCTGGTACGTGTACGTTCCTATAAACCAATAATACTCAAGCCTAACCAGTATTTTCAGCGTTTTTATAGAACTGATTTCCATAATTTAAAGCCAATTGAGGGCAGAGAACATACCGGGCAGATTTCCAATGAAAAAAGAAAATTGCGAGAAAGAGAATTTCGGTCTGGTGAGATATCAGCGTTATTCTGTTCACCCACGATGGAACTAGGAATTGATATAGCTGACCTTTCCATTGTTCACATGAGGAACGTGCCACCATCGCCTGCAAATTATGCACAGCGCAGCGGACGGGCCGGGCGGAGTGGTCAGGCAGCATTAGTCATGGTGTATTGTTCTAACTTTAGTGCACATGATAGGCACTATTTTAAGCATGCGGCAGATATGGTCGCAGGTAAAGTTACGGCCCCGCGTATAGATTTGCTAAATCAGGATTTACTAAAGAGTCATCTCTACGCCTCAGTATTAACCAGACATGCATTAAGTGATTTAAAATTATCTATTGGTGATATTGTGGATACTTCAAATGTTGAGATTTTACCAATGAAGGTTGAAATCCTTGAATCAATCAAACTCACTTCATTAGAGAAGCAGGATATTCTCTCCACTTTTAAAAAGGTCGTTGCCGATAGTTATTTTGTTCATGAAGTTGAGAAAAGAAAACCCGCATGGTTTACTGATTCATGGATTTTCCAAAACATAGATGGGTTTGAACTGGCTTTGGATGCTGCTCTTAACCGCTGGCGCATACTCTATCGTACTGCTCAAGGTCAAATTAAGGAGGCCACAAATATTATTGAGAATAGGGTGTATGCTGATGATCACCAGAAGAAAAAAGAGGCTTACAGAAATTTGCGTCAAGGCGAGAGACAACGTGATCTACTACTAAATAAAACAGGTAATTCGATTACGGATCAATCAGAGTTCTATCCTTACAGATACCTTGCAGCCGAGGGTTTTTTACCTGGTTACAATTTTACGCGTTTGCCAATCAGGTCTTTCATGGAAAATGAGGATCAGGGAGGTGAATTTATTTCTAGGCCAAAATTTGTAGCCTTGAGTGAATTTGGCCCTAGAAATGTTATTTACCATGATGGCGCAAAGTATCGTATCGACAGGATTTTACTTTCTGAATCGGAACTGAAATTACAAAAAGCCAAAATCGCGCCAAAATCTGGATATTTTCTTTATAACGATCAATATGGTTATGAAGTTGATCCTATTGTAAATGAGCCTCTTGTGCTGGATGCCCACAAGGATGTTCACACGACATTAATTGAAATGGGTGAGACACGCGCCTACGAAATGCAGCGAATTACCTGCCAGGAAGAAGAGCGCACACGAAAAGGTTATGACATTCAAACTTATTTTTCAGTGGATGGTGGTTTTGAAAATACCATAAAAGGACTTGTTAAGATTGGTGGAGAGGATTTATTGCATGTCCATTATATTCCTGCCTGTAGGATCTTTAAATTGAACTTGAAGTGGCGAGCGTCTAGAGATAATGGTTTTACAATTAATTTGCAAAATGGTTATTGGCAGAATAAAAAGCAACAGGAGGAACATGCGCATTTGGATGAAGTTAAAAATGTTAAGCTTTTTACCTCAGATACCGCAAATGCAATTTATTTGCAGCCTGTTCTAGCGCTGGGCCTGAAAGGTGAGGGCAATGGAGTGATCACTTTTATGTATGCACTAAAGGGTGCAATTGAACGATATTTTCAAGTAGAAGCGAACGAAATCGGGGCTACGGTTATGGGGGACATCAATGCGCCTAATATTCTAATTTATGAGTCAGCTGAAGGTAGTTTGGGTGTGCTGTCCCAAATTATTGATAACCCTAGGGTTTTTAATAATTTAATTGATGAAGCTTATCGTTTGTGTTTCTTCAAAAATGACTTAGAACAGGAAGGTGAGCTTACTCCGGCAACTTATGATGATCTTCTAAGTTATTTTAACCAGTCATATCATAGTCAGATCGATAGAAACCTCATTCGTGACGGTTTATCGCTGTTAAAAAAAACCAATTTGGAAATACTTTCAAACAGCCTATTTGACAATTATGAACAACAATATAATTTTTTAACTAAGAGTGCTGATGAGAATAGTGTAACAGAACAGCGCTTCTTGAGGTTTCTCTTTAACAAGGGCCTTAAATTACCCGATCAAGCACAACCTTTGGTTAAGGATATGTTTGTCCGCCCTGATTTTATGTACCATCCTAACGTACTTATTTTCTGCGATGGAACACCTCATGATAAGAGCGTTGTCGTTAATGACGATAAGCTGAAAAGAGAAACATTAAAACAGGCAGGCTATCAGGTATTGGTTTGGCGCTATGACGACGATTTAGCTGCTTTTGTTTCAAGACGTCCAGATATTTTCAAAACCGTACATGCACCATCGCCCAAAAAAGCCCTTGATCTCAATGAAATATATCTGGAGGCAAAATCCAAATATTCACAGACTTTGAAAAAGCTGGGACAATGAGGGAGCCGATCTTCTTGACCGCTGAACAGGTTCTCCAGCTTCATGCTAATATTATTCGCGATGAAGGAGGAGAAGCAGAACTAAATAATGAAGCATTATTTTTATCGGCGATCGCACAACCTCAAGCAACTTTTGACGGTATTTATTTACATGATAATATTTTTATGATGGCTGCTGCTTATTTTTTTCATATTTCCCAGAATCAACCTTTTTCCGATGGAAATAAGCGAGTAGGCTTTTTAAGTCTTTATACTTTCCTGAGAATTAACGGCTATGAATTAACCGCAAGTGATGATGATATCTATCCTGAATTGATGTGCATTGCTATAGGTAATTGTACGAAGGAGGATTTGGCAAGATACATTCAAAATAAAACGATATTTAGAGATGATTTTTGATTTTAAACCGGGAAGTCTGGTTAGGCTGAGAAACCGCCCATGGATAGTAATGCCATCTGAAGATAGTGATGTGTTTTTAGTCAAGCCTTTGGGAGGAACTGATGATGAAATTACGGGAATTTATAAGCCTTTGGCTAACCAAAGTGACGTACCTGTGTCCTACAATTTTGTTAAGCCATCAGGTGCTGATTTAGGGGACTTTTCTTCGGCAAAGCTTCTTTATAATGCTTCCCGTCTTTCTTTCAGGAATGCTGCGGGACCATTTCGATCCTTAGGTAAATTGTCTTTCAGGCCAAGATCATATCAGATGGTGCCATTAATTATGGCCTTGAGACAAAAGCTCACTAGGCTGCTAATTGCTGATGATGTAGGTATCGGTAAAACAATTGAAGCGCTTTTAATTGCAAGAGAACTTTATGAACGTAAAGAAATCAAAAGTTTTGCGGTGCTTTGCCTGCCGCATCTATGTGATCAGTGGCAGGATGAGTTGAAATCAAAGTTTGGAATTCAAGCTGTTATTATCCGTTCCGGAACAGTTAGTGCATTGGACAGGCAACTTAGGGCGCATGAAAATATTTTCCGGGCTTTCCCTTTTCAGATTATATCTATCGATTACATAAAGGCTGGAAATAAGCGTCAAGTGTTTATAGATCATTGCCCAGAATTTATAATAGTGGATGAGGCGCATTCCTGCGCAAAGCCTGCCGGCGCTAATCAGGCGCAGCAACTGCGCTACCATTTATTACATGATCTTGCCTCCAAAGTGGATCAACATTTGGTACTGCTTACCGCTACCCCTCACAGCGGGAAACAGGTGGAGTTTCAGTCTCTTCTAGGTTTACTTAAACCGGAGTTCGAAAGGCATAGCATTGTTGATTCCAATCCAGCGATGAAAAAGGAGCTGGCTAGTTGTTTTATTCAGCGTAGACGCAGTGATGTACTCCAGTGGATGGATGAAAGAACAGTTTTTCCACAAAGATTATCTGTTGATAAGGATTACCAGATTGGGCAGGCTTATGGCGAGGTATTTAATGATATCTTATCTTACGCTAGGGAGCTTGTTTTATCCAATGCTGCCGATTCGAGAAAACAGCGATACAGTTACTGGGATGCTCTTTCCCTTTTGCGTGGTGTGATGAGCAGTCCGGCTGCAGGTATATCCATGCTTGAGAAAAAGGCACGTAAGCGGCAATTGAGCGAAGCACTTGATGAGTTTATTGATTATCCGGAAGGAAGTGAAAATGTATTAGATACAGATTTTAGCCAAGATGATAATTTGCCATTGCAGTTAAATAGTATTTTTGAGGTGAGTGATCCGGAATCTAGAAAATTGATGCGTTATGCTAAACGTCTTCATGAATTATCTACTTTGGAAGGTGATTCCAAGGTCAGGGAAGCTGTAGCGCAGGTAAAACAGCTCTTACAAAATGGCTTGAATCCGATTATTTTTTGTCGATACATTCAAACTGCTAATTATTTAGGTAAAATTTGTAAGGAATACTTCAAAGGTAAGAACTATAAAGGATTGCAAATTGAGATTGTGACTAGCGAGCTCAACGATGAACTGAGAAGAGAAAAGATTGCGGAAATGAATGTTGCAACAAATCGTTTGCTTATTGCTACAGATTGTTTAAGTGAGGGAATTAACCTCCAGGATGGTTTCAATTGTCTTTTACATTATGATCTTCCATGGAATCCGAACCGGTTGGAGCAGCGAGAAGGTCGTATCGACCGTTTTGGTCAAAGAGCTTCGATGGTTGAGGTTATTTTACTTTATGGGAGTAATAATCCTATTGATGGGGTGGTTCTTGATGTGCTATTGAGAAAGGCAAAAGAAATTAGAAAAGAAACAGGGATTTCTATTCCCTTCCCAGAAAATAGTGCATCGGTGATGGAGGCGGTGACTAATGCCATTTTACTTAAACCCCAGGTCAAAATTAAACAATTGTCTCACCAACTTTCGATTTTTGAGGCTGATGAGATTACCGCAGAAAAAAATAAAGTAGCAAAGGCTTTTGAGGAGGCTGAAAAAAGAGAGATGCTATCCAGAAGTATCTTTGCACAGAACAGCATTGCTGCTTCTGAAATTGAACAGGATCTAAAGGATGTTGATGAGGCCATTGGTGATGTTAAAGCTGTGGAATCTTTCGTTGTAGAGGCATTAAGATTTATGGGCGTGCAGTTGGATGTGGCTAACGATGGCTATAATTTGCATACCACAAATTTACCCATTCGCCTCAGGTTGTTACTCCCCGACAAAATTTTAATTAAAATTTCTTTTCTTTCTCCAACACCTTTCGGCTATTTATATATTGGAAGAAATCATCCCTTAACTGAAGCGATTGCACAGGTGATTATCCACGATGCTTTAAATGGTTCGCAAACCAATCGCGCTTCTCGAACAGCCGTTATCATAACCTCCGCAGTGGATGAGCGGACAGTACTTTTTCAGTTTAGGGTTCGTAATGTGATCTTGGAACAGCCTTCAGCCAAACAGATTGTTGCAGAGGAAATGTGGCTTTGGGGATATAAAGGAAGCATTGAGGCCGGAAAATACTTGGATAAAGATGATGCTCTCGTTTTACTGATGAATGCAAAAGCTACGCAAAATATGGCTTTGGCCGAACAGCTTTACTGGTTGGAGGAGGAGGTGGAATGGATGAGTAATGAAGAAGCTTTCAGGGCCAGAACTGATGGGGTTGCACTTCAGCGCGCAAATAAACTTGTAGAAAGCCATGCTAAATTCAGAAAGCTGGTGAGTGGGAGTAAATATAAAGTCGTTGAACCGGTTCTTCCTATGGATGTTCTTGGGGTATATGTGCTTTTACCAGAAATCGGCAAATGAGCATAAATATTATAACAATATTGGTAGATTTGAGGATTGAAACTGAATGAATTATTCTAGCATTAACGTACACGGCAATCTTCTTTCTGAAGATGTCCTTAAAAAAATTGAATCTGCAGATATTTACGGTCAAGCTCAGGTAGATTTTAAAATTGACGGTGGAAGCAACCTTAGAAGTGAGATTGAATATGCCTGGAGCAGGATAAAACTTGACTGGGCACAATTTCAGGCCAAATCGCAAAAATTACCTGATAGTGATCCTTATGGGACTACTTTGACTAGAAAGTGGATGAGGAATTTTTTTGATTCACTAGGCTTTGAATTGCGTGATCAGCGAATGTCTTTATCTGGCGACAATGGTCAAAATTACTTCATTAGCCATACAGCCGAAAACCTAGATGGCCTGCCTGTGCATATTGTTGGTTTTACAGAGCCTGCAAATCCCAATAAAAGTACCCTTGATATTAAAACCAGTGGCGGCACCTCCAGGTATTCCCCTCACGGAACCATGCAGGAGTATTTGAATGTTACAGAACATCTGTTTGGTATTGCTGCCAACGGATTGTATGTCAGATTAATGCGAGATACAGGGCATTTGATTAAATTGACTTATGTGGAATTTGATCTTAGGCGCATGCTCGAGGAGGATAAGTATAGTGAATTTACGTTGCTTTACAGGCTTATACACGCCTCAAGATTTCCAGTGAGTAAACAGGATGCAGATCAATGTTTATTACAGTCATATTTTCTTGAAAGTATTGAAACGGGCAACAGGATTAGAAATGGGTTGAGCAAAGCCGTAAAAAAATCACTTGAAGCGCTAGGTCATGGCTTTTTAAAGCATCCCGATAACGAGCAATTACGGGAAGCATTGTTATTTAACCGTTTTACTGCTGCAGATTATTATCGCCAGCTCTTACGGGTGATTTATCGCTTGCTGTTTTTAATGGTCACCGAAGAGCGTGGATTGGTATTTGATGCAGAGGATAAATCCGAAAAAACACTAAGATTAAAAGATATTTACTGGCAATTTTATAGTATCGCCAGAATTCGGGAATTTTCAGAAAAGCGTCATGCTTATGAAACGCAGTACCAGGATCTTTGGCAAGGACTTGTTAACACTTTTAGGCTTTTTGAGGGAGAAGGCAACGGGATGAAGCTCGGTATTCTTCCACTCGACGGGGACCTTTTTAATAGTGAAGGTATTGCCATGCTACAGGGCAGTTCAATTAACAACAAACTACTATTAGAATGTATAAGTAATCTGAACGAGTTTAGAGATGAGAATGATTTTTTAGTGAGCATAAACTACAGGTCTTTAGATGTTGAAGAACTTGGTTCGGTTTACGAGGGTTTGCTAGAACTCCATCCTGTAGTAGAGAATCTGGACGCTACTAATCCAGCTAACATTTCCTTTAAATTCCTTGGGGGAACGGATAGAAAAACTACCGGCTCATATTACACCAGGCCTGAACTAGTTAATGAGCTCATCAATTCCGCTTTAATTCCTGTCATTGAAAAAAAAATAAATACAACCCAGAATAAAGAGGCGAAAATTGAAGCATTATTAGCTTTAAAGGTCTGTGATAGCGCCGTTGGTAGTGGTCATATGCTATTAGCTGCAGCCAGAACTATAGCCTGGTATATGGCGAGACTACATAGTGGTGATGAGAATCCCTCAAAACCGGTATATCAAAAATGTCTTAGGGATGCGATACAGCATTGTGTATATGGGGTCGATATGAATCCTGATGCTGTTGAGCTGTGTAAACTTGCACTTTGGCTTGAAGGGCACAACTGTGGGAAACCTTTGAGCTTTTTAGACCATAAGATTCGGAATGGTAACAGCCTGGTAGGTGTAAAAGACTTCTCGGTTCTTTACAAAGGAATTCCAGATGAGGCTTTTGCTTTTGTTACTGGCGATGATAAAGAGGTTTGCAGGGAACTAAAGAAAGCAAATGCATCTTTCAAAAAGATGCAGCAATATGATTTATTTGGTAAAGCAAATGTTGTAGAGGAGTATCATAATTTTAGTAATGAATTTCATGATCTAGAAGATATTGATCAGGACAATGTGGCGGCAGTGCGTTTGGTGAAAAACTTATTTTATTCACTGCGTAGTAATTCTACCTGGGAAAAAGATCGCCTTGCCTGTGATATCTGGACGGCTGCTTTCTTTTTTAACTACACACAGGAAAATAAGCTTGCTGCTCCTTTGAGCGAGTCCTTACTGGATTTTTTAAGGAATCCCCAAGGCATTGATGAATCTACCTTAAAAATGGCTACAGAGTTATCTGCCCAGCATAAATTCTTTCACTGGCCTTTAGAGTTTCCGGATGTGTTCGAAAATGGTGGTTTTGATGTCATACTCGGAAATCCACCCTGGGAACGTATTAAATTGCAGAAAGAGGAGTATTTTGCTACACGTGATAGTGCAATAGCTAATGCAGCCAACGGTTCAGCGAGAACAAGAATGGTTAATGAATTGAAGGAATTAAACCCCACTCTTTTTAAAGCTTTTGAGGGAGCTGTACACGATTCTGAGAGCGTGGGTAAATTTTTACGTTTCAGTGGTCGTTATGACTTAACTGCCGTCGGTGATATCAACACCTATTCTGTTTTCTCAGAGCTCGCCCGCTCATTAATTCATGAAAGTGGAAGAGTGGGAATTATAGTGCCAACAGGAATTGCTACCGATGACAGTAATAAAGCTTTCTTTTCAGAAATGGTTGAGCAGAACTGTTTGGTAAGCTTATTTGATTTTGAAAACAAAGAGGCAATTTTTCCTAGTGTACACCGGATGTACAAGTTTTGTTTGTTGACCCTTGCCGGAACAGATATCGGTAAACAGAAAATAAACTTTGGGTTCTTTCTTACCAAAATAAGTCATTTAAAAGATAAACTCAGAATATTTAACCTTGATAAAACTGATTTTTTCAGACTAAATCCCAATACCAAAACTTGTCCTGTATTTAGAACCAGTGTGGATGCTGAATTATCTAAAGCGGTTTACAACCGGATGGGTGTGTTTATCAATGATGTTGAAAAACAGAATCCCTGGGGTGCTTATTACATTCGGTTGGTGGATTTAGGTGACCATCAGAATGAAATTGAAATGGTCCATCTCCGGGATGCTAATGTTTATCAGGTGCCAATCTACGAGGCAAAATTGTTTTGGCAAATGGATCATCGTTTTTCTACCTTCAAAGATCAAACTAATCTGGCAATTGAAAAGGGCACTTCTTCACAACTGTCAGTAGAAGAAAAGATGAATCCTGATTCAGAAATTGCCGTACGTTATTATGCCAAAGCAGAACTCAAAGAGTTACTTTTTTCTAAGTACAAGGACTATGATTCAAATTATTTTGTTTTGTGGAGAGATGTTACCAATGCTACAAACGAAAGGACTTCAGTGGCTTCGGCTGTGCCTAAAGTGTTGGCCTCAAGATCCTCTCCGGGAATTGGTTTCGAAAAATCTTTGCCTGGGTATTTATTGCTCGCTAATTTAAATTCTATAGTATATGATTATTTTGTTCGTCAAAAAGTTAGTGGTTTGCATTTTAATTGGGGCTTATTAAAGCAAACCCCGATCATCCCACCACACTTATATTCCCCAGAAGATCTTTATTATATTGCCCCAAGGTGTATGGAACTTATCTACACCGCATGGGATATTAAGGGCTTTGCTGATGATTTTTGGCGAGATGCAGGGAAGGAGCTTAAAGAAAAAATTGAACAGCAATGGCAGGATAACAGATTGTTTGGTGATCAGAAGTTAACGTCAAAAGAGAATGAATCCGTTATTAATGGTTGTCCTTTACCACCTTTTATCTGGAATGAGCAGAGAAGAGCTGTCCTCAAAGCTGAAATTGATGTAATCTATGCTAAAATATACGGCTTATCGCAAAGAGAGTTAAAGTATATTGTTGATCCTCAGGATGTTTATGGAGCTGATTTCCCTGGGGAGACTTTCAGAGTGCTAAAGGATAGGGAAAATCGGAATTATGGTGAATACCGAACCAAAAAATTTATTGAGCAAGCTTATGATAATTTTCATAATATTGCTTTACCAGTATTAAAGACTAAAACAGAAATGATAGATTTGAGTCTCCATCAAGGGATTTATAGCATCTGGGAAACTGCTATGATAACAAGATTTTCTTCGCAAAAGGTTACCTCATGGTTTAAAGAGCTTGGAAAAGCCCATTATGAGGGTGTGGGTAACAAGACATCTTCAACTGGTGAAACCAGAATTAGTTTTCATGGTCTGATCGAATTGGTGGTAATTGGTACTTTGCGGGATAATGGCATTTCTCTCAAAAGAATCCTAAAGGCCAGAGCTGATTTGAGCACAAAAACTGGAAAAATATACCCCTTTGCAACAAACAATGTCAATAAAAGTCTAAAGGTTTCAGGCAATGATATCGTCTGGGAGTTTGAGGATGGTGTTAAAGTTACTCTGGATGGAACAAGCCAAATTAATATCGATTTGATTGCTTTATTTTTTAGAGACATTATCTTTAATAATGATATTGCTGAAAAAATGATGCCTTCCCGTGGTAACAATATGGTTATTATTGATCCAAAAATTGGATTGGGTAAACCGGTGATTGTCAATAAGGAAGTCCCCGTTGATATAGTAGCCTCAAGCTATAAACATAATCCTGGGTCCCTTGATATTTTAAAAGAGCAATATGATTTGACTCAAGAAGAGGTAATGGCGGCTGTAGCTTACATGAATTAATATGGATATTCTTTTTGACAGACATTATCCTAAAAACCTTGTTGAGGCAATAAAACTCATCCAGCAACTGGATTCTTCCGCATTATGTAAGGTTTCCTTTTACGATAGCGCAGTTAATGATCGAGAATTGGTTAATCCAATCTTATTTAGGGTAGATAAACATAGAAAAGGGGTTGTGCCGGTTACGGAAATTCTTTTTGAAAATGGTTTCAGGGTGATCGCACTAAAATTTCCCAAGGATAAATACTATGATTTTTTTGATCTTTCTTTAATTATCTTGAATATCTGGCCTAAAATAATTAGTCTTCTTAAAGAAAAGAACAAACCCTTTATTTATAAGTGCAATGGCGATCATGGTAAGCTAATTTTGGTAAAAGAATAGTCTTTATTATTACCTTCTGATTAAAGAATTACTATTGTTGAATATTTCTGGAGTTACTGCCCTGTCAGAGAGATAGATTTTAATGTTATTCTTCAATATGAGGTGCCAAAGTCGGTCAATTTAGTGTTGTTTCTCCATCGCAACTCAAATGCTTTAATTTTCAGTTGTTATGTCAAGAAAGCAATAAAAGAATTCAAGATTAAACCCAACTATTTCAAATAGCGATCGATTTTGTTAAAGCTTAGGCTATTAAAATCTTCGGTTTTTAGTGGGCTGGATAATTCTTTTTTGTAATCGTTGTTTTATGTATGCAGTAGTAATCTGTAAAGAGGCGTGTCGGTTTTTCTCCATTATAGAATAGAAAGAAGCTCCATCTTCTAGATCATAGAAGTTTGAACTGTGTTTCAAAGCATAAAATTTCAGATGCTTGCTAAGTTTGTATTTGGCTCTAAAAGCCCTGAATTTTTGACCAAAGTATTGTTCATTTACCGGTTCTGAATTTGGTTTGCATCTGTGGCCAAAAACAAAATAGTCCACAGGCTTATTTAGTATAAGTTTCTGTAAGAGATCGGACATCTCCTCAGTCAACTCAAAAATCGCTTCCTGATCGTTTTTTGTTTTGTTGGGTGGTAAGGTGATAATTCTTTTTTGCCAGTTTACATCATGGATCTGAAGCCTGGTCATTTCGATGGGACGAATATTGTAGGAATACAGCATTTTTGAGGCCACATAGAGCCCGAAATAAGCAGGGTCATCCCTTAATAACAACTCAATAGTTTGTAACTCTTCTTCTTCATAGATTATAAACCTTGAACTGTCCTTGTGCGTGTTCTTTTTTATAGAATCATCTACAGGGTTTTCAGCGATTACCTTATATTTCTTTAGGTAGGAGAAAAACGTGCTCAAATCTGATCGATAGGTATTATAGGTTACTTTCCCCCACTTACGCTGTTTGGTTTTAAAGCCAAAAAAATTGTCGATATCTATTGAAGTGAAGCTGCCGATTTTCCGGGATAAGTAATTATGTTTTGTAAGCCAATCCTTGAGGTGTTCGATAATTATTTTATTGTTTTTGATCGCCGTTTTACCTATCATTTTATTTTCAAAACGTTCTTCCCTATGCTCGATCCAGTGATCACAGCATTTTACTACAGGCGATAAAGCATTTAAATCTACGCTGATACCAGCTTGAACAAATTCGTTAGTAAATGGGTCCCAACCCTTACTCAATAGTTGGATAATGGCGTCAACGGCAAATGGGGCGTTTTTCTTTATCTTTAAACGAGTGTCATTTACTCCACCTACACCACCTTTTCGTGCCCGGTCGAGATTTCCTCCTTTTAATTTATTAGGCCAGTAAAAATATATGAAAGGTTTGTTTGAGTTTGTTATTTTTGCAGGAATAGAAAGATTGAAATCCGTACCGTTCCATTCCTTTATGAAAATATTCTCTGACCTGTTAGCAGTTTTGGTTTTCATAGATTTAATATTTGGTTATTCAAATATAATGAAATGGGTGGATATTTTGTCAACGGTTTTGTCAACGATTGAAGAAAAAACCGCCTTTAAACTACTTTAAATACATATAAATATGCAATATTGGTTAGTAAAATCAGAGCCTTTTAAATACAGTTGGGAAAAATTTAATCAGGATGGCCGTACCTTTTGGGATGGTGTGCGTAACTACCAGGCCCGTAATAACCTGAAAGCCATGAAAGAAGGAGATTTGGTGCTTTTTTACCACAGTAATGAAGGTAAAAATGTGGTGGGTATTGCAAAAGTGATGAGAGAATTTTATCAGGATCCTACTACCGATGATGCAAATTGGGTAGTGGTTGATTTATCTCCTGTAGAAAGTTTAAAAAATCCGGTTTCATTAGAGCAGATCAAGGCAGAGCCAAGTTTAGTAGATATTTCTTTGGTGCGTCAGGGCCGTTTATCGGTAATGCCGTTAAAAGCAGAAGAATTTGATAAGATTTTAGAAATGGGGAGTTAGTTTTAAGTCCTTAGTCTGGAGTCCAGCAGTTGATTAACTTGTGATTTTCATCCTAGGAATCTAATGAAACATATCTTTCCATTCCGCGGTGCTCCAGTTGGGATAACGACCCTCTACTGCACGCTGTGAACGATAGCGTAGTTGAAATACACTTTTATTTTCGAGTGATGAAAAGTCTTGGACTACGCTCAGATTGACAGCATTTTCGCTTAATTTAGTTTTGGAAAAATTATAAATTTACTCATTAACTCACTATATTGATCAACCATAAAACATCAATATGAAAACGCTCAACCTCATACTCGTCTTTTTCCTTTTAGTTAATCCGGCAACTGCTCAAAGTATAAAACCCCGCATCGCCATTATCAAAAGCCAAAGTGGCAAGTATAAAGGGATTTTATACAAAGTAGACTCCATCAATGTTGTGCTAAACCATGATGGCGAATTTATAAAGGTCCCGTTAAACGAAATTACGACCGTACAGATCAGGACCATTAAAAAAGGTTATAAAGGCACGAATTTTATTAAGGTTGGTGATGATCCTGGAACGGTATACAAAACAGATTCGCGGGGCAAAATGATAGACCAATGGGGTAACGAACAGCCAAGCTTAGAGGGGTATGCTTCTACTACCGTTTTTTCGGTTGTGTTTACTGCGCTTGCAAATGCGATCGCTGCACCCATTCATGCTATCAATCCCAATATCGCCCGTTTTAATTTCAAACAACAGGGAGGTAATCAGTTAAACGAACTCAGTTATTACTCTGTCTATTACCAGGCTAACCCAAATATTCTGGTAGAACTGCGCCAGATGAAAGACATTTCCTCTACATTTAAACCGTAATTTTTTAGTCCTTAGTCTGGAGTCCAGAGTCCATTAACACATGATTTTCATCCAGAGAATCTAATGAAACAGATCTCTCCATTCCGCGGTGCTCCAGTGGGGGATGACGACTCCGCTACTTTATTAACCACCCAGACCAATGAACCAATGAACCAATGAACCAATGAACCAATGAACCAATCAACCTTTTTTCGTACTCAAGGTAATCCCCAGCGTCATTACAATGCTCGATCCCAATACAACCAGGAACAAAAATGGCGTACCTACTTCCTGTATTTTTAAGCTTGCCGGTAGATTGAAATAAAGCAAAATACTGATCAGACCGCGGGGTGCAATGTATAAAATAGGAGTAAGGCTTTCTTTTTTAAATACCTTAAGGAAGAAAATCCTGATGGCGTAAATTGATACTAAAATAAAGAAACCATTTGCCAGTACAATCTTATTATTCAGGTCGCCAATGTTCATGGTAAAACCGAAAATAACAAAGAAAAATGTGCGCAAAATAAAGGCACTTTCTGCCGATAACTGATAGAGTTGCGATAAATCAGCTGTTAAATTCTTGTATAAAAAAATACTTCTGAACCACACGTTACGGATGGTGTCGGCATTGTTCAGAAACAGCCCTGTACTGAGGATCAAAACCAGAGAAGAGAGGTGATAAGATTGGCCGATGGCATAAACGAGGATTAATATCGCAATAATCAAAAAGAACTTAATGTGATGCACCAATCGGCCCATAATGTATAACAATACCACGCAGGCAATAGCCGATAAGAGCAGGATTAAAAATGTACTGAGGCCCAACCCAATAAAAGCTGAAGTAGTAATGGAGTGATTGGTAATGGCGAAATTGAAAATAACGATGCCTAAAATATCAGAAAACGAAGATTCGTAAATCACAAATTCTTTGTCTTTATTACTCAAAGCTGCTGCAGAAGGTATAGCGATAGCAGAGCTGATTACACTAAACGGGATAGCATTCGCAATACAGGTATACAGATCGCGATGGGTGATTTGATAGATGATGATCGTAATTACCGTAACTGTACCCAACAATATGGTTAAGGCAGAGAAAAATGCACTTCTGATGATTTTATTTTTGTGCTGATCGTATTTAAGCTCGAGCGAACCTTCAAAAACAATTAAAATCAAGCCTACAGTACCCAATGTTGGCAAAATCGAAAGAAAATTAAAGGTTTGTATTTTAAGGTAGTCGACTAAAAAACGTAAGCCGATACCCAATAATAATAGCAATAAAACTGAAGGTATTTTGGTTTTACTCGCCACTAAATCAAACAGATAAGAGAAAATTACTAATCCGCTTAAAATAATAAGAATGGTATAAGTTGTCATATTTTTCAGCGTAGGGTAAGCCGCTAAAATAAAACAATCAAACCAAGCAAAAAGAAATTTAATGTAAAAATTATGCTTTAAAGAAAAGTGCCTTTAGTTCGCTGGCATCATCAGGGCTCATTTTTCCGCCTAAAACCAGTCGCAATTGCCTGCGGCGTAAAGCGCCATCGTATAGGTCTACCTCTTCAGGTGTTTCAGGTATTAATTCTGGTACAGGGATGGTGCGTGCGCTTTGATCTACCGCTACAAAAGTATAATAGGCTTCGTTACTTTTTTGGCGTGCACCGCTAGGAATATTTTCCGACCAAACATCCAAACGCACTTCTACAGAGGTATTAAAAGCCCTGGTTACTTTGGCTTCAATAGTGATTACGTCGCCCAGTTTTATTGGCTGTTTAAAAGAAACATTGTCAACAGAAGCTGTTACCACAATGCGGTTACAGTGTTTTTGAGCCGAAATGGCTGCGGCAATATCCATCCAATGGAGTAAGCGGCCACCCATTAGGTTATTCAATGTATTGGTATCATTCGGCAATACCAACTCGTTCATGATGGTAAAACTTTCTTTAGCAAATTTCTTTTTAAGGCTCATTTGAGGGCAAAAGTAAATAAATTGTGTGTTAAAATGGTATTACAAATCATAACTGTCCACTTAAAACAAGCTGAGTGACAGTTGATTATATTTTAGTTCTTTGACATCTTTGTAATCTATTCTTTTAAGTAGCTCATTTACAGGAGTTTTGTCAAGTAGTGATATGCTGATTACCTGTAATATTTCGTAGGTTGAACGATCTGTTTTAAGTTCTTCGGCGATTATTGCCACCAGACAATAGGCTATAATTGCTGAATATAGTTGGATACGAACTGCATTTTCAGAGGTTCCCCAAAAGGACTTAATCTTCAAATGTTGTTTTATCCATTTAAAGAACAATTCTATCTGCCAGCGATTCTTGTAAAGCAGTGCGACCTGTGAGGGTGTTATTTCCATATTATTGGTCAGGAAAACAAATGTCCTGTTGCTCTCCCGATCGTAATACTTTACCCTGCGCAATTTATCGGGATAATCTTTGGCCGTGTAAAACCCTGTTAACTTACCTATTTGGTCGTATACCACTCCGGTGGATTTATCAACTTTACCCGAATATATCCTGCGATACTTTAAACTTGATTTAGCGCGGATCACGAAGTAGGCACTTCTCTTAGTAATGGTATGTAACCTGGAAAAGTCAACATAGCCGCGATCAAAAATATAGTAGGCTCCTTCTTCATAGGTGATATAATCCATCGCATTCATATCGTTTACCGAAGCTGAAGTGATATGTATAAAGGCGGGGATTTGAGTGGTAATGTCAAAAAGAGTATGAATTTTTATTCCCCCTTTGGTCTTACGGAATTTTGCCCACCAAAATATGCTTAGGCAAAGGTCTATGGTAGACGAATCAAATGCATATATTTTGCCTTTTATCTCAAAATCTTCATTAGCGCGTTTATTGCGGGCGATGCCAATCAAGTGATAAGCGAACTCCTCGAATATCCTGCTGTCCCGATTTTCGTTGGCTTTAGCAAGATTGCTTCGGGTTACACTTTTCCCAAGACCTAAATGATACGTTTTCTTACTATGAGCTTCCAGGGTAATGATCAGATCGCGTAAGCTGTCACGGTTGGTAAGTTGACCAAAAAGCATACAGAGCAATTGGTTCCAGCACGAAAAATGCCTTACATACTTATCCCCCTCATATTTCTTTACAATCCCATCAAATACACGCTGGGGAAGAAACTCTGATAATTGTGAGAAAACATATTTGCCTTGATTCATAGTATGCGGGTTGACCGCCTAACCTAATCAATTCAAATCGTCACGCAACAAATGACCTCTTAACTAATAGACTATCAATGATTTCAAAGAACAATTTTTATTTTTTAATGGACACTAATGATAAAATATGATCTCTGTGTACAAACCATCAATAATAATCTTTCTCTGCTTTTTGCACCTCATTTCCATACCTGGTTTTGGCCAGAATAAGTACGCAGTTTTGGTTGGGGTTAATGATTATTATGAATCGCCAACTGTAAAAAGTTTTCATTCTTTAAAAGGCTGTGTAAATGATGCACTAAGCATGAAATCGTTATTGATAAATAGATTCGGCTTCGACAAAACAAATATCAATTTGATTCTTAACGAAAAAGCAACCCAAAACAACCTTATTAATGTGATGGCAGCTACATTAACCAAAAGCAACGCCGGAGATGTGGTTTTATTTTTTTTTAGCGGTCATGGTATTTATATCGATAACGTGGCCCTCAATCAAGATCCCATAAAAAAGGGTTATAATCAATCTTTAATTATGAGCGATTTATATTCACCAGGTTATGCCTGTTTGGTTAAAGACAATACTTTAAAAAAGGTTTTTAACCAGTTTGTAGCCAAAAAAGTTATACTTACAACCATTTTTGACTGCTGCTACAGCGGAAACATGTCTATGACGATTTCTTCACAACTGATGCAGCATAACCCTTATGTTAACGATGCAATAAACGACACGACATCATTAAAGTCAATCTATATTGATGACCTGGATCGCATGTCTCGGGCAGTTAATATGACCGTAATGCCAGTAATAACAGACAAAGAGATTGTTCCCCGTCCTTCGGAAACCAAAAATTCAAATTTTGCTGCCATTTCTGCCTGTAAAGATGATGAAAAAGCCAGCGAAATCTGGGATGAATCCGGCGTTCCGCACGGCGCGCTAACTAAGGCTATATTAAGTACATATGAAAAAAGTAAATTAGACGTCCCACTTTTGAAGCTTTTAACAAAAATTACCACTGAAATCAACATCAATCAGCATTTTAGGCAAAAACCTACATTTCATTATGATGGATTAAGAAATTTAAACAACCTAATCGGATTACCCTTACAAACTACAATAAAGCCACTTTCAGCAATCTGTATCGGTGTTAAAACAGCATCAATTACACTTAATGTGGGATATAATGATGGATTTGCAATTGGAAATGTTTTAATTAATAAGGGCAACAAGGTTACAATCTCCAAAATTACCCGTGATAGTGCAAGTGCAACATTTGCCACTGGCCATCAGGTTAAAACAGGTGATGTATTTATACTTAAAGATCACTTTAGACTTTCCAGTCCAATACTAAAAATATACATCGCGTTAGCAAATGTGAGCGTTTCCTCCTATATGAGTTATGTTAATCGGGAAATGCTACCCCTTAGTAAGCAAAAAAATTATATCGATTACTTTAACTGGTACAATGATCCAGATAGTCCAACTTTTTTATCTTCCATTTCCATTGGAGAGAGAAACAAAATTTCAGCTTATGCTAAAAATCAAAACTTTGCTGTACTGCTTCCCCTACCCAAAGATATGGCCGCGAGTATCAAACACTTTTTTAGAAAAGACCAAAGTATAGCGTTTGTAAATATTCAAAAAGATGCAGATAAGGTATTGTATTTAAACTATGCGGTTAAATCAAAGAACAACCAAAACCCATGTTTTGTCATCACTTATCGGGATGGTTTAAATGGATTTGTTGATCAGGATATATACAAATTTTCAACATTTTTCGTAAAATTAAATCAGATTACGTTAAATCCAAGTGCAATGGCATCCATGAATAATTCTTTAAAAACAATTACATATAACTTAGCAAGAACAAGAGGAAGTAATTGGTTTAATAGCTATACAAAAAGATAAGAGAAAGCAACGAAAATAAACACATTAACTTTTTAAGTTCAACAGCTGAAG
>Ga0308165_1001092_pt1 | contig 40590 bp, 34 predicted proteins | sample PhyWR2_FD_201032 | JGI IMG/M metagenome (GOLD analysis project Ga0308165, IMG submission 201032) | Phyllosphere microbial communities from UC Gill Tract Community Farm, Albany, California, United States - DLSLW.R2 | ecosystem: Host-associated > Plants > Phyllosphere > Unclassified | place: USA...
GGCACGCACGCAGCATCCAAAGTCATCAATGCCTTGATACTGCTCAACTGCGACCAAGCCGGGGGCCACAGCGAACGTCCCCGCACCTGCGACATCGCGGCCATGCTGTGCGTGAGCGAGCGCAAGGTGGACCGGATCAAGAAGAAGTTTGTCCTCGAAGGCCTGGACGTGACGCTGAACCGCCAGCCTTCGAAATGCGAGTACGACCTGAAGATCGATGGCCGACTGGAGGCGCAGCTGCTCGCGCTGAGCTGCTCGGCGCCGCCCGAAGGCCAGGCGCGCTGGTCGCTGCGCCTGTTGGCCGACCGGCTGGTCGAGCTCGAATTGATCGACACGGTGTCCCACGAGACGGTGCGCCGGGCGCTGAAAAAAACGAACTCAAGCCTTGGAGGAAGGTCGGCTGGGTGATTGCCCCGCAAGCGAGCGCCGCCTTCGTAGCGGCCATGGAAAAGGTGCTGGACATCTACAGCCAGCCCTACGATGTAAGGAATCCCGTGGTGTGCATGGACGAGACGCCTCGCCAGCTCATTCGCGAGACGCGTGAGCCCATTGCCGCAGCTGCCGACCGGCCCGAGCGCCATGACTACGAGTACGAACGCTGCGGCGTATGCAACGTCTTTGTGGCCAGCGAGCCGCTGGCCGGGTGGCGCTTGAGCAAGGTCACCGAGCGCCGAACCAAAGCGGACTGGGCCTTGTTCGTGCAGGACATCGCCGCGCGCTACCCCGACGCCGAACGCATCACGCTGGTCATGGATAACCTGAACACGCACACCCCGGGCTCGCTGTACGAGGCGTTTGCCCCTGAAGAGGCCAAGGCGCTGTGGGACCGCTTCGAGTTTGTCTACACCCCCAAGCACGGCAGCTGGCTCAATATGGCCGAGATCGAAATCAACGTCATGGTCAGCCAGTGCCTGGACCGGCGCATCGACAGCATCGAGACCGTGCGCAGCGAAGTGGCTGCCTGGCAGGCCCGTCGTGACAACCTTCAGGCCAAAGTCAACTGGCAATTCACGACCAAGGACGCCCGCGTCAAGCTCAAACGCCTTTACCCGACAACTTCCTCATGACGCGACACTAGGTACCGACTTGGGCACCGGCTTGGCTGCAGGCGGTTCTTTTTTAGCAGCCCGTTTGACAGGCGTTTTTTTCTTTCCCTCGACAATTTCGGTGATGCTTTTTGGGAGGATGCCGAACACATCGCTGCTGAAGGCATCGGCGATCTGGCGGGCCGTGTAGCCTTCTTCCATGAGCTTTTTAATGTCGTCCTTGACTGAGTTCAGCACATCGCTCTTGCTGCCAAGCGCGTGTTGGCCGGGCTGCTGGGTTTGTTTTAATTTCAAGAGCGACTGGCGTGCTTTGGCGGAAAACTCTGCCACATCGAATGCGCGCTGGACTTTGGGTTTGCTGGGGGGCGTGCTCATGTTTATTGAGTTTTTAAATGACTTTTGATGATTTCTTATTGCGAATTCCTTGCTTAGAATAGCATCTGATACAAATTATTGCAATATCTTTGCGTTCAAAGAAGAGCTGAGACACAATAGGTGAAAAAACGTAAGTTACTTTGATACAAGATGGCTTTTGTCATACACATGCAGGCTGCCCCCGCACGTGTTTGCCAAAGAACGTCCCCCCATTCAGCGCTTTACTTCCCACGCAGGAACTTCGGTTTTGCAAGGCCCTGCGCCCCTGACCCGCCAACCGCTGGCCAGCGAAAGCCGGCAGCCAGGCACCCTCCCACCCCTTCCTCAGGAGCAACCCCCTTGGTCTTTGAAAAACTCGGTGACGTCGAACTCGACGCGGTGGTGAATGTGCGGCTGACCTCAAGCGAAAAAGAGCGGCTGAAGCTGGACGCAGACATCGCGGGCCTGTCGATGAGCGCGTTGGTGCGCGCACGCTATTTCGGCCGGCCGATCGTCGCGCACGCGGACCTGGTGACGATCCGGCAATTGAACCGGCTCACAGCACTGCTGAAAACCGCCAGCACCGAAAGCGGCGGGGCGTACAGGGCCGACACGGCCGCGGCCATTGCCGAGATCAGCGAAACGATCAAGGCAATCGCCGCAAGCAAAAAGCCCGTGGCGAGCAAGCGATGATCGTCAAGAAAATCGAGAACCCGAAAAAATCTGCGGCCAAGGCGGCGCGTGTCAAGCAGCTGGTGCGCTACATCACCGCGCCCGAAGCGGCGGGCGCGCTGGAAAAGTGCATCCACCACGAGGCGGCGAACTTCATCACCGATGCGCTTGATGCGCAGACCCTGGAGATGATTGCCGTGGCGCAGGAATCGGTGAGGAGCCAGGACCCGGTAGATCACTGGACGATCAGCTGGCCGGAAGACGAAAAGCCGAGCATTGCGCAGGCACGCGAAGCGGTCCAGGTATTGATGAGGCAAAGCGGCTTGGCGGGTCACCAGCACGTGTTCGCGCTGCACGACGACACGCACTGCCGGCACCTGCACGTGGTCGTGAACCGGGTGCATCCGGAGACCTTCAAAGTCATCAAGATCAACCAGGGTTTTTACAAAGAGACGGGCCAGCAGGTGGCGGCGATCGTGGAAAAGCTGCAGGGCTGGCGAAGCCTGGACGAGCCGCGCTACCGCACGAACGAAAAAGCCGAGCTGGTGATGGACGGGGCCACGAACCGTCCCAAGATCTTCACGGCCAGTGACAAGCCCAGGCGGCCCACGGCTCTGGCGCAAGACATGGAAGTGCAGACCGGGGAAAAATCGGCCCAGCGCATCGCGATCGAGCAGGGCGCCTTGATCATTGCGGCAGCGACTTCCTGGGGCGAGCTGCACGACAAGCTCGCCGAGGCGGGCATGCGCTACGAGCGCCAGGGGCCGGGCGCCATCGTGCGCGTGGGCGAGGTGCGGGTCAAGGCAAGCAGCGTGGACCGCAGGGCCTGCCTGGGAGCGCTGCAACAGCGGCTGGGCGCGTACCAGCAGGCCCAGCACACGGCCCTGGAAGGTGAACACCTCGGGGCCTCCGAAGAACTTCCAGGTAACGAGGGCGGCAAGGGCAGCACGTGCAGCAAGAGCGGGGAAACGAATCCGTCACAACCAACGGGCCGAGCGCGGCTTGCCGTCCAGCCCATGCAGGCCGGGCAAAGCGGCTGGCAGGAATACTTGGTCATCCGGGACGCGCGCAAGGCGGCCAAGAACGCAGAGACCTTGGTGCTGCGAAAGCGCCAGGGGCAAGAGCGGGCCGCCCTGTTGGCCAGGCTCAAGGCCGAGCGCCAGGCGGTGCTTGCGCGAAGCTGGCAGGGCCAAGGCGTGCTGCGCAACGCGATGCAAAGCGTGCTGGCCGCGCAGCAGGCGGCGCAGAAACTGGAGCTGGCGCAGCAGCAACGCGGGGCGCGAAAAGCGCTGCAGGCGCGCTACAAGCTGCTACCGATGTACAGGCAGTGGAAGGAGGCGGCGCAGATCCTGGGAATCGCCCCCCTGCCAGCGGCCGGGCAGCGTGTCATGGACGACTGGCCCGTTACGGTGGCAGCGGTGGCGCAGACGCTGCGTTCATTGACCTACACGGTGGATGCCCGGCAGCATGTCACGTACCGGCTGGACGGTGTGGAGGTGTTTCGGGACGAGGTGCATAGCATCGAGGTGCTGGATGTGGCCTCAAGGCGGGGCATTGCGGCGGCGCTGGCGATGGCCGAGGAGAAGTTTGGCAACGTGCTGACCGTGACCGGTCCGCTGGATTTCCAGAAAAGCGTCGTGGCGGTGTCGGTGGAGAGCGGGCTGGCCTGCCGTTTTTCGGACCCTGCGCTGGAGCAGCTCAGGCAGCAAATTGAGGACGATAAGCGTCAACCCCAAGGAGACGCCGTTTGGGCCACCGACATGCTTGAGAGCGGCCCGGCTGCAGAACTGCTTCAAACTCCTGCCCCGGCCGATCAAGCGCAAGATGACGGATTGCAAACCAGAGTGCAGGCGGTTGAAGACGGCGACGGGTCAGGCAAGGCGCATGACCAGCACGCCCCGGAGACATTTCCCGACCAGGACGACGAAATGCTGCATACCTGGGACGGTGATGAGGATGAGGATGAGCTGCCCAGGGAGCAGGGTCCCGCAGGCTGATGCCAGGCGGGCATGCCGCAGCTTGGCCGGCACTGTGCGTGTCATTGGCCAATGGCCATTGTGGCCGCCGGTGGCTCGTTTCATGTCAGCGTGTTGCGGCCTGCCAATCGCATGGGCTGCCGGTAAAAATTTGATGCCGGTCGCCGGGCTTTCCGATGGTTAAGGCTGGGAGCAGGACGTCAAAAGGGCTGCTTTCAGGTCCGGGCGCTAGTGTCTGATTCACTGCAAACACTAGAGAGCGTCAATAACGCACTTGATTGCAAAGGCCGCCTGGCCCTGGGCACACGCTACTTTGCATCAACGGATTTCAGTCGGTTGCACCTGTCCGAGGCAGCACAGGCGAAGGGCGGGCAGGAATCCCGTGAAAGGCAGGTGCCCTTGACACTGCCTTGGTTTGAAGGGCCAGTTGCTATCACGCAGTAGAGCAGCTTTACCAGTTTTTTGAGCGAGCCACTGGGATCGAGCATCTTTTGCCGCGCATAGTTATCGAGATCTTTTCAACACAACGGCCAGTGCATGGCTTGCCTGGCTCAAAGGGCCGTGTAATTTTTTTAGGGCCTTATTAAGCCTTTTCCTGCGTCTTGAACGCGGAGACGTCACTTGCCGGGCTATCTGCAACCCTGTCAATCAGCTCGACCAAATCAATCTTGAAATACACGCAAAGCTTGTCCAGTACCTCGAGATCGACACGTTCAGCCGTTTCGTAGTAAAGGCGTGTGAGGGTCCCCCGATTGATTCCGGTTTGCAGTGCAACGTCACTGATTTTGAGTTTGCGCTCGCCCAGCAGGCGTGCGAAGTGACAGCGGATCATGAGCTTTTGAAAATTGAAATGTTCTTCAGGAGATCAAAAAAGCTTGACATAGTACATTTTGGCTGCATAATGATCTACAGGAGGTTAAAAAGTATTTTTAAAGATGTTTTCTACCTCCTGAGTTTATCCATCAAATGCACACATTACTTGCCAAGGAGCGACCATGAGCTTTTCCCCAACTCCTCCCACTGTCATTTCCTCTACGTACGAGCAGCTTCGCGCAGCGCACCTGCCGGGCACGCCCAAGCCGGACGTCGAGACGTTCTTTGCGCTGTACGCCCAGCTTAGCGCGCCGTTTCAAGCGCTGCTGGACGCGGTTTTCGCGCAGCCCGGGCTCTGGAGCGCCTTTGCGCGCGGCCCGTCGAGCCGCGCCGGCCACCACAGCGGCACCGGCGGCAACCTGCGCCACACGCTGGACGTGGCGCGCCTGAGCTTGGTGATCGGATCGGACCCCACTTACGCCGGCCAGGTGGACCGCGACGTGCAGATCGCTGCTGCGCTCCTGCACGACGTGGGCAAGGCGCAGGAGTACGAAGCGACCCGCTACGGCTGGCGCATGAGCGCCCAGGGGCGCCTGGTGGGGCACAAGTTCGTCGGGTTCGCCCTGGTCTGGAATGCGCTGGACAAGACCGATGGCATCACCCAACACCAGCGCGAGGCGCTGCTCAACTGCCTGAGCAGCTCAAGCCAAGGCTCAAGGAGCAGCAGCACGCGCGGGGCGGCCGCCACCGAAGCCAAGCTCCTGCACGCGGCCGACGGGCTTTCTGCCGAGAGCGACCTGACGCGCGCTTCGTACGCGGCGCGCGAGCAGGCGCCCGGCTTTGGCGTTCGCCACCCGCACCAGCGCGAGACCCCTTACCACGTGAAGCCCGGCCCGCAGTATGCGTCTCAGCCGGCCCAGCCAGTCCAGCCGGCGCTGCGCGCCCAGCCCAGACCTGCTGCCCCGGTGGTTCGGGCAGCTCCGGCCACCACAGCCGTGCCAGCGGCCGTGCCAGGCGCGCCGCGCCCGAGCCTGCAGGAGCGGCTGCGTGCGCTTGCCCGGCGCCGCTGATTGCGCCCAGGCCACCCGCTCTGGCAGGCCGGCAAGGCCACGCTTTGCCCAGGGCCTTGCGCCCACCGCTTCGCTTCTTCGCTTCTTCGTTTCTCCGATCCAGGAATTTACTTGCATGCAACACAACCCATCCGATGACGCCCCCGAAGGCTTCGTGCTCTACAGGACCCGGGGGCAAGAAAGCACCCGCCTGAACGACCCCTGGCTGCGCCGCGGCGAGACCGACTCGCTGCGGCTGTATCTGCCCGCGCGGGTGAAGGACACGCTGGAGCTGCAGGGGCGGCAAGAGGCCGAGCAGGCGCTGGCCGCAGAGCAGGCACAGCAAGCTGAGAAAGCCGATCAAGCCAACAAGGACAGTGCGCCGCCAACGCTGCCCCCCGAGCCGCCAGAGCCCAACGTTGGAGCGGCGCACGATGCCGCGCGCCAGCACCCGGTGTACAGCCTGGAGGCCGCGCGCGAGCTCGCCGGCCGGGGCGCGCTCTTGGGACCCGACAAGGAGGTGCGCCGCCGGGACGAGGCGCTGGGCAAGCGCCTTCTGGAGGCCGGCGTGCTGCGCAGCACGGCCATTCCTGAGGAGGCTCTGGCCGCGCTCGAGGCCCTGGGGCAAAGCCAGGCGCATTTCGCCGCCGTCATCGCCCTGGTGCGCGAGCAGCTCCTGCTCGCCAGGCGCTCGGCCAGCAGCCTGCGCCTGCCTGCGCTCCTGCTCAGCGGCGAGCCGGGCCTGGGCAAGACGCACTTTGCCCAGGCCCTCGCCCAGGCGCTGGGCATGAGCGTGCGGCGCATCGGCTTTGACGCGGCGATCACGGGCGCGACGCTGCTGGGCTCTGAGCGCCGCTGGGCCAACACGTCCCCGGGCGCGCTCTTCGAGCTCGTGTGCCTGGGCTCGCACGCCAACCCGGTCGTGATCCTGGACGAGCTGGACAAGGCCGAAGTCGGGCGCGACTGGAGCCCGCTCTCGCCCCTGCACACGCTCCTGGAGCCTTCCACCGCCGCCCAGGCGCGCGACATCTCGGTCAACTTCGAGTTCGACGCGAGCCGGGTGATCTGGATTGCCACCTGCAACCACATCGGGCGCATCCCCGATACGCTGCGCTCACGGTTTGCGCACTTCGAGATCGGGCGGCTGGACGCGCGCGGGGCGATCGAGTCCAGCCGGGCGGTGCTGGCGGTCGTGTTCGAGCGCTTGGCGCTGATTGATTTTGAGCCGCCCGGGCGGGCCGTTGCCGTGGCGCTGGCGCACCTCACGGCGCGCGAGGTGCGCCAGGCTGCCGAGCAGGCGCTGGCGCGTGCGGTGAGCAGCGGGCGGCGCCGCGTCACCGTCCAGGACATCGATGCGCGCTTCCTGGACGAAAGCAGCGCACCGAGACCCGGGCCCTGGCTGCACTGATTTAACCTACACCCACCCTTGAGGAAAACCTTCACAATGTCTTCGAGCATTTCGATTCTTGCGGCCCTTGCGGCCCTTAAAGCCTTTGAGCGCTTTCGCACTGCGTCAAAGCCCAAGCGCATGGGTGTGGCCTGCATTTGCACGGTGCAGGCCCAAACCGCCCGGGAGCAGGGCGCATGAAGCTCCTCGTTTTGTCGGACCTTCATCTGGAGTTCGCCCCCTTCGTGCCCGATCCGGCGGCCGTTGAGGCAGCTGACGTGGTGGTGCTCGCGGGCGACATCTCGCCGGGCACCAAAGCCATTGCCTGGGCGCACCAAGCCTTTGCCGGCAAGCCCGTCGTCTTTGTCGCGGGCAACCACGAGTTCTACCGCTGCGACTGGGACAAGCTGCCGGGCGCGCTGCGCGAGGAAGCCAAAAAGCACGACGTGCATTTTTTGGAGAACGAAACCGTCACAATCGAAGGCGTGCGCTTTCTTGGCGCGACGCTCTGGACGGACTTTGCGCTCTTTGGCGAGCAACGGCGGGCCGAGGCGATGCGCGAGGCAGGGCGCGTGATGAACGACTTTCAGCTCATCAAGGCACGGGCCCTGGCGGTGGAGCGGCACGCCGTGCGCCTTGAGGGCAGTCCCTGGAAGCTCAGCCCGGCGCACACGCTGCGCCGGCATCGGGAGAGCCTGGCGTGGCTGCAGGCCGAGCTCGCATCGGGTGATGGGTAAGGGTAAGGCTGAGGCCGGCAAGACGGTGGTGATCACGCACCACCTGCCCTCGCATCGTTCGGTGGCGCTCCAGTACAAGGAGGACCTGCTCTCGGCGATCTATGCTTCGAACCTGCCGCGGGAGACGCTGCTGGGCGCCAGCCTGTGGATCCACGGGCACGCGCATGCGTCGTTCGATTACCGGCTGTGGGACCAGGCGCGCGCGCGCGGTGCGGGTGCTGTGCAACCCGCGCGGTTACCCCTTGAGCCGCTTGAGGCCGGGCGAGTTCGAGAACCCGGCCTTTGATCCTGGGCTGCTGGTGGAGGTCTGTGCCGGGCCTGCAGCAGCGCTGCAAGTGTTGATGAAGAATTCAATGAAGACGCGAACCGGTCAACCCCTCACAAGAAAGGCACCCCTATGACCAGACCCGATGAGCGAGCCCGGGCGCTGCGCTGGGCGGGCGAGTTCCTGCGCGAAGCTAGGGCCCACGAAGGGCTGCCCGAGGAACTGCGGCGCCAGATCCCGGTGATCCTGCGCCACTACCCGAGCACGCTCGACATCGAGCACCAGGCCAGGCATGGCGACCATCCGGACCGATGGGGCGGGCGATGGCTTGCGCCCGAGGAGAAGGGTTGAGCGCCGGGATTTTCTTTTGCGGCGATGCGCATGGGCGCTTTTGAGCGAGCGCGCAGTGCTGCGTCTTTTTACTCTGTCCATTTCTGGAGGGCAGGTTTGGGCCTATGGCAGGCGGTCAAAGTTTTTCAAAACTGCCATCGCAGCTTTAAGGTTTGCATCGAAGCCGAATGTACTTCGGCATTACAGCGATTGCTGGCATTGGCCGATGAAGGCCGTATGCACGCTAATTATCTTCAAGCGGTCATTTGGCTCCGCGATGGGCTACACGACGGAACGAATGGCTGCTTGCGATGCGCTTATGTGATCTCTGTGGAATATCAGTGCCGTTGATGATCGGCAGTTACGCAATTAGTGTTAACAGGCCCGATGCCTCGACTTGATTAACGCAGGGCCTTGATTTTACAGAGAAACCGAGATATGGGTGGACGAGATTAACCTCGTAGCGTCGCCGAAGCTCCAAGAGACCGGATATAGCCGTAATACTGGATTGGTCATAGTTCTACGATTCCCAGTTCCTGAAGCCAGTTTACCCAAACCAATACCCCACTGCCATAGCGCCGCAGAGAGGGCTCGGAAACGCCCATCTGAAATCGCGTCTTGAAGGCTTGTCCAACCTGAATGCCGCTAACTTCAGAGTTCCTAAGCTTCAGCTCAACAGCGAAGCGAACCGTTGGCTGCGCAAGCACCTTCAGTGCGAGCCATCTTTCCTCCAAGCCCTTGCGTGGTCGGTCAAGCAGCGCCGGGTCCACAGTAGAGGTCACGAGACGAAGCGCGTTGAGTGCGTAAAGCGCATTTCGATCTGAAGGTTCTCTGATGTAGATTGGCTCCCGCAGCCGCCGCACCACGTCAAGCACGCGGGGTGGTGGAGCCTCGCCCAAGAAGAGGCGTCTCCCGGTACGTCGCCGACTTTCGGCTTGGAACGCATTTAAGTCAGTTGGTGGGCCCTGGTCCACTCGATGGGTCACCAGATCTCCGCTGTCAACGGTCAAGATACCCAATGATTGAAACCAGAGAACCATACGTCTGGAGAATGCCGCTATGGTGGCGGGCGCATACTCCGCCGTGGAAAACTCTGTGGACCAAAGACCTATCAGTGTGGGTAGCGGCAGTTGACGAAACCCTTTGCCGTGCGTGTCAACTGCTCGACGAAGCAGCGCGTGAGAGCCGAAGAATCGAAACGCGGCTGCCAAGGACTCTTGAATGTCAGTGTGCAGCAACCGCAAACGTTCATTCTTCCTGTCATAGGAACATACGCCCAACATGACCAAGTCGCGGGCCACATTGTCAATAGTTCCGGCCTGAAGCGACAACTTGCTGGCCAGCTTCGGGACCGCAGACAGTGTTGAACAAGCTTCAATCACTAGCTTCGCTGTGCTCGGGGCTGACACCGGGACGTACCGCGCTGGGATGGCTGGCGCCTGCTTGTAGAGGACAAAGTCTCTGAAAATGTCCCAGTACAAGACCAGCTTGCCAGAGCTTCGGACAACCAAGCGCCGGTAGATAAGCGAATCAACTGTCTGGTCGCCAAACTGGTCTACCATTTTGAAGTGATCAGCCGGTGAGTCACCCGCGATGCGTTCCAGACAAGCGATCTGCCTATGGTCGAGGTCCAAGATGTCCTTCTTGAATAGCGCCTCTACATCAAGCGCTCGATCAAGGAGTTCACGCTGCGCAGCAGGTTTTGATCGCAGAACTTGGAATACGTGAACGCACAGCTTTTTCAGTAACCAAGGATACCCCTGGCAATGCTCACCGAGCAGCCGCCGCAGTCCGTGCTCGATCGGCGTGTGGAGTTCAGCGGAAAGGCGGTTAAGCAGCTTGGAAATATCACTTTTGGAAAATAGCGGCAGTTCGAACTCGCGACGGCGATCAGCGAATGAGTGCCAAACGTGATAGGCCGGGTGATCGGTAGGGATCGAGCCATCGGTCTTCCAGGAGAACCCCAAAACGATTGACTCGTCTGCGGACTCCACTGCGGCGCATAGCATCCGAATCTGATTGAACAACTCAGCTAGCTCTTGCTTTGTGGTTATTTCTTCAAACTGGTCAAAGAACAGGACGATAATCTTGTTTTTTTCTTTCAGTTCATCAAGAACCACGCGCATCGAAGGATCCGCGAATGGTTGACCGGCCGAGGCTACACGGCACGGCTTTCCAGTTCCGGTGACAAAGCCGCTCGCGATGGCCTCGTCCACGCAACGCTTTAATGCAAGCTCTGGATACCGAGGGGAGATTGCGGTACGGCAATCGACTGCGTAGAGAAAAAACCTTTCCTTGTTTTTCCCCTGCTGACAAACCGATCGAAGCTTTACTAGGAACGAGCTTTTACCCCAACCCGATGGAGCCTTGATTGCCAAAAGCCGCGCCCCAGATTCACCAATTCGGACATCGTCAAAGTAACGGACGATGTCTTTCAACAGTTCGTCTCGCCCTACGAAGTCTTCAGCTCGTGCAGGACGGTAGTCCGACCAATCATCCGCAACGGGTACAGGCGCAATACTATCCAGCTCTTGGCGGAGTGATGCATCAGCCACGGTGCCAATAGTGAGCACTTCCTCGCCTCCCGCTACCCACTCTAAGGTCTTCAGGTTCGAGTCTCTAGATGCTAGCTGCTGGAGTAGGGCGGCATTCTTTACAGGTGTGCCATCTGTTGCATTGAAGGCTAACACTGTGTCGGCTACACCCGACTTGGGGCCAATTGCGGTCACAGCCCAATACTCGCCGATGTCTGTAACGCAAAGCGTGTGGCTGCCCAGGATGAGGTGCGACTGCGGAAACTGAAGCTTATGCACCGGAACTATCTGGCCAGTTGAAATCAGTAGATCAATAAGCGGTTGCGGCTCCCAGACTCGGAGTCGCTCGCGCTGCTCGGGAGGCCTCTGGCGATGCTGCTCCACCAGTCCCAAGGCTTCCTTTCCAAGAGGTCCAGTCGTGACCAGCCAACCTGCTTTGTACTCATCGCTAAAGGAAAGATTGCCCATAAGCTTTGTCAGAACATCAGCGCTTAGCGTCTTATCTCTGTATGCCTTGCATTCGACGAGCACGCGAGATCCGGTCTGCTTGTCCTGTGCAACTACATCGAGTTCACACCCAGTCACTTTGACAGTCGTTCGTACATGCTCATACTGGAGAGCAATCAAGACTCGCTTAACCAGTGACTCAAGGAGTGCACCCCTGGCGGTGCTAGAATCGCCATCCTTCACCGTCACCTCGATCTGCAGACTCGCCAAATTATTCTCCCTCTTTGTGATCGTTTCCCCGAGATCGCGAATTCTGACATTATGAGTATAGTTGTGAAGCGCCAGGAAGGGACTGGTTTCGCAAGTATTTCTTGGCAGTGACGGCATCCATGCTAACTGCTAAATCTACGGCCTGAGTGAATGGTCTAGGGGATGATTTTCTCCTGTCACGACTGGAAAGTAGCAAGAACATACGATCAACCTTGAGCGGTGAACCTCAGTTATTGCAGGGAAGTCTTAGGCGCCGCCAGTACGACCGGCCGTTTAGAGCGGAAAGGCGTCGTGCGTTAAATGGGCCGCGAGCGGCAACAATCAGCCTAAAACGGTCAGCCAATGGAATGCTCTTGGCCGAGAACAGCTTTTTAATAAGCTTCAGAAGTAAGCGCGCGGTTAAATCATCTTGATTGATGAGGGGATACCTGCCCTCTACGGTATTGGCAGGCCTGAAATGCCCGGTCGGTCCAGGTGGTTGCGAACGTGAGCGCCGTTGAGGAGAAGTCGGTGCCAGCGACACTGCGCAAGACCGACTGGACTTGTTCAAAGATCTGGCTTGGCTCCTCTGAAATGCGCCTGCAAGGTCTTAGGTCGTTACTGCGTTTGCGGCAGCACGACCTGAACTGGCAGGGTTCTGGAAACTTTCGGACCGTTGTCAAAAACTGCAAAAACGCCACTGAGCGAGGGCGCCAACTTCTGGCTTTCACCTCAGCGCCGCAGTCATCCGCACGGCATCCTTCGCCTGCGGCAGGCCGAACGCACGCGCGTATTCGCGGCTGAACTGTGTCGAGCTTTCGTAGCCGACCTCGTAGGCCACCGAGGTGACGTTGTAGCCCGTCGCGAGAAGCAGTGTCCGCGCACGAAGCAACCGGATTTGTTTTTGGTATTGCAGTGGGCTCAGTGCGGTCACGGCCTTGAAGTGATGGTGGAACGCAAAAACGCTCATCGAGGCGTCCTCGGCAAGCTTTTCCATGCGCAGCGGTCGAGCAAACTCTTCCCTGATTTGTTGAACCACTCGGTTGATGCGCGCGAAGGACGTATCCGCGTGGCGATGTCGCGCAGCATCCATCCCATCGGACCTTGGAGCACCCGGTACAGGATTTCGCGCTCGAAGGCGGGCGCAAGCGCGGGGATGTCGGCCGGGCTTTTCGTGAGCTGGAGCATGCGGACCCATGCATCCAGCAACTGCGTCGTGACAGCAGCAACGGAGAAGGCCTTGTTCTGCTCGTCCTTTGCGGATGCGGCCGGCATATCAGCCAACAAGCCGACAATGATGGGCTGGGTGAGGGTCAGGCTCACGGCAAGATATGGCGCGCCAGAAGGGCTGCTGCGCACGATGCCTGCTGCCGGCAGATCGATGGACATGACGAAATAGGTGGCCGGGTCGTAGTGGAGCGTCTGCCCGCCGAGCCGTTGGACAAGCAGCGTTTGATGCGCATCACGCGCCTCGACCACCTTGCGATCCGTTTAGCACCGCTGTCGATGATGTGCCTGCAGGGGGCGATCTTTTGATCCGAAAAACCGTCGCCTCTCCAGTGCTGAGGCGGGGGTGAAGGCATTTCGCGATCGGGATTGAGGGCATCTCTGCGGACAAAAACCAACAGCTTCGGCTTCCTGTCGGACTTCAAGCCGGTACAAAAGGTATCATCGAAGGTTACTTGATTTTTTCACTTCTCGACCATGCCCAAACACACGTACAAGGAAATCTCCATGGACCACACGAAAGTTCGTGTGGCCCTTGAGCAGATGGCCGTCGAAGATTTGGCATTGGAAGAGAAAAACGGCGGCAAGATTCATCAGTGGCGAGGCTCATACGGGGGTAAGAAGTTCTTGATCAAGATCTTCATTAACGCTCGTGGCACTTGCACAATTGGCCAAAGTTCCGGCGAGGAAAATCAGTGCTACGAAATTTTGGCCGAGGCGATTGCCGATCATTGCAAGGTCGGTGAACGAGTTGCCCTCAATCTGGGTGTCGCCAACTTCGAAGCGGCGCATCAGCAAGTATTCATTGAATTTTTACAATCGATGGGTGCGGTCCTGAAAGATGATGGTGTATTTAACAACTACCGCTTGGTAAGAATTGCCGGGCCAGCTGGTGATACGTTGACTGTGAAATTTTTCACGAATACAACTGTCCACTTGCAAGGGCGCCATGCGCAAGTTGCAGTTTGGGCTCTGGATTTTCTGCGGACTGTATTGCCTCTTGATGAGGTTCTGAAGAACCAGGTCGAGGTTTATGCCTTGCCTTTGAGTCCACAGCAAATCAAAGATCATTTGAAAGTACGTATTCCACACGCGCACGATGCGCTCGTGGACGAGGTTCGGAAGCAGTTTTCATCTGCTCTTGCACTTACAAAAATTGAAATTCAATTGGAAGATTTCGCTGCAGTTGCTTTTCCTGCCCTTCGCGGGTTGGAGGGCTTCACGCTTCAGCTCTTGCGTGACGAGTGTGGCTTGGCTCCCGTCGCAAAGGCGAGGCTTGGCGACTACTTTGTCATCAACGGCATGTTGGTGACGATGGTGCCTGCTTACGCAAACGGCGTTTCGGCTGACCTTCAGACCCTGCTGAGCGCATGGTATAAGATGTGGCATGACCAGCGCCATCGACTGTTTCACATGGACGGCGCCGTGGAGACCACTCGTATTTTGAGTAGTCGCACCGAGGCTGTGTCGATTGTGCAAGATGTTTTAAACACAGTCGAAGAGGGTTATATCAATCTGCAGAAGTCAAAGAGAAACCCATGAAACACTTCGCTGTTTTCGATTCTCCTTCCGCTAAATTTTCTGCCGTTGTGATCTCGACAGGCATTGCTGGGCCTCAAAACGAGCTCGATGAGGTTGCCCTGGAATTGCGACGTCGCCATGTAACTGGTCATGTCGTGTTTGACCTTTTGACGGCTAACGGTACCCGGTCAAGCCGGTTTTACTCCATTCAATTTGATGGGAAGTGCTTTCCCAAAGCTAGATTTCAGAATGTTGAGCCCGACAAGGCTCTATGTGAAGCTTCGTCAAGATTCTTGAGCGATCACATTTCTGAGGTCGATCTATCGCTGTTAACTCCTGCGATGAGATTTGCAGTTTCCAGAGGAATTGCGGTTTAGCTTTCGTCTATGAAATTTTTATTTTCAGTAGAACTGAGAAGCTACTCCCCGGATTAATACTCTAGAAAAGACCTTTTCCGCTTTGAAATCAATGACTTGAGATCATTGCAATCGCACTCGCGACGTCTCTCGACGTTGGCAGGGTGACCGAACCGCTCAGCGAAATCTAGGCCGGCTCGCTTCTAGCTTGCCGGCCAAGCTAGGTCCTTACTTCCGAGGTGGGGCGTTGTCACGCCCCTTGCCAGACGGCTCGCCAGTCTTGCTCGGAAGTCCAGCATTGCCGGCAGGAGCTGGTTTCTGCTTAAGCTGCTCTGATCGGTTGTCCTGAGCTTGTTTGTGTTGCGGGTTATTGGGGTTTTTAACGACGCTACGCTGATCATTCGGTTTTTGCTGCATGGGGATCTCCTGTTTGAACTGTGGTGCCACACCGCGCAGCACCTAGTTGGAAGTTTGGCGGGAAAGCAGCTTTAGAACGTGCGGATTTTTCAAGAAAACAGCTGCGTTGCCTTCATAAAATCGCGGCCATGCACACGCTCAACGAATTAGTACATCTTTACCGCCCGCGCTGCCTTTTGCCCTTGCGCTCGCTGCAGCGCTTTGGGGAAAAGCTCGAGCTGGGCATTGGCGGGCTAAACTTCCAACCGCACGTCTTGATTGCAGCAGCCACGGGCATACCCATGATGCGCGCCATCGAGCGCAAGGATGCTCGAGCTTTTCGCGCGATGAAATCAGTGGGTGAGTCACTTAGCGGCTCCAGCAGGCCACAGGAACGTTCGCGCCGCTTTTTCGACGAGCTTCTGGCAGAGTTCTCCTTGAAATGGTGTAGTTCAACGCAAATGCTTCCTTCCATCCCCGCCAAGCTTTGGACGCCTTGGCGCCAGTTCTACAGGGTGGCCCGGCATCCTCGCTCTGGCTTCAGTCCGTTGGAACGCCAGCTGATGGCTAGGTTCGCCGCAGAAGATCGAAGGTTCTTGCGCATCGAGATCAGTGCGAACGGTGGCGCATCTGAGCGGTCTTTGTTGGCATCTGAGGCCAGCATCCAGTATTGGGAACGGGTGGATCGACACGTGGGCTTCGAGGCTGCAGTACGCATCGACAGGTTGCTTGCCCACCTTGCTTGGCTGGATCTACATGGTTGGCCGAGCACCCCAGGCCAGTTGCTGCGGTTGGCGGACCCATCAGGCGCTCCGATGCGGCATTTGTTCGACGTAATCCTGAATCACACAGGATGCGGAGCCTTTCCGCAACTGCTGAAGATGCTCGCCAGAAACGGCGTGACGATTGATAACAAGGTGCCTTCCGAGGACTTACTGGGACATTGGTCGAGTGATGAACTCCCGCGAGATGACCGGCTGCTCCAGATGCTCAAAGGAGTATGCTCGGCGGAGGCGGTGCCTGCGTTGAGGCGTCTTTTTTGGGCGGCTCGGCTATTAACTTTCATCCAAGAGGTTAATTTGGCTTGCAGAACGTGGGAATGCGACCGGCCCACCGTTAGGCGGCAGATCTATGAGCGCCTGCGTCAGCTAGTGGCAGATGGGAGGTCAGGTCGCGCAGAGGCTGTAGCGGCGTAGACCCCGCGAGTAAGGGGTTCCCGCAACGACGTCTGCTTTTGGCCATAAGCAAATATCAAGCAGATTGTCTATTCCACCGAATTTGTGACTGGCACCTCATCTATGATTGCAGCAGACGAAGCCATACCCCAACAATGCAAATGAATCACGTCTCGCAGTTGCTGGCGAACACCGGTTACGAGGTGCGTGTTATCCGCGACGTCTCACGACGCCTTGCCGCCACCGCCGCTCCAAAGTTCTCGCTCTTCGACTTCATTCGGACCGACGAAATGAGGGTGTCCTCGTGCATCGCCGCCCTGCTTGATCCCAAAGGAACCCACGGTCAAGGTGCAACGTATCTCAGACTGTTCATGCAGGTGCTAGAGGTGGACCTGAGTGCAGTATGGCTCGAAAAACTCGACCAAGCTAAGGTCATCACTGAGGCGCAGGCTAACGGCATGCGCCGGCTCGACATCCACGTGCAGCTGAACGGGCAGCGCGCGATTGGGATTGAAAATAAGCCCTGGGCTGGCGACCAAGACCTGCAGCTGGCGGACTATGCCCAGTTCATGGAAAGGACCTGTGCACCAGATGGCTGGATGTTGGTGTACCTCTGTGAGAGGGAACCGTCTCCAAGAAGTATCAGTGCGCAGCGGCTGGCCGACTACGTGGAGGCGGGCCGAATGAAGCTTGTGACCTTCCGCATGGTTATTGAATGGCTTGAACGTTGCGCAGGAGTTACCAAGCCCATGGCTGTGAGGGTTTTCATTGAGCACCTGCAGCAATTCATTCGCAAGCGCATTTGCGCAGAGGTTGACATGTCAGAAGCCCAAACGATCAAGGAAATAGCACTTGCCTCACAGGAGTCGCTGCAAGCAGCCCTTCTCGTGGGCAAGACGGTTCGCGCCATTAAGGCGCAACTGCTTGAGGAGAATCTCCGCCTGCCTTTAGACCAAGCCATGCGCGAGGCCGGCTTGAGCCTAGTGTGGGGTGGTGGCAGGATGCTCGATATGAAGAAATACACCGGATTCGGCGCCCGCTTCTCGGCAGATGCACCTGGCTACTTGCGGTTCGAGTTCGATGACCCTGGTCTGAACGCCTTGTTCTGGGGTATCCGGCGTCGCGAAAAACTGGAGAATGGCCGTGTCGAAGACGCTGACGCTGGCGAGTTGAGGAAGACGCTGGACAGTACCTTCGGCAAAGGGGGCTCCAGTGCGGCTTGGCTATGGTACTCGGACGAACTACGCTGCATTTCGGCCGACCATGGCAAATCGCTAAACAACTGGGAAACGTCTGAGATGCCGTGGCTCATGATCAAAGATGGAACTCTGGTCAAGAACCTGGTGGCCCACGTAAAGGCAGTGCAGGGTGTGCTGAGACAGTCCGCTGGAGCGGCCCTCGTTGGGCTTGCTTGTCCGCAACGAACGGCGCCAATTTAAGACCTGCCGCGAGTAGGGCGTCCGTCCAATAGAGACCAGATCATTGGCGCTGAGACGCAGTGGCCGAGGCACGATCTGGGGTCGGACCAATATCTGCTTTTTGTCGGGAGTACGCGCTCGTAGCGGCTGTAAGCGGACGGTGGTCGTCGCACGAGTTGCCGCTGTCAGCCTCATGGGCGAGACCGCAGATGAGCGACAGGTCTCAAGGCATAGCAGTCGGACGCGCGATTGAGCGACGAATGATAAATTTCGGAGTGAACGGCCATTTAGCCGCCAAACCTGACCGGCCGCAGCCAGTCTTTTTCAGCGAGTCTATTGAGTGTCAAAAATGTATCGAAAGCAATCACTGATTCCAAATGCTTGTGTAGGACGTACAAGATAGTTACCGGACAGTGATTGTGTAGGTGCAGCCATGCTTCATGGGCAGCCCAGACAACTTTCTCAAGAGTTTGGAACCGCATTGGCAGCGGCGTGTCACCATCGCAAATTTGCCTGCGTCTTTGATCCCGGTGTCTTGTTGTCGCGTCCGGCGTCAATGAGCACGATGTCCTCACGCCCTTCGAGCTTCAGCGACTTCAGCACGCTGATCACCTTTTTTAACTCAGCATCAGAGAAGTGCATGATGACTTTGATGCCCTTTTCAGTCTGACTGGCGGTGGCGTAAACCTCGACCTGGTTCTCCAGGTTGCGCCGAAGGCTTGTATTGCTCGCCAACTTAAACTCGACCAGACTGGCATTTCGTCTTCCCTTGGAAACCTTATAGTCGACGGGGCCGCGCCCATTATTGACCTCGGCGTTAACATCAAACGCCGTCGCATACCACGTCAGTCTGAACATTGTGTGCAGGTCGCTCTCGCGCTTTACCGGTTTGCCGTCAACGTAGAACACGCGGTACCCGTCGTTGTCCTCAATGACATGTTTGAGATATTTAACCCTGCGCAATGATTCTTCATACGAATCGCCATGTTCGTAGAACTCCGAGCCAGCAAGATGGTCCAGGACTAGCTTTCGGACGTTTTCAACAAACTGTACGTGCGTCTCGTGAACCTTTTTCTTGCTGACAATATGGGCTTGGTCGGCATGCTCTTCTTTCCACTTGATGTAGTAGTCGAGCAACTCGGTAAACTTCTCGATTGTGCGAAGTGCTGCCTGCTTTCGCTCGTCCTGAGTCGACTGCTCGTTGATTTGTCGGAGAAAGTGATCGTTGACTTGAGCGCGCAAGTGCTCGTCTGGCAGCGACTGGCGAAGCTGAAAGAACTGCGACACCATGTCACTCTGGTTAATCCACGATTCATCCCGTGTCAGGATTTCACACGGAGTTAGGATAACGTAGTCGTCTGCATGGAACGGCAGCGAAAACACACCCGACTGCCAACGGCGTGTTTCGTAGTTGAACCAAACCCTGTCGACATTAACTTGGCGCAGTTGCTCCGATCGTAAATGCGCAGCTGCGAAATCTGCGGTGTATTTCAGCAGAAAACCCTTGATGAGATTGGTCGTGAAGTCGCTGAGATGGTCTCGGCCAACACCCCCGCTGAGCAATCCCAACTTTTCCATGTGCGAACTCTGCGTCAGCGATTCATCACCAAAGTTGCGAAACACGCTCTTCAAGTTGCGTGCAAGTGATTGCGCGAAATGTTTCCCAAGTCCTGTGCCGCTGTTTCCTTTTAGGCTGAAGCCCAACCAGTTCTGCTTTACTTCGCGGAACAGCAACCATTGAGAGATGGCGCCTTCAGTCAACTCGTCGGCCTGTGCCCTGTCCCTCAGGAAAACAAGATACTTGATGATTTCTTCGTGCAAGGCGCGATATTTCTCATCTTGGCTATCGAACAGCAGGAAAGGGTCGATGAATAACGGCAGGTCGTTGACCAAAGCGATGTTGAACGCGCCGTATTGATCCAAGGTCTCCGACGCTACCCCGAAGATGTCCGAGAAGTAGATCATTAGGCCTTTCTTCCGTGAAGCGCTATGGTGGAAGCGTTGTGGATCATGGAAATAGGTCCCGCACCCGCGCGAAGGAGCGACCGGTTTCGGCCGCGTGGCGAACCTTCCGTGAAATGACGTGGTTGATCGGAAGCGCCTTGTCGAGCGCATCACTCAGGTCCAACCCATCCATGCATATCAAACGTTTAGCGCGACCGAAGGCATCCAAGCCCTCCTGCGTAAAGCCACTATCACTGATGAACAGACCCCTGGCCCAAGCTGCCTTCTCATCAATCTTGCCTTGAAAGGTAAATAACTCAGACACGCCAATTTTTGCAGCATGCCATTTCGCCTCAACGAGATAGATTTCTCCTTCTAGCTCAAAACTTCCGTCGATTTGCTCCCCCCGATTGCGAAAGCCCTCGCGTGCGTTGAGGCCATAGGCGTTGAAAAGTTTGCTCAGAAAAATCTCGAACGCATAACCGCGTTCATGGGGCTTTAAGGTCGAGACTCGAAGCAATTCGCCTTTGAGGTGCTGCAGTGCCCGGGGATCATAAATAGGCACCGGGGCTTGTCCGAACAGAGCGGACGTCGGCTGTGCTCCTTTTCCTTGTAGCAAGTCTGTTAGGGCGAGCAATCTACCGTGTGCGTTGAAAACTTGCTCTGCTTCGCCTGACCTGGTACGGAGTGCAGCACGATAAGTCCAGAGCACGTCAAGAGCCCGTACTGCGGTTTGCGGATCGACCGTTTGCAAAAAGCAGCGCAAACGCTTCGCCTTGGAGGTCCCGTTTACCGCGTACTTCACATCGTAAATATCCACGTTGAGTTCGTCGCTGAAAAATGTGGCCATTGTCCGGTCGGAGAAGTCAAGTACGTACCCGCTCTCCATCTGGAAGACCTCATCAATAAACTTCATGTCAAGGGCTTTTATTTTTGGCATTCGAATCTTCGGGTGTGCGTATGGCCGCTCTACAAGATGCTGAAGTGTCTATTGTCGACGACGCAGACTCGCCAGTTGGATTGCTCAAAATGCAAAAGTCTGCATTCATCGGCCGCTGCCATTGGACAGGGCAACAGCGAATGCTTGCATTCGTCTGAACCGGCTGCCAGGGGTCGATTTCGCGCGTCTAAAGGCATGGCAGGTCAATTGGCCCGACGCCAGGGCTGACCGGTGCATGTAGGGCGCTAGGTGCGCCGCCGAGGGGAGAGGCAGGTTTTGGCGGCGATTTTCCCCCCTGAGATAATGAGACTTATCTTAGGGTACAAGAGGAAAAAGTGGCCGACGATTTCGCTCGGGTCGACTGCGCTAAGTCTTTAAATGCACAGCATGGGCGGTGCAAGGCAGCGTGCTGCTTCCCTTGGTCCAAAGCACCGAGTTGCCTGCAGGGCACGCGCAAGTGCTTGAAAACGTCCGCAAGCTGCGGTGCCCCTAAAAAGTCGCCCAGGGCGGCATGCCTTGCCTACAAACTTTCCTGGCGCTGATGCGCTTGACGTCTATCTGGACCACGAGCGACTTGATGCCCGAGACGCGCTGGGCGGCGCAGGCGGCGCGCTGCCTGTGGGCATGCGTGTCGACCTGCCCGGCGAGCGTGACCGTGCCACTGTGGGCCTGCAGGGCGATGCGTGCGGCGTGAACGCCTAGCTCACAGCGCAACTCATCGCTAATGTGTTGGTAAAGTTGCCGATCACTTTTCATTTTTATCCCTGCTGTTCAAGGGCGCAGAACCTTGGCTGAGTTGGCTTGCACAAGTCCCTATACGTCCTCGGCAACGCTGCATCGCGCTTGTCAACCCAGGACAAGGGGCTACCTAGCAAAAACCTCGCACACGCCTTGCGCAGACACACTTGAATTTGCAGAATCTGCCGGCCATGCACTGTAAGCGTAACCTGAATTCTGGTTAAGCAAGGGCTGAAAATTCGCATCAACCTGCCGGCCCTTTTGCCAGCGCTGCGCTTGCTGCTGGTGTGGGACAACCTCAAGGGGCATTTGACGCCAGCGCTGGTGTTGTGGCTGTTCAGCCATGGGGGGATGGCCTTGTACACACCGCTGAGCGGATCCTGGCTGAACATGGCCGAGTCAATCCAGCGCATCATCGGCCGCCGGGCGCTGGCCGGGCAGTATCTGCAGACAGCCCAACAGATCATCGATGCCTTGAAGGCGACGGTCAGAGGCTGGAACCATGACCCGACGCCTTTTCACTGGGGCGGCAAGCGCCAGGCGCGGCGCCTGCGCAGCCTTCAGCGACAGCACGCCTTGGTCGGCTCGGGCGCCTGCACGCGCCGTCCGCTGCGACGCCGGCCATCGCCACTGCAGAAATCACTATCCAGCTGTCAAGTGCCCCACTGGTATTGCAATCACAGCCATGATGTGGACCTGACGAGAATTGGTAACGCTGTCATGCCCAGCCACAGTGCGACCTAACGCATGCATATTTTGCTATGAATTAAAGAGCGCATGGGGTACCCAGGTTAGCTAGACGGCGCGCCTAAAATTCCCGCTAGACCAACAAAAAACCGAGGGCAACGTGTGACATCAGATGCCCGCATCGTTTCTGGTTTTCGGCCTGACATCAACGGTCTGCGTGCCTGGGCCGTCGTCGCTGTCATGCTTTACCACTTTGGCGTGCCGGGCTTTGGCGGCGGCTTTGTCGGAGTCGATGTATTTTTCGCGATTTCAGGCTTTTTGATGACCGGCATCGTAGTCGGTAGCCTGGAGCGCGGGAGATTTTCTGTGCTGGCTTTCTACTTGGCCAGGGCGCGGCGCATTTTGCCGGCGCTCATCGCGCTGTGCGCGGTGCTGCTGGCGCTGGGCTGGTGGGCGCTGCTGCCGATCGACTACCGCGCGCTGGGCGACCATGCGGTGTTCAGCCTGGCCTTTGTGTCCAACATCAAGTTCTGGCGCGAGGCGGGTTACTTCGATGCCGCATCGCATGAAAAATGGCTGCTGCACACCTGGTCTTTGTCGGTGGAGTGGCAGTTTTACCTGCTGCTGCCGCTGCTGCTGATGGCAGTATGGAAATGGCGCCCCGGCCGCCGCACGCTCACCGGTTTCATGGCGGCAGGGCTGCTGGCTTCGCTCGGCTTGTCCGTGGCGGCCACGTCCTTGCAACCCACGGCAGCCTTTTACCTGTTGCCGACCCGCGCCTGGGAAATGCTGGCCGGCGGCTTGGTGTATCTGCTGGCGCACCGCCTGGTGCTGACGACGCGCCAGCGCACAGGGCTGGAAGCGGTCGGGCTGGTGCTGGTGATCGGAGCCATTGCCGGGTTTGACACCGCATCGCCATGGCCGGGCTGGCGCGCCCTCATGCCGGTGCTGGGGGCAGCAATTGTGCTGCTGGCTGCCCGCGCTGATTCACCCTGGACCGGCCACCGCGTGGCCCAATGGCTGGGCACGCGCTCATATTCGCTGTACTTGTGGCACTGGCCGGTCGTGGTGGCGATGAACTACTTTCTCGAATTGCAGGCGGATGCCACGGCGATTGCGGCCGGCCTGGCGCTGACGCTGATGCTGGGGGACATCTCGTACCGGCTGGTGGAGACGCGAGCCCGTGTGCATTTGAGCCGGATGCAGCAGGGCTGGGGCACTGCAGCCTTGCTGGCCACAATGGGCGCAGTAGCTGCGCCGGGAATTGGAGTTCGGGCAAGCGATGGTGTCGCCGGGCGATTTTCGCCCTCCATCGAAGCGATGTCGGCTGAGTCCAGCAACATCAATCCCCGCCGTGACGGCTGCCATATAGACAAAGGCGGCGTTGCCTCACCCTCGTGTATTTACGGCGGTCAGGACCTCAAAGCCATCCTGATCGGAGACAGCCATGCCGATGCAGTGGTGAGCGGGCTGGCAGCGGCCGCTCCTGGTGCAAATGATGGTGTCATGCAATGGACCTACGGCGGTTGCCCGACCTTGTCGGGGGTGTCGGCAGCACCGGGTTTCAAGCAGGCGCAAGCAACGCAAGGCTATGCCTGCAGGCAGTTCGTCGACTGGACGCTTGAGCAACTCCACGCCATGCCCAAGAACATTCCCGTGGTAGTGCTGAACCGGTTGACTTTTTACGCGCTTGGGGAAAACGGGCCATCGGCAGCAGGCGTGCCGCTTGTTTTTTTCTCGCGAATGCATGCCTCGGCCACCTTGGAATTTCTGCATGAATTTGCAGCAAAAGTCACCGACACTGCCTGCCAGCTGGCCCAGGACAGAACCGTTTACCTGGTCCGGCCCCTGCCGGAGATGCGTTTCAATGTGCCAGACACAATGGCGCGGGCCATGCTGCTCGGCCACACCAAGAAGGACATGTCCATTTCGCTGCTTGAGTATCACCAGCGCCATGCCTTTGTCTGGCGCGCACAGGATGCCGCACGCGAGCGCTGTGGCGTGAAAATCCTCAACCCCTTGCCGCACCTGTGTCCAGATGGCCGGTGCCAAGGCGCAAGGGACGGCCGGCCGGTATATTTTGATGACGACCATCTGAGCGAATACGGCAACAAGCTCCTCGTGCCCATGTTTGCTGAGGTTTTTCAGACCCAGACCCAAGGCGCGCCCGGTCTGGAAAACGCACGGATGAAGAAGCAGATCAATTTTTCTCGCTGAACGTTGGCTTGGAAAATTCAGCCTATGGCATTACTGTTGACTCGCACCGATGAAGTTTTAAGCCGCATGCCTGACCCCACTGGGCCTGAAAGTACAGCTGCGCACACGCTCGGCTCAGCACTCCAGCAGGGCCATGTGATGATTGCCCGCAGCGCGCAGCTTGTCTTTGGTGCGCACTGGCACCCTTTGCCCACGGCTTGTTTCAACTCTGCGCTTTGCCGCTCCTATTTTCGCTGACGATAGATCCGTTCTTAAAAGATTGGTCTAGATGAGAAAATCCTTTGGATGTAAGCTGATATTCACCAGAATTACATTCCCTCAACAGCTCCTCGGAAAGCAGAAACTTTAATGTCCCGTCATAAATCTGCTTTTCTCTATCCTTGTCGATCTGCTGGATGCCTTCCAAATCGTTGATGTTTTTTTGAATTGAAGGAAATTGATTAACAATTCTGTGTCTTAATTCTTCATCATCTAAATACTTGCTTGTCTCGGTAATATCACTTTTCAATTTCAGATTTCTTAACTCGGCCTCTTGATCAAAAACAAGATACCCTAAAATTACCGCATTCCGGTCAATAGAGCAGGGGATCGGAAATGAATCGTAGAGAAGCTTAAAAATCTTTGCAGAATATATTGAAAATTTATCTATATTATTAGCCATTTAAGCTCCCGATTTGATTTGCTGTATTTCATTGTCATGCACCATGGTTTACGGGGTGGCCTCAAGCCGGTTCAGCGACGTAGCGCTATTGCATCGCGAGGAAGGGATGCGGCGCCGCTTGTGCTCGGGCTCAGCAAATGGCGCGCCAAAACTGCCGAGAACTCCTGCGCTGCCGACCAGCGCAGATGGATGGCATCGGTGAACGACGACGGGTCAGTTTTCCATTCCTTATCGCCATCCCAGTACCTGGCATGGGTGGGTTTTAATGCTTCAAGGAGCTTGGCATCAAAATCGTTTGAAAATGCAGCGTCGGGATCATATTGTGCTTTCCAGTCCGGATGCAAAGGAGTGGACGCGACCATGAGCTGCCTGCCTTCTTGCTGCACGCGGCTGGCTAAGGATTTGAGGGCAGCAAAGCAGGTTGAATCAAGCGCTTCGGGCCGGCCATAGCTCAGCGTTGGATTGCTGGACTTCGTATTGAGCGGGCCATCTGCAAAAGGCGTAAAAGCCAGCGGATCGAATTCGATCAGGTTAGCCCGCTTGTCCTTGACCCTGCGCGCATTGCCAATGAGTGAGCCAGGAGAGAAATACTGCATGTAATACGGCCAGCGCGACGCGCCCCCATACACGAACCCGTCCACATCCTCACGGTCAAACACCGCAGTTGGCTTTTTTCGGCACTCGGCAAAGTCTTGGGGCGCGACGATCATCAGCACCTGCTGAACCGTTGGCTGGCGGTCAAGCAGCCAGTTGGCAGCAAACACGGCTTGATTGGCATGCAGCCCACAAAAGCCGCCGTTGAGCGGCTGGATGCTCGGAGAGATGCGTGCCACGGTTGCGCTGTCAAAATGGCGCCAGGCGACCGAGGAGCCGATGACCAGCAAGTTGGGCGAGCGCACCGGGTGCTCACGCAGGAAGCTGAGTTTTTCGTCAACGCACAGGGAATTGGTAAAGGCCGGCGGCGGAAGGTTGTCGGTGGCGCGCAGCGCGAGCAAAGAGCAATAAAAAGCTGCCAGCGCTCCCAACAAGCCAAAAAGCAGCCAGGCCATGTAGCTCAGGGGCGCCGATGATGCGGCTGTGCTGGCGCCCTTGGCCTGTGGCTGCATCCCATGCTCGCCCTTGGGCAGTTGCTCAAAGGCATTGATCATGCTTTGCTGCCTCCAAGTTTGGATCGAATCAGCTGAACGAACTCTCCCACGTTGTGCAGCGATTCGAGTTCGGCCGTGCGAAACCGAATGCCAAAGCGCACTTCGGCCGCCACGATCAGGTTGACATGCGCCTGGCTGTCCCAACCCTCGATGTCCTCGGCACTTGTCTGTGGCGTCAGGACAATGCCGTCATCGTCGAACACATCGTGGAACACCTGGGTCAGCGCAAGAAGGATTTGTGATTCAGTCATGGTTTTCAATCTGGATGAAGTGGTCTGGAGCAGCTTGCCCTTGCAGGTCGTAACGCCAAAAACCCGTTGCGGATTCAGCGCCCTGCGGGGGGTCGCACGAAACAAAGCCGAGCCGCAGGTAGTGGCCTGCAACCATGGCATTGCGCGGTGTGGGCCGGTACTGACCGATCAGCGCTGTCGCGCCGCTGCGCGCTGCCGCAGCCGCCAGCACGCCGAGCACGGCTTCTTCGACCTGCCGGCCCAGCACGCGGCAGCTCATCAGCCAGGTGTCGATCAGCAACTCACCTGCTGGCAGACCCGGGTCAGGGCGGGCCAGCACCACGCTGATCAGCCCGTTGTCGCCGAACTTGTCGCGCAGGCGCAGCGCAAGCGTCACCGAGGCCGCATCACCAGCGAAGCGCTCCACCTCGGCTTCGGTGTAGCGGCGCGTGGTCAGGTTGAACTGGTTGGTCTTGTTAACGAGCTGCGTGACCCGCGCCAGATCGCTCGGCCCTACGGGCGTAGCAGAAAGCACCATCTCCAGGCCACGGAGGTAGCCGGCGATGTCGCTCGACTGACCAAGGGCGGCTTTGCGCTGGGTGTTCATTGCGTAGCTGCGTCCCCGGGCCGCGTCGTCCGGCGTGAATGAGACGGTTTCGAAGTAGCCCGCCGCAGCCAGGCAGGCAGGGTACTGGGCGGCATCTTCGGGCAACTCGGGCACATTGACTTCGGGCAGCTCGCGCCGCACGATGTCACGCTCGGCCGGGTTGTCATCGACGAACACCAGGCTGTCCAGGCCAATGTCGAGCAGGGCGGCAATGCGGCGCAGGTTGGCGGCCTTGTCGTCCCAGTTGGCCACGAAGGCTGCGATGTCGCTGCGCTTGAGCGCCATCTCCGGATGGGCAAAGGCCGCCTCTGCCACGGCCGCATCGTTTTTGCTGCACACGGCCAGGATGACGCCGCGCCGTGCCAGCAGCGCCACATACCGCTGAAACGCCAGGAAGGCCTCGCCGGTCGCGTTGCCTTGCCCCAGGCGGATGCCCTCGATGCCATCGTCTCCGACCACGCCGCCCCACAGCGTGTTGTCCAGGTCCAGCACCAGGCACTTGCGCGACAGGCCCGCTACTGCAGCGGCAATCCGCGCGATCAGATCGCCGTAGAGCGGGGCAAGGGTCGGGCTCACCAATTGCTTGGCCTGGTGCCAGCGTACCGGATCGGCCAGGCCCTGCCCGTAGCTGCCGCGTGCCGTCTGCCAGGCAAGGTCGAGCAGCAAAACACCTTCTTCTCGCGCTGCAGCGCGAATCCCGGCATTGAGCCGCTCGACCACAGCATAGGGCGCGGCAGGCACCAAGGCTTCAAAGGAGCCAAAAAGCAGCGGCTCGGCCGCAAGCAGCGTTTGCTGCACGACCTGCGCGCCATAACGCTCACGTCCCTGGCGCCAGAGGTGGCGCAATTCATCAATGCGGGCCTGCACTGCAGCGGCCACCTCTGCTTCAGCAGTTTGCAAAGGCAACTGCAGCGGTGCATCCCAGGCGTCCAGGGCCAGCACGATCAGCTGCGGTGCGAAAGCTGCCAGCTCTGGATCGTCGCCCAGCAGGGACTGGCGGTACATCCCGTAGGGCGTGACGTGCAGCGAAAGCGCCAGGCGCCGCTGCAGCCCGGCAACGCGAATTGCGGGCAACAGGTGGTCCACGGTATGGGACGACAGCAACGCCATGCGCAGCGGTGTCAGTCCCAGGCAAGCTGCTGCGCCAGGGGTTGCCGCGACATGGCCAAGGCCCTGGGCCGCCATCCGGTCCAGGCGACCGGTCAGCGTGAAGTCACGGCGGTGGCCGGCAAGCCGGCTCGCAAGTGCCAGGCGCAGGCAAGGGTCTGCTTCTTGCCGGGCGCTGCTGATGGCCGCGCCCAGATCAGCATGCAGAGGAAGCCAGGAAAGTGTGTTCATGGCAGGGTGCTCGCGTTTTTTTGTTAAAACTGGAAGTAGAGAAATTCAGTCGGCGCCGAAGACAAGGCCCGGGCCAGCGCGAAGAAGCTGAAAACGCCGAGGGCAGCGCCTATTGCCGGCGTGGGACGCCAGCTTGAGAAAGAAAACCACCGCTCCAGCCAGTGCTCCCGTGGCCGCCAGTTCAAAGCGGTACGGTAGTGCCGCAACCATTGCTGCGTATTGGGCAACGTCCACACGAACACCAGGAGTGCGCCAATTAATGTGAAATCAGAACGCAGGAGCTGGCTAAGGTACTGACGCAGGGCAGAGCTTTGCAGGGCGGATTCCATGGCGAAAGGGTCTACTGCCGTGGCATTGCCGTTGAGTCCCGCCATGCCGGCAAGCATGGACAGGGCCGCCGGGACGCTGGCTGCACGAAAAAACACCATGGCCACCACCACGCACAAGAAGGTCAGGCCAATCGCAGCGCCGCGGTGCCAGGCAACGCTGCTGTCGACTTCCCAGCCTTGCCGCGCCTTGAACGCGCGCCAGCCATGCGCGACCACCAGGTAAAACCCGTGCAGCAGCCCAAAGACCACGAACTGCCAGCCTGCGCCATGCCAGATGCCCGAGATGAACATTGTGAGAATGGTCGGATAGGCCACCAAGGCAGCAAACGCTCCTGCCGTCATCTTGCCGCGGCGCGGCTGTGCTTTGCCCGCAGCGACCCGGGCGCGCGTTACGTGCAGAACGATCGGGTTGTAGATATACGCTGTCAAAAAACGGGTCAGCGTCATGTGCCAGCGTGACCAGAACTCAATCACGTTGCGTGCCTTGTAAGGACTGTCGAAGTTGGCCGGCAGGCTGATGCCAAACAGCAGGCCCAGGCCGATGGCCATGTCGGTGTAGCCGGAAAAATCGAAATAGATCTGCAGCGTGTAGGCAAGCGCACCCACCCATGCATCGTGCAGCGGTGGGGCCACGCCACCGGCGGCGGCGGCGAACACCGGCGAGGCTTTTTCGCCCAGGAAGTCGGCGAACATGACCTTCTTGAACAGACCCAGCAAAAACAAAGTGCTGCCCACGGCGATGTTGTCCAGCCGGGGGCGGAAGTTCTCGGGCTGGCGGAACTGTTCGAGCATTTCACGGTGGTGGGTGATCGGGCCGGCGATCAGGTGCGGAAAGAACGTGATGAACAAGCTGTAGTTGAGAAAGTCGTGCTCGACCACCGCGCCGTCATGGGCATCGACGAGGTAGGCAATCTGTTGGAAGGTAAAAAACGAAATGGCCAGCGGCAGGACAATTTCGTGCATCGACCAGTTCAGGCCAAAGGCCTGCTCAAGCGTCTGGACCAGAAATCCCGTGTATTTGTAGTAACCCAGCAGCAGCAGGTTCGCAGCGATTCCAAGCGTCAGCGCCACCCGCGAAGAGCGCCTGAGCAGGTAGCCGCCCAACAGGTAATTGAACACCATGCTGCTCACCAGCAAGGGCACGTAGCCCGGGTTCCACCAACCGTAGAACACCAGAGACGAAACTGTCAGCCAGACTCCTGCCCAGCGCTGGCGTCCCGTGCCGGCCAGCAGGAAGAATCCGAGCAGCACCAGGGGCAGGAATCCGGCAATAAAAATAGCGGAATTAAAAAGCACGCGATTGCTCCTTTGCATTGCAGCGGGGCGCGTCAACAGACAACGGCCCAGCTCATGCAGGGGTCAACTATGGATAAAGTGCTCGGCACAACGACGCCGTGCTGAAGATGAAAACTGAATTTGGAATGGCTCGGGCCAGGCGCAGAACAAAGGCTGCCTGTCCGAGTGAAGAATTAAGGCATGTGATGCCTGAAGCGGCCGTTTATGGCGGGGTGACTGAATGAAAGTGGCCGCGTGGCATCCCGCTGCCGCGGAAATTCACCACGGTATTCAAGAGGATGCTGCGACCGGCTGACATGGCATAAATATAACCTTAGACCTGTTGCTTGTAAAAGAAGATACGAGTCTTTGATTAGCTCTTTCTACCTATTTGGCATTGGAAAACGAAGATTGGCTCGGTGTAGTTGCCGGGTTTCGACTGAACGCAGGGCAGGGCAGGGCACGGCAGTGCTGCCGCCAGCCACCACGGCCATGACCACCACCACAGCACGATGGCCCAAAAGCCAAAGACCACCTCGACCTCGGCCAAAAGATGGAAGATGCCCGCGTGACTGGGAAAGCGGTGCGATAGCCGCTCAAACTGCTTGGCCGCGAAGGAGTGCAAAAGCGCAACAGGAAAAACAGCTGCGGCAGTCTACTCAATTGCCTCGTCGGAAGATGACTTCATGGTCGCCTCAAGCCCGCGTGGCGGCCTGACGAGCGCATGAATTTGCCACGCCACTGAATGTGACGATGACATCTGTCTTTAACCGCCGCTTTAAGATGCGACTCAAGGGCAGTCCTCCAACGGTATTGTCAAAGCAGCAAAAATACTGTTGCTGCGACCGCTGTCGGCCCCAGCGCGCCCAGCAGCAGCCCGCCCGCGCCAATGGTTTCATCGGCAAAGCCGCGCTTGAGGAGCGCCACGCCGGCCGGGTTCGGTGCATTGGCAATCACCGTCAGGCCGCCGCCGGCTACTGCGCCGGCCACCAGCATGTATTTGGCCGCATCGGACATGTCCGGAATCAGCGAGCCCAGGTAGGTCAGCGCGGCGTTGTCAGTGATGGCCGTCAGGCCCAGGGCGCCAAAAAACAGCGCCACCGGCGTGAGGCTGCTCACGATGGGCTCCAGCCACCATTGCTGCAAGCCGCCGAGCACCACGAGCCCGGCCAGGAAAAAGCCCACCAACAACGCCTCTTTGATGATGAGCGGACTCTGGTGCCGCTCGTAGGCTTGGGTAAAGCCCAGAAACATCAGGAAGAGCCCGAGGAAAACCACTGGGTGGTGCGCAAACACCACCACGCCCCCCAGCAGCGCCACGTGCACCAAGACCACCGTCGGCGGCACTGGCTGGCTTGGCGGTGCTTGGGCCAACACTGCGTGCGCATTTAGCAAATGCTTGCGAAGCACGAAGGCCGCAGCGGTGGCATTGATCAGCACGGCAATGGCCGCCTTCCAGCCGAACTGGGCTAGCATGAAGGCGCTGTCCCACTGCCAGGTGGAGGCCACCATCAGCACCGGGGGGGCGGCATAGGCCGTCAGCGTGCCGCCGATGGATACGTTGACGAACAGCACGCCCAGGGCCAGGTACTTGATGCGCTCGGGCATGGCGGGCTTGAAAATGTGCGGCGCGAGCAAGAGTGCGGCGATGGTCATGGCCGCCGGCTCGGTGATCAAGGAGCCCAGCAGCGGCACAGCCGCCAGGCCGAGCCAGGCCGTTGCCAGCGTCCCGGGCACGGGCAGCCACCGCGCCGCCCGGTCCACTGCCGCCAGGACGGTCTGAAGAACAGGGCGTGAAGCGGCTACCACCATTACGACGAAAACGAAAAGCGGCTCGGTGTAGTTGCGGGTTTCAGCGTAGTTGAGGGCAGTGCTGCCGCCAGCCACCAAGGCCATGACCACCACCAGCACGATGGCCCATAAGCCAAAGACCACCTCGACCTCGCCCAGAAGATGGAACACGCCAGAGTGGCGGGGAAAGCGGTGCGAGAGCCGCTCGAACTGCTTGGCGGTGAAGGTGTGCAAAAGCGCCACAGCAAAGATGGCTGCGGCAATCCACTGGGTGGCTTGGTCAGGAGATGAGTTCATGGTCGCCTCTGGTCCGCGTGGCGGCCCGACCAGCGCATGAACCTGCCGCGTCACTTAATTTGACGATGGCACCCATTTGTAGTCTAGCCGATGCGCAAAAACTCACAATGCAGGATTTGACCGACAGGGTTCAGCGCAGGATCAGCACAGGCACTTCGCTCAGCCGCAGCAGCGTGGTCGTGGTGCTGCCCACGATCAGCTGGCGGATGCGCGAGTGTCCATAGGCGCCCATCACCAAAAGGGCATTGCCCTGGGCCTTGAGCAAGGCCGGCAAAAGCCGCTCGGGCTCACCCGGCAGCAAGGCCGTGTCGGCATCAAAACCTGCCTCATGCAAAGTCTGCAGGGCTTCTTGCAGCTGCCTGCGCGCTGCAGGTGTGTCGGCCCCAGCCATTGCCAGCAGGGCGGGCAGTCCTTTGAGCAGCGGGCTGCCGGCAACCAGTTGCACCGCCCTGCGCGCTGTGGCGCTGCCGTCATAAGCCAGCACAAAGCGCTCAGGCGCCACGAACGGCTCAGCCGTTGTCACCACCAGCACTGGGCGCTTTACGGCGCGCACCACACGCTCCACGTGGTGGTCCAGGTGAATTTTGCTCGGCTTGCTCGTATGGTAGTGCTCACCCAGCACGAACAGGCGCGCATCAGGCTCCAGATCGAGCACGGCCTCTGCCAGCTCGCCGTGGCGAATAGCACCCTCCGGGCGTTGTCCGCCAGCCGCAGTCGCATAGGTGCAGGCATTTGCCAGTGTCTGGCGTGCAGCCTCAAGAGCGAGCTTGCCGCGCTGGGCGTCAAGCTCGCTCAGTTGCGCCAGCAGCGCTTCCTGGGCACCCAACCCGATGGCGCCGCTCAGGTCAGCCGCAGGCATGGCCTGCAGATTGCGCTCAAGCACATGCAGCAGCTCCAGGGGAGCCGCCAGGCGCAGGGCCGACCAGGCAGCCCAGTCGATCACGGCGGGAGTAGTGCCCAAGCCGTCAATACAAGCGTAAACCTTGTTCATTTATCGTCTCCGCAATATAAAAAATCAATGCATCAGCTGCTCGACCGCGCCTGGCTTGTCGTGTATGGCAAAACGGTCGATCAATGTCGCACTGGCTTCGTTCAGGCCCACCACCTGCACCTCTGCGCCTTCGCGGCGGAATTTGAGCACTGCCTTGTCAAGCGCGCTCACAGCAGAGATGTCCCAGAAATGAGCGCGGCTGACGTCGATACGCACCTTGCTTGCGGCCTCCTTGAAATCAAACGCGGCCAGAAACGATTCGGATGAGGCAAAGAACACCTGCCCCACCACCGAGTACACACGCAAGGCGCCTTCGTCCTCGCGGCTTTTGTCCACCCGCAAGATGCGGCCGACCTTGTGCGCAAAAAAGAGGGCCGACAGCAGCACGCCTGCCAGCACACCTTTGGCCAGGTCGTGGGTGAAAACGGTCACCAGCACCGTGGCAATCATCACAATTGATGAGCTTGGCGGATGCTCGCGCAGCTTGGCGATCGAACTCCAGCTGAAGGTGCCGATGGACACCATGATCATGACGGCCACCAGCGCTGCCATGGGGATCTGACTCACCCAACGGCCCAGAAACACCACCATCAACAACAGGAATACGCCCGCTAGCAGCGTGGACAGCCGTCCGCGCCCGCCCGACTTCACATTGATCACCGACTGGCCGATCATCGCGCAGCCCGCCATGCCGCCGATGAAACCCGTGGCGATGTTGGCCACGCCCTGGCCTATGCATTCGCGGCTCTTGTTGCTCGGGGTATCGGTGAGTTCATCCACGATGGATGCCGTCATCATCGACTCCAGCAAGCCCACCACCGCCAAGGTCATCGAGTACGGAAAGATGATCTTGAGCGTTTCCAGGTTCAAGGGCAGATCGGGCAACAGGAACACCGGCAGGCTGCTGGGCAGCTCACCCATGTCGCCCACGGTGCGAATGTCCAGCTTGAGGGCCATTGCCACACCTGTCAGCACAACGATGGTGACCAAGGGCGAGGGCACGGCCTTGGTGAGGTAGGGAAAGCCATAAATGATGGCCAACCCCGCCGCTGTCATGGCGTAGACCACCCAGCTCACACCGGTCAGTTCGGGCAACTGGGCCATGAAGATCAGGATGGCCAGCGCATTGACAAAGCCGGTGACCACCGAGCGCGAGACGAACCGCATCAACGCGCCCAGCTTTAGAAGGCCGGCAAGGATCTGCAGCAAGCCGGTCAACACGGTAGCGGCCAGCAAATACTGCAGGCCATGGTCCTTGACCAGCGTGACCATCACCAGGGCCATCGCGCCGGTGGCCGCTGAAATCATGCCAGGGCGACCACCTGCGAAGGCAATGATGACGCAGATGCTGAACGATGCATACAACCCTACCTTGGGGTCGACACCGGCAATGATGGAAAAGGCAATCGCCTCGGGGATGAGGGCCAGCGCGACCACCAAGCCGGCAAGCACATCGTTGCGGACATTGGACAACCAGTCCTGTCTCAAAGTTTGAAGGAACATAAGGAGTGTGGGCTACCTAGGGCAGCGGCTTTCTTTGGAGAAAAAATAAAAAGCAGCCCATGCGCACAGAGCGGCAAAGGCAGAAAAAGCATCAGCGCAGGCCAAGCAGCCGAACCGGGTCATGGCGGTGTGGCGCGGCAGAAGTAGCCGCGCGGCAATCGGGCCCCTGGCATTTCACGGTCAATCCCCATGCTCACCCGATTGCACTCGTTCATGAAGTGCGTCATGCCTGACCGCCTTGCCGGACAGGGGCTTGACCCGCAGACTTGCAGCGCGACCTGATCCAGCTTGTGGCACCGGGCACCAAGCGCATCGCTGGCAGTTCAATGGCGTAAAAGGTCAGGAATGACAGGGCGATGACAACAGGCGTGCACAGCCCAACCACCAGCCAGTGCGACAGTGCGCTGAGCCCGCCAGCATCAGGAAATCCGAGCAAAAACCGGAAAACGAGAAACAGCACCAGTCCATGCAGCAAGTAAATGCTGTAGGCCAGCTCCCCAAGCACGCGCGAGGTGTGACTGCTGAGCAAGCCAAACAGGGTGTTGCCTGCAGCAACCAAGGTGAACATAACCGTCAGCAGTAGCAAAGGTAGCGCGCTGTGGGGGGTTGGAAAAGCGATCACCACGACCGCCAGGCAGCTCGCGGCCAACAGTGACGAAGCCTTGGCCGTTGCGATCATGCGAACGCGTTCATAACGAACCAGCGCAGCAGCGGCCATGCCGCCAAGGAAGGCGGACATGATCGAATAGTCCAGCGTCAACCAATTCAGGGCCAGTGCCGTCATCGCACCGAGCAACACGAACACGGCCGGCGGCCAAGCGCCCATCAGACAAGCCAGCAAGGGCAGCAGCAGATAAAAGATCCATTCGTACTTGAGCGTCCAGGTCACGCCCGCCACAATGATCCAGGTCTGGTCGATGCCGTTGAGGTCACGAATCCCGGGCACGGTAAAAGCCAGCCAGCGGGCCACATTGAGCAAGGCAACGGTCAGCGGCTCGCGCAGTTGCCCGTCCGACAGCACGGCGACGATCAGCAGCATGGCACCGATGGTCGTTAGATACAGGGGCCCCAGCCGGAACAAACGGGACAGGTAGAGCTGAAGCCAGTCAACCGGACGGTTTTTTGCGTCAAGCAGCTTGGAGAAAAACAGGAAAGCGGTGATCATGAAAAACAGCGCCACCGATGTGCTGCCTAAATGCGTGTAGACGCTGGAGTCCACATACCACTGGCCGGTGCGAAGGTAAAAAAACCAGATGCAGGCATGGTAGACAAAGACCGCCAAGGCCAGAAAGCCGCGCAAGCCATCGATTGTTGAGACCCGTCCCTTGGGCAGCTTCACCGCAAAACGCCTGGCCAGGCAATGCGTGGTCGCCAGCGCCAGCAGCAATGCCACAACAATTGGAAGAGGACTGAGGGGATTTATATTCAAAGCGGGTCCTTGGTGGTTTCACAGATGCCTTTGTCCCGTTTGGCCAGTGGAGTAGCTGCGGCCAGAGCAGTCGGCCCAGACAAGCTGCGTGTGCGCTGGCGAACATAGCCCAGGGCGCGCTGCTCATAAACGTAGAAGTAAAGCAGACCGGCCAGCAAGGCCGGCAACGACAGGGCCAGCATCAGCGCCGGTGCTGACAGCGCCAAGCCCATGGCATTGACCACGCGCGCAGCAGCGGCCAGTACCGGCTTGTGGACCAGGTAGATTGAATACGAGGCGGCGCCCAGAGCAATCAAAGGTCCGGGCGGCGCAAACCGCGCAAGCTCGGGCGAAACGCCAGCCAGAACCAACAGCACAAATCCAATGGACGCGATTGAAATCATCGGCTCGCTCAACGCGGCTTGCGAGCCGACCGCTGCCAGCCCTGCTGCCAGTGCCGCCAAGCTGAGGCCCTGCCTCATGCCGCGGCGGTGGAGGTAAAAAGCGCCCACACCGAGGAGAAAGCACAAGTTGATGGAGGACAGCAGATAACTCCGTGCAGGCGAGAGTTCGAGTTGAAAACTCCATACTGCACCGATGGCCACCACCCACAGGGCGAAGACCCAGAGCAGCAGCCGGCGCGAGACAAAGATAATGCAAAACAGCGCATAGAAAATAAGCTCATGCACTAACGTCCAGGCCACCGACAGCGCGGGGGACAGATCGCTCGGCATGAGCGTGAGCGATGTCCAGATGCCACTGACTTCCTCCGGGTTGCTGCGCAGGTCTGGGAACAGGCTGTACAAGGCCAGCATGGCTATGCCCACCGGCAGGTAAGGCAGGTAGATTCGCAGCAGCCGGGCACGCAGATAAGCTTTGATCCCCAAGCCAGCAGCAAGCAGCCGCTCGCACGACATGGCAATGATGAAACCCGACAGGATGAAAAACAGGTTGACGCCGAGAAAGCCGTTGGCAAGAACGAGGTAAACCAGACCGGTGTCGGCAGTCACGAAAGAAGCAGCCTGCACCGCAGGGCGCATCAGCAGACACAGGGCGGCCACCGCCCACATCGCCTCAAGCCTGAGAATCCTTTTGTGCTCGGATGAATGAAGTGCGGTCATTTTTCAGCCTTCAGCATGGCTTCAGTCACTGCTGGAACTGATGGCAAAACGCCGGTGTGGGGTGGCCCAGCTGCCATCGAAAACGCTCGGCTTAACCCATCCTTGAGCGCCATGGCGCCGGCCACGCTGAGGTGATGCGCATCCCGGTAAAGGGGAGCGCCGTCTTCGATCAGCCTGCACTGCGGCGTGCAGAGCCAGGGCGCCGGGTCCACGTAATGAAACTGCGCATCAAGCTTGAATTCTTCAACAACTGCCAGCAAGGGGGCGTTGTCCAGCCTTTCCTGGTCGAGGGATGAACGTGCGCCTTTTCGGCCGGTAGCGGCCTCCAGCGCCAAGGCGGCTGGAACGCTCTTGCTGTATGTCGGCACGGGACCGATCAGCATCACGGTGCGCTGGCTCTGCCGCAGCCACTGCAGCGTAGCGCGCAACCCAGCCTGGGCACCGGCTTGACCATCGATGGTTTCACCGGTGGAAGAAACCATTTGCAGTGGGCCGCCCTCACGAAAATAAGTGCTCCAAAAGGCGGTCATGACCACCGTCTTGATGTGTGGGTGTGCGGCTAGGTACGCCTTCACCTGGGCCTGCATCTCAGGACAGGTGGGCCGGACCACACTGGCTACCTCGAACACGGGCGCACAAGCCAGATAGGGCAACAGCACGGCCCGCGTGCCACGCTGGCGCAGCACCTCGTGCAGCACTGGCGCAAACGAGACCATATGGCTGTCGCCCCAGAGCAGCATTTGCGGCTCGCCTTGACTGGCTCCCAGCAAGCAAGCGGCCTGAGGCGCCACATCAGCACATTGCTGCTCATACGGAATAAGTGGCCAGCGGGCCTTGTCCAGACTGAGCACGGCAGGCGCGAACCGACCGGGGAAGCCGCCCAGCAGTATCCCCACTGCGCAAAACAGGCCAAGCGCCAGCGTCAGCGCCGCAGTGGACGGCAAGGCCAAGCGCGCCAAACCGCCTGTGCTGCGCCGAAATGGCTGCTCGATGAAGTGATAGGACGCGCTGGCCAGGGCCAAGGAGACCATCAACCAAAGTCCCCAAAAGCGCGCGAGTGAGTCCATGTCGTTGGCGTACTGCGCCAGCACGATCAAGGGCCAGTGCCATAAATACAAGGAGTACGAAATCAAGCCCACATAAACCACAGGGCGCCACTGCAGCATCCGTGCGGCAAGCGTTGGACCGCTGCTGCCTGCATGGATAACGGCTGCAGCGCCCAAGACAGGCGCCAAGGCCGTCAAGCCGGGAAAAACAGTCGAGTCGCGGTAGAAGAAGCAAGCCAGCACGATGGCCATCAGGCCACCGCCAGCCAGCGCTTCTCGCGCCAGGCGCGAGCCAATGGCAGGCAGCGCGCCATAGGCGAGCAACGAGCCGATCAGAAGCTCCCAGGCACGAAATGGCGAGAGAAAAAATGCAGCACTTCGGTTGTCCTTGACCATTAACGCAGCGCCAGCGAGCGAAATCAAGGCGCAAACCAGCAAGAGCCACACCACATGCTTGCGCCAGTATCGGTAACAGATCAGCAGGAAGATCGGGAACAGCAGATAGAACTGCTCCTCCACCCCCAGTGACCAGGTGTGCAGTAAGGGGTCGAGCTTGCTCTCGGTGGCCTCAAAGTAGCCAGACTGCCGATGCCAAAATAGTACGTTGGAGCCAAAGAGCATGGTGGCCATCGCAGCGCGCAGCGTGCCGAGATAGTCGCTGGGCAGCAGGAGGACGTACCCTGCCGCAAGCGTGGCCACGAGCATGGCAAACAGGGCGGGAAAGATGCGCCGTGCCCGGCGTTCATAAAACCTGGCAAAGGTGAAGCGCCCTTGCTCGATCTCATGGCTGATGATGCGGGTGATCAAGAAGCCAGAGATCACAAAGAAGATGTCTACACCGACGAAGCCGCCAGGCAGCAGCCCGGAGGAAAAGTGGTTGAGCACGACAGCTAGCACGGCCACGGCACGCAGCCCGTCAATGTCAGCCCGGTAATGGGTCAAGGCCATAAAAGGCGCTCCCTGCAATTGTTTTTTGAAATTCACGGCATCGCCCAATGCAGGAAAGAAACTCTCCTGCAAGCGCGAAGAATCAGGCAAGGCTGATCAGTAAGCCAAAGGCAATAAAAAATGGATGTGTCGAGCCAGGCGCGCGAATAGGCGCTTGGCGAGCCCGGTCATCAGGGCACCTTTACGGCGCGTTGCGCGCCGTATCAGAAACTAAGGCGGCGTGACGGAACAAAAATAGCCGCGCGGCAGGCCACAGCCGGGGTAGGAAACCTCGGGTGGACAGAGCATCGGGCTTGGAGCATGCATGAAAAAATTATATAAGACGCATTAGTAGGACAAATGCTTGTTCGATGGCCTGGCGCTTATCGGGTGCCTAGGCCAACAACCGCATCTTTTTCAATCCTCTCAACCGTTGATAAAAGCGTTGAACTAAATCGCCGGCGCGGTGGCAGGTGCGCGCAGCCCGGCAATGCGTCGTTGTCCTGCACGGTGCTTGCCTTGAGCGGCCTTGAGGTGAACCCCACGCAGGTGGGCAACGGTCCCCGCTTTGAAGAGGAGATTTGCCATGCCACCTCTTTGCCCGCGCATGATCGATGCGATAGTGCTGTGCGGCTTTGCCCAGCGCAGCGAATATCAGCACGACGGTTGTTATGCATACTTAAGAAGCTGAAAATTTCACTATGTGGCATAGCGGTGGTGCAACTTCGTGACACAAAAGCGCAGATGCACAATGACAACGCCACTCAACAAGCACAAACGAACTTCGCGGGGAAGTCACTATGAATTGGCAATAGGCATGTCTTTTCGAGAAGTTCACCGGGAGTTACAGCAAATCCACATGGAGATACCAAAAAGATATCTAGTAGCTACTAGATATCTTTTTGGTATCAGATAGCTATATGGTATCTTAGTAGCTATCGGATATCAAAGGATGTAAATGCCAACTATCGTTTTTGTAAGTCCCAAAGGTGGCGCGGGTAAAACCACTGCGGCCCTAATTCTGGCTTGCGAGCTGGCGCGCGGGGCGCCCGTAACCGTGATCGATGCCGATCCGAACCACCCAATTAAGATATGGGCGGCGGCTGCAGAAGCGCCTAATTTGACGGTAATTGCCGATGCTGATGAAGAAAACATCCTGGAACGCATCGAAGAGGCAAGTGCCAAAACGCCGTTCGTTGTGGTCGATTTGGAAGGCACAGCCGCCAAGATCGTTCTGTTGGCAGTAAGCCAGGCTGACCTAGTGATAGTTCCAACGCAGGGGTCTCAGCTCGACGCCGAGCAGGCCAGCAGGGCACTGCGCGTGATCAAGCAACAAGAAAAAATGTCCCGGCGGCCGGTGCCCTATACGGTGTTGCTGACGCGGACCAGCGTGGCGATTCGCACACGCAACATGGCCCACATCCAGCGTGGTCTGATCGA
>Ga0308165_1001093_pt1 | contig 40582 bp, 33 predicted proteins | sample PhyWR2_FD_201032 | JGI IMG/M metagenome (GOLD analysis project Ga0308165, IMG submission 201032) | Phyllosphere microbial communities from UC Gill Tract Community Farm, Albany, California, United States - DLSLW.R2 | ecosystem: Host-associated > Plants > Phyllosphere > Unclassified | place: USA...
CAATATCGCCAAGGCCACCATCGCCAGCGTCAGCGGCATCACGGCCGATGACCGGAGCTATGACGGAACCACCGGCGCCACCTTGAATACCCAGAACGGTGTGTTCAACGGAAAAATCCTTGGCGACGTATTGACCGTGACAGACGCCAGCGGCAGCTTCGTTGACAAGAATGCCGACGTTGGCAAGCGCGTCGATATCACCGCCATCACGCTGGGGGGCGCCGACGCGCGCAATTACACGCTGGCCGATACGACCGCAACGGCCACCGCCAATATCGCCAAGGCCACGATCAACAACGTCAGTGGCATCACGGCCGATGACCGGACCTATGACGGAACCACCGGCGCCACCTTGAATACCCAGAACAGCGCGTTCAACGGCAAGATTCTTGGCGACGTATTGACCGTGACAGACGCCAGCGGCAGCTTCGTTGACAAGAATGCCGACGTTGGCAAGCGCGTCAATATCACCGGCCTCACGCTGGGCGGCGCCGACGCGCGCAATTACACGCTGGCCGATACGACCGCAGTGGCTAAAGCCAATATTCACCAGTTGGCCGTCGAAGCCAGCATTACCGCAGAGGGCAAGATCTATGACGCCACCACGGCCGCCATCACCCATGGCCAGCTGGGCGGCCTGCTGGGAAAGGACCAGGTCACGCTGGCGACCAGCGGCAGCTTTAGCGACAAAAATGCAGGCCTTGGCAAGACCGTCAAGGTGAACGGCACGCTGTCAGGTGCCGACGCCGGCAACTACCGCCTGGTGCACAACGAGACGACCACGGCCGATATCGCCCGGTTGGCCATCCAGGGCACCATCACCGCAGACAACAAGACCTACGACGGCCTGACCAACGCCACCACGCAGGGCAACCTGGGCCATGCCGTCCTGGGCAAGGATCAGGTCACGCTGGTCACCAGCGGCCGCTTTGCGGACAAGAATGCGGGCCAGGGCAAGGCGGTGGCGGTCACCGGCGAACTCAGCGGTGCCGATTCCGGCAACTACGTGCTGCTGTACCACACAAGCGCCACCGCCGATATCGACCCGCGGGCCGTCAACGCCATCATCACCGCCGAAGGCAAGACGTATGACGCCAGCACGGCCGCCATCACCCACGGCCAGCTCGGCGGCCTGCTGGGAGAGGACCAGGTCACGCTGGCGACCAGCGGCAGCTTCATTGACAAAAACGCAGGCCTTGGCAAGACCGTCGAGGTGAACGGCACGCTGTCAGGTGCCGACGCCGGCAACTACCGGCTGGTGCATAACAACACCACCATCGCCAGCATCGACCGGCTGGACATCCGCGCCGGCATCACGGCCGATGACAAGCCCCATGACGGAACCACCCTCGCCACCACGCATGGCGCACTGACGGGAGTGCTGGCGGGCGACCGCGTGCTCCTGCAAACCCAGGGCAGCTTCCTTGATCCGGCGGCAGGCGCGACCAAGGAGGTACGGGTCAGCGCCACGCTGGGCGGCGAGGATGGCGGCAATTACCGCCTGGAACACAACGCGTCCACTTGGGCCGCCATCCATCCCGCAAAGCCCACCATCGGGCCGTCCCTGACGGACATCTACGCGGGCGTCCATCCCAGTCGGGTCGAAATTGTCCGCGCCGAAGCCAGCACGCCCTCGAGTGGATGCTTCAGCGATGGCTATCCCATGTCCGCCCAGGTCATGAACCTTGGAGGCCTGGCCATCGATGCCGCGCAGCGCGACAGCCGCCCGGTCACCATCTTCACCGGGGTCGGTCGCGCCTGCGCCGCTGCGCCTTTCTGAGTCCACATCCCATGTACACGATTGCCATGCCTTCACCTATGCGCATTGCGCTTGCCACCGCCCTGGCCACCGCACTGCTGGGCTTGCCGCCGACAGCCGGCAGCCAGGCGCTGCCCGACGCCGGCCGGGCGCTCGAAAGCCTGGAGCAGCGCCGCCCCACCCTGCCCGCGCCGGCGCCCATCGATCTGCACCTGCCCGATGTGCCCGCAGCCATGCAGGGCGGCGGCCCGCCCGTCGAAGTTAGACGCTTTGCCATCGAAGGCAATACCGCCATCGCCAGCGCCGAACTGCAGGCCCTGCTGTCACCGCTGATCGGCCAGTCGCTGACCCTGTCCGACATCGAGGCCGGCATAGCGGCCATCACGCGGCGCTACCGTGAACGGGGCTATCCGTTTGCCTATGCCTATCTGCCGGCCCAGACCGTGGAGTCGGGCCTGCTACGGGTGGCGGTGATCGAAGGACGGCTCGCTGAGGTGAGGCTGGAAAATGCTTCGCGTCAACGGTCCGCAGTACTGCAAGCGCCGCTGGCCGGTCTGCACGCGGGCGCCCTGCTGCGCGCCGATGCGCTGGAAAGCAGCCTGCTGCTGCTGGCCGATGTCGCCGGCATTCGCGCCGAGGCGACGCTGCAGCCCGGCGCCCGGTTCGGCAGCTCCGATCTGGTCGTCAGGGTCGACGATGGGCCTGTATTCGGCGCTGCGCTGGGCGTGGACAATTTCGGCAACCGCTACACCGGGGCCTGGCGCGGGTCCGCCAGCCTGCAGCTCGACGGCGCACTGGGCCTGGGCGAGCAGATCCAGCTGCAGCTGCTGGCCAGCAATGAGGATTTGTACAACTACCGGCTGGGCTACCAGATGCCCGTGGGGCCGTGGAGCACGCGCATTGGCGCCAGCCTGTCGCATCTGGACTATGCGTTGGACCAAGAGTTCGGCGTGCTCGACGCCTATGGCAGCGCCAAGGTGGCCAGCGTCCACGCCACCCAGCCGCTGCTGCGCAGTCGCAGCGCGAACGTCAATGCGCGGCTGCAATATGACCAGAAGCGCCTGACCGACCACATCGGGCTGTACGACACCCAGGAACGCAAGCACTCGCAGCTCACCACGCTGGGGCTGGACGGCAACTGGCAGGACAGCCTCGGCGGGCGCGCCACCAATCAATGGAGCCTGGCCTGGGTCCACGGGCAGCTGCGCCTGGGCAACGTGGCGCAGCAGCAGCGCGATGCCCAGACCGCGCGCAGCGCCGGCAGCTTCCAGATGATCACCGCCAGTCTGGCGCGCTGGCAGGCACTGGGCGGTCCGTGGAGCCTGCATGGCCGCGTCAACGGGCAGCGCGCCGATGGGAATCTCGACTCCTCGGAAAAGATGAGCCTGGGCGGCGCCTACGGCGTGCGCGCCTATCCGCAAGGCGAAGCCCCGGGCGACCATGGCCTGCTGGCCACACTGGAGCTGCGCTACGCGCTGGGCGGCGACTGGCAGCTCAGCGGCTTTGCCGACAGCGGCAAGGTCAGGCTGCAGCACCGCCCCTGGAACGCCGGCAGCAACCACCGCCGCCTCAGCGGCGCAGGCCTGGGACTGCAGCGCAGTGGCAGGGACTGGTCCATGGAGACCGCGCTGGCCTGGCGCGTGGGCAGCGCGGCGGCCACGAGTGCACCGGACAAACGACCGCGGCTGTGGGTCAAGGCGCAGAAGTTCTTCTAGCGCCTTGACGCGGCGCGCAGCCGAACGCACTGGCCTGCTGCGCCAAACGACCGCAGGGCATAGCGCCGTAAAATCCCGGCGATGGAAACCATTGCCCTGACCGCCTCCCGCCTGCAGGACGCAGCCCTTGCACGCTTTGCGCGCCAGGGCTTCGACGCCACCTCGATGGCGGAAATCGCCGCCGATGTGGGCATCAAGAAACCGTCGATCTACGCGCATTTCCGCAACAAGGATGCGCTTTATCTGAGCCTGATTCCGTTGATGGTCACGGCCGAACTGGACTATGCGCGCAGCGTGCTGGTCGGCGGCAGCGCCATACGCGCGCAGATCCACGCCTATCTGCAAAGCATCCAGGTCCGCTATGACGATTCGTTTCGCGTGCAGTTCTGGATGCGTGCGCTCTACACCCCGCCCGGTCATCTGCATGACCAGGTCATGGCGCTGATGCATGTGTTCATGGACGATCTCGAAGCCATCGTGCTGGCCGCGATCACCCAATCCAGCCTCGTGCCGAACACCCAGGGGCTGAGCGCCGAAGTTTTGACCAAGACCTGCCTGGGCCTGATCGACTGCCTTCAGGTCGAGCTGACCTATGCCGGACCGGCGAAATTCGCGCGCCGGCTGCAGGCGGTCTGGGCAGTGTTCGAAGCGGCTACGGCAGCGCGGCCGGCGCAGGGCTGACGCTGCGCCGCCCGCCCCACCAGCAGCACAGCGCCGCGAGCGCGCCGCAGACCAGGATGGCCGCCGGCAGCGGCACGAGGCCTGGCGCGGCCAGCGTCACCAGGGCGCCTATGGCAGCGCCCATCAGATACTGCAGCAGGCCCATCAGCGCCGAGGCCACGCCGGCCTGCTCGCCGGCCTGGGCCATGGTCAGCGCCGTGAGATTGCCGAACACCAGGCCCAGCGGCCAGACCGACAGGCCCAACAGCGCCAGATAGACGCCCAGGCCGGCCCACCCCAGCAGCACCAGCACCAGCAGCAGCAGGCCTGCAAACGCGTGCACCGCGATGCCGGCCAGCAGCACACGTTGCTCGCTCAGGCGCTGGATCAGCCACAGGCTCAGCTGACCGGCGACCACCACGCCCACCGCGTTCGAGGCAAAGAAATAACTGAAATGCTGGGGGCTCATGCCGAAGTGCTCGATCAGCACGAACGGCGAGACGCTGATGTAGACGAACAGTGCGCCCAGGATGAAACCTCCGGCCAGCGTATAGGCCATGAACGCCGGCGCGCGGCACTGCTGCGCATAGGCGCGCAGGATGGCGCGCGCATGCAGCGGCGCGCGCCTGTCGCGCGCCAGCGTTTCGGGAATCGCCCGCAGGCCCCAGGCCGCGCCCAGCGCGCCAACCACGGCCAGCGTCCAGAACACCATGCGCCAGCCGCCGTGGGTCAGCAGATAGCTGCCGACCACCGGCGCCAGAATGGGCGCGATCATCATCACCTGCATCAGTACCGAGAACACGCGTGCCGACTCCTGCACGCTGCAGACGTCCGAGACGATGGCGCGCGGCGCGACCAGGCCCGCGGCCGCCCCCAGCGCCTGCAGGAAGCGCGCGAACAGCAGCCACTCGACGCTGGGTGCAAGCGCGGCCAGCACCGAGCCCAGCACAAACACCCCCAGGCCGATCAGCAGCGGCCAGCGCCGCCCGAAGCGGTCCAGCAGCGGCCCGTAAAGCCCCTGGCCCAGCGCCAGGCCGACGAGAAACACCGACAGCGTCTGCTGGATCTTGCCCGCCGACGCGCCCAGCTCCTGGGCCACGGCGGGAAAGGCCGGCAGGTACATGTCGATGGCCATGGCGTCCAGCGCCGTGATCATCGCCAGCAGAAAAAGAAACGGCCAGCCGAAGCGGCTGGGTGGGGTCGAAGGATTCGCAGTCATGAAAGCAGATGCGGCACGCGGCCGATGAACAGGTTGAAACGCAGACCTTCCTAACGGTCGGTAGGCAGCGATGGCTTGATTGTAGATCCCGCGCTCAAAAACCCTCTTGTGCTCCTGGGGACCTGCGTATGCCTGCAGACGCCAATGATTTTGACGACAATAGTTGCCTAGTCAATTAAATCGCAGTCAATGACCTCCATTCCGCCTCTGCCCTCCGATTTCTACCAGGCAGGTGCCTACCAGCCCCAGGAAAGCGTGGGTTTTCTGATGCGGCGGGTGCTCAGCTCCATCCTGCAGCAGGCCGATGCCGAACTCGCGGTGCATGACCTGACCTATGTGCAATGGCTGCCGCTGTACAAGCTGCGCGTGTGCAGCGACGCCACCAGCGCCAACCTGGCGCGCGACCTGGGCATAGACCCGGCGGCGGTGACGCGCGCCCTGGACCGGCTCGAAGCCAAGGGCATGCTGCGCCGCGAACGCTCGACCAGCGACCGCCGCGTGGTGCATCTGGTGCTGACCGAGGCCGGCGACGCGATTGCCGCCAAGGTTCCGCAAGCGCTCAGCAGCGTGCTCAACGCCCACCTCAGCGGTTTCAGCCACGACGAATGCCGACTGCTGATCGACATGCTGCAGCGCATGCTGCACAACGGCGAGGCGCTGCGCGCCGCTCAGGCCCCGTCCAAGGCCGGCTGAATTTCTGCACTTCCCCCATTCCCACTCTCCCTCCAACCATGCACCTCCTTTCTTCATTGCCGGGCAAGCGTCTGCTGGCCCTGAGTGCCGCGCTGGCCCTCGCGGGCTGCGCCCTGCCCGGACCGGATCGCGCCGCGCTCACGCAGATCACGCCCGAAGGCACAGGCCTGAGCGCGCAGGCGCCGGCCCAGGGCCTGCCCACAGCAACCTGGTGGACCGCGCTGGGCGATCCGCAGCTGAACGCGCTGATCGACCAGGCCTTGCAAGGCAGCCCCAGCCTGGCCGCCAGCCGCGCGCGCTTCGAACGCGCGGCCGCACTGGCCACGGCCAGCAGCACCGCCAGCCAGCCGCATGCCACGCTGGGCCTGGACGCCACGCGCCAGCATTACAGCGCCAACGGCCTGGTGCCCGCACCGATTGCCGGCAACACCTACAACAGCGGCAACGCCCAGGTGGGCCTGAGCTGGGCGCCCGATTTCTTTGGCCGGCATGCGGCCGAACTCGAATCGGCGCTGGGCCAGGCGCGCGCCGCCCAGGCCGACAGCGCCGCGGCCGCCAACCAGCTTGCCGCCCAGGTCGCGCGCAGCTATGTGGCACTGGCCCGGCTGCTGGCCCAGCGCGATGTCGCCCAGCGCACGCTGGACCAGCGCCAGCAGCTGCTGGACCTGAGCCACCAGCGCACCCAGGCCGGTCTCGACAGCCAGGTCGAGCTGACCCAGGCCCAGGCCGGCCTGCCCGATGCGCGCACCCAGATTGAAATGCTGGCCGAGCAGATCACGCTGGCGCGCCGCACGCTCGCGGTGCTCAGCGGCCAGGCGCCCGAAGCCCAGCAGACGCTGGCGCCGCAGCTTACCCAGCTTGCGCTGCAGGACGTGCCCCAGGCCCTGGGCCTGGACCTGCTGGGCCGGCGCCCGGACATCGTTGCCGCGCGCTGGCGCGTCGAGGCCGCGGGCCAGGACATCGCGCGCGCGCGCGCCGATTTCTACCCCGACATCAGCCTCAGCGCTTTTGTCGGCCTGAACGCCATAGGCCTCGATCAGCTGCTGCAAGGCAGTTCGCGCCAGATGGGCGTGACACCGGCGCTGCGCCTGCCGATCTTCGAAGGCACGCGCCTGCGCGCCCAGCTGCGCGGGCGCGAAGCCGAGCGCGACACCGCAATTGCCCAATACAACGGCGCGGTGCTCGACGCCGTCAAGGAAGCCGGCGACGCGATTGCCTCGGTGCAGTCGCTGGGCCGCCAGCAGGCGCTGCAAAGCGAATCCGCGGCCAAGGCCGAGCAGGCCTATGACTTCGCGCTGCAGCGCTACCGCGCGGGACTGAGCAACCAGATCACCATGCTCAACGCCGAAAGCCAGGTCATCACCCAGCGCCACCTGGGCGTGGACCTGCAGGCACGCCAGCTCGACACGCGCATCGCCCTCATGAAAGCCCTGGGCGGCGGCTGGAGCGACGACACCGCGAACCTGCAGGTCAGCCAACGCTAACCCCCTCTTTACTCCCAGCGGGCAGCCAGCTGCCCCGGACGCAAAACCCAACCGTATAACAAAGCGCCGACTCTCATGACCGATCCAAAACAAGCTCCCGCTGCGGCCACGCCCGCCGGCAATCCTCCTGCCCGCCGCAAGGGCCTCACGGTGATCGCCGCCGCCGTGGCCATCGCCGCCATCGCCTGGGGCGGCTGGCACTGGGCCCATGGCCGCAACTTCCAGACCACCGACAACGCCTATGCCGCGGGCAATGTGGTGCAGATCACGCCCCAGCTCGGCGGCACCGTGATCAGCATAGGCGCCGACGACACCGACTTCGTGCGCCCCGGCCAGCTGCTGGTGCAGCTCGACGCCGCCGATGCCCTGGTCGCGCTGGCCCAGGCCGAGGCCCAGCTCGCGCAGACCGTGCGCGAAGTGCGCGCGCTTTACGCCAACAACGCGCCGCTGCAGGCCCAGGTCGCGCTGCGCGAAGCCGAACTGCAGCGCCTCGAGGCCGATGCCGCGCGCGCCCAGCAGGACGTGGAACGCCGCCGTCCGCTGCTGGCCAGCGGCGCGGTGGGCAAGGAAGAGTTCGACCACGCCCAGACCCAGGTCACGGCCAACCGCAACGCCGTGGGCGCGGCCCAGGCCGCGGTGCGCGCCGCGCGCGCCCAGCTCACCGCCGCCCAGGCCCAGACCGAAGGCAGCTCCCAGCAGGACCACCCCAACGTGGTGCGCGCCGCGGCCAAGGTGCGCGAGTCGTATCTGGCGCTGCAGCGCACGCGCCTGCTGTCGCCCGTCGAAGGCCATGTCGCCAAGCGCGGCGTGCAGCTGGGCCAGCGCATTGCCGCGGGCGCGCCGGTCATGACCGTGGTGGCGCTCAACGACCTGTGGGTGGACGCCAACTTCAAGGAAAGCCAGCTGGCCGAGCTGCGCATTGGCCAGCCCGCGGAACTCACGGCCGACGTCTACGGCGACAAGGTCACCTACCACGGCAAGGTGCTGGGCCTGGGCGCGGGCACGGGCGCGGCGTTCGCGCTGCTGCCCGCGCAGAACGCCACCGGCAACTGGATCAAGGTGGTGCAGCGCGTGCCGGTGCGCATCGCGCTGGACCCGGCCGATCTGGCCACCCATCCGCTGCGCGTGGGCCTGTCGATGGAAGCCAAGGTCGATGTCAGCGCCCAGGACGGCGCGCCCGGCGCCATGCTGTCAAGCGTGCCGCGCACCACGCCCGTGTCCTCGACCACCGTCTATGACACCGGCATGGCCGAGGCCGATGAGCGCATTGCGCGCATCGTGGCCGGCGAAGTGCTGCCGGCGCTCAAGGCCTTGCCGGCGGTCGCCGCAGCCCCGACTGCCGCAGCCCCGGCTGCCGCAGCGACGGCTGCCACGGCGGCCCGCCTGTAAGCGCGCCACAGAAGTATTCGCATGAGTACCTCCTCCACCGCCGCCCCTGGGGCGGCCCCGCGCGCGCCAGGCGCGCCTGTCCAGCCCTTGCGGCTGTCGCCGCTGCATGGCCCGGCGCTGCTGCTGGGCACCATGGCGCTGTCGCTGGCCACGTTCATGAACGTGCTGGACTCGTCGATTGCCAATGTGGCGATTCCCGCGATCTCGGGCGATCTGGGCGTGAGCCCGACCCAGGGCACGTGGGTGATCACCAGCTTCGGCGTGGCCAACGCGATCTCCGTGCCGCTGACCGGCTGGCTCACCCAGCGCTTCGGCGCCGTGCGCCTGTTCACCGTGAGCGTGCTGCTGTTCGTGCTGACCTCCTGGCTTTGCGGCTTCGCGACTTCGCTGGAAATGCTGGTGTTCTTCCGCGTGCTGCAGGGGCTGGTGGCCGGGCCCATGATTCCGCTGTCGCAGACGCTGCTGCTGTCGAGCTACCCCACGGCCATGGCCGGAACGGCGCTGGCACTATGGGGGGTGACGACGCTGGTCGCTCCCGTTGTCGGGCCGCTGCTCGGGGGCTGGATCACCGACAACATCTCCTGGCCCTGGATCTTCTACATCAACGTTCCCGTGGGGCTGTTTGCCGCGGCGCTGACCTGGGGCATCTACCGCCAGCGCGAGACGCCCACGCGCAAGCTGCCGATAGACACCATTGGTCTCACGCTGCTGGTGCTGTGGGTCGGGGCGCTGCAACTGATGCTCGACAAGGGCAAGGAGCTCGACTGGTTTGCCTCGGGAGAAATCATCGCGCTGGCCGTGGCGGCTGTCGTGGGTCTGGCGGTGTTCATCGTCTGGGAGCTGACCGACGCCCACCCGGTGGTCGACCTGCGGTTATTCGCAAGACGCAACTTTGCGGCCGGGTCTCTGGCGCTGTCGATTGCCTACGGCCTGTTCTTCGGCAACGTGGTGCTGTTGCCGCTGTGGCTGCAGCAGTGGATGGGCTACACGGCCACCTCGGCCGGCATGGCGCTCGCTCCCGTGGGGATTTTCGCCATCCTGCTCACGCCGCTGGTCGGCAAGAAGGTCGGGCAATGGGATCCGCGCAAGATGGCCACGGGAGCGTTCATCGTGTTCGCGCTGGTGCTGTGGCTGCGCTCGCACTTCACCACCGAGACGGATTTCATCCACATCCTGATCCCCACGCTGCTGCAGGGCGGCGCAATGGCGTTCTTCTTCATTCCCCTGACCACGCTGACGCTGGCCGGACTGCCGCCCGAGCGCATTCCCGCGGCAGCGGGCCTGAGCAACTTCGTGCGCATCACGGCCGGCGCCATGGGCACCTCGATCGCCACCACGCTGTGGGACAACCGCGCGACCATGCACCATGCCCACCTGACCGAAGGACTCATTCAAGGCCAGGGCACGTTCGCCCTGACGCTGCAGAACCTGCAGGCCGCGGGAATGAGCCAGGCCCAGGCGCTGGCGCAGATCAACCAGCTGATCAACCAGCAGGCGTTCACGCGCGCCGCCGACGATATCTTCCTGGGTTCGTCGATGCTGTTTCTGATGTTGATCGCCATGATCTGGCTGACCAAGCGGCCGGCGCGCGGCGGGCCGGCGGCGGATGCCGGCGGGGCGCATTGAAGCCCTGGCGGAACAAAAAAAAGGGAGCCAAGGCTCCCTTTTTTCTTGGCGCCAGGCCTTAGAAGTATGGCGTGCCGTAGTAGTCATTGACGCGGCGGCCGTATTCGTCGGTGTAATCGGGCGAAGCTTCGCGCGTGTAGCGCGGCGCGCCTTCGAGCTGGGCCTTCTCGACGGCGACCACATAGCCGCCCATTTCAGGCTCGTATTTGAGTGTGTCCCAAGGCAGGGGATAGCGGTCCGTTCCCATGCCCAGGAAGCCGCCGAACTCCATCACCGCGTAGCGCACGCGGCCCGAAATCTTGTCGATCATCAGCGAGTCGATGGTGCCCAGCTTTTCGCCAGCGGGGTTGTAGACATTGGTGCCATTGACCTTGTCGGAAGAAATGACGCTCGATGCGGTATTGGGTGTATTCATGCGGATTCCTCAATGTGCCGAAGCAGGATGACTTCAAGCCCAAGGCTAATGCCTGCGCGTCGGGCCCGGGGTAGTCACCGGTCCGACCGCAGCGTAGGAGAAGCCGACCTGGGACACCGGCCCCTTGCAAGCGCAAAACTCGCAAACTTATACAAAACAATCAATACAGAAGATACAATAGCCATTGACTATCGAATATTCCACCATTTATCTAGTCAGAAGTTCGACGCTGCGGTGCTGGATGGCTGCGCAGCGTCTCCAACCCGAATCGTTACCCACAATCCCCATGTTAAGAGCTTCCGACACCGCGACCCGCAACGCCAACGAGCAGCCCGAGGACGCGCGCGCGCCTTTCACGGCTGCCGCGCCCAGCATCCCCACGGGCGGAAATACGCCTAGCGCTCACGCGGCCCCCCATAAGTCCGAATTGCAGCATCAGCAAGCAGCTGAGAGCGAAGACAGCGATCGCTTGAGCCAATGGAGCTGGAGTTGTTCCGACAGCGCGGATGAAAACCGGGGCAATTTTGCCAACATCACTTTTGACGGGCACGTAGAGCGCGATGCCGGAGAGCTTGGCTTGCTCGATAAATCGTTCTACGGATTTGATCAAAGCGGCCTGAACGACAGTTTTCTGCAGTTCGATATGCAGGAGCTGGAAAAAGGCCTGTCACTGGAGAACATGCAGCTGCACGTCCATTTCTCGCCCAACCGACCGTTCCAGACCGCGCGCGAGCACCCCGCCGTCCTGGAAGACATGGCTATGCCCGACGAACTGACAGCATTTGAACTCGACACCTACGGATCCTGGTGCGCGCACGAGATGGCCGTTCTGGTCATTGACGAAACGCCGCAGGCAATGGGCGGCGTGCAGCCCACTGGCTGCGTCGTCGCGCAGAGTTACGACGCCATGCAATGAAGCTTGGGCCTGTGGCGGGCGGCCTAGATGTCCTGTGCGCCGTGCCGCGCGCGCCCGCCCAGCGCCAGCGAGCCCCGCTGGCAGGCCTCGATCAGCAGCGGCGCCATGAATTCCACCGACGCATCGGTGAACTGCGCCAGCGGGCCCGACAGCGACAGCGCCCCCAGCAAGGTATCGCCGGGCCCGATGATGGGCGCCGACAATGCTCCGCAGCTGGGGTCGCGCTCGCCGCGCGACTGGTGTATCCACGGCCATTGGTCGGCGAGGAAGTCCGATGGCTGCTTGCGCAACACCTTGCCCGCTGCGCCCGCGGCCAGCGGCAGCAGATCGCCTTCGCGCACGCGGTCCAGCGTCGAATGATTGGAGTCGAGACGCAGCACGCAAAACCGGCGGAGCTCGTCGTGGACGATATGGAATGACGGGCTGGGCGCGCCCGCATCGACGAGCTTTTGCATCAGCGGCAGCAGATGCGCGCGAAAGCGAAAACTCGCATCGAACGCCCGCCCCAGCCGGAACGCCAGATTGCCCAGGCAATAGGCGCTGTCGGAGCGCCGCACGACCAGGCCGCATTTCTCCAGGCTGGCCAGCAGCCTGAGCACCGCGCTCTTGTACAGCCCCGTGGCCGCGGCGATCTCCGACAGCCGCAGCGGCGCGCGCGCGGCCTCGAGCGCGACCACCACGCGCATCGCCTTGTCGACGGCGGCCACGCCCGCCATATTCGCCTCGTAATTCGTTGCCTTGTCGTTCATGCGGCGATTGTGACGGATTCGGCACGCACCACCTTGAAGTTCCATAACCTCATGCAAGGAATTCTGCACAACAGAACCACCAAGCATGGTGCATACCCTTAATGCAGCGATTTTCAGAACGTACAGGCCATAAAATCCGCTGCAAATTCTGTGGAGTGGAACAATGATGGAAATCAAGAAACTGCTGATCGACGGTCAGTGGATGGTCGGCGAGCCCGGCGTCGAGCGGCTGTTCTCGACCAATCCCGCGACCGGCGCGCTCAACCATGAAGTCGCGGCAGCCGGAGCGAAGTTCGCGGTCCAGGCCGTCGCGTCCGCGCACCGGGCCTGCAGGCAGCCCGGCTGGCGCGACATGCTGCCCGCCGAGCGCGCGCGCATCCTGTACCGGATTGCCGAAGGCATGGAGGCGCACAGCGAGGAGATGTCGCGCCTGCAGATGCTGGAAAACGGCAAGGTCTGGAAAGAGTGCCAGGCCCAGGTCAGGAGCGCGGCCGCGACGTTCCGCTACTACGCGGGGGTCTGCGAGACGCTGTGCTCGGAGGTCACGCCGGCGCGCGGCAACTACCTGTCGCTGGCTGTCTACGAGCCCTATGGCGTGGTGGTGGCGATCACGCCCTGGAATTCGCCCATGACCATGGAGGCGCAGAAGATCGCGCCGGCGCTGGCCGCGGGCAATGCAGTGATTCTCAAGCCTTCGGAAGTCACGCCTTCGACCGGGCTGCTGCTGGGCAGGATTGCACTCGAGGCCGGCCTGCCGCCGGGCATCCTCAACGTCTTGCCCGGCTGGGGCCATGAAGTCGGCGCGGCGCTGGTCGCGCATCCGCAGGTGCGGCTGGTGTCGTTCACCGGCGGCACCGAAAGCGGCCGGCGCATTGCCCAGGTGGCCGCTGCCAAGCTGATGCCGGTGGCGCTGGAACTGGGCGGCAAGTCGCCGCATATCGTGTTTGACGACGCCGATCTCGAGCTGGCTGTCGACAGCATTGCGGGCGGCATCTTCGAAGGCAGCGGCCAGTCCTGCGTCGCGGGCTCGCGCGCCTTCGTGCAGCGCGGCGTCTATGACCAGGTACTGCGCAAGCTCGTGGCGCGTGCGCGCGCCATCGCGGTGAACCTGCCCGACCAGGCCGGTGCCCAGATGGGGCCCATGGCCAGCTTTGCCCACCGCGACAAGGTCGCGTCCATGGTGGCCCAGGCCATTGCCGACGGCGCGCGCGCCGAATGCGGCGCCGGCGTGCCGCAGGACCCGGCGCTGGCCGCGGGCGCGTTCTATCTGCCGACGATTCTGAGCGGAATGCGCAATGACGACGCGATTGCCCAGCAGGAGATCTTCGGCCCGGTGCTGTGCCTGATGCCGTTTGACGACGAGGCCGATCTGATCGAACAGGCCAATGCCTCGGTGTTCGGCCTGGCCTCGGGCATCTGGACCCGCAGCTACCCGCGCGCCTGGCGCGTGGCGCGCGCCCTGGAAGCCGGCACCGTCTGGATCAACACCTACAAGCAGCTGTCGATTGCCACGCCGTTCGGCGGTTTCAAGGACAGCGGCATAGGCCGCGAAAAAGGCATACAGGGCCTGCGCCTGTACCAGCAGGCCAAGGGCATCTTTTTTGGAATGTGAGAACGAGCAATGACCATGACCACTGAGAACAAACTGGGTTTCATCGGCCTGGGCGTGATGGGCGAGCCCATGTGCCGCAATCTGGCGCGCAAGTCGGGCCGCCAGATCCTGGCGTCCGACCTGGACCCGGCGCCGCTGGCGCGCCTGCGCGCCGAGGGCGTGCAGTCCGCGACACTGGAAGAAATACTGCGCGCTTGCGACACGGTTTTCCTGTCGCTGCCTTCGGGCGAGATCGTCGAGCGCCTGTGCCGCCAGCCGCAAGGCCTGCTGGCTCTGGCGCGCAGCGGCCAGACCATCATTGACCTGAGCACCTCGCCGGTATCGACCACGCGCGAACTCGCGCGCGACTTCGCGGCCCTGGGCGTGAACTTCATGGACGCTCCCGTGGCGCGCACCCGCGCCGCGGCCGAAGCCGGAACGCTGGCCGTGATGGTCGGCGGCACGCCGGAAAATTTCGCGCGCGTGCAGCCGCTGATCGCCACCTTTGCCTCCGACATCGCGCTGTGCGGCCCCGTGGGCTGCGGCCAGGTGCTCAAGATCCTCAACAACATGGTGCTGTTCGAGACCGTGGTCGCGATCAGCGAAGCCAAGGCCATAGGGGTGCGCGCCGGCGTCGATGCCAGCGTGCTGTTCGAGACGCTGTCCAAGGGCTCGGCCGACAGCTTCGCGCTGCGCAACCACGGCATGAAAGCCGTGCTGCCCGAGTCCTTTCCCGAAAGAACCTTTTCGGTGCGCTATGCGCGCAAGGACCTGCTTTACGCGCTGGAACTCGCGCAGGAGCATGGCGTACCCGCGAAAGGCGCGCAGCTGGTCGGCCAGTGGTTCGACCAGGCGATCGAGGCCGGCGTCGGCGACCAGTACCACCCGGTGATCAGCGAGCTGATCGCGGGCAAGCACTGATATTCATAACACCAAGGAGACAACACCATGACTTCCCGCAGAACCTTCACCGCCGCCTGTGTGGCCGGCGCCCTGCTCGCCCCGGCAATGGCCTGGGCCCAGGCCGGCTACCCCAAGGGCCCGGTCAAGATGGTCGTGCCCTATGCCGCCGGCGGCGCGACCGACATCATCGCGCGCACGCTGGGCGACAAGCTCAGCGCCAAATGGGGCCAGCCCGTGGTGATAGAGAACAAGCCCGGCGCCGGCACCACGCTGGCCGCAAGCCAGCTCGCGCGCATGGCCGCCGACGGCCAGACGCTCTACATGACCACTTCGGCCCACACCATTGCGGGCAGCATCTACAGCAAGCTCGACTTCGATCCGGTCAAGGACTTCTCGCCGATCTCGCTGGTCGCCAAGGTGCCGCTGGTGCTGGTGGTGCGCCCTGGCCTGGCGGCCACCAATCTCCAGGAGTTCATCGCGCTGGCGAAAAAGGAACAGAGCGCGCTGTCGTTTGCTTCGCCGGGCAACGGCACGGCCCAGCATCTTGCGGGCGAGATGTTCAACACCGCCGTGCAGGCCAGGACCACGCATGTGCCCTACCGCGGCGACGCGCCCGCGATCACCGACCTGCTGGGCGGCAGCGTGGACGCCATGTATGCGACGCTCACCGTGGTGCTGCCCTACATCGCCTCGGGCAAGCTGCGCGCGATCGCGCTGGCCAACGACAAGCGCGTGCAGAAGGTGCCCAACATTCCGACGTTTGCCGAAGCCGGCCTCGACAAGTTCGAGGCCGCGACCTGGTTTGGCGTGCTGGCGCCGGCGCGCATTGCCGCGCCGCTGGGCGAGCGCATCAGCCAGGACATCAAGGCCGTCATTGCCCAGCCCGACATGCAGGCCAAGCTGATCGACCTGGGCGCCGAAATCGTAGCCAACAGCCCGGCCGAGTTCCGCGGTTTCATGGACGAGGAGGCGCAGAAGTGGAAGAAGATCGTCGCCACTTCGGGGGCGACGGTGAATTGAGGGGCACAGGGGCGTTCGCCCCGAGCTTGCCGAAGGGCGTTTCCATGGCGCTGCTTGAGGTCAGGCCGTTCCTCCTTCGACGCGGCCGGCGAGGCAGGCTCAGGGCGAACGGGGGGTGACGCCCGCTGTTTCTTTAAAACGCCTTGCGAGACCTCGGCTTGCTTATCCCCGCTCAGGACGAACGGGGGAAAGGATAGCCCTCATCCAACAATCCGCCCGAACCCAAGGACCCTTCTCTAGACCGCCCCCTGCTCCCAGCTCCCGCCAATGGCGCGAATCAGCATCACCGTCGTGGTGTACTGCGCGGTGCTGACCTGCAGCGCATTGCGCCGCTGGCGCAGCGCGTTGCGGCGCGCATCCAGCAGTTCAAGCTGGCTCACATAGCCGTTGCGGTAGCGCACGTCCGACAGGTGGCTGGCGCGCTCGGCCGACTGCACGGCCTGGGCCAGCACTTCGGACTGGCCGGCCAGCAGGCGCAGCGTGCTCAGCTGGTCCTCGACATCGCGAAACGCCGTGAGCACCTGGCCGCGCTGCGCGGCAACGGCCGCCTCCAGCCTGGCCTTGGCGCCCTCTTCCTGCGCGGCGCGCTGGCCACCGTCGAAGATGGGCAGCGACAGCAGGGCGTTCAGGCCCCAGGAGCGCGCCGACCAGCGCAGCAGGTCGCCCAGTTCGGGCGAGGCATAGCCGCCGTTGGCGGTCAGCATGATGGAGGGAAACCACGCGGTCTGGGCCACGCCCACGCGCGCCAGCGCGGCCTGCACATTGGCCTGGGCGGCCGAGACATCGGGGCGGCGCGCCAGCACCGTGGCCGGCACCCCGGCCGGAATCACCGGCAGCGTCGCCTGGGCCTGGCTGTCGGCCAGCGTGAAGCGGCCCGCGACTTCGCCGGTCAGCACCGCCAGCGCATGCACCAGCAGCGCCTGCTGGCGCTCGAGCGCCAGCACTTCGAACTCGGTGGCCGAGACTTCGGTCTGCATGCGCGCCACGTCGAGCTCGGCGGCGTCGCCGGCCTGGAAGCGCCGCGTCGTCAGCCGCAGGCTGTCGCGGTAGATGTCCAGGCTTTGCACCACCAGCGCGCGCTCGGTCTGCACCGAGCGCAGTTGCAGATAGGTCTGGGCGACATCGGCCTGGACCATCAGCCGCGTGCTCTGCAGCAGCGCGGCGCGCGCCTGCGTGTCCTGCAGCGCGGCGGCGCTGGTCTGCGACAGCTTGCCGAACAGATCGACTTCATACGACAGGTTCAGTCCCGCCGTGCCCACCGTGGCCGGCGCGCTGCTGCCCGTGGACTGCAGGCCGGCCTGGCGCGCCACGCCCGCCGAGGCGCCGATCTGCGGCAGGCGCTGGGCGTCGGCCGAGCGCAGCAGCGAGCGCGCTTCGGCCAGGCGCGCAGCGGCGGCCTGGATGTCGGTGTTGGCGTCGCCCGCGCGCTCGACCAGTGCGCTCAGCTGCGGGTCGGCAAATGCCAGCCACCAGGCGCCGCGCGGCTGGGATTCGGCGGGGACGGCCGAGGCCGTGCCGACCGGCGCTTCGCCGCCTTCGGCGCTGCTGAACGTGGTCGGCAGGTCGATGCCTGCATGCTCGGCCGGGGCCGGCAAGGCGCTGGCGCAGCCGGCCAGCACCAGAGCGGCAAACAGCGGCGCCAGGCGCGCCAGGGGTTGGCGCGTCAACAAGGCAATGGTTTTCATGGAGTGACTCCTCTTCTTATTCATCGTGAGCGCGCGGCGCGGCCAGCACGGGATGGGCCACGGCGCCCGAACCATGCGCAGCCGAAGCTGCGGCAGGTGCGTCCGGGCTGGGGTGCTGCAGCAAAGGCCGGTTGCCCGCCATGCGGCGCAGCACCACATAGAACACCGGGGTCAGGAACAGGCCGAAGGCCGTCACGCCAATCATTCCGAAGAACACCGCCACGCCCATGGCGCTGCGCATCTCGGCGCCCGCGCCCGTGGCCAGCACCAGGGGCAGCACGCCCATGACGAAAGCCAGCGAGGTCATCAGGATGGGGCGCAGCCGCAGGCGGCTGGCCTCGATCGCGGCCTGTATGGGCGTGCGCCCGGCAAACTCCAGCTCGCGCGCGAATTCCACGATCAGGATGGCGTTCTTCGCCGACAGTCCGACCAGCACGATCAGCCCGATCTGCGTGAACACGTTGTTGTCGCCGCCGCTGAGCCAGACACCGGTCATTGCCGCGAGCAGGCCCATGGGGACAATCAAAATGATGGCAATGGGCAGCGTCAGGCTTTCATACTGCGCGGCCAGCACCAGGAACACCAGCAGGATGGCCAGCGGAAACACCAGCAGCGCGGAATTGCCGGCCAGGATTTCCTGGTAGGTCAGCTCGGTCCACTCAAAGCCAATGCCCTGGGGCAGGGTTTCGGCGGCCACGCGCTCGATTGCCGCCTGGGCCTGGCCCGACGAGAAGCCGGGCGCGGGCCCGCCGCTCACATCGGCCGACAGGAAGCCGTTGTAGCGCATCGCACGCTCGGGCCCGAAGCTGGGCTCGAGCTTCATCAGCGCCGACAGCGGCACCATCTGGCCGGTGGTCGAGCGCACCTGCAGCAGGCCCACGTCCTCGGCGCGCGCGCGGTAGGCGGCGTCGGCCTGCACGCGCACGCTGTAGGTACGGCCGAACTGGTTGAAGTCGTTGGCGTACAGGCTGCCCAGATAGATCTGCAGCGTCTCGAAGATGTCGGTGACGGGAACGCCCAGCTGGCGCGCCTTGGTGCGGTCGATATTCGCGTACAGCTGCGGCACGTTGACCTGCCAGCTGGTGAACAGTCCCGCAAGTTCGGGCGTCTGGTAGGCCTTGGCCATGAAGGCCTTGACGGCCGCGTCCATGGCGTCATAGCCCAGCGATGCGCGGTCCTCGATCTGCAGCTTGAAGCCACCGGTCGTGCCCAGGCCGGCCACGGGTGGCGGCGGGAACAGCGCGATGAAGGCTTCCTGGATGCCGCCGAACGCCTGGTTGAGCTGGCCGGCCACGGCCGCGCCGCTCTGGTCGGCCCGGGTGCGCTCGGCAAACGGCTTGAGCGTGACGAACACCACGCCCGAATTCGAGCTGTTGGTGAAGCCGTTGATCGACAGGCCGGTGAAGGCCAGCGCGTCCTCGACGTTGGGGTTCTGCTTGACGATCTCGCCCATGCGGCGAATCACTTCGTCGGTGCGGTCCAGCGTCGCGCCGTCGGGCAGCTGGGCAAAGCCGACCAGATACTGCTTGTCCTGGGCGGGAACGAAGCCGCCGGGAACGATCTTGAACAGGCCCCAGGTCGCGCCGACCAGCGCCAGGTAGATGACCAGCATCAGCGCCTTGCGGCCGATCACGCGCTGCACGCCGCCGCTGTAGGCGTCGGAGCCGCGCTGGAACAGGCGGTTGAAGCGGCGGAAGAAGCCGCCGAGCACGCGGTCCATGCCGCGCGTCAGCGCATCCTTGGGCGCGTCATGGCCCTTGAGCAGCAGTGCGCTGAGCGCGGGCGCCAGCGTCAGCGAGTTGATCGCCGAGATCACCGTCGAGATCGCGATGGTCACCGCGAACTGGCGGTAGAACTGGCCGGTGAGCCCGCTGATGAAGGCCAGCGGCACGAACACCGCGACCAGCACCAGCGCAATCGCGATGATGGGCCCCGAGACTTCGCGCATCGCGCGGTAGGTGGCTTCGCGCGGCGACAGCCCCATCTCGATGTTGCGCTCCACGTTCTCCACCACCACGATGGCGTCATCAACGACGATACCGATGGCCAGCACCAGGCCGAACAGGCTCAGCGCGTTGATGGAAAAACCCAGCAGGTGCAGCACGGCAAACGTGCCCACCACCGACACCGGCACGGCCAGCAGCGGAATGATGGACGCGCGCCAGGTCTGCAGGAACAGCACCACGACCAGCACCACCAGCGCCACGGCTTCGAGCAGCGTGGTGATCACGGACTTGATGGAAGCGCGCACGAACTGCGTGGGGTCGTAGGCGATGCGGAATTCCACGCCTTCGGGCATGTTCTTCTGCAGCTCGGCCATGGTGGCGCGCACGTTGGCCGAGATGTCGAGCGCATTCGAGCCCGGGGCCTGGAACACGCCCATGCCCACGGCGGGCTCGTTGTTGAGCAGCGAGCGCAGCGCGTAGTCGGCCGCACCCAGCTCCAGGCGCGCGACATCGCGCAGCCGCGTCACCGCGCCGTCGGCGCCCGACTTGACGATGATGTCGCCGAACTCTTCCTCGGTCTGCAGACGCCCCTGGGCGTTGATCGACAATTGCATGTCGACGCCAGGCAGGCCGGGCGAGGCACCGACCACGCCGGCCGCGGCCTGCACGTTCTGGCCGCGGATCGCGGCCACGACATCGGCCGCCGACAGGCCGCGCTGGGCGACCTTCTGCGGGTCCAGCCAGGCGCGCATGGCGTAGTCGCCGCCGCCGAAGATCTGCACCTGGCCCACGCCCTGGATGCGCGCCAGCCGGTCCTTGACGTTGAGCACCGCGTAGTTGCGCAGGTAGTCGATGTCGTAGCGGTCGTTGGGCGAGACCATGTGCACGACCATGGTCAGGTCGGGCGCGCTCTTGATGGTGGTGATGCCCAGACGGCGCACTTCCTCGGGCAGGCGCGGCTCGGCCTGCGAGACGCGGTTTTGCACCAGCTGCTGGGCCTTGTCGGGGTCGGTGCCCAGCGCGAAGGTCACGGTGAGCGTCATCACGCCGTCGGTCGTCGCCTGGCTGCCCATGTAGAGCATGCCTTCGACGCCGTTGATCGATTCCTCCAGCGGCGTGGCCACGGTTTCGGCAATCACCTTGGGATTGGCGCCCGGGTATTGGGCGCGCACCACGACCGAGGGCGGAGCGACGTCGGGATACTCCGAGATCGGCAGCGCGCGCAAGGCGATCAGGCCGGCCAGGAAGATCAGCACCGACAGCACCCCGGCAAAGATCGGGCGGTCAATGAAAAAGCGGGAGAGGTTCATATATTTGTTTTTGGTTGTTCACGGCGTTTGAACCGGGCGCGGCCTGCGCAACTGGCGTGCCCCAGCGCGGGGGCAGCGAGCAAGGGCCGCCCCGCAGCGAGGCTGCCGTCCCCCTCCACCGAAGGTTGAGAGGGGGAAGCCGCGCAGCGGCTCAGGGGGTGCTTCATGATTTCGCCATGGGCACGTCCTGGGCCTCGATGCGCGCGCCGGGGCGCACGCGCTGCAGGCCGTTGACGACAATGCGTTCGCCGGCCTTGAGGCCCGAAGTGACGATGCGCAGGCCGTTGACCGGGGCGCCCAGCTGCACTTCGCGGTACTCGGCGACTTCGCCGGCGCCGACAACCATCACGTATTTCTTGCTCTGGTCGGTGCCTACCGCGCGCTCGTTGACCAGCACCGCGGAGGTGGCGCCCGACTGGCCCATGCGGATGCGCGCGAACTGGCCGGGCATCAGCGCGCCGTCCTGGTTCTCGAACACTGCGCGCACGCGCACCGTGCCGCTTTGCGCATCGACCTGGTTGTCGATCAGCTGCAGATGGCCGGCATGCGGCGTGCCACCGGCCGTGCCCGTGCCCATCTGCACGGGAATGCGCTCCAGGCGCGCGCGAGCGTTCTCGCTGCCCAGCGCGCGCACCACCACTTGCTCGTCGCTGTCGAAGCTCGCGTAGATCGGGCTGACCGAGACCATGGTGGTCAGCACCGGCGCGCCCGCGCCCGAGGCCACGAGGTTGCCGACGGTGACTTCGATGCGGCCCACGCGCCCGGCAATCGGGGCGCGCACCTGGGTGTAGCCCAGATTCAGGCGCGCGGTCTGCAGCGCGGCCTGGGCGGCACGCAGGTTGGCGTCGGCCTCGCGCTGGGCGTTGACGCGCTCGTCGTGTTCGCGCTGGGCAATCGCGCGCTCTTCCCACAGGCGGGTGGAGCGCTCCATTTCGCTGTGGGTATACGACAGCCGGGCCTGGGCCGCGACCACCTGGGCCTGGGCGCGATCGACCTCGGCGTTGAACGGCGCGGCGTCCAGCGTGAACAGCAGGTCGCCCTGCTTGATCAGCGCGCCTTCGCGGAAATGCACGGCCTGCACGGCGCCGGCGACGCGCGGGCGGATGTCCACGCGCTGCACGGCTTCGAGGCGGCCGGAGAATTCATCCCACAGCGCGACGTCCTGCTGCACCACCTGGGCGACGGACACGGGAATCGCTGGCGGCGCGGCGGGCTCTGCCGGAGCCTGGGCCGAAGCCTGCAGGCCGAAGGCCGCGCCGCCGACGACGGCAATCGCGGCGGCGGCAATCGCCGCGGTGCGCCAGCGCTGGGGCAGGGAGGAGAAGAATTGTTGCTTCATGGTCGGTCTTGGTCTTGAAAGGTGGTGAAAGCAGGAAGTCGGCGTTTTGCGGGCGCAACGCTCCCTTCCGGCGCAAAGGTCGGAAAACAAAAGGAAAGTCGGGGGCGGCCGTGCGGCAACGGCTGCGCCAGCGCGTCCCGGCGTCGGCCAGGGCACGCAGCTGTCAGGCAGCAGGCGTCAGGAGCTCAGAGTGAATCAGGCCGGGTCGGGCGGCCGACATCGGGTGGTGCTGAAGAACTGCTGGAACTGGTCCTGCACTTCCTGTGCACAAGGGCATGGCCGGGGATCGGGAATGAGCAGCGCATCGGGCCACTGCTGGGCCTTGTCGAACACATGGCGCGTCACGGCCAGGCCCGCGGCTTCGAGCCGGGCCGCATAGGCCAGGGCTTCGTCGCGCATGGGATCGTCCTGGCCGACCAGCATCAAGGTGGGCGGCAGGCCGGCCAGCCGCTGGGCGGTGCTGGGCACGGCATAGGGGTGGACCGCATCGCAGGCCGAGCGCAGGAACTGCAGCCAGCCTCTGGCCCATTTGCAGTCGGTCGCCGTGCCCGTGGCGGCGCGCAGCGAAGGCGTGCCCACGCAGGGGTCGAGCATGGGAGACAGCAGGATCTGTCCGGCCAGCGGCGGATGGCGCTGATCGCGCGCCATCATGCATACGCCGGCCGCCAGATTGCCACCGGCCTCCTCGCCCGCCAGGTAGACCTGGGCACCCTTGCCTGCAAGCCGCGTGCGGTGCTTGAACGCCCACTGCAGCACTTCGAAGCCGATCTCCAGCGGACGCGGAAACGGATGTTGGGGCGACAGCGGATAGGCCACCGACACCACGCGCGCGCCTGCCGCTTCAAGCAGATGGGCCACGGTGCAGCCGTTGTCCAGCGTGCCGGAGATGAAGGCCCCGCCGTGGAAATGCACGACCAGTGGCAGGGTCTCACCGGCCTTCTTGCTGCCATAGGTGCGCACCACCACCTCCTCACCGGACGCCAGCGCAATGGCGGCGTCGGTATGGAGCGATGGCGATGGGCGGTCTGACGAAGGTGAAGTCATGGTGTGATCCGGGCGGAACCGTGGAGACACAAATGTAAACGTTCGCGCCTCCCCCATAAACCCGATAAACGTTGCCGCACTGTTTCCAAATCCTGAACAATGGCCATGCAGCGCCCATGTCAGAATTCGCCACCCCACTGACCGACCACCACGCCCCAAGGAGAGCCCATGGATCAGATACAAGCCATGCGCACGTTTGCGCGTGTGGTGGAGGCCGGCACCTTCACCCATGCAGCCGATTCGCTGCAGCTGCCCAAGGCCACCGTCACCAAGCATGTACAGGCGCTCGAGGAGCGCCTGCGCGTGAAGCTGCTCAACCGCACGACGCGCCGCGTCACCGTGACCACCGACGGCGCGGCCTACTACGACCGCGCCGTGCGCCTGCTCGCCGATTTCGACGACATGGAAGCCAGCATGACCCAGGCGCGCGCCAACCCGCGCGGCCGGCTGCGCATAGACATCGGCACTTCGGTGGCGCGCATGCTGATCATTCCGCGCCTGGCCGAATTCCAGCAGCGCTACCCCGACATCCAGATCGATCTGGGTGTCAGCGACCGCACCATCGATCTGATCAGCGACAACGTCGACTGCGTGATACGCGGCGGCGAACTCAGCGACCAGTCGCTGGTCGCGCGGCGCATAGGCAACCTGGAGTTCATCACCGTGGCCACGCCCGGCTATGTGGCGAAACACGGCAGGCCCGCCCACCCGCTGGAGCTGGAATCGGGCCACCGCATCGTGACCTATTTCTCGCCGGTCTCGCAGCGCCGCTATCCGCTCGAATTCCACCGCGACGGCGAAGTCGTGGAGATTGCCAACAACCCCCACCTCACGGTGAACGAAAGCAATGCCTATGTGTTCGCCATCGTTGCCGGCCAGGGCGTGGGCCAGATCACCACCTTCCAGGCCCAGCCGCATCTGGAACGCGGCGAGCTGGTGGCACTGCTGCCCGACTGGCCCCAGCCCGCGCTGCCGGTCTACGTGGTCTATCCGCCCAACCGCCATCTGAGCGCCAAGGTGCGCGCCTTTGTCGACTGGGCCGCCGAACTCTTCGCGCAGAACCCGCTGCTGCAGCGCGCCTGAGCACAAAGCCCTTCGGTGCCTGCGGTGCGCGTGCGCGGTCGGCGCAGGCACGCATTAGAATGGGAACCATTCTCATATATTGAATCCATTCACCGTGCATTGCCTACAGGAAGGTCCGCCCGCCGCCGTGGAAACGGCCTTTCAGCAGCAGATGCATGCGCTCTACAGCGCGCACCATGGCTGGCTGTTTGCCTGGCTGCGCCGCAAGCTGGGCTGCGGCCACCATGCGGCCGATGTCGCCCAGGACACCTTTGTGCGCATTCTCGCCTCGCGCAATGGCCTGCTGGGAGTGCAGGAGCCGCGCGCTTACCTCGTGACCACGGCCAAGCGGCTGATGATCGACCAGGCGCGGCGCGCGTTGATCGAAAAAGCCTATCTGCAGGAACTCGCGCTGGCGATGTCTGCGAACCAGGGCGCGCCTTCGGCACAGGAGCTGCTGGAAGCCGTGCAGGCGCTGGTGCAGATCGAAGCCGCGCTCGCCGGCCTGTCGGCCAAGGCGCGCCAGGCGTTCTTGCTGTGCTATCTCGAAGGCCAGACCCAGGCGCAGATCGCGCAGCAGCTGGGCGTGTCGACCAAGATGGTGCAGAAATACCTGATCCAGGCGCTCACGCATTGCCATCTGGCGCTCGAAGGCTGAGATGTCGGGCGAGGTACCCAGCAGCGCGGAGATCGCGCGAGAGGCCGCGGCCTGGATAGTGCAACTCGGCAGCGACGACGCCGCGCAGCGCAGGCAGGCGCAGCAGGGCTTTGCGCAATGGCAGGCACAGGACCAGCGCCATGCCCAGGCCGCGGCGCGGCTGCAGGCCTTTGTCGCCCAGGTGCAGCAGCTGGGCAGCGGCCCGGGCGAGGCGCGCGCTGCGCAGGCCGCGCTCGATGCCGTGCGCGCGCAGCAGACAGCCACCCGCCGCCGCCTTACGGCGCGTGCCGGCGGCGCGCTGGCCCTGGTCGTGCTGCTGGCCATGCCCGCCTGGCTCACGCTGCACAACCACCCGCCCGCGCTGCTCTGGACCGACATGCACGCCAGCACGGGCCAATGGCGCGAGCGCACCCTCAGCGACGGCTCGCAGCTCACGCTCAGCGGCGTGAGCGCGGTCAACTGGCGGGTCAGCGACGACAGCCGCGTGCTGGAGCTGGTGCGCGGCAGCATCCTGGTCGAAGTCGCCAGGGACGCGGCGCGGCCGTTCTATGTGCAGACGCCGCTGGGCCGCATTCGCGCGCTGGGCACGCGTTTTGCCGTGAGCTATGACAACGGCCAGGTGACGCTGGAAATGCTCGAGTCGCGCGTGGCGGTGCAGACGCCGCAGCAGTGGCAAAGCGGCAGCGATGCAGCCCTGGTGGTGCAGGCCGGCCAGCGCCTGCGCCTGGGTGGCGAAGGCGTGGCCGCGGTCGAAGACATGGACGCGCAAGGCGTGGAACAAGGCTGGCGCCGCCACGAGCTGGTGGTGCAGGACCGGCCCCTGCCCGAAGTGCTGGACCAGCTCGCGCGCCACCACCCGGGCCCGATACGCTTCGACCGCGCAGCGCTGGCCGACATCCGCGTCTCGGGCGTGCTGCCGCTGGACGACACCGCGCAGACATTGCGGCTGCTGCAGCGCTCGTTTCCTCAATTGCGCATGCGGTTCTTGGCTTCGCGCTGGGTGTGGGTGGATTTGCAGCCGGTGGGGTTCTGAACGTTGCGTTACTTGGCTTGAGGACAGGGCATTCATGGTTAGACGCGCCCGGCCAGGGAGGCTCACCACGAACGGATTAGTGGCAGCACCGCTTTCTGTAGACCGTTCGTCCTGAGCGGGGTAAGCGAGCCAAGGTCTCGCAACGCACTAGGAAAAACAGCAGGCCTCAACTCCCCGTTCGTCCTGAGCTTGTCGAAGGATGAACGGCCTGCGCTCAAGTCATGAGGACGGGCCGTTCATGGTTAGACGCGCCCGGCCAGGGAGGCTCACCACGAACGGATTAGTGGCAGCGCCGCTTTCTGTGGACCGTTCGTCCTGAGCCTGCCTCGCCGGCCGCGTCGAAGGATGAACGCCCTGCCCGCAGAAAAACCATGTGCAAATATTTTGCCATTGAGGTTCCACTTCCCCGATCTCATCCGTCAATGCCTGTGAACACCACCAACAAGGACTCTTCACATGCGTGACGGACAACGCCCCAGCCCGCGCGGCTGCCTTTCGCCGCTGGCGCTTTCCCTGACGCTGGCTCTGGCAAGCCTGGCCACCACCGCCCAGGCCCAGACTGCAGCCAGCAGCCCATCGGCCCAGCGCTTCAGCATTGCGGCCGGCCCGCTCGCGCCCGCGCTCAACCGTTTTGCCCAGCAAGCCGGCGTGGCCCTGGTCATGGACGCGGGCCGCGTCGCCGGGCTGCGCACCCAAGGCCTCAACGGCAGCTACAGCGTGCAGGACGGATTTGCGCAACTGCTCAAGGGCACGGGCCAGGCCATACAGAAATCGGACGCCGGCTATCTGCTGACGCCCGCGGCTGTCGCCGCAGCGACGACAGCGCCTGCGGCGCAGTCGGCCTATGCCTTGCCTGAAGCCGCACCGGTCCCCGAGGCCGGCCAGGACCAGCCGCTGCAAGCCGTGATCGTCCAGGCATCGCGCTCCAACATGGACGCGCAGAAGGCGCCGCAAAGCGTGCAGATCATCGGCCAGGCCGATATCGAACGCCAGATGGCGCTGTCGACCAATTCCTCGGATGTGCTGAGCAATCTGATTCCTTCGTACACGCCCAGCCGCGGCAAGATGAACGGCAGTGGCGAGACGCTGCGCGGGCGCACGCCGCTGATACTGATTGACGGCGTGCCCCAGTCCAACCCTATCCGCCCCACGGGCCGCGAATCGCACACCATTGACTTCGCCATGGTCGAGCGCATCGAAGTCGTGCATGGCGCCAATGCAATCAACGGCCTGGGCGCGACCGGCGGCACGATCAACATCATCACCAAGCGCCCGGAAAACGGCGCGTTCAACCAGCATGTGGACGTGCAGGCCACCATGCCCAGCTCCAGCCCCGGCAGCGAGACCATGGGCTACAAGACCAGCTACCGCGTCAGCGGCCGCAAGGACCAGCTCGACTACCTGTTTGCAATTGCCGCCGAGGACCAGGGCCTGCACCGCGACGCGCGCGGCCGCTCGATCGGCACCGACACCACCCAGGGCGATCTGATGGACTCGCGCAGCTACGACATGCTGGGCAAGATAGGCTACTGGCTCGATGACGAGCAGCGCCTGCAGTTCTCGCTGAACCGCTACCGCATCAAGGGCGAGGCCAACTACCTGGCCGTGGCCGGCAACCGCGCCACGGGCCTGCCCACCACCTCGGTGCGCGGTACGCCCGAAGGCACGGCGCCGTGGAACGATGTCTGGACCTCCAGCGTCAGCTACAACCACTACGACCTGGCCGGCATGGAGCTGTCGGCCATGGTCTTTCACCAGGACTTCGAGGCGCTGTTCGGCGCGGACAACTCCGCCACCTTCCAGGACGCGGCCATCGCCCCCGTGGGCCGGCTCTACGACCAGTCGCGCGCCACCTCGGCCAAGCTCGGCAGCAAGGTCACGCTGACCAAGTCCGACCTGCTGGACAGCAAGCTCAAGCTCACTGGCGGCTTCGACACCCTGGCCGACAAGGGCAAGCAGGACCTCTACGGCACGGGCCGCACCTATGTGCCCGAGTCCACCTACCGCAATCTGTCGCTGTTCCTGCAGGGCGACTACCAGCTGCATGAAAAGCTCGCGCTGCACGCCGGGGTGCGCCGGGAGCATGCCGAGCTGGAAATCGACAGCTACCGCACCCTGGCGCGCTACAACCGCGTCGCGGTCGCCGGCGGCACGCTCAAGTTCGACGAGACGCTCTACAACGCGGGCCTGGTGTTCTCGCCCACCGAACATTGGAACATCTTCACCAGCTACTCCGAAGGCCTGGGCATGCCCGATGTCGGCCGGGTGCTGCGCGCGATCAACACGCCGGGCCAGAACGTCGACGAGATGCGCAGCCTCAGCCCCATCGTCACCCACAGCGTGGAGCTGGGCACGCGCTACAAGCGCGGCGACTGGGACGCCGAAGCCAGCTGGTTCCGTTCGAGCTCCGACTACGGCACGCGCGTGGTGCGCGTCAACGACGCCTTCATGCTGGCGCGCGAGAAGAACCGCATCGAAGGCGTGGAGACCAGCCTGGGCTACCGCCTCAACCGCGCGCACAAGGCCAAGCTGTCCTATGCGCGCACCAAGGGCCGGTATGACAGCGACGGCGACGGCAGCCTGGACGCGCGCCTGGACGGCCTCAACGTCGCGCCCGACCGCGTGATTGCCGGCTGGAACGCGCAGTGGAACGATCGCCTGTCGTCGTTCGTGCAGGTCCAGCATGCGATCAGCCGGCATTTCGACGACCCGGCCAAGCGCTTCAAGGGCTATACGCTGGTCGACGCGAGCCTGAACTACAAGCTGCCCCAGGGCACGCTGCGCCTGGCCGTGGCCAATCTGTTCAACCGCGACTACATCAGCTACTACTCGCAAAGCGCGCTGGTCGAGCCGCTGCGCTATTTCGCGGGACGCGGTCGCACGCTGACCGTGGGCTACTCGCTGGACTTCTGATGCGCCACCCTGCCCTCGCCGGCGCCTGGCGCGCGCTGGTCGCGACCGGTGGCGGCTATGTGCTGGTCGCGCTGGCCGTCAATGCGCTTGCGGCGCTGCTGGCACGCGCCGGGCAGCTGCCTTCGGACGCGGTGGTGAGCGCGGCCATGCTGGGCTTTCCGGCCTACCTCGGCGTGCTGCTGTGGGGCCTGGCCTGCCCCAGCGGCGCGCGCCTGGCCTGGGTGCTGGGCCTGGGCTGCCTGGTGTTCGCACTGCTGGGCTGGCTGGGAGCGAAGGCATGAGCGCCGCGCCGCCAAAGCCCTGGCGCCAGCGCCTGGGCCCAGTCCACACCTGGGTGGGCATTGTGCTGGGCGGCTTGCTGTTTGCAGTCTTCTGGATGGGAACGCTCAGCGTGTTCGATCGCGAGATCGACCGCTGGATGATGCCCGCGACGCGGCTCGCGTCGCCTCCCGGTCCGACGCGGCTCGCGTCGCCCGCCGGCCCGCCGCGGCTGGACGCGATCGCGCAGCTGGCGCAAAGCCTGGTGCCCGCGGGCGCGCGCCAGTGGCGCGTGGACTGGGCCACTCCGCGCACGCCCGTTCTGCGGCTGTCCTGGCAGACGCGGGACGGGCAGCGCGAACTGCGCTACCTCGACCCCGCGACATTGGCGCCGATGGCCGACCCGGGCACGCTGGGCGCCAGCGGCTTTTTCTTTCCCTTCCACTACGGGCTGATGCTCTCCTGGAACGACCTGGGCAAGTGGCTGGTGGGGCTGGCCGGCATGGCCATGCTGGTGCTGCTGGTCAGCGGCGTGGTCATACACCGCAAGCTGTTTGCCGATTTCTTCACCTTCCGCCCGCGCAAGCGCCTGCCGCGCAGCAGCCTCGATCTGCACAATGTCACGGGCGTGCTCGGCCTGCCGTTCCATTTCCTGATCACGCTATCGGGGCTGGTGATCTTCTGGGCGGTCTATTTTCCCCAGGCGCACCAAGGCGTCTACGGCAGCGGCGCCAAGGCCAAGGCCGCGGTACAGGCCGAAGGTTATGGGCGCTACCGGCCGAACCCGGATCCGCAAGCCAAGGCGCAGCCGCTGGCTTCGCTGGACGCCATGGCCGAACAGGCCCGCCAGCGCTGGGGAGGCGGTGCCGAGCCCTACTTCGTGCGCGTCTGGAAACCGGGCCAGGCGGACAGCTATGTAGAGCTGCGCCGGTCCTACGCCAGCGAAGTCTCGATGAACCTGGACCAGCTGTACTTCGATGCCGCGACCGGAGAGTTCCTGCACCAGTTCCAGGCCGCGCCCGCGATGGCCGTGCAGCGCTTTTTCTCCGGCCTGCATTTCATCCAGTTCGAGCACCCGCTGCTGCGCGGGCTGTACTTTGCCTTGGGCCTGTCGGGCTGCGTGCTGATTGCCACCGGCCAGGTGTTCTGGCTGGCGGCGCGGCGCAAGGCCGCAGCGCCGGATGCGCGCTGGCGCCTGGTCGAGGCCTTGGCCGTGGCCAGCACCACGGGACTGATCGCGGCAACGCTGGGCTTTCTGTGCGCCAACCGGCTGCTGCCCCAGCACGCGCAATGGGGCGCGACGGACCGGCCCGGACTCGAGCTGCTGGCGTTCTTCGTGCTCTGGAGCCTGGCCCTGGCGCATGGCCTGGGCCGCGCAATGCAGGCCTGGCGCGAACAGGCCTGGGCGATTGCCGCGCTGGCGGCATCGGCGCTGCTGCTCAATGCCGTGACTACCGATGCCTACACGCGGGTCACGACGCCCTGGGCAGTGTGGGGTGTCGATGCGGCGCTGCTGGCGCTGGCCGCCACCGCTATCTATGCCGCGCGCCGCCTGAAGGCGCGGGGAATGGCGACATGAATACACTGCTCGCCGCGCTGTGCCTGTTCGCTGGCTGGACGCTGCTGTATTTCGCCAGCGCGCGAACGCGCAGCGAACTCGACGATACCGCGCCCCGTCCGGCCACATGCAAGATGGCAGCGCTGCTGCTGGCCCTGGCCGCCTTTGCGCTGTGCACCGTGAGCCAGGGGCCTGGAATGGGCAGTCTTTTGTGGCTGGTGCTGCTCAGCGCCTGTGCGTTTGCCGTCGTCGGTGTCGCCACCTGGGCGCCGCAGGCGCTGCTGCGCCTAGGCCGTCGACAGCGCCAGTGAGGTGTGCACCGGCATTTGCAAGCCGGCTGCCGCATCTTCGAGCGCCACCACATGGATGCGCGGCTGCTCGCTCATCACGCCGCCAAAGATGGTCGCAAACGCCACGTCGGCCGCGTCGCGTCCCGTTGCCAGGCGCATCATGCCCATGGGAATCGCCGTGCCCGAAGGATCGAACTGGTACCAGCGATCGCCCAGGTAGACCTCGACATAGGCATGGAAGTCCGGCGGACCCAGGGCCGGGTCGGCGCCGTAGTCGGTGCCGGTGACAAAGCGCGCCGGCAGATTGAGCGCGCGGCACAGCGCGATCATCAGATGCGCGAAGTCGCGGCACACGCCCACGCGTTCGATCAGCGTGTCCACCGCCGATGTCGTGCCGCTGGAGCTGTTCGAGCGAAACGTCACATGCTGGCTCACCCAGTTGCAGATCGCCTGGACGCGCGCATAGCCTTGCGGCAGATAGCCGAACTGGCCCATGGCGAAATTCGACAGCCGGTCCGACTGGCAATAGCGGCTGGGGTAGATATAGGGCAGCACCTCGAGCGGCAGCTGGCGCACCGGCACTTCGCCGATCTGCGCCGGGTCCGCCGTGTGGTGGGAGATGTCCACCGTGGCACCGTATTGCACGGTGAGCGGGCCGGGCAGCGCGCTCAGCCGCAGGCAGCGCTGGCCCATATCGGGGCTTTGCTGCAGCTCGCGGTATGCGTCTGGCTGGCTGATCACCAGTTTTTCGCCGGACACTGCCTGGTGGGCGGTGTGCGCGGCATGGATATAGAAAAAGAAATCGGCTCCCGGTGCGAACACCGTATAGGACAACTCGATTTGGAGTTGAAGTCTGATCATGGTTGTCGTGGGCTACCAGAATGACAAGGAGAATTCCTGCGCCAGCGACTGCACACCTTCGCGCAACGCATGCTGGATGGCCGAAAGACCCATGCGCTAGCGTCAGTATGCGCTGCCCGGCGCCGGCAGGATGTCAGCAAACACCACCACTTCACTGCCATCCGTATGCCCACGCGGGCCGGCACTTCATGCCAGTCGGCACCGATGATCACGGCATTGCGGCTGCCGCCACGAAAGCCTGCTCCACGGCATCGAGCCGCTGCAGGCCCGCATCCGCGCTGCGCCGCACCAGGCAGATCTGGCGCACGGGTGCGTTTCTGCCCAGCGCGATCTCGCGCACGCCATAGGCATCGCGCAGCTGGTAGCGGATCTTGGGCAGCACCGACACGCCTATGCCCGCGGCCACCATGGCGACGATCGCATCCATGCCCGGCACATCGAGCAGCGGCTGGCGCTGCGGCAGCAGCTGGTTGACGAAACGCGCGGCCATCTGGCCGGCGACGACGCCGCGGTCCAGCCGTATCCAGGGCGATTGGCCCAGGATCTGCTTGACGGTGCCGGGCGCCATGTTCGCGGGTACGACCAGCACAAAGGGCTCGCGCAGCAGCGGCGTCCACAGCAGCCGGCTCGAGCCGCCCGAGACCGGCCGCACCACGACGGCGGCGTCGACGCGCCCGGCCTTGAGGCTTTGCAGCAGATCGGGCGTGGTGCCGCGATCGATCTGCAGCGCGATTTTCGGCGCCTGGCGCTGCAGCGCGGCAAAGGCCTGGGGCAGCAAGGTGGTCAGCGCCGACTCGGTGATGCCCAGGCGCACATGGCCCGCGGGCGCGGCATCGGCGGTGTGGCGCAGCGACTCGAGCTCGGCCAGGCTGCGGTTGACGACGGCCGCCAGCTGCAGCGCGAACGGCGTGGGCCGCGCATTGCGCGCCGAGCGGTCGAACAGCGGCTGGCCGAAGTACTGCTCGAGCTGCTTCATCTGCAGGCTCACGGCGCTGGGCGTGAGGTTCACCTGCTCGGCGGCCTGGGCAAAGCTGCCCTGCTGCACAACGGCGGACAAGGTCGCCAGCAACTGCATTTTCATGAGTTTTCCTCGTGTATCGAACGACGAATGATCAAACAACAATTGAGCATTGTCTTCTAGCATGCAGGCTTGTTCAATCGATTTCGCCAGGCCATGACCTCCACTTTCCGCCTTGAAGACTTTGCCGCGCCGAACTCGGCATCGCCGGCGCGCGCAGGCACGCCCGCGCTGCCGCGCCGCCTGCGCAAGATGCTGTCGCTCGACGACTTCGAGCACGCGGCGCGCGCCTTCCTGCCCCGCCCCATCTTTGCCTATGTCTCGGGCGGCTGCGAGACCAACCGCTCGCTGCAGGGCAACCGCAGCGCCTTCGCCGACTACGGCTGGCAGACGCGCATCCTGAAGAACACCGCGGCGCGCACGCTGGGCACTACGCTGCTGGGCGAGGACTGGGCGGCGCCGTTCGGCATCGCGCCCATGGGCATCAGCGCGCTGTCGGCCTACCGCGGCGATCTGGTGCAGGCCCAGGCCGCGGCGGCGGCAAACATTCCCATGATCCTCAGCGGCACCTCGCTGATTCCCATGGAGGAGGTGGTGCGCGCCAACCCCAGGGCCTGGTTCCAGGCCTATGTGCCCGGCGAGCCCGAACGCATTGCGCTGCTGCTGGAGCGCGTCGAGCGCGCGGGCTTCGGCACGCTGGTGGTCACGGCCGACACGCCGGTCTCGGGCAACCGCGAGAACAATCTGCGCGCCGGCTTCTCGACGCCGCTGCGCCCCAGCCTGCGCCTGGCCTGGGACGGCATCACGCATCCGGGCTGGCTGTTCGGCACGGCACTGCGCACGCTGGTCCAGCACGGCATGCCGCATTTCGAGAACTCGCAGGCCACTCGCGGCGCGCCCATCCTGTCATCGACGGTGACGCGCGACTTCGGCGCGCGCGACCACCTGAACTGGGAGCATTTCGATCTGATTCGCCGCCGCTGGAAAGGCAAGCTGGTGCTCAAGGGCATCCTGCACCAGGACGACGCGCTGCGCGCGCGCGAGCATGGCGCCGACGGCATCATCCTGTCCAACCACGGCGGGCGCCAGCTTGACGGCGCGGTCTCGCCGCTGCAGGTGCTGCCGGGCGTGGTGCAGGCGCTGGGACCCGACTTCCCGGTGATGATGGACAGCGGCTTTCGCCGCGGCAACGATGTGCTGCTGGCGCTGGCGCTGGGCGCCAAGTTCGTGTTTGTCGGCCGGCCCTTCAACTACGCGGGCGCGGTGGCCGGCGAAGCCGGCGTGCGCCATGCGATCGGCATACTGGCCTCGGAAATGCTGCGCAACATGGCGCTGATAGGCGTCAACAGCCCGGCCGAGCTGGGCCCCGAGCATCTCTTTTCGCGCCCCTGAACGGCAAGACGCCGGCAGCGCTGCGCTGCCGGCGTCTTTCGCTGCAGACCCAAAGCTTCATTCGAGCTTGATGTTGGCCTCGCGGATCAGATTGCCCCACTTCGTGTGTTCGGCCTTGATGAAGGCCGCGAACTGCTGGGGCGTGCCGGTCACCGGAATATTGCCTTCGAAGGCCAGCTTGTCCTGCACCTCCTTGCGCGCCAGCATGGCGCCGACTTCCTTGTTGACGCGCGCCACGACCTCGGCCGGCAAGCCCGCGGGGCCGACCAGGCCCAGCCAGGTGGTGGCGTCGAAACCGGGATAGCCCTGCTCGGCCACCGTCGGCACCTGGCCTATCACCGGCAGGCGCTGGGCCGAGCTCACGGCCAGCGCGCGCACCTTGCCGCCCGTCATCTGCGACATCACCGAGACGCTGTTGCCGAAATACAGCTGCACCTGGCCGCCGAGCAGCTCGTTCATTGCCGGGCCCGCGCCCTTGTAGGGCACCTGCAGCACCTGGATGCCTGCGCGGCGCGTGAGCATCTCACCCGCGAGATGGCCCACCGTGCCGTTGCCCGCATGCGCAATGCTGTACTCGCCGGGCTTGGCCTTGGCGGCCTTGATGAAATCGGCCAGCGTGCGAAACGGCGAGTCGGCGCGCACCACCAGCACCACGGGCTGCACCGCGATCTCGACGATGGGCGTGAAGTCCTTGAGCGGATCGAAAGGCATCTTCGCGTAGAGCGCGGGATTGATCGACAGATTCGAGGCCTGGCCCATGCCTATGGTGTAGCCGTCGGGCTGGGCCTTGGCCACGGCGTCCAGGCCGATGTTGCCGGCCGCGCCGGGGCGGTTCTCGACAATCACCGTCCATTGGTTGAGCACGGTGAACTTCTCGGCAATCAGCCGCGAGGTGGCATCGGTGCCGCCGCCCGGAGGAAACGGCACGATCAGCTTGATGGGCTTGGCCGGCCAGCTGCTCTGGGCGAAAGCGCCCGTCGTGCCCGCGGCCAGCGCCAGCGCGCCGGTGTGAAGAAAAGTACGTCGTTGCATGGTTTGTCTCCTTGGTTTATTTCTTGTTGCTATGCGCAGGCCACTATGGAGCGGGCGCAACTCCTGATAGAACCGTTCGTCCTGAGCTTGTCGAAGGGCCGTTCATCCTTCGACGCGGCCGGCGAGGCAAGCTCAGGACGAACGGAGGGCGTCAGGCCTTTCAAGAGAAGCCGCTGCGACGCCTCCCCGTTCGTGGTGAGCTTGTCGAACCATGAACGCCCTATCCTCATAAATTGACCGCAAGCCGCTTTAGATCGGCAAGCCCTTTTCGCGCAGCACCGCGTCAAAGCGTTCGGGATCGGCCGTGCCCAGACGATTGGTTTCGCGAATCCGCGCTTCCTTGGCCAGATGCGCGCGCGTCTTTTGCAGCACGTCCTGGGCCTGGTCGGCCGGAACGGCAATCACGCCGTCGGCGTCGCCGACGATCAGATCGCCGGGCATGACCACCAGGCCGGCGCAGGACACCGGCACATTGACTTCGCCCGGGCCGTCCTTGCTTGGGCCGCGGTGGGTATGGCCCTTGGCGAAGATGGGCATGCCGTCTTCGGCCCATTCGCACAGATCGCGCACCGCGCCGTCTATCACCAGGCCGCCGAGCTGCTTGGCCACGCAGGTGGTGCGCATCAGGCCGCCGACCAGGGCCTGCGAGACATCTCCGCCGCCGTCAATCACCAGCACATCGCCGGGCTCGACCATCATCAGCGCCTTGTGGATCATCAGGTTGTCGCCGGGGCGCACGCGCACCGTCACGGCCGGGCCGCACAGCACGGTCTCGAGCCGGCGATGGTATTGGCGCAGGCCCAGGGTGCCGACGTTGCGGCTCATGGAGTCGCCAATCGCCGCCACCGGCATGTCGCGAAAGGCGGCGACGGTCTCGGCGTCAGGGCCGGCGGCGCGGGGGTTGATGCGGTAGCCTGCGGGCCACGAAGGGGTAGTGCTCATCGGATGCTCTGGTGGTCTTGGGAAAACACCTGCGGGTTCACGCAGGCGGAAAGATCGGGGGATTGGCCGCGGAGAAAGCCCAGCACGTTGCGCGCCGCGCCCGTGGCCATGCCTTCGAGCGCCGCCGCGGTCGAGCCGCCCACATGGGGCGTGAGCACGACGTTGGGCAAGGCGGCCAGCGCGCTGCCGGCCGGCAGGGGCTCGACGGCCATGGTGTCCAGGCCGGCGGCAAACAGCGCGCCCGAGCGCAGCGCCGCGATCAGCGCCGGCTCGTCAATGACTTCGCCGCGCGCGGTGTTGACCACGATCGCGCCGCGCGGCAGCAGGGCCAGCCGGGCGGCGTCAAACAGGCCGCGCGTATGCGCGTTCAGCGGAATGTGCAGGCTCAGCACATCGGCGCGCGGCAGCAGGCTGTCCAGCGCGGCGTGCAGCGCCACGCCATCGACCGGGCTGGCGCCCTGCATGCCGGGATCGAAAGCTTCGACTTCCATGCCCAGCGCCAGCGCCACCTTGGCCACGCGCTGGCCCACCTGGCCGAAGCCGACCAGGCCCAGGCGCCGGCCCGCGAGCTGTACGCCGTCCTGGGCGCGCGTCCAGCGGCCGGCGCGCAGTTCGGCGTCCAGCAGCGCGACCTTGCGCGCCGCGGCCAGCATCAGCCCCAGCGTGAGTTCGGCGACCGACTGCGCGTTCGCGCCGGGCGTCACATAGACCGGAATGCCGCGCTCGCTGGCCGCGGCGACATCGATATTGGGCACGCCCACGCCATGCTTGGAGATGACTTTCAGCGTAGCGCAGGAACGGATGGCGTCGCCCGACAGCGCGACGGTGCGCGAGATGACGGCGTCCACCGGCTCGCTGGCCAGGATCTGCGCGACCTCGGCGGCGTCGTTGCCGTCGCGCATGAACAGCAGGCGGCAGCCCGCGTCCTCGAGAATGCGCTGGCCCGCGGGGGCAAGCTTGGGCGCGGTGATGAAAATCGTGAAGGCCATGTTGTCTCTTGTTGGGGAGGTGAATCCTGTTGGAAGTGGATTCTGCGCAGCGCAATTCATTCGGTCTATTGAATAATGGTGATTGACCCATTTCTTTTGGTAATTGATGAAAGCGCCCCATGGACCTGCATCTGCGCGATCTGCGCTACTTTGAAGCCGCGGCTGAAATGGGCCACTTCGGCCAGGCGGCCGAGCAGCTCGCGCGCAGCCAGCCGGCGCTGACCAAGTGCATTCAGCGGCTGGAAGAGGCGTTCGGCAGCCCGCTGTTCGAGCGCGAAGGCCGGGGCATACGGCTCACGCCCGTGGGCCAGATGCTGCTGGGCCGGGCGCGCATGCTGCGCAACACCGCCGAGGAAGTGGTGCGCCAGGTGCAGGAGTTCGCCCAGGGCCTGGCCGGCCATGTGCGCATAGGCAGCGGCCCGGTCGCGGCCGATCACCTGCTGCCCGAGGTCTGCAGCCTGGCGCTGGAGGGCGGCCACAAGACCACGATCAGCATCGTTGTCGGCCCGAGCTGGGAGCTGCGCGAGCAGCTGCGCGAAGGCAAGATCGATCTGCTGATAGGCCTGACCATAGACGGCGACCCGACCACCATCTCCTACCCGATTGTCGAGGACGTGGTGGTCGTGGCCGCGAGCCGCAGCCACCCGGTGTTCGCCACGCCGAAGATCACCATGCAGGCGCTGCTGACCTACCCCTGGGCCCTGCCCGCGCCGGCCATTCCCAGCCGCCTATGGCTGGACATGGCGTTTGCGAACCAGGGCCTGGCGCCGCCCAGCGTGCAGATCGAGGCGAGTTCCATTGCCCTGCTGCCGCGCATGATTGCGCGCACCCATCTGCTGAGCTTTGTCTCGCGCCACACCTTGGAACTGCCCGGCGGCGACCATCTCGAGGAAGTGCGGCTGGAAGCCACGACGCTGCGGCGCAAGCTGGGCGTGACCGTGCGCCGCGCGGGCGAGCTGTCGCCCGCGGCGCAGCGCATTGTCGAGCTGCTGCGCTCCCAGGGCGCGGCCCTTGCGGCGGCTTGCTGAATCAGGGCCGGCCGTCCAGCAGATCGACTTCCGTGCGCATGTCCTGCACCAGGCGCTGCACCGCGGCGCCGTCCAGCAGGCTGCTCATGCCCACGGCCACGACGGTGTGCGTGAGCTGCCGGCGCGCATTGAACACCGGCAGCGCCACCACCGTGAGGCCGCGCACGAAATGGTCGCGGTCCAGCGCCCAGCCCTGGCGCCTGGCCAGTTCGACTTCGTTGCGCCAGATGGTGAAGCCGGGCGCGTCGTCCCAGGCAATGGCGGCGTAGATCTTCTTGAGCTGCGCCGGGCTGGCATCGAGCTCGGCGGCAATCAGCCGGCCCGTGGCGCTGACCAGGCTGGAGAACTGGCTGCCGACATCGGTGTGCAGCCGAAACGGCTGATTGGACTTGGACAGCGCCAGCACCACCACGCTCTGGTGCTGGGTGACTTCGACGCCCATGGCGGTGACGCCATGCGCGGCCGCAAGCCGGTCCAGGCCGGGCTGCACGCGCTGGGCAAAGCTGCCGCCTTCGAGCACGCTGCGCGCCAGGCTGATCATTCCGCCGGCCAGCGTATAGCGCTTGGTCGCGCTGTCCATCTGCACCAGATCCTCGCTGACCAGCACGCGCAGGATATGCAGGCAGGTGCTGGGCACCAGGCCCAGCTGGTCGGCTATGGCCTTGACGCCCAGCCCGGGCTGGCTTTCGCCCAGCAGGCGCAAGATGGCAATCGATCGGCTGACGGCGGGCACTGGCCGCACGCGCTGGGCCTTGGGTTGACTCGGTTCACTGACCATGCTGCGGGTTTTCTGCGGGCTGCGACGCAATGTCGGGCTGTCCAGCTTACCCGATGCGGCGCGCGCCAACGGCGTCCAGGCCATGTCCAGCGAAATCATGGTGCGCTCCTGGGTGGGGCGGCCTTCATGATGGCCTGGGCCTGCAGCACCGGCGCGCCGTCCACGCTGGCCAGGCCCTGCAGGAACAACAGGCTGCGCGTGCGCTGCGTGATACGGGCGCGCACTTCGACAAAGCCGCCCTCGGCCACGCCGGCCAGGAAATGGCTGTCGAGCTGCAGCGTCAAACAGGGCACGCGGCCCGCGGCCTGCCAGGCAACGGTGCTCAGCGCATGGTCGACCAGCGTCAGCAAGGCGCCGCCGTGCAGCATGCGCGCCGGATTGAGGTGCTCGGCCCGCACCTGCAGGCCATAGGCCCAGTCATCGCCCTCGCGCCGGCTCCACAGCGGGCCGGCCAGGCCCATGAAGCCGGGCAGTTCGTGCGGTTTCCAGCCTTGGGCCTGCGCTTGCATCGCTACGCCCTCAATCGGCCTTCAAGCCCGCCGTGGAAATCACCACCTGCCACTTCTGGCGTTCGCTGCGGCCAAAGGCCTGCAGGGATTCCGGCGTGCCGCCCGCGGGCTCGAAGCCCAGCTCCAGCAGGCGCTGGCGCGTTTCGGGGCGCTGCAGCGCCTTGTTGAACGCGGCGTTGAGCGTCTGGATGATCTGCGCGGGCGTGCCCCTGGGCGCGTACAGCGCATTCCAGGCAATCACGTCGAAGTCGGGAAAGCCCTGCTCGGCCACCGAAGACACGCCGGGCACCAGCGAGCTCGGCTGGCGCGAAGTCACGGCAATCGCGCGCAGCTTGCCCGACTGCAGGTGCGGGCGCAGGCTGGTCGGGGTGTCGACAATCGCCGTGAGCTGGCCGCCGATCAGATCGGTGATCGCAATGCTCGCGCCCTTGTAGGGAACGCCGAACAGCGGCACGGCCGAACGCTCCTTGAGCAGCTCGACGACCAGGCGCGCGCTGGTGCTGGGCAGGGCGATGTCGGCGCTGCGCGGCGCGGTCTTGACCGCGTCGACCAGCTGCCTGGCCGTGGTCAGCGGCGAGCTGCTGGCCACGGCCAGCACCATGGGAAAGGTGCCGACCATGACCACCGGCTCGAAGTCATGGCCGGCGTTGAAAGGAATCTTGGTGTAGAGGAACTCGTTGAGCACATGGGTGGCGTTGGTGCCCATGGTCAGCGTATAGCCGTCGGGATGGGCCTTGGCCGTGGCCTCGGTGCCCACGTTGCCGCCGGCGCCGGGGCGGTTGTCGATGATGATGGGCT
>Ga0308165_1001094_pt1 | contig 40525 bp, 37 predicted proteins | sample PhyWR2_FD_201032 | JGI IMG/M metagenome (GOLD analysis project Ga0308165, IMG submission 201032) | Phyllosphere microbial communities from UC Gill Tract Community Farm, Albany, California, United States - DLSLW.R2 | ecosystem: Host-associated > Plants > Phyllosphere > Unclassified | place: USA...
CGTATAGCTCTGGATTTTAAATCCAGTGTTATTTGGGGCGAGATTGGAAATCTCGACCAGCGGGGAGGTCAGTGCTATTGGCAACACCTGCCCACAGCAGGCGGGGATTTCTCGGCTGCCTGCCCGACCGGTCAGGCGGGCGCTCGAAATGACGGATTCGTTTAATTTCATCCGCTAGTCAGGATTTGTAATCCTGACTCGTTTAGCTCTGGATTTTAAATCCAGCGTTATTTGGGGCGAGATTGGAAATCTCGACCAGCACGGGAGGTCAGTGCTATTGGAAACACCTGCCTGCTGGGGTCAGGCAGGCGCTCAATGTCATTTAGTTAAGCTCGACGGGTGTCATCCGATAGCTATCGGATCTGAACCTTTCGACTTCGCTCAAGATAAACTCAGTCGAAGACCCTTTCTGTAGGAAAAAACAAATAAACATCGCCCTTCGACTAAGCCTGTATTGAGCGTAGTCGAAATGCTCAGGGTGACAATGTTTTTTGTTTTTTCCTTAACTAAACGACATTGGGCGGGCGCTCGAAAATGACGGGTCGATAGGCCTAAGCTCCCTGATAAACAAAACAAAATTTTAAATATTACACACTTTTGCACGGCCTTTGTAATTTTATTTGGTTGCCAACCGATAATTTTTGGAATTGATGTTGCTTTGTTGCATTTTTGTGTGCTTATTAAGAAAGACGGAGGGATTAGACCCGACGAAGTCTTAGCAACCTGTGCCACACAAGGTGCTAAATTCTATTCTGCAAATAGCGGGAACAGATAAGTTTAGGATTACGATTCTCGTACCAACTTTTTAAATAAGCATTTTTGAGGGGAGATTTGGGACAATAGATTTGAGATTTGGGACGGTTATGCGTCTACTCCAATCTTATAATGACTGTTTCCAATCTCATATGATTTGAGACAATAGATATGGAACTTGCTTCTCTTATCTCACATCTCACATCTCACATCTAAAAAATCAAATGAGTATAAGAGAAGAATTAGAAAAGCGTATTTTGGTGATTGATGGTGCAATGGGCACTATGATTCAACGCTATACTTTAACGGAAGAAGATTTTAGGGGCGAAAGGTTTAAAAATCATCCATGCGATGTGAAGGGCAATAACGATTTGCTCAATATTACACGTCCTGATATTATCAAGGCCATACATCTTGAATACCTCGCCGCAGGTGCCGATATTATCGAAACCAATACTTTCAGTACGCAAAGGATTTCGATGGCTGATTACCAGATGGAAGACCTTTCTTACGAACTGAGCTACGAAGGCGCTCGTGTTGCCAAAGAAGCGGCTACGGAATTTATGGCGGCCAATCCTGATCGAAAGTGCTTTGTAGCAGGTGCAATCGGTCCAACCAACCGCACACTTTCCATGTCGCCAAATGTAAACGACCCGGGTTTCAGGGCGGTTTATTTCGACGAGCTTGAGGCCGCTTATTATGAGCAGGTTCGCGGCCTGGTAGATGGCGGGTCAGATGTGCTGTTAATCGAAACAATTTTCGATACGCTAAATGCCAAAGTGGCCATTGTTGCCATAAAAAAATATGAAGAGGTAATTGGAAGAAAGCTTGAGATTATGATTTCAGGAACCATTACCGATGCCTCAGGCAGAACCCTGTCTGGCCAAACCGCCGAAGCTTTTTTAAACTCGGTAATGCACGCTAAACCATTAAGTATTGGTTTTAACTGCGCCCTTGGTGCAAAAGAAATGCGTCCACATATCGAGGAACTGGCTGCAAAGGCAGGTTGTTATGTATCGGCCTATCCAAATGCAGGCTTACCAAACGAGTTCGGTGCCTACGATGAACAACCCCATGAAACCGCTCATTTGGTTGATGACTTTATCGCTTCCGGATTTGTAAATATTGTCGGTGGCTGCTGCGGTACAACGCCAGAGCATATTCGTTGCATCGCAAATAATGCTAAAAAAGCGGCTCCAAGAAGGTTGCCAACTATAGAACCATACATGAGGTTAAGCGGCCTTGAGCCCGTAACCATTAAACCCGACAGCATCTTTGTGAACGTTGGTGAGCGAACGAACATCACCGGATCGCCCAAGTTTTCTAAGCTTATTTTAAGCGGCGATTATGAAGCGGCACTTGCCGTGGCCTTACAACAAGTAGAAGGAGGTGCGCAAATCATCGATGTGAACATGGATGAGGGGATGCTCGATTCGGAAGCCGCTATGACCAAGTTCCTGAATTTAATCGCTTCTGAGCCTGATATTGCCAAGCTACCGATCATGGTCGATTCCTCTAAGTGGTCGGTCATTGAAAACGGCTTGAAATGTTTGCAGGGAAAAGGGATCGTAAACTCTATCTCATTGAAAGAAGGCGAAGAGAAGTTCCGTGAGAGTGCCCGCAAAATTATGCAATATGGCGCTGCAGTTGTGGTAATGGCATTCGATGAGCAGGGACAGGCAGACAATTATCAACGACGGATTGAGATCTGTAAACGAAGCTACGATATTCTGGTAAATGAAATCGGTTTCCCCGCAGAAGACATTATATTCGATCCGAACATCCTAACTGTTGCCACCGGACTGGAGGAGCACAATAATTATGCTGTCGATTTTATAAACGCCACCCGCTGGATTAAAGAAAACCTGCCCCATGCAAAAGTGAGTGGCGGCGTTTCTAACATATCATTCTCTTTTAGGGGAAATAACGTAGTTCGCGAAGCGATGCACTCCGCGTTTCTTTACCACGCTATTCGGGCAGGTTTGGATATGGGCATTGTAAATGCCGGAATGTTGGAGGTTTATCAGGAAATTCCGCCCGAGCTTTTGGAGCGGGTTGAAGATGTCCTGCTGAATCGCAGAGATGATGCAACCGAACGTTTGGTTGAATATGCCGAAACGGTAAAATCCAAAGGAAAAGAAATTGTTAAAGATGAACAATGGCGAAAAGGCACCGTTGAAGAACGCTTATCGCATTCGTTGGTAAAGGGTTTGGTTGAGTATTTAGATGATGATGTGGAAGAAGCACGCCAGAAATATGCTCGGCCTATTCAGGTAATTGAAGGCCCATTGATGGACGGCATGAACATCGTTGGCGATTTATTCGGCGCTGGCAAAATGTTCCTGCCTCAAGTGGTAAAATCGGCCCGTGTAATGAAAAAAGCTGTTGCCTATCTCCTCCCTTTCATCGAACAAGAAAAATTAGACAACCCCGATCAGGATCAAAACTCATCCGCAGGAAAAGTGTTGATGGCGACGGTAAAAGGTGATGTTCACGATATCGGAAAGAATATCGTAGGCGTAGTGCTTGCCTGCAACAACTTCGAAATTGTAGATATGGGCGTGATGGTTCCTGCGCAGGATATCATCAAAAAAGCCAAAGAAATTAATGCCGATATCATTGGTTTAAGTGGATTGATAACGCCATCGTTGGATGAAATGGTTCATTTTGCCAAGGAAATGGAACGAGAAGGCTTCACCATACCATTAATTATTGGCGGCGCAACCACATCCCGAATTCATGCCGCGGTAAAAGTTGCACCAAATTATTCAGGTCCTGCTATTCACGTTTTGGATGCTTCACGCAGTGTAACCGTTTGCAGTACTTTGATGAATCCTGAAACAAAGGGTGAGTATGTTGCCGGAATTAAGGCAGAGTACGAAAAAGCACGAGAAGCGCATTTAAACAAACGTTCTGATAAGCGTTTTAAAACCTTGGAAGAAGCCCGCGAAAATAAGTTCAAGATCAATTTCGATCAAAATCTTCCTGTTCCGGCATTTACGGGAACTCGGGTTTTTGATAATTATCCTTTAGAAGAATTGGTTCCCTACATCGATTGGACACCGTTTTTCCACACCTGGGAGCTCCGCGGGAGCTATCCCAAAATATTCGACGATAAGAACGTTGGCGATGAGGCTAAAAAGCTTTTCGACGATGCACAAACCTTGCTAAAAAGGATTTTGGATGAAAAATTATTGACCGCTAGGGGAGTAATTGGTTTTTGGCCAGCAAATTCAGTTGGAGACGATATTGTTCTTGAAGTCCGAAGTCCGAAGTCCGAAGTCAAGAGTCAAGACGACTCACAACTCACGACTCACGACTCAGGACTTGCGACTATCCACACCCTTCGCCAGCAGGCAGAAAAAGTAGATGGGCAACCTTATTATGCGTTATCTGACTTCATCGCGCCAAAAGAAAGCAGAATACAAGATTATTTCGGTGGTTTTGCTGTAACAACCGGCATCGGAATTGATGAGTTGGTGGCTGAATTTGAAGCAAATCACGACGATTATAATAGCATCATGGCAAAAGCCTTGGCCGATCGGTTGGCCGAAGCATTTGCTGAGCGGATGCACGAGCGGGTTCGTAAAGAATTTTGGGGATATGCCAAAGATGAAAACCTCAATAATCAAGAATTAATCAAAGAAGAATACGCAGGTATTCGTCCGGCGCCAGGTTATCCAGCCTGTCCTGAGCATACCGAAAAGGGAACTTTGTTTGAATTGCTTGATGCGGAGAACCAAATCGGGCTTCGACTGACAGAAAGCTACGCCATGTATCCAACGGCTGCGGTAAGCGGATTTTATTTTGCGCATCCAGATTCAAGGTACTTTGGCCTGGGTAAAATCACCAAGGACCAAATCGAAGATTATGCAGTGCGAAAGAACATGTCGATAGACGAAGTAGAAAGATGGCTTAGCCCCAATTTGGCCTATTAACGCTTGGCACCCGACGAGGAAAATATGACTTTTGTCGGAGTTGTTGTCATTCTGAGCGCCGCGAAGAATCTGCAAGCGATAGTACACAGAACGTTCATAACCCAACGCTGAAAAGGAGGTGGGTAGGCAAGAGCGGTAATAAGTAACTTAGGGATTCTTCGCTTTGCTCAGAACCGATAGCTATCGGATGATAAAAGTTAAAGCTGGAAACGAAAAAAATATAAATTAAAAATGAAAGCCCTTTGAGGGGTTTGGGGACATGAAAATTACAGAACATATAAAAAACGCAAAGGGTAAAACCTTATTCTCATTCGAATTATTACCGCCAATAAAAGGCCAAAGTATTCAATGGATTTACGATGCAATTGATCCTTTGTTGGAGTTTAATCCGCCATTTATTGATGTGACATCGCTGCGTGAGGATTATATTTACAAAGAACAGGAAAATGGCTTGCTGCAAAAGGTTTCTTACCGTAAGCGCCCCGGAACGATAGCTATTTGTGCGGCCATTATTCATAAATACAAGATTGATGCAGTTCCACATTTAATTTGTGGAGGATTCACAAAAGAGGAGACCGAAAATGCATTAATCGATCTTCAGTTTTTGGGTATCGATAACGTTTTGGCATTGCGTGGCGATGCCCGGGCCGCTGACAATGCCTTTGTGCCTACAAAAGGAGGCCATTGTTATGCTACAGACTTAATTCAGCACATTAAAAACCACAACGATGGCAAGTTTTTGCATGAGGATGTAGAAACTTTTAAGAGCGATTTCTGTATCGGTGTTGCCGGATACCCCGAAAAACACTTCGAGGCACCTAATCTCAATGCAGATTTTAAATTTCTGAAAAAGAAAGTAGACATGGGCGCCGAATTCATCGTTACCCAAATGTTTTTCGACAATCAAAAGTATTTCGATTTTGTTAAGAAATGCAGAGAAAATGATATCAACGTGCCGATAATTCCAGGTTTGAAGCCCATCAGTACATTAACCCAATTAAACGTTCTGCCTAAAATCTTTCATATCGATTTGCCTGACGAATTAACTGATGCATTATCTAACGCCAAAAACAACGCCGAAGCACGCGAAATAGGCACCGAAGCAATGATTAAACAATGTAAAGAACTGATTGATTTTGGTGTGCCGGTATTGCATTTTTATACCATGGGTAAGCCAGAACAAACTAAACAGATTGCGAGGGCGATTTTTTAAATGCCGCCCTTTGGTTATATCTTCTTTTGTGAAATGACATGAGAGAAGTCAAGCTTTAACAGCTTGACTTCTCTGCTGGTGACCTCTCGATGCGTATTTTCTGACAGAAATTTAACTCTGGCATAAGGTTTTTGGTGTAATAATTGTTATTTTAGTGGTAATGAAGTTCGAAAAGCTTAAATATATATTGATTATTTGCGTTGCACTTGCCTTATTTTTAAAGGTGGGCAGTGCGTTATCGTATTTAAGTTTTTCAAAGGCTAATATTGAGCATTCATTGCTAAATGACGATGCGACCGAAAAAGAAGAAAGAAAAGTGGAGACGGAATATTTCGCACATAGTTTCTTAACCTTTGAAAGCGCATCCTATTTTCCTGAAGCTTCGAAAAAAGTGATGGTTCCAAGCCATCTTAGTCAATTAAATTATTTCCCCGAGGTGTTAACGCCTCCTCCGTCCGTTTAAGCAACAGACTTTCTCCTTTTATTCATTTGTCCCAGTGGGACGAACTCCTATTTTTCAAAAATTTAAATTACATATATTATGAAACGAGCAATTTCATTTTCTTTTGCGGTATTTTTAATTTCCGCATCGCTAAAAATCAGTGCACAAGAAGTAACGCAAACAAATGTAAAACCTGTAAACAATTCACTCGAGATGGTTTCTAAGTTAGAGCCCGTTAGCTTTAGCTATGACAAAGCCTGGGCAAATAAATTGAAACTTCCACTTACGGCGCAGTATGGTTTTGTTGGGGCAGATGCCAAGGCTTCGGTACCAGGTTTAATTACGGTTCAAGCGAAAGATTATCCAACAGGAAAGAACGCATCTGCATACGCAACAATTACCAAAGTTGATTACGAAAGTTTAATTCCCTTGCTAGTTGGCAGTATTAAAGAGCAGCAGCAGCAGATTGAAGACCTTAAGCGAGAAATAAAGTCGTTGAGGACGGAACGATCGAAATAAATGAAGAAGCCAAGCCTAAAACTGGGCTATTGTTGAGGCTGTATCAAAAAGCAAAACGACACCCTAAGCTCAGATCCGATAGCTATTGGGTTTTATTTGGCCCCTTAAACCTCTCCCTTTTAACGGCGGTGGTTTTTGCGCTGTCTATACATCCCTCTCCTCGAGGAGAGGGAAAGCAAAGGCATTGCTTTTAACCCAAACGTTGATAGGGAGAGGTTATGAAACGCAACGCGAATCCGATAGCCATCGGATTTAATTTGGAAGAGAAATCTATGCCAAAGGCATCCCCGTGGGAAAACTTTTGAAACAGCCTCTTTGAATCGTGGATTTTTAACCCACCTTAACTCATCTCTAACAAATAACGCTTAAATCCGTCAAAATCAACACCCAATTGCTCAGCTTGCTTTGGCTTACCTTCTAAAGCGCTCACTTGTTCAGGGATTTCTATTTTAGTTGCGATATCTTCAGGGAAAATATCCGGGAATTTACAAGCATGAGCTGTTGATAGAAACACTGAGGCACTTTCATCTTCGGGATTTGCTCTTCTAAATTGCTCAATCGCTAAATAAGCAATTGCTGTATGCGGACAAGCAATATAGTTGAATTTTGAATAGATTTCTTCAATCCCCGCAAGCGTTTCTTCGTCGTTAAAGCGGTAAGACGTTACTATTTGCTTTAATTCCTCAACCTGATTGTTAAAAAGATCCATAATCCGAACCCAATTACTTGGGGCACCTACATCCATCGCGTTTGAGTAAGTTTGCGTAGACGGTTTGGCTTCGTAAACACCAGATTCTAAAAAGCGTGGAACGGTATCGTTAATGTTTGTTGCAGCTATGAACTGCTTAACCGGCAAACCCAATTTGTAGGCCAATAAACCGGCGCCGATGTTTCCGAAATTGCCACTCGGTACAGAGAAGATAACATCGTTTAAGCCCTGCCGCTTCAACTGTGCATAAGTATTGAAATAATAAAATGTCTGTGGTATTAACCTCGAAATATTAATGGAATTAGCCGACGTTAAGCGGAATTTGGCATTTAGTTCCGAATCAGCAAAAGCCTGTTTCACTAATGCCTGGCAATCATCGAAAGTGCCTTTAACTTCAATTGCCCTTATATTTTGTCCGTTGGTAGTTAACTGTAGCTCCTGTATTGGGCTTACCTTTCCTTCGGGATAAAGGATGGTGACCCTTGTATTTGGTACGCCTAAAAATCCTAAAGCAACTGCGCCCCCGGTATCGCCAGAAGTGGCCACCAGAACATCAAGCAACTGTTCGCCATCTTTTAAGAAATAAGCCATCACGCGACTCATAAACCGGGCACCAAAATCTTTAAAAGCTAGCGAGGGTCCGTGGAAGAGCTCAAGTACGAACGTCTTGTCGTCAAGCTTCACCGCAGGGGCCGTAAAGTTGATTGCATCATCGATCAGCGCTTTCAAATCTTCCGCAGGAATTTCGTCTTTTAAAAGGGTGGAAGCAACTTCATAAGCAATTTCGGGCAAAGAATGTTTTTCAATGTTTTGGATAAAATCCGCGTCGAGTTGAGGAATCTCAACAGGCATGTATAAGCCTTTATCTTGCGGCATGCTATTAAAAACGGCTTCTTTAAAAGAAATGCGTAAATCTTTATTGTTGGTTGAATATAGTTTCATTTTAGGGTGTAAGGTTTGAGGTGTAAGGTTTAGGGTTGAGTTGCATAATATGATGCCTTAACTTTTCGATTTGCACCTTGTTTCCAAAATTTGGTGATATAATTTTATCGCAGGTGAAAGATTTAATGTTTGGGCGGTTTACCTTACGCCTTTTACCTTAAACCTTCCGCCTTTCTACAAAACTCTCGGTCCCTCGGCATTAACCGACGAGACATAAGCTTTGCTGTTGATGTTTATTTTATGCAGATGCTGTTGTTGCGCCTTAGTGATTTTTTTGGCTGTGTCTTCATCTTTTGCAAGCGAAAAGACCGAGGGCCCAGAGCCTGAAATTCCGAAGCCGATTGCGCCGTTTTCCATGGCAATGGTTCGCATCTCTTCGAAACCGGGAATAAGTATCGAGCGTGTGGGTTCTACAAGAACATCTTTCATGCTCCGGCCGATCAAATCAAAATCGTTCATAAAAAGTCCGCTTACCAAACCGGCAACGTTTCCCAGTTGCGTAACCGCATCTTTCAACAACACTTTGCTGCGAATCATTTGGCGGGCATCTTTTGTAGGCACATCCACCTCTGGATAAACAATTGCAGCGTACATTCCGGCAGGTGTTGGCAACGAGATTACATCAAGCGGTTCGTAACTTCTGATCAGTACAAAACCTCCCAAAATTGCGGGGGCAACATTGTCTGCATGGCCATAGCCGCAGGCCAGTTCTTCGCCTTTCATAGCAAAAGGAACCAATTCTTTGGCCGTAAGTAAATCGCCCATTAATTTGTTAATGGCAAATAAACCCGCAACGGTACTGGCCGAACTCGAACCCAAGCCGCTGCCAATTGGCATTTTTTTATGCAATTCGATTTCAACACCAACATCAGTGCGGTTAATGTGTTGCAGGTAATGTTGCACGCTTGCGCTTACTGTATTTTTTGCTGCATCCAACGGTAAGCGACCATCATCTCCGGTAATGCTCTTAATCATCACACCCGGCGTAGCGGTTAAACGCATTTCAACCTCGTCACCAGGCTCGTTCACAGCAAACCCCAATATATCGAAGCCGCAAACAACATTGGCTACAGTGGCGGGGGCAAAGACGCGGATCCTATCCCCCAACCCCCCAGAGGCAGATTTTGAAAATCCCGCGGTTATATCTAAAGCGTTAACTAGGCTTAAATTAGTATTTGACATTTTATCTTATTTTTTACCTAGGGTTAAGACCTTTGGTTATGTTGTTGTTTGTAATATGGATTATAAAGTCCCCTTCAGGGCGTTGCGAGGTTAGGCTATTGACTTTCGCTTTCAGCCTTAGTTTGTCAGCCTCCAGCTTTATTCTTTTAGCTTTCAGCTTTAGTCTTTCAGCTTTGGTCTTTTAGCTTTTAGCTTTAGTCTTTCAGCTTTAAGCTTTTAGCTTTCAGCTTTACTCTTTTAGCTTAGCGTACCTACATTTATAATATCGGCAAAAACACCGGCAGCTGTAACTTCTGCCCCAGCTCCGGGACCTTTTACCACCAACGGACGAGATTTATACCTATCGGTTGTAAACGAGATAATGTTGTCGCTTCCTGAAAGCATATAGAAAGGATGGCTGTCATCAACCATTTGCAGGCTAATTTCGACGTTCCCATCTTCCAGTTTGCCAATGTAGCGCAACACTTTTCCATCGCTTGCTGCTTTGTTTTTTAAATCCTCAAAATAAGCTGCATTTTTTTGTAACTCGGCATAAAAATCTTCTACCGATGTTGCATTTAAACAAGCCTCGGGCAAGATATTGTCGATTTTTACATCTTTGGCCTCCAGTGGATAACCTGCATCGCGGGCTAAAATCAGCATTTTACGCATAAAGTCCATTCCATTCAAATCATCGCGAGGATCGGGTTCAGTGTAGCCCAGTTCTTGCGCTTCTTTAACCGTTTCGTAAAAGCCGGCTTTACCCTTAAAATTATTAAAAATGTAAGAAATCGTTCCGGAAAGGATCGCCTCAATACGAGCCACCTTATCGCCGCTCATCATCAGTTCTTTTAGCGTGCGGATAATCGGTAAGCCAGCTCCAACGTTAGTTTCGTAGTAAAAATCGACACCGAATTTGCGGGCGGTATCTTTAAACGACTTGTACTGCGCAAAATCGGCCGAATTTCCTTTTTTATTACACGTAACTACCGAAATGCTACTTTCAAAAATACCTTGGTAAAATTCGATGGGAGATTCAGAAGCCGTGTTGTCTACGAAAACACAGTTTGGCAAATTCATTGCTTTCATACGCTCTACAAAACCTGCCAAATCTGCCTGTTCGCCATTGGTGTTCAATTCCGTTTCCCAATTGTCGAGCGATAAACCGTCGGCCTCAAAAATCATTTTACGCGTATTACTGATTCCGGCAACTTTCACCTGCAAATCGTTGTTTTCGGCGAGGAAGGGCCTTTGCTCTTTCAGTTGGTTAAACAGTGTTTTACCGATATTCCCAGTTCCCAAACAGAAAATGTTAAGTGTTCGTTTAAGATCGGTAAAAAAAGCATCGTGCACTGCATTTACGGCTTTCGAAAGATCGACCTTGCTGATGATAACCGAAATATTGTATTCTGAAGATCCTTGTGCAATTGCCCTCACATTGATACCGTTTCTGCCCAAGGCGTTAAATAATCTGCCGCTCATGCCTGGCGTATGTTTCATGTTTTCGCCTACAATAGCCAACACCGCCAAATCCTTTTCCACCACCGGAAGCTCTAGCTTTTTGGCATCGAGTTCGAGCTCAAATTCCTTTTTTATCAATGCAATTGCATCCTCCGCATCAGTTGGCTTAACGGCGAAAGTGATGCTATGCTCTGACGATGATTGAGTAATCAGTACAACGTTAATTTGCTCGCGGGAAAGGAGGGAGAATAAACGGCCGCTGAAGCCGGCCTTGCCCACCATTCCGCTACCAGTGAGGTTAATGATGCTAATGTGATCGATAGATGAGATACCCTTAATCGGTAGACTGGAAACTTTTACATCACTTTTTATATAGGTTCCCGAAAAATCGGGTTTAAAGGTGTTTTTGATGACGATCGGAATTTTTTTCATGAAAGCCGGGATCATTGTTGGTGGATAAATCACCTTCGCCCCGAAATAGCTTAGCTCCATGGCCTCGGTGTAACTCAGCTCAGTCAACGAGAAAGCCTTTTTTACAATTCGCGGATCGGCGGTCATCATGCCATTTACATCCGTCCAGATTTCAATTTCCTCAGCGTTTAGCGCAGCGCCCCAAACCGCAGCAGTATAATCAGAACCACCCCGGCCCAGTGTAGTTATGCGCCCAGCCGCATTGCTGGCAATGAAACCTGTTACAAACAATACCTTGCGTTTATTAGCCTGGTAGAAATTGTTGATTAACATTTCGGTGAGTTCAGTGTTAACCTTTGCCTGGCCGAAGTTGCTGTCTGTCTTAATCAGTTCTGATCCATTCACATACATCGCTTCGCCAAATTGTTGAGAGGCGATGTGTGCAATCATAAACGACGAACAGCGCTCGCCATAGCTTAAAATCTGATCTTTCGTTTGCAGGCTTAGTTCGCGGAGGTTCGTTACGGCCTGCAACAAATCTTCAAGCTCGTTAAAAAAGATTTTTAAGCGGGTAAACACCGGGTTTTGTGCCGCAGCTGGTAAAAGCGAACGGATTACGGCAAAATGCTTGGCTTCAATTTCTTTTAAACTTGCGTCGTAATCTTCGCCCCGCTCGGCACTTTCGGCCATGTCGGTAAGCAAATTAGTTACGCCACTCATTGCCGATAATACAACTACCGGGTTGCTTTGTAATTTTTCTTTGGCCACTATGTTCAGTAGCGTTTTAATGTTCTCGGCCGAACCTACGGATGTGCCGCCGAATTTTAATACTTTCATTAGTTTTTGGTTTTTAATGAAGCTTGCACCTTGCTTGTTAATTAGTGTGTTTGCGCAGTTTCAATGGTTTTGGTTTAAAAAAAAAGCGTCCCGATTTTCGTCGGGACGCTTTTTGTGTTTTTATGTTAATTCAATTTACAACAAATTAGCCCCGCTGGTTTATCCCGGTGGTAATAATAATGGTTGTAATAATTGAAGTGTTAAAAGTCATTTTCTCTTGGTGTATTTTGTACACCGTAAAGTAGCAGATTATTTTTCTTAATTGCAAACAATTTTAAAATTTAATTGAAAATTTTTTAATAAAACGTTTAATCGTATGAAATAGCCGCATTTTCTGAACCGAGAACTAAGAATGATTATTCGTCTTTATGAGAAGTAACGACGCGAAAACCTATTTAATTGCGATCGACAAAAGATGTTCACGCCTGCTTAGGATTAACTTTTGCTCGAGAATTGTTGTCATTCTGAGCGCAGCGGAGAATCTCTAACCAAGCAGCCACAAAGAGAACATAAACCGCAAAACTCCAGTTTGGAATACTATCGCCTATGGGTTATTTTATTGAACATTACAGCATGGGCAGCTAGTATCAACGCCCACTCATCCCCCTCATTGGTAGTTACGGCAGGTATTTCATCGCCTGACGATTCTTCGTTACCTGTCCGTCCGGGCAGGCGGGCACTCAATGTCATTTAGTTAAGAATAAAATTATAGAACATTGTCACCCTGAGCGGAGTCGAAGGGCGGATCTTAATGGTTTTATCCAATAAAAAAGGTCTTCGACTCCGCTCAGATCCGATAGCTATCGGATGACACCCGTCGAGCTTGACTAAATGACATTGAGCGGGCACTACCATTGACTTTATTTCCGTCTTTGCCCCAAAGGGGCTACTTCGTAGCGAAATCGATTTTTCATCGATTGAAGCAATCTCATTCGAGATATGTTTTATCAGAGTAGATTGCTTCGTGCCTCGCAATGACGACCGACTTAGAACCGCCAGGCATATTGATTTTTCCTGAGAAATTAAAACTCAGAATAACAGCGTTAATACCTATCGTTCGATAACTATCGGATTCACCTCCTTATACTTTCGAAGAGTTATTCTTTCTTAAACCATATTTTTCTGCTCGTTCCTCATAGTATTGTTTTTTAAAATCAATGTCCTCATCAATTTTTGGAATATCTAGTTTATCCAATAGTTCGGTAAGTGTTTCAAACGCATCTTTACTTACGACAGTTTTAAATAATCTTCGGCCATTTTTGATAGCGTAAGGTTATTTTTCAGTGCATATTGCTTGGCTCTAAGTAAAATGGTCTTATCAATTGTTAAACTAACCCGTTTTTTCATATAATCAATATACGCATAAAAATTCATTATGCGCATCAAACTTTATCGGCATTAACTTATGGAATTGGTGCTCATTTAGGATCATTAAATAAAGTCAACCATATGAAAGCGCCGATTATTATTTTGTTACTCTGTATCTTTGGTGTCAAGTGCTGGTCACAAACCGAACCTGTAATAAGAATGAGGTGTTATGTAACGGTATCAGAACACCAGCCGCTCTGGGTTATTGTATTTAAGAAGCAAGGTTACATCCTAAAGCAATCGTCGGCACAACTAATCAACCCGAATACAATTGAGAACCTTAACGTTTTGAAAGATGCTGCTTCAACCGCACTATATGGCACCCGGGCAGCCCACGGAGTTATTATAGTAACGATCAAGAAAGCGGAATCCCGAAAAGAATACAAACGCCTAAAGCCTTATCTGGAGCGAAAACGTTATTTCCTTAAACCGATATAGATTTCTACTTCCGAATTTTCTCCCAATTGCGATTGCTCCCCATAAACTTCAAAATCAGCGTCGTAAGTGCGGTAAAGTGCCACGTTGTTCGCCCAAATCTCTTCCCATGTTTCTGCAACCGATTCCGGTACCTTTCCTTTAGCGGTATATCTCAAAAGTCTGTCATTTTTAATTTCTCTACCCACAAAACCAGCCGGAACATCAGCTAACGAGCTTACTCGATGCCCAATAATGGCCGTATACTTGCCAGTGTAATCACTTTCGTAATCTGTGTAGATAACATATACATCTTCGCTTTCTTTATTGGCGATTTGGCTTGAGATTTCATCGCTATAAAATTGCTGCCAAAGCTTGCCCAGATCGGCAGCTGCCTGCTGGTTTTGATTGGTCGTTTCGACAGAGATGCCGATGATCTTGAAGTTTTCCATTGCTCGGATTTTCAGCTAAGATAATGTTTCTGGGAATAGTGATATACGACTTTATTTCAAAAAGCCATTAACAATGAGCCAAAATCAGTCAAATCATATGCTTACCTTTGTTGCAAATTATGCAGGGCTTAGTTATAAAATCTACGGGAAGTTGGTATAGCGTTCTGGCCGATAACGGCGAACGTTACGACTGCCGTATTGTGGGTAAATTTAGAATTAAAGGGATTAAGACGACCAATCCGATTGCAGTTGGCGACAGAGTTAAGTTCGACCTCGAACGAGACAGTAGCCAGGGGATTATTAATGAATTGCTACCCCGAAAAAACTATATTATTCGCAAGTCAATTAACCTGAGTAAACAGGCGCAGATTCTTGCCACAAATTTGGATATGGCTATTTTGCTGGTTACGCTGGCATCGCCGCGAACTTCGCTCGGCTTTATCGATCGTTTTTTAGTTACGGCTGAGGCCTATGACGTTCCTGCAGTTCTGGTATTTAATAAACTCGATTTGTTTAGTAAAGAAGGGCTTGAGATTTTAGAGGAGTTTAAGGATATCTACCAAAAAATTGGTTATCCGTGTTACCAGGTTTCGGCATTAAAGGGCATCAACATTCCAGTTATTCAAGAGCTGATTAAAGGCAAAATTACGCTGATTTCTGGGCATTCGGGCGTAGGAAAATCGAGCCTGATCAATGCTTTGTTGCCCGACAGAGATTTGCGTACCGGAGAGGTTTCCGATTGGAGTGATAAAGGTCAGCATACAACCACTTTTGCCGAGATGTTCGAACTGCCGCAGGGAGGTTTCATCGTAGATACGCCCGGAATAAGGGAATTGGGTATTATCGACATCGAAAAAGAAGAGCTTGGGCACTTTTTCCCCGAGATTTTTAAAACTTCGCACAATTGCCGTTTTAACAACTGCCGCCACGTAAACGAACCGGGGTGTGCCGTTTTGGAAGCGGTTAACGATGGCGACATTGCCGTGTCTCGATACGAAAGTTATTTGAGCATTTATCATGGTAACGATACCCGGCATTAAGCAGAAAGCTTAAAGACTAAAGCGTAAAGCGAATGTTTACGCTTAGCAAAATTGAACTCTTTGTGTACTTTGTGCCCTTGTGGTTAAAAAATAGATATGAAATTTAAACTAGGAGATTTTGTTCGTTTTATTGATGAAAAACGTGAAGGTTATGTAACGAGAATTATCGATGCACAAACTTTGGGTGTTACCGATGAAGACGGTTTTGAGATACCTGTAGCGATCAGCAATTTAACATCAGTTCATGGCCATGGTGCGGCCGCCGAAGAGGTTACAGCACCAAAGCCGATTGAGGTGAATATTCCGTTAGTAAGTAAGATCGAGAACGGAATTTATGTTGCTGCGGCTACAGATAATAAGGCCGGAAATGTGGTTCATTTCCATTTCTATAATCAATCGCCAAACGTACTTTTACTCAGCCTAACTTCGAAGCGGAAGGAGAAATATGCGGGTATTTTTCATGGCGTGATCGAATCCTATCAATCGGCCTTGGTTTATTCTGCCTCGCTGGCCGACCTCGATGTTTGGCCTGAATTTATCTTTCAGATCATCATTTCGAGCAAAGGTGATACAAAGCCGGTAGATCCGCTGGTTATTAAGAAAAAGTTTAGAGCCAAGGATTTTTCTACAGAGCAGAAAGAATTGCCCCAATTGAAGAATAAGGGGTGGCTAATTCGCCTCGACGATCTTGCCCCGATAACAATCGATGCGCAGAAACTGAAAGAAAGCTTTTTTAAATCTGCAGACGAAAAAAGAACAGTAGCTATTCCGGCAAAAGAAATTGATCTGCATATCGAAAAGCTCAGAGACGATCATCACTTTTTAGAACCCGATGAAATCCTGCAAATTCAGTTGAATTACTTTCAAAACGCCCTTGATGCAGCCATTGTTCACCATTTCGATAAAATGACGTTTATACACGGCACGGGGAATGGAACATTGAGAAACAAAATTCACAAACTGATTAGCAAAAATCCGCATATTAAAACCTACATGGATGCCATGAAAGAAAAGTTTGGCTACGGAGCAACCGAAGTGGTTTTTAAGTAATCGGCTAGCCGTAATTCGTGTCGGTCGAGATTTGCAATCTCGTCCTAACTAATGCTGGATTTTAAATCCAGCGCTAATGGAGGATGAATTTCCGGACCCGTCATTTCGAGCGCAGCCGAGAAATCTGTTGCCCAAAAGGTATTAATCTTTCGCACTGCGATACGCTGTTGCTGATTTTCATGGGTTGAAGATTTCTCCTCCTGCGTCGTTCGAAATGACGGAAGCCTTGAACGAATTCGTCATTTCGAGCGCAGCCGAGAAATCCCCGCCTGCTGCGGGCAGGTGTTTCCAAATAACACTAACCTCTATTGCTGGTCGAGATTTGTAATCTCGTTATAACTAATGTTGGATTTTAAATCCAGAGCTAATAGAGTCAGGATTGCAATCCGACCCCAAAGTTAAAATTCCAAAATCAACACGCTCGCATTATTGCTTAACGCTTCTAGTTGTACTTCTTCTAAATCCCAAAGCGCCAAAGCGTCTCTTTCATGCATCAATCTACCTTCAATTTTCAAAGTGCCTGCAATAACAAAGCAGAAAAATCTGCCCTCTGCACGCTGCAGCCTGTAAAAGGCCGCCATGTTTTCGGCAAAAAGGCCTGCGCTTACCTTAAACGGTAATTTCGGGTGGGAAATAATTTCAATCAGTTTATTCGGGTTTGTATCGAAATCAAAATTGAACAACATTTCGCTGGCGCGAAGCAGGAACATATCCGTTCTGATACCAATTTGCAGGTAGTTTGATGTCTCCGTCAAATTTCGGTTGCTGATTTCCAACACCTCACCTTTACCAAGATTGAGTACTTGCATCTGGCCTGTATCAACAGCACATTCCTTATTACCCTGAACAATATTCAAACCGCCCGTAATCGGGAAAAACAGCTGGTAAGAATCTTCTTTCGAAAGGAAAAAGGCAAGCTTTCCGCCTACGATAAACTCATCGTTGCAAATAAACAAATCACCAAAAGGTAATGTGTGCTCGCTGTTGAACTTTTCAAAGTTAAAAGTACTGAATCGCTTTAAAACAGACGTTTCGGTTAGGCCACGCTGATCGCCAGAAAATATTCTCCCGGATGTACTTATCATAATCACTCAATATTTTTGATCGGTAAATATCAATAAAATGCGGCAGCTTCAAGCCATTAAAAGCATTTCATTGGCGTAACGCTTAGCCTGCCAATTAACGATTCATTATCGATAGTGTGGTTTGAGATTAACCAATTTAACCAATTCAACAGTTACGCAATTCGAACAATTAAACAATTTGATGATCAAACAATTAAGCGCCAACAACTTTTAGCAAGTACGAAATTTCGTTTTATAAAAGAATAAAACTAGCTTTGCCGCTATTAATGAAACACCTCGTTACCATATCATTTGTACTTTTTAGCTTAACGCATTTGGCCAACGCCGAACGTGTTGAGGGGCTAAGGATATTGCACGAATATTGTAAAGAGCACAGGATCAGTATCAACGCAGCCGACGAAACTGCCGTTCAGTTTAAAGAGCACCCAGATTCTTATTTTTTATCAGCTACAAATTTTGCTTTAGCGGGCACTCAGCCACAGTTAAAAAGCATAAAGTACGGACGGGCAAATCAGGTTATTGTCGATTTGGCTGTAACAAGGAAGCCCAAAAACAACAGTCCATAACACTTTCTCTCAATTTCTTTACAGGACATTTAGCGCCTATTTTTAACCACAACTGCCAAACTGACTTACAAAAAAGCAGTGGCTTAGTTGTTGTAACACACAGTTTTTTAAAATACAATACAAATAAATAATGTTAGGATTTTTAGCGAAGATTTTCGGAAGTAAATCAGAAAGAGATATAAAAACCATCCAGCCGATGGTTATCAAAATAAATGAAGAGTACGCAAAGTTGGCATCGATAAGCAATGATGAACTGCGTGCTAAAACAATGGAATTTAAAGATAGGATTTCGACTTTTTTAACAGATATCGATGGCAGGATTTCGGCTTTAAAAACCGAGGCCGAGAGCGATGAGTTAGACTTGCACCAAAAAACAGCAATTTACGATCAGGTTGATGCTTTAGGTAAAGATCGCGATGCGGAACTGGAGAAAGTGCTTTTGGAAATTCTTCCCGAGGCTTTTGCAGTAGTTAAGGAAACTTCGCGTCGTTTAAGCGAAAACGAATATTTAGAAGTTACAGCTACACAATTTGATAAAGACTATGCTGCCCGCAAAAGCAATGTAAAAATTGTTGGCGATAAGGCACAATGGGCAAACAGATGGGATGCCGCCGGAACAGAAGTGGTGTGGAACATGGTACATTACGATGTACAGTTAATTGGTGGTATTGTGTTGCACAGCGGTAAAATTGCCGAAATGGCCACAGGTGAGGGTAAAACATTAGTGAGTACATTGCCGGCTTATTTAAACGCACTCGCAGGTCAGGGTGTACACATTGTTACGGTGAACGATTACCTTGCCCGCAGGGATAGTGAATGGAACGGACCCTTATTCGAGTTTCATGGTTTAAGTGTAGATTGTATTGATAAGCACGAGCCAAATTCGGAAGAGAGAAGAAAAGCCTACGCGGCAGATATCACCTACGGAACCAATAATGAGTTTGGTTTCGATTACCTGCGTGACAATATGTCGCAGACCCCAGACCAACTCGTGCAGCGCAAGTTGCACTTTGCAATGGTCGATGAGGTCGATTCAGTATTAATTGATGATGCACGTACACCATTAATTATCTCTGGTCCAATTCCGCATGGCGATCAACACGAGTTTTATGAGCTAAAGCCACGTATTGAGCGTTTGGTAAATGCGCAGAAAGCATACGTTTCTTCGGCTTTGAATGAAGCCAAAAAACTGATTAATGCAGGCAACACCGGAACCGAGGAAGGCGAGGGTGGTTTGGCCTTATTGCGTGCTTATCGTGGATTGCCAAAAAACAAAGCTTTAATTAAGTTCTTGAGCGAAACCGGCGTGCGTGGTCTGTTGTTAAAAACAGAGAATCATTACATGGCCGATCAGTCTAAGAACATGCCGAAGGTAGATTCTGAACTCTTCTTTTACATCGACGAAAAAAATAACCAGGTAGAATTAACCGAAAAAGGTATTGAGTTGATTACCCAATCTGGAGAAGACCCTCACTTTTTTGTGCTGCCCGATGTTGGTACCGAGATTGCGGAATTAGAAAAATCGAGCTTGCCGCTGGATGAGAAAGTGGTTCAAAAAGATGCCTTAATGCGTGATTATTCAGTTAAGGCAGAGCGCATTCACTCAGTTAACCAATTATTAAAAGCCTATACTTTGTTCGAAAACGATGTAGAATACATTGTTGACGAAGGCAAAATCAAAATTGTTGATGAGCAAACAGGCCGTATCATGGATGGCCGTCGCTACTCAGATGGTTTGCACCAGGCGATTGAAGCAAAAGAAAACGTTAAGGTTGAGGATGCTACCCAAACGTATGCAACGGTAACCTTACAAAACTATTTCCGTATGTACCACAAGCTTTGCGGTATGACGGGTACTGCAACAACAGAAGCAGGTGAATTTTGGTCGATCTATAAATTAGATGTTGTCGAGATTCCGACAAACAGGGTCATATCGCGACAAGATTATCAAGATTACGTTTACCGTACCGTTCGCGAAAAATATAACGCTGTAGCATCCGAAATTCAATTTTTGGTCTTCCCGTATTCTCATTACGAAACCGAATACGAGCTTGATAAGGAAGGTAACGTTAAACAAAAAGACGGCAAGCCAGTAGTTAGATACGATGCAACGGGCAGAGCAGTACCTAAGTTGGATAGTAAGGGCGCATTAATCCCTGCGGTAAATCCCGAAACTGGCCAGGTAGAGCCAAGGGCTGGTCGTCCGGTGTTGGTAGGTACCACCTCGGTAGAAATTTCGGAGTTGTTAAGCCGTATGCTTAAGCTTCGTGGAATTAAACACAACGTATTAAATGCGAAGATGCACCAGAAAGAGGCCGATATTGTTGCCGAAGCTGGTCAGGCAGGTACCGTAACTATCGCCACCAATATGGCCGGTCGTGGTACCGATATTAAGTTGGGCGCAGGCGTTAAAGAAGCTGGTGGTTTGGCCATCGTTGGTACCGAGCGTCACGAATCACGTCGGGTAGACAGACAGTTGCGCGGTCGTGCTGGTCGTCAGGGCGATCCCGGTTCATCTCAATTCTTTGTTTCGCTTGAAGACAACTTAATGCGTTTATTTGGCTCAGAGCGTATCTCGAGCGTTATGGTGCGCATGGGTATCGAAGAGGGTGAGGTAATCCAGCACTCAATGATTACAAAATCTATCGAACGTGCCCAGAAGAAAGTAGAAGAAAACAACTTTGGTATTCGTAAACGCTTGTTAGAGTACGATGATGTGATGAACTCGCAACGTACAGTAATTTACGCTAAGCGTAAAAATGCCTTATTTGGCGAGCGTTTAGATGTTGATATGAACAACATGGTTTTCGATGTTGCAGAAGATATTGTAACAGAATACAAAGAAGAAGCAAATTTCGACGGCTTTAAGTTAGAGGTAATCAAAAACTTCTCTTTAGATACACAAATTACTGAAAAGGAATTCGCTTCTACCAACGTTACCACGTTGACCGAAAAGTTGTTTGAGGAAGCAGAAGCATTTTATACGCGTAAATCGGAGGCCATTATTCAACAATCGTTGCCGGTTTTGACACAGGTTTACGAAGAACGCGGACAACATATCGAACAAATTGTGGTTCCGTTTACCGATGGCATTCGCGGAATACAAGTAGCTGTCGATTTGAAAAAGGCGATTGAAAACAAAGGCAAAGAAGTTGTTCGTGCATTCGAAAAAACAATTGTACTCGCTTTAATTGATGACAGCTGGAAAGAGCACTTACGCGAAATGGATGATTTGAAACAATCGGTTCAAAACGCGGTTTACGAGCAAAAAGATCCATTGGTAATTTACAAAATGGAGGCTTTTAGTCTGTTCAAAAACATGCTCAACGCGGTAAATAAAGAAGTGGTAAGTTTCTTATACAAGGGAGGCATTCCGGTACAACAAGAGGCTGATGATGTCAGAGCAGCGCCAGCACCAGTGAAACAGCCAAAATTGCAGACTACAAAGCAAGAGTTTGGCCGCGAAGAACCAGGTGTGGAGCTTGGCGATACCAGAGAACCCGTTCCGCAACAACCAATTCGCAAAGAAGCAACGGTGGGCCGTAACGAGCCTTGCCCTTGTGGAAGCGGCAAAAAGTTTAAAAATTGCCACGGCGCTAATCTTTAGCAGTTAAATAATAAACACCTTATCAAGGTTTTGGCTTCTGCCAAAACCTTTTTTGGTTTAACTAAGTTTTTAATTCTCAAATTTAGTTTTACTTTTATCGTCTTAAACGTCTAAATTCTCAGACAGTTTCCAGAAATACTCCCTAAGCTTTATTGTAAGTCAAAAAGTCGATCATGGAATTGCTATGCAATTTTTTTCGAACGGTTTTTTATGATAATGGAGCTGAAAAACCACAAACAGGGCGTAACCGAAAAGCCTTTAGACAGGGAAAAATAATAAACACACAAACAAATGAAGAGAATTTTTAACGTTGTAGCGCTGTCTGCAGCACATTACTTTCGAGCTGCGCCACAATTTTACCGGAACGAGGCAAAATGTTCAAATCAACTCAAATCCACCTGCTGCCGATATCGAAGTTGATGGTGTAAAGGTGGGTAAAACACCAATGGCCGTTTCTTTGAAGAAGGGATTTACCGGACAAACCTTAACCCTGAAGTTAGATGGTTATGAAACAAAAACCATGCAACCCACCACCACATTCAATGCCGTTGCTGTTTTAAACTTTTTCGGCCTACTGGGCTGGGGCATCGACGCCGCAACCGGGGCGATGATGAAGTATGATCCAAAGGTGTATGAATTTACACTTGACGCGAAGAAATAGACTCCAATAATCTATGAACCTGAGTTCGGTTAATAAGGCCTGTTCTGGATTGTATTGGCTATTTACCATGACCGGTCGTCATCCTCAGCTTGACTGAGGATCTTAATGCAAAAATAGCGCATAATCGAACTCAGGTTATGGAGTCAAAAAGCCGAATTTCGAATGAAGTTCGGCTTTGTCGTTGTTAAGTTAATTTAGTATTTTTGATATATGGAAACATTAACCATACAAATTCCGGACGAGAAAAGCTCAATGGTCAAACAAATTCTTCAGGAATTTGGAGTTACCATCTTAAAAGACGAGGTGCCTTCCAAAAAGCCGTCGAGCTTTGCCGGCATTATTTCTAAGGAAACTGCCAAACAACTTCTGTTGGATGTAGAACGAAGTCGTCGAGAATGGGAAAGAGACATTTAATTGATTCCAACACATTAATAGAGTACATTGGTTTATTACTTCCGCCCGCAGTACACTATAAATTCGCTGATTTAATTGATGAAGAGCTTATTTTGGCATCCCTTCATTAGTAACTAGCGGTGTGTAAATCATAAAATGCCCTAGCAAATGTCACCCTGAGCGGAGTCGAAGGGCAAATACACGAAGCTTCGATTTTGTCTTAAAAGTAGCCGAAACGCCCGGCCTGATAAATCACCAATCTTACATAAATCTTACCATTTGCACAACCCATAAAGAATGCCGAATTTTGCGACAAGTTCGGCATTCTATTTTTAAACAAATTTCGGGTTGCTGAGGTTTATTACACATGAAAATAACACTTACTTTTATATTCAGCTTATTTCTGTTTACCACATCTTTTGCGCAAAGAGGAAAAGTAACCGTTATAAAAGATCCTTTAATTGATAGTTTAATTGCTAAACGTGCCGAAGTGTACAGAAATACAGGCGAAATTAGCGTGGGCAAACCGATTGTTTCTTCATATGGTTATCGTGTCCAGATTTTTTATGGGTCCGATCGGCGAGAGGTTTTCAACCAGCAAGCGCATTTTAAAAGCCTCTATCCCAAATTAAATACCTATATTATTTACAAAGAGCCGAATTATTACGTTCGTGTTGGCGATTTTAGAACCAGATTGGAAGCACAACGCTTAATGAGCGAAATCAGGCCAACTTTTCCCACGCTTTTTATTTTTAGGGAAAAAATCAATGCACCAACTTTAGATACCACAACAACTGATGATCAAAAATAAAATCCAGGAATTAGCCACCTCTATTTACGAAGAAGTTGTCGGCTTTCGCCATCACATACACGCAAACCCAGAGCTATCATTTAAGGAATTTGAGACCTCGTTGTTTATAAAGGACAAGCTTACCAAATGGGGGATAGAATTTACCAGTTGCGCCAATACCGGTGTTGTAGGCTTGATTAAAGGCAATAAACCGTCAGATAAAGTAATCGCTTTGCGAGCTGATATGGATGCGTTGCCGATACACGAAGCAAACGACAAACCGTACGCCTCGAAAAACCCTGGTGTAATGCATGCCTGTGGACACGATGTGCATACTTCATCGCTGTTGGGAACGGCTTATATTTTAAACCAGATGAAAGATGACTTTGCTGGCACCGTAAAGTTGATTTTTCAACCGGCCGAGGAGCTCCTTCCGGGCGGCGCAAGTATTATGATAAAAGAGGGCGTGCTCGAAAATCCGAAACCCGATTATATTGTAGGCCAGCATGTGATGCCCTTAATCGAAACCGGAAAAGTTGGTTTTCGTTCTGGCATTTACATGGCATCAACAGATGAACTGTATGTTACCGTAACCGGAAAAGGTGGTCATGGTGCCCAGCCGCATCAAAACGTCGATCCCGTGTTAATCGCATCCCATATCATTGTCGCCCTGCAGCAAATTGTGTCGCGTAATGCCGACCCGCGTTTACCGTCGGTACTATCTTTCGGAAAAGTAACCGCAAATGGTGCAACAAACATTATTCCGAACGAAGTTAAAATTGAGGGCACTTTTAGAACCCTAGACGAGGACTGGAGGGCGGAGGCACATAAAAGGATGAAAAAAATGGCCGAAGGCATGGCAGAAAGTATGGGTGGAAACTGTGATTTCGACATCCATAAAGGCTACCCTTTTTTAATTAACGAAGAGAAACTTACCGCCAATGCCAGATCGTTTGCCGAAGACTTTTTAGGCAAAGAGAATGTCGTCGACCTCGATATTTGGATGGCCGCAGAAGATTTTTCTTTCTATTCGCAGGTTACCGATGCGTGTTTCTACCGTTTGGGAACTGGTAACGCAGCCAAGGATACCCAATATTCGGTACATACGCCGAGATTTGATGTGGATGAGGATGCACTGAAGATATCGACCGGATTGATGGCTTTTATTGCATTGAAGCAATTGGGAAATTGAAAAGTGCTGAGCCTGTAAAACGACCAATTTTTTACCCGTCATTTCGAATCCCGATTTTTCTATCGGAAGAGAAATCTGTTCGCCAAGCATTGCTGGCTTAAAGCTCGTGGTAATAGATAAGGCCTGCCGACGCAGGCGAGGCTATCTCAAACGATGAGGTTCCCTACCGCTTTCTAAATAGCCATTTCGTCATCCGATAGCTATCGGATGCGAGGCCAGGCTAGAGCGAGCCAAAGCAATCTAATTTGTCAATGGGATTGCTTCGTACCTCGCAATGACGACCGTTCTTTTATCCTTACTTAATATCAATCAGGCACCGTTTTTGTCAATACCATAAAGCATGAAAAAAATACTATTGTTTTTAATATTCGCCTCGCTATTTCGCAACAGCTTCGGTCAGGAAATTCCACGTTTTAACCCCGATACAATAAAGACCATTACCCTCGATTCTGTAGTGAACATTAAGGCCGAGCGCTTAAACATTGAAACCTTTATTAACAGAGTAGTTAACGATACCTCGTTTTACGAGTCGTTTCGCGATATGAAACGCTACAGTTTTATTGCCGAAAACCGCATTTACAGCTACGATAAAAAGAATAAGGTTGACGGAAAGATTTATCGGAAGATTAGACACAATAATGCCGGCCAATATAAAATGGAATATCTGGTAAAGGAAGAAAGTGGTAACCTTTACAAAAAGAACGGCAAGTACCAGTTGTACACGATCGAAATGTTCGATTACATTTTTATGAACGCCTACAATACCGATTTTGTTCCCAACGCTCCGGCGGGCGACGGCAAGGGAGGTACAAACGAAAGTTACAAAAACAAGCTGAAAACCCTTATTTTTAATCCCGGCCGTCCGATAAAAGTGCCATTTATAGGCAGTAAAACCGAAATCTTTTCTGCCAATATGCGTCAGTATTATGATTACTCCTTCACCAGCGGAACTTATTTGGATTCTATTCCGGTTTATCGTTTCAAGGTCGCCGTTAAGCCCGATTTGAGTAGCTGGACAAAAGATGGCATCATGATTAAGGAACTCGTTACCATATTTGATAAAAGGAATTTTAACATCCTTGGCCGTTATGTCGACATGAAATACAGTAACATGCTGTTTGATTTCGATGTGCAGATGAACATTGAAATGGGCTACTTCGGCGAAGATAAGCTGCCTACAAAAATCACCTATCAAGGCAATTGGGATTACCCTTTCAAAAAAGAAGAGCGGGCGAGTTTTTTGATTGTACACAAAGATTACAAGCTCGAGAAGGCGAAGTAGCTATTTTCCTACAATATTTTTTATTGATAATGTTTGTATATTTGTTTAAAGGAGGTTTAAATGGAAAGGATTGTTTTAGAAGTTGATAGCGCAGTAGCCAAAAAATGGCGCAGTTTTTCTGCATCTCAACGTTCATTATATGAGAAAACCTTATCAGTTTTACTGCAACAAAACAAACAGACGGAGTTTAAAAAATTGTTAGATAGCGCAGGTAAAATTGCAATGGCTAACGGTTTAACCGACGAAAAATTAGCACAATTATTAGATGAAAAGGATTAAAGTTTTTGTTATTGATACGAATACTTTAATAAGTGCATTTCTTTTACCTAACTCTACAAGTCGTAAAGCAATTGATAAGGCAATCTCGCTTGGAGTTGTTGCTGTTTCTAATGATACCATAAATGAATTTTCGGACACCTTTATAAGATCAAAATTTGATAAATATATTAGTCTCGAATTAAGGTTAGAGATTATAGAAGAATTCAAATTTATAGCAAAATTAGTTAAACCTAATATTCTGGTTTCAGCTTGTCGGGATCCTCGAGACAATAAATTCTTAGAATTGGCAATTTCGGCTAACGCAAAGTATATTATTACCGGCGATGACGATTTATTAGTTTTAAATCCGTTTGAAAATATTTCAATTGTTACTGCATCAGTATTTTTGAATATCGATTTATAAATATGAAAAAAATATCCCAATTATTTTGTGCGCTTATTGCCTTATCTATAAGTGCAAACGCCCAAATTTTAACATCAAAACAAATCGACAGCGTTGTCGAGAAAACCCTAACTACTTTCAATGTTCCCGGAATAGCTGTTTCTGTTATTAAAGACGGAAAGATTGTTCATTTGAAAGGATATGGGGTGAGGTCGATAAAAACAAACCAGAAAGTTGACGAAAATACCCTTTTCGGCGTAGCATCAAACACCAAGGCCTTCACCGCTGCCGCACTAGGCATGCTGGTTGACGAAAAAAAGATTACGTGGGATACAAAAGTGACCGACGTAATTCCCGAATTTAAGATGTACGATGCCTGGGTAACCAGCGAGTTTACCATTCGCGATTTGCTAACCCACCGCAGTGGCTTGGGCCTCGGGGCCGGCGATTTAATGATCTGGCCAGATTCGTCAACCGTTACTAAAAAACAACTCATCCACAACCTCCGCTATTTAAAACCCGTTTCTTCCTTCCGTACCAAATACGATTACGATAACCTAATGTACATTTTGGCTGGTGATGTCGTTGCGAGAGTTTCAGGCAGTACCTACGAGGATTTTATTGAGACCAGAATTATCAAGCCGTTGGGCATGACAAAAACTGCGGCTTCGTGGTACCGTTTAAAAGACCGGTCGAACGTAATTGATGGGCATGCACCTTACCGGGGGAAATTGCTGCCAGTTGGATTAAGTTTTGGAGAAGTGGCAAATGCAGCTGGAGGTATCTATTCTAACGTTACCGATATGAGCAAATGGGTGATGGCCATGATAAACGGTGGAAAATATGGCCAGGATTTAGACAAGAAGCTGTTTAGTGATGCGGTTGCAAAAGAGCTGTGGACCCCTCAAACCATCATTGCCGGAGGAAATCCCGCCAGCTTTAGTAGCTACGGCCTTGGTTGGTTTTTAAGCAATGTAAACGGCAACTTTCAGGCCACGCACACTGGCGGTTTATCTGGTATTGTTACACAGGTTACCATAATTCCGGCATTGAAACTGGGTATCATCGTTTTAACAAACCAGCAATCAGGTGCGGCCTTTAACGCCATTACAAACTCAATCAAGGATGGATATCTAGGTATTAAAGGACAAAACAGGATAAAAACCTACAACGACAACAGGCTTAAGAACGAAAAGGAAGCGAACGATATTGTTGATAAAGTTTGGGCCGATATTAAAGCGCAACAGCAAGCAAATACAACCAAAATCGATTCCAAAAACTATTACGGAACTTATCACGACGCCTGGTTTGGCGATGTAACAATTAGCGAGGTAAACGGCAAGATGCATTTCGAAGCCAAAAATGCTCCAAAATTGCGTGGCGATATGACTTTTTACAAAGGAAATACCTTTATAGTGAAGTGGTACGACAGAAGTTTGGATGCCGATGCTTTTGTTAACTTTAACCTCGATAAAAACGCTGTTGCCGATGGTTTTAAAATGGAGGCCATTTCGCCTCTTACCGATTTCAGCTTCGATTTTCAGGATCTCGACTTTCACAAGAATGCAAAAAAATAACTAATCAAATTAAACAATATGAAAACCCTATTAAAAACGAGCATTGTACTTGGCCTTTGCCTAATCGCATTTACTTCAATGACATTTAAACCAAAGCGAATCATCTTTTTTGGCGATTCAATTACCCAGCAGGGTGTATCCAAGAACGGTTACGTAACCTTGATAAAAAAAGCGTTAGATTCTACAAAATACGATATAATTGGAGCTGGCATTGGCGGCAATAAGGTTTACGATTTGTACCTCCGTTTAGAAGACGATGTGTTGAACAAGAAACCCGATTTGGTGGTAATTTACGTGGGCATTAACGACGTTTGGCACAAGCAAAGCTCTCATACGGGGACAGATTACGATAAATATCTTAAATTTTACCAAGCGTTAATCAATAAAATTCAGGGCGTAGGCAGTAAGGTAGTTTTGGTTACCCCCTCGGTAGTGGGCGAAAAGAAAGATGGAAGCAACGAACTTGATGCCGATTTAAATAAGTACGCTGCCGGAATTAGGGAGCTGGCAGCAAAAAATAATCTTCCCGTTTGCGATTTGAGAAAGATATTTACCGAGTACGAAGCTGCAAACAATCCCAACGATTTAGAAAAAGGAATTCTAACAAAAGATAGGGTGCATTTGAACGATGCAGGTAATAAGCTGGTTGCCGATCAGTTGTTGCCTTTGGTGAAGTAGCTGATAAACAAAATCGTCCTTGCGAGCCGAAGCATTGGCTTGTGGGTCAGCGTGAAGCAATCTTTAAGAAAAGAAACAATAATGGAAAGTGGAGGAGCAGTTTATATTTTAACGAATTTTACTCATACCACGTTTTATGTAGGAGTAACATCTGACTTATTATTTAGGATTAAGGAACATCGAGAGAAAGTTTATCCAAATTCTTTTTCTGCTAAATACAATACCACCAAACTTGTTTATTTTTGTTCTTATACATCAATTGAAGAGGCGATAGCTGAAGAAAAAAGAATAAAAGGGGGAAGTAGGGCGAAAAAGATAAAATTAATCAATTCCGTAAATCCCGATTGGAAGGACTTGTGGGAAGTTGTAAAAGAATGGTAAGCATCAAAGCTTAATAGCAAAGTAGATTGCTTTCCCGAGAAATCGGGGACTAGCTGTCGTTCCTCCTAGAAATGACGTTAAGGTCATCTTCCTTGCGAGCCGAAGCGTTGGCTTGTGGAGTAGCGTGAAGCAATCTTCTTAAAACGAACATAAAGCAAAGTGGATTGCTTCGTCGTGCCTCCTCGCAATGACGAACAAAAAATATGATAAACCGCGAAACGATAGATAAGATAATGGATACCGCCCGCATTGAGGAGGTAGTTGGAGATTTTGTGCACTTAAAAAAGCGTGGAACCAGTTTAATAGGCAATTGTCCGTTTCATGGCGAAAAAACACCGTCTTTTCACGTATCCGTAACCAAAGGCATTTACAAATGCTTTGGTTGTGGCAAGGGTGGCGATTCCGTTCGCTTCATCATGGATCATGAAAAATATTCCTATCCCGAAGCCCTCAAATTTTTAGCCAACAAATACAACATTGAAGTTGAGGAAACAGAACTTAGCCCCGAAGCTGCCGAAGCTCAAAGTGCCAAGGAAAGCTTATACATCGTATCGCAATATGCAGCGGCATTTTTTGTAAAGCAACTTTGGGAAACTGATGAGGGAAAGGGAATTGGGTTAAGCTATTTTAAGGAGCGGGGTTTTCGCGAAGATATTCTTAAAAAATTCGAAGTCGGCTATTCGCCCGATGTTTGGGATGCCATGACCCAGAGTGCAACCAATGCAGGGCATAAGCTCGAATTTTTAGAAGCTACAGGCTTATCGATCAAGAACGATAACGGAAAAATTTACGATCGTTTTCGTGGCCGTGTAATGTTTCCCATTCATAATTTTACTGGCAGGATTATTGGTTTCGGCGGCAGAACCCTAAAAACCGACAAAAACGTTCCCAAATACGTAAACTCGCCCGAGAGCGAAATTTATCATAAATCGAACGTACTGTATGGTCTGTTTCATGCAAAAAAAGCCATTCGCGACCTCGATAATTGCTATTTGGCCGAAGGCTACGCCGATGTACTGTCTGTTCATCAGGCGGGCATCGAAAACGTGGTGGCCTCATCTGGAACATCCCTAACCGTAGAACAGATTAAGCTTATTGGGCGTTTCACCCAAAATATTACCATCCTATTCGATGGCGATGCCGCAGGTATAAAAGCATCGCTACGAGGACTCGATATGATTTTGGAAGAAGGGTTGAACGTAAAAATCGTTTCCTTTCCCGACGGACACGATCCCGATTCGTACATGCACCACGTAGGGGCTGGCGCATTTAAGACCTATCTCGAAGAAAATAGAAAAGATTTTATCATTTATAAGGCCAACGTTTTATTAAAAGATGCTGGCGACGATCCGATAAAGCGGGCCGGAATAATTCGCGACATTGTAGAAAGTATCGCAAAAATCCCCGACCCAATAAAAGCCTCTGTATTCATTCGCGAATCGAGTAGTCTGCTGCAAATCGAAGAGCAAATACTAATGGGCGAACTCAACAAGATGCGCTCGGCCAAGGTGAAGAAAAGTTTTGAGAGCAATCAGCGAAGTAGTTATAACAACGCCAGCAAGAGTTCCTATTCTTCAGGTCCGCCTGAGCCGCTTGGCCCACCCGACAATTTATGGGACGACAATGCCGGGCCATCAGGTTACGAGGAAAAGGTAAGTGATACTGATGAGATTCAGGAAAAGGAAATTGTTCGGTTACTGCTTGCTTATGGGCACGAGTTTGTTAACTGGGACAATATCGATGATATGTATATCGGGCCATTTATTATGCAGAATTTGGCCGATGTTGACTTTGAAGACCCAATGTGCAAAAAGATAATTGAAATCTACAAAACAGAAATCGACAATGGGCGATTGCCAACGGCGAATCATTTTATTAAGCACCAGGAACGTGAGGTTGCAGATTTAGCCATCACGCTCTCAACCTCGGAATATGCCTTGAGCGAAAACTGGCTTAATAAACACTTAATTTATGTTAAGGACGAAAGCATGAACTTAAAGGCTACCGTTTTGGGAGGGATATTTCACCTCAAGAAGCGGAAGGTAGATAAGATTTTAACCAACTTGCTAAAGGAAATCAAAGACGAAAAGGATGCCGATAATCAAATGATCTTGATGCAGCGCTATGGTGTAATCAAGGGCGTTGAACGAGAAATTTCAAAGTTTCTAGGCTCGGTAATTGTTAAGTGACGGAATGACAGAATGAGAAAATGAATGGTTGATAGAATGACACAATGAATGATTGACAGAATGGATGGAGATTGAAGAGGGTTGTTTGGCCGTGGTATAAAATTCTTAACTTCGTTTTTAAAAATCTAAGTATTAAATTAATTCCATTCAGCATTCACTAATTCAAAATTCATCCATTCAAAACTCACTCATTCAAAACTCACTCATTCAAAATTCAGTATGGCGCTTCATAACGATTTAGGTAAACATGGTGAAAACATTGCCAAACGCTATCTGGAGGATGATGGTTACGAGATTTTGGATGAAAACTGGACGCACGGCAAGGCTGAGATCGACTTAATTGCTTACAAAAACAACATTATGGTATTTGTAGAAGTGAAGGCCCGCAGTTCAATCGCTTTTGGATATCCCGAGGAGTTCGTTCACCAGGCCAAGCAAAAGCAAATGGAGTTAGCTTCAGCAGAATATATTGAAATAATGAATCATCAAAATGATATTCGTTTTGACATAATTGCCATTACCTTTACCAAAAATAACAATTACACATTAAAACATATTGAAGATGCTTTTTGGCCCGAATATTAACCGAATTAACAAACTGGCGCTCTTTGGAATTATACTTGGATTAGTGATTTCTTGTAAAGACGAAACTCCGAAAACTTACCGAAGCTTTGTTTCGCCAATGATCGGTCTCAACATTCCGTCGGGCAACGAGTTCGATGTTAAAGTGTTATTTGGCAACGAAAGCAAAGTAGATTCCGTTGTTTATTTAATTGATAGTGCCATTGCGCTTTCCAAAACAGACACCAGCGCCCTGAAAATAAAAACTGCAGGGTTAAAATTGGGAAGTCATCTTTTAACCGCAAGGATTTACGAGGGTGGCAAAACTGACGAGTTAACCTCGAATATCAATATTCTGGCCGCCCAGCCGCCTGTAGAATATACCTATAAAGTAATTAAAACGCTTCCTCATGATACTTCTTCCTATGTTGAAGGCTTAGAATATCATAATGGTTTTTTCTATGAAAGTGCTGGCGATTATGGTCATTCCAGCTTGCGCAAAGTAGACCCGGCAACAGGCAAGGTGTTACAAAAAGCCGATTTAGCTAAGCAATATTTCGGTGAGGGCATGACGGTAATTGGCGATAAGATTATTCAGTTAACTTACCGCGAAAAGGTTGGATTTGTTTATGACAAAGCGACCTTTAAAAAAATTGCCGAATTTCCGTACAATACCGGTAGGGAAGGCTGGGGCCTCACTTTTGATGGCAAACAGATCTTAAATACCGACGGCTCGAACACCATATTTTTTCTTGATAAGGACAATTACTCAAAAGTAGGTTCGATAGATGTATACGACAACGCCGGCGCCATTCAAAATTTGAACGAGTTGGAGGTTATCGACGGGAAAATTTATGCCAATGTTTACACCACCAATAATATTCTAATCATTAACCCCGAAACCGGGGCGGTTGAAGGGCGAATTAACCTAATCGGCTTGTTGCCCGAAAACTACTTTAAAAGCGACGATGAAAGGGCCAACAATGTGTTAAATGGAATCGCCTACGATAAAACCGCTAAGCGATTGTTTGTAACAGGCAAAAAGTGGCCGCATATTTTTGAAATTCAGTTGATTAAGAAGTAGATTATTTGTAGCGTTGATTTTATAGGATTAATTACTACAATTTGTGCTGATTTTTAAAGAGATTGAGAAATTAGTTCGCCAGATTTTATGCGCTTAAATGAGGTTCTTTTTTAACCAAGTGCCGCGTCAATTGTCACCCTGAGCGTAGTCTAAGGGCAAATCGGAGCACTTCGACTAAGCTCAGTCTGACAAAGCATCATCTAATAATGAGCCAAACTAATCTTTCTTTTTAGGCTCCTCCAAATAACCATTAAAAACTATTGGCTGCTTATTTACGCTGCTAGCCGTTAATGTGGCGTAACCATTTTGCAAAATATTCAGCACGAAGCGGTAATTTTCCCTGCCGCCATCTTTTGTGTTAATTTGAATGGTATAAGCACCTTTTTTGTTTTTACTTTTTTTGTAGGTAAAATCTTTCGATGTGAACTTTATTCCGCCCTCGCTGGCATTATAAGGTGCGCTATACGCTCTGCCATAATAAGGTAAGTAAGAAATTACGCTATCTTTAGTTACTTTAACGTCGTATTGTGAGCCAGTTAAATTTATCATAGAGCCGCTTTGGCCGCCCGGCATCGTGCTCATTATTCTGCTAATGTCGTTATTGGCCATTGGCAATGCCGAGTTGGCCACAAAGTTATAAGTTTTGTCCTCTACAATTCTCGTTGTTGTCTCCTTGTCCGTTTGCGCATAGGTTTGTGTTACCGATAACAGTAAACCTATCGTCAATATTTTCTTTAAGTGTTTCATCATGTGTATTTTAATAATCAACAAATAAATGATGCGCTGGTTTGTCGAATTCCATAATCGAGCCCTACAATAAACCTTATTTGTGCCTCTTTTTTGAGCTTTTGGCAAATGGGTTAAAATCAAGCGCCAGCTTTATCCAAAAATCCAATTCATCATTTCTGTTCAGCACATCTTCCGAAACCAGAATATAACCCTTCATCTGTTTTCCGCCCATTGTCATCTGTTCCCACCCATCTTTATTATTTAGACACTCAATATCATCAGGGTTTAAACGCAACATCAAATCATTTTTAAAAACGCCAATACACATCTTGCCATCAACCATAAAAATTAAGGCAGTAAACATTTCCTTTTCTTCAACATCTGGCAAATGCATCAATTTTTCGGCAATGCGATTGGCCAAGGCTTCATTATATTTTCTCATCAACAAATTGTTTAAAACTAATTTACTTAATCGATATCCGTTTATCAAAATTCGACCGTTAATATTTAAATTTGCAAAATGTTGTTAAGCTGTTACCAAGACGATTTTTTAGAAGCGGGTTGCGACGAAGCTGGGCGAGGCTGTTTAGCTGGGCCGGTTTTTGCTGCGGCAGTAATTCTTCCCAGGGGCTTTGTGCTCGATGGCTTGAACGACTCTAAACAATTAACGCATGAGCAGCGAGATGCGCTTCGGCCCGTGATAGAAAAGGAAGCCCTGGCCTGGGCTGTTGCATCATGCGATCATGAAGAAATCGACCGAATTAACATCCTGAATGCATCTTTTTTGGCAATGCACCGGGCAATTGAAAAGTTGCATACCCAGCCCGGCTATCTAATTATCGACGGAAACCGATTTAAGGCCTATCCGCAAATTCCGCACAGTTGCATCATTAAAGGCGATGGCAAATTTTTAAATATTGCCGCTGCATCCATTTTGGCTAAAACCCATCGCGACGAATTTATGAGTAATTTGCACGATGAATATCCTCATTACAATTGGCAGCAAAACAAAGGCTATCCTACCATTGCGCACCGTAGGGCAGTAATTGAAATTGGGCTATCTCCATTCCACCGAAAAACGTTTAACGTTAGCGATCCACAGTTAGAATTGTTTGCGAAAAACGCCTAGAATTTTGTAATTTCACAACATTGTGAAAATACTGTTGATTACTAAGCGGATTCCCTTCCCGCCAAATAGTGGTTACCCAATAGTGGTTTATAACACCATAAAAGGTCTTCTACAGCTTGGCGCAGATATCACATTGTTTAGCCTCAACCCCAAAAAGTGGTACACAGAAATAGAAGATATTTATGATCCCATTTTTAAACAGATTAAATGCCATGCTGCCGATCTGGATGTTGATGTGAATGTTTGGTCAGCATTTTTTAATATTTTCACCAACGAATCGTACAGCGTTTCCCGGTATTTTAGCGATGATGTTGCCCGCCAACTCGAAAATCTTCTGCGAGAAAATACATTTGATATCATTCAGTTTGAAGGTCTTTTTGTAACCCCCTATCTCGATATTGTTAAGACCAATAGCCATGCAAAACTGATCTACAGAACCCACAATGTTGAGTACATGCTGCTCGAGCGCTTATCATTGTCCGAAAAATTTCTGGTTCGACGGAAGTACCTTGCCTTTTTAGCGCAACGCTTAAAAGCTTACGAAACAGATCAAATTAATCGTTTTCATCAGATCTTTGTGATAAGTGAACCCGATCGACAGAGTATCTTACGTTTCGGCTGCAAAGTGCCGATGTCTGTCTTCCCTGTAGCCATCGACCTCGAAAAGTATAAGATCGACAAATCTAAAACGAGTTTTCCAACCCTGTTCCATTTGGGAGCGATGGACTGGCGGCCGAATCAAGAAGGATTAGAGTGGTTTCTCGATGATATTTGGCCAGATATTGAAAAATTGAACAAAGATCTCCGTTTCTACATTGCCGGGAAAAATATGCAAAAGCACTTTTTTGAATACGATTCCGAAAACCTGATTGTCGAAGGCGAAGTTTTTGATGCGGTAGAATTTATAAACTCCAAGGCCATTATGATTGTGCCACTGATTTCGGGAACAGGCATGCGTGTAAAAATTATTGAGGGCATGGCAATGAAGAAATGTATTATTGCAACCACCACCGCCGCCGAAGGCATTAACTGCAGGCATGGCCACGATATTTTGATTGCCGATACCGCCGACGAATTTTACCGTTCTATTTTGCAGTGCATCATTAATCCAAGCCGTTGGATAGAAATAGGAGAGAACGCCCGAAAAACCGTTGAAAATGATCATGCTGTGCAACTAATCTCAGCCAAAATGTTGAAGATTTATGAGGAGTTGGTAAGGGCTTAGGCCGTTAGGATTGTTAGTGTCGCGTCAATCATAAACGTCTTAAAAGTTGTCACCCTGAGCGTAGTCGAAGTGCATTAGGTGGGCTTCGACTATGCTCCTCCTGACACCAAACCTTAAAAAAGCACGGTGGGCACGACACTAGTTTAGCGTCATTACGAGGAACGATTTTTCATCGTTCCATGCCAAACTCATTATTGCAATCATTTTGTGCAGGAAATAACGACAGCTATTACCGATGAAAGATGTCAATATTCATCCGATGAATAGCTGCAAATCGTACATATTCATTGGATGACTAAAATGAAATTTTCAAAAAAACGATCTAAAATTTAGCCCGAAACATTGTCTTTTTCTTAGTACTTTTGCCGCCAACTAGATATTAAGCATGAAAAATACCGCTTTAACAGAAAAACACATCGCTTTAGGCGCTAAAATGGTTCCATTTGCAGGTTACAATATGCCTGTTACTTACGAAGGCATTAATGCCGAACATGCAACAGTACGCAACGGAGTTGGTGTTTTTGATGTTAGCCATATGGGCGAGTTTATTTTGAAAGGCGAAAACGCTTTGGATTTAATTCAACGCGTAACCAGTAACGATGCCTCAAAATTATACGATGGAAAAGTTCAGTATTCTTGCCTGCCAAATAATGACGGTGGTATAGTTGATGATCTTTTGGTGTATCGCATTGACGAAAAAACGTACATGTTGGTCGTAAATGCTTCTAATATCGAAAAGGATTGGAACTGGATTCAGCAGTTTAATAATAAGGAAGTAGAAATGCATAACATTTCTGATCAAACTTCGCTGTTGGCTATTCAGGGGCCCAAAGCTGCCGACGCCTTGCAAACATTAACCGAAGTAAACCTGGCCGCAATGGAATATTATACCTTTGTAAAAGGAACTTTTGCGGGCGTAGATAATGTGGTTATCTCTGCAACAGGTTACACGGGTGCGGGTGGCTTTGAGATCTATTTCGAAAATCAATATGCAGATCAAATTTGGGAAGCCATATTTACCGCAGGACAGCCATATAATATTAAGCCAATTGGTTTAGGCGCTCGCGATACCCTACGTTTAGAAATGGGTTTTTGCTTATACGGCAATGATATCGACGATACCACCTCGCCAATTGAAGCTGGTTTAGGTTGGATTACGAAGTTTTCAAAAACCTTTACCAATTCTGAAACTTTGCAGGCACAAAAAGAAGCTGGCATTCAGAAGAAATTGGTTGGTTTCGAGATGATCGATCGCGGTATTCCACGTCACGATTATGAAATTGCAGATGCCGATGGAAATATTATTGGCAAGGTAACTTCAGGAACACAGGCACCATCACTTCAAAAAGCCATCGGTATGGGCTACGTTAAAAAAGAATTTTCGAAAGAGGGGACGGAGATTTTCATCCTTATCCGCAATACGCCTATAAAAGCTAAAGTAGTTAAGTTTCCTTTTTATAAATAGACACAAGTAGTGAGTATCAAGATAGCTAATCGACAAATTCATCTTGATACCTGATACTTTATACTCGATACTCAAAAAATGCCAAAAAAAATAGAAGTTTGTTTAACCCCGGCGCTTATCGATTTATACGATATTGAGCAAAGCATTGTGGTGGTTATCGATATTTTAAGGGCAACTTCGTCCATTACTTATGGCATAGAAAATGGTGCAGAAGCCATTATTCCGGTTGCCAACGTTGAAGACTGTTTAAATTATAACGATAAGGGTTATTTGTTGGCCGCAGAACGCAATGGCGAAGTAGTGGTTGGTTACGACTTTGGAAATTCGCCATTTTCTTACACCAAAGAAAAAGTAAGTGGAAGAACAGTGGTGCTCACTACAACAAATGGAACGAAGGCGTTGCATCTGGCAAATAAAAGAGCCTCGCAGGTGCTTATTGGCTCATTCTTAAACCTCGATGCACTTTGCGACTATCTGAAAGTACAGGATAAAAATGTGCTGTTGCTTTGTGCAGGATGGAAAGACCAGTTTAACCTGGAAGATACCTTGTTTGCCGGAGCTGTTGTGAGCAAACTTCGCCAGTATTTCGAACATTTCGACGATTCGAGCGTAGCTGCCGAAGATTTATATGGCATCGCTAAAAACGATCTTCGTAAGTATCTTAATAAATCGTCGCACAGCCATCGCCTTGCACAATTAAATATCGAGGAAGATGTTGTTTTCTGTCTGCAGTTGAATATTTGTCAGGCTATTCCTGTTCTAAAGGGCGAACGATTGGTGAAGCTTGCTGTTTAAAAAGCCTTTTTTTAAATTTCATCCGTTGACTGAAGTCAACGGCAAGGAATGGACAAGCGACTTGCGAAAAGTGCATTCATTTTAAAAGTGTAGTAAGGCTTGCTTCTAAACTTCGGATTTTCTGACTCCGGACTTCCCGACCTCCGACTTTCGAACTCCTTTAAAATCTCGTATAAAGAGCAAGCTGAACAACGCTATTATTGGTATGGCCGATTGTGTTTTTTACGGCTTGGTTCAGGTATCCGGCCTCGACATCAAACTTTTTCGAAAAACGATAGCCCAAAGCGAGGTAGGCCCTGTTTTGGTCGAAAACGCTGTTGTTAATTTTGTCTTTATTTTGAAAATTCAGGAACACCTCGTTTTGCAGCGCTACAAATGCACCCTTTGTAAAACCCGATTCTACCTTTTGCAGCGGCTGAACCAGTCGGAAAAAGTACCTGAAACGCTGTGCAAAAACGTCTTCATTGGCACGGCCTATAAATCTCTGCTCAACCCTAACCCGATGGCTGGCCAAAACCGAACTCAGTTTGTGCGTAAAAATGTACTGTTCAAAAATGCGGTGTTCGTGCAAAAACGAATTGTCCGCCGTAGCCGATTGCGATTGCGTAGTTTGCCAAAGGTATCCAAGCGCAACATTATGTTTATCGTTAATAAAATATTGCAGCGCCGGGCGCACCAGCGTATTGCGCACATATTTCCAGTCGTCGGCAGAACGCACCTGTACATCAAACTGCAAGCCCCACTTTTCGTTAAATTTCGTGTTGTTCAAAAACATAAACCATCCCGAGTTTTGATATTGTGTTTGGGCAGATAGTTTTGCCATTGCCATAAATGAGATGATGGTTAGCAATAGTAATTTTTTCATGTGTATTCGTTCTAAGGGTCACTTCGTCGTCGAAACGCTCCGTTCAAATAGATAGGAGAAATCGAGAAGTATTGTTAGTAGATAATTCCGGTTAATCTGTGTGCCGCTAAAATAACAGAAAATTAATAAAGAAGGACAGAAAATTCAAAATTTGCTCGGATTTGCGTTTTTTAAAAGCGGCCTGGCAGGGCTTGGTACACGTTTATTTAAAATTGATTTAGCTGTAAGCAATTTAAAATTTTATCTTCGTTACAGATTTGGCTTTATCATCCTTTGCAAATGGCCGAATTTTAAAATACAAAACTTAAATAATATCAAAATGATTATCGAACCGAGAATGAGGGGCTTTATTTGTTTAACGGCACATCCAGATGGTTGCGCTCAAAACGTAAAGAACCAAATTGAATATGTAAAATCAAAAGGTGCTATCAATGGGCCAAAAAAAGTTTTAGTAATTGGTGCATCAACAGGTTTCGGCCTGGCCTCTCGTATTACTGCGGCATATGGTTCTGACGCGGCAACAATAGGTGTGTTTTTTGAGAAAGCACCGTCTGCGGGCAAAACCGCGTCTCCCGGCTGGTATAATAGCGCCGCTTTTGAAAAAGAAGCACATGCAGCAGGTTTATATGCAAAAAGTGTTAACGGCGATGCCTTTTCTAAAGAGATAAAAGCAGAAACGCTTGCATTGATAAAGGCCGACTTGGGGCAGGTAGATTTAGTGATTTACAGTCTGGCTTCTCCGGTTAGAAAGCACCCAGATACTGAAGTGTTACACCGCTCCACTTTGAAACCAATTGGTGGAACTTATACCAACAAAACAGTCGATTTTCACACTGGTAACGTTACAGAAATTTCTATCGAGCCTGCTACTGAAGAGGATATTGCAAATACGGTTGCCGT
>Ga0308165_1001096_pt1 | contig 40486 bp, 33 predicted proteins | sample PhyWR2_FD_201032 | JGI IMG/M metagenome (GOLD analysis project Ga0308165, IMG submission 201032) | Phyllosphere microbial communities from UC Gill Tract Community Farm, Albany, California, United States - DLSLW.R2 | ecosystem: Host-associated > Plants > Phyllosphere > Unclassified | place: USA...
TGCTGCGTATGGCGTATCAGTTAAATGATAATCGTTTGCCAAAGCGCTTCAGCTTCCGGGGCCTGTCGCCGTTGTTTGATGGTTCATCCTTTACGATTAACGCCAAACGCGAGGACAGCGGCAACAGGTTCTGGGTTTTGAACGCTGATGGTGCTATGACCATGCAGGCTCAAACGTCTGATGATTGAGAATTGAAAAAAACGGCCGGAAGTTCCGGCCGTTTTCATATCAGGCGTGCTTAATCGGGATCGGTACATAGTCAAAGGCATCGCCCTCGCGCCGGATGTGACCAAGGCCAGGGAACGGAAAGTGATAGCCGATCATCGGCATTTCATCCGTGGACGCCATGTCGAAAAGCTTCATTCGGGTCTGTGCTGCTACTTTGGGATCGCTGTCGAACGCAAATTCCCATTGTGGATTCTGAAACAGCAAAGCGTAGTGATGCACAACATCGCCGACATTGAGGAAGGTTTTATCGCCTGACGAGATTACGTAGGATGTATGCCCCACCGTATGCCCCGGCGTTGTCAATGCTGTTACGCCCGGCAACACTTCCTTATCGTTTTTTACGAAATGCATGCGGTCACGATATGGCAAAAGGTTTTTGCGCGCACCTGCTACAAACTTCGGCACAAAGCCATCCGCTTTTAGCTTTTCTTCATCTGTCCAGAAATCGAAATCAGCCTCAGAAATATGCACTTGTGCATTTGGAAAATTCAAGTTGCCATCTTCTGCCACCATGCCCCAGCAATGGTCGCAATGCGCATGTGTTAAAACAATATCATCAATATCTGCGGGATTTATGCCAGCAGCCGCCAGATTTTTAAGCATCCGACCCGATTCCGGCCCGAAGAGCTTGTCCGCTCCCATACCACTGTCGAACAAGACAAGCCTGTCGCCCGTATTGATGACGAGACAATTTTGTTCCAGCATCATAGGCTTTACCGGTAGAAATTCACTTTTCATAATCTCAGTGATTTCGTCGGCGGGTGCAGCCGGAAACTGGTCAGTTGCTGACCCCAGATCAAGCAAACCATCCGAAATGATTGAGGCTTCAATATCGCCGATATTGAAGCGGTACCAGCCTGGAATGGTCGTGCCAAGTTTCTCAGCTTTAGCGAAAGCCGATGAGGGTGCAAGTGCGTCGAAACTTGAAGCAAATGCACTTGCCCCCATGGCGACTAACAGGTGGCGACGATTGATATAAGGCGTGAATAATTTAGTCATGACCCCTCCTCCCAAGAAAGGCAGAGCGTCCTTGTTGAAAGTCGGCGCTCTGAATGCGGCAGAACTCACACACGGAGGCTAGGGCCAATAAATCTGGAAGCCAAAGACAGCTTTTATCTAGGCGCTATAATAAAATTCGTGGAGCGAATTTCTCAACTCTCTCGGATGGCCTCTTCAAGGTTTTGCGCAGAAGGCGCTGCAAGCCGTTGATTGATTAACTGCGCTGCTGCCTCGCCTGCGCAAAGCATATAGTTCTCATCCCGATGCAGAAGTACGACGGCGAAGGCGCCATCAAGCAACAGAATGATCTGACGCGCAAGAATTCGAGCCTCGTCGGGGGCTTGCTGTTCTTCGAAAATCGAACACAGCCAATCTTCGACCCGCATCTTGTGTATGCGTGCAGCAATCATGGCGGGGTGGCCTGGAAATTGAATGAGTTCAACAGACGTTCGAAGAAAGCCACACCCTTTCCATTTGGGGTGTTTTGCAGACCGGGCGAGATTAAGGAAAATACCGCGCACTTTGTCTGCGACACTGCCTTCTGTCTCCGCAAACCAGCGCTGGAATAGCAGGAGATTGGGCTGGTCGCGCGCCTCAAGATAGGCAGCAATCAGATCATCTTTGCTGCTGAAATGATAATAGAGGGTTCGTTTCGTCAGTCCCGCGTTTTGGGCGACCGTATCGACGCTGACATCGCGAATGCCTTCCGCGTGAAACAACTTTCCGGCTGCCTCAATAATCCTCTCTCGTGTGGAAATACGGGTTTTGACCATATCCAAAAGTATACCGACTAGTGAATATACACAAGCGCGTGATGCAGGTATGTTTACACGATGAGGATTCAACCTTCGCAAGACAGCCGCTTTGATGCGGAGCCAGTCACTATTGTCTGCCATGACGCGGTCCGTCTCGGTGGGCATTACTGGCGTACCGCCGAAGAAAATCGACTGGGAACCGTCATCATCAACCCTGCAACAGGTGTGCTTGCCCGATATTATCATCGTTATGCACGGTTTCTGGCATCGCATGGTTTCGACGTCATCACCTATGACTATCGGGGAATAGGTCTTTCCAGACCTGAACGCCTAAGGGAGTGTGATTATCGCTGGCGCGACTGGGGTGAGCGCGATTTCGAAGCGGTCCTGCGGTTTGCTGGGAACCGAGGCGGCGGCGGTCATTTGATCGTGGTCGGACACAGTATCGGAGGCTTTCTTCCGGGGCTTGCTCAAAGCGCATATCGGATCGACCGAATGTTAACGGTCGGCGCACAATATGCATGGTGGGGCGATTATGCTTTGCGTCGACGGCTTCCACTGGTGCTTAAATGGCATGTCGTCATGCCTCTATTGACCGCAATCTTAGGATATTTTCCAGGCCGTAAACTTGGTTGGCTGGAAGATCTACCATCAGGTGTTGCCAATGAGTGGAGTTTTCGAGGGCCGCGGTTTGAGCGCAGTCATTCGCGTTCAGAACGGCAACAAGCAATAGCTCGCATGGCCTCTATGACAGCCCCGACGCTTGCTGTTGCGATCTCAGACGATGAACTTGGCACGCCCGCCGCAATTGGGCGCACGCTTGATTACTATGTCAGTGCCGAGCGGACTTCGGTTCTCCTCCAGCCATCAGATTATGATTGTGACGCAATCGGCCATTTCGGGCTTTTCCACGATAGTCATGTCAATGGCTTCTGGCTCGATACGTTGATGTGGCTTCGTGAAGGCCGTAATCCATGGCCAAATAACATCATCAAGGTTTGAATCAGAAGTGTTCCAGAGTTTCCGCCGCTCTTGATGACAATCATGCCGATTTGGTCAGCTGTTCCAGCAAGCTTTTGGCAGGCAATGTAAGGTCTGCATCGTCGCGCACGCAGACAGACAATTGGCGCATTGCCCAGTGGTCCATAAGTCGAGTAATGGCGATGCGGCTTGAGTGCTTGCAGCGACGTGCTGCCGATTCCGGCACGATACCAATACCCACTCCCTTACCCGCCATGTGGCAAATATTATCAAAACTTGGAAGTGTAATGCGGAATTTGAGTTTCGCACCAAGCTGCGCTGCCTGAAAAGAGATATGCTGCTGCAATGCACCATTGGTCAGGCCGATAAAATGCTCATTCAACAAATCGGCGAGGCGAAGTTGCGGTTTGAGTGCGAGCTCATGATCCGGCGCAAATACCACGACCAGTCGATCAACGGCGAACGGGTACAAAATCAGACCGCTGGTCTCGCCAGCACTCGATAGAATTCCCAATTCCGCAAAGCCTGCCGAGATACTTCTCGCAATATCTGTACTTTGTCGTTCTTTCATTTCGACATCGATTTGAGGATTGACCGCCATCCATGATGCCAACCTTTCTGGCAGATATTCGGTAATGGCTGCCGTGTTGGCCAGAATGCGAACTGTGGCGCGCATTCCCTTCGCATAATGTCCCAGTTCACCACGCATTTGCGCCATTTGGTGAAGGATCGTACGTGCATGATGGGCAAGTGCTTCACCTGCTTCTGTTGGAACCACACCCCTGCGCCCGCGATGAAGTAGCAGGACTTCACCTGTAAGTTCCATATCGCGCAAGCGTTCGCTTGCGGCGGGCAGGGAGAGACTTGCTTCCACAGCACCGTGCGTGATGCTACCGGCATCGACAACGGCAAGAAACAATCGAAGGTCGGTTAAATCAAATCGCATTTGCGAAGATTACACAACAATCAGCCTTCGGTATAGCCGAAGTCAGGTACCGATTTATCCACATTGCGGATGATCGTTTTATTTGTGATTTTTTGGCATGTCTGATTTCTCTTTTCCGTTATTATCTATCGTCTTTTTGACTTTTCTGGTCGCTGGCCTTGTCAAGGGCGTCACCGGAATGGGGTTGCCAACCGTGGCCATGGGCGTGCTTGGTGCGCTTGTCTCGCCACTTGCGGCTGCAAGCCTGCTGATCGTGCCTTCGCTTGTTACCAACATCTGGCAACTTCTGGCCGGGCCGAGCTTCGGTGCGCTCTTGCGGAGACTCTGGCCGATGATGCTGGCTATTTCTGCGGGGACGGTAATTGGATCGGCATGGATCGCCAATATCGATCCTGACCTGACGGCAGGCCTGCTTGGTCTCGCTCTGGTTATTTATTCCGGTTACACACTCTGCGCACGTCAGATCACTGTCGCACAAAGAACTGAATACTGGCTGTCGCCATTGATTGGGTTAATGACCGGCTTGATCACGGGTGCAACAGGCGTGTTTGTCATTCCGGCCGTACCCTATCTTCAGGCTCTTGGTCTGTCTAAAGATGATCTGATTCAGGCGCTCGGCATATCATTTACAGTTTCAACCATAGCAATGGCTATTGGGCTTGGGACACATGGAGCTTTTCAGGTTGAGCAGCTTGTTCTTTCAACCGGCGCACTTATTCCGGCGTTGATTGGCATGTGTGTGGGGCAATTCGTTCGTCAACGGATTAGCCCTATTACCTTCCGCCGCGGTTTTCTGGTTTGTCTTTTGCTGCTTGGGTCCGAGATGGCGGCTAGACCGTTCATGTGACCACCCTTCATTATACAAACGAAATTTTTATCGCGCACGAAACTGCGCGCGCACTATTTTGCCCTGAATTTGAGCAGCAATAAATTACGGTTTGCAATTTCTGAAAATATTCGATTAATATTTAACAAATGTCAAAATATGATTTGTTGGCGCGATCTGCCATTTGTTGCAGCGCCACAAGTGCCTTCAAAAAACCTGTTTAAAAACGCGTATTTGCGGGGTTTTTCCGGGTGTTAAGCGAAATATGTTGACAAACGATAATGACTACTGACAAATGTCAGTATCGGGTGACATAGTTCGGGTGAGCTGGTGTAGCCGGTGCATTTGAGGGTGGGAGCCCTTGATATTGGGAGGAGATGACGTGTCATCGAACGGCGTGGACAGGCAGACACTCTTTCTGCTTTTGATCAATGTTGCAGTGCTTGCTGCTGGAGCTGCATTTGCAGGCGCCAACTTTATGGACAGCTATAATTTGCAGTCCATGGCAGCACAGGTTCCAGAGCTCGGCCTTCTGGCGCTCGGCGTTATGCTCGCTATGATTTCGGGAAATGGCGGTATTGATCTGTCTGGTATAGCTCTTGCTAATCTTGCAGGCATTATCGCTTTTCTTTTGACGCGCAATTTCATTCCGGTAGATGATGCGCCGCTTCTGTTTTCATGGACTTTCGCTGGTCTGGCGCTGGTGGTTGGACTGGTTGGCGGACTGATAAACGGCATTATGATTGCCTATGCTCGTCTCACGCCGCTGATTGCCACGCTCGGCACGCAGCTCGTATTTACTGGATTTGCGGTGTTTCTCACCAATGGTTCGGCCATCAGTCTGGGCTACATTGAGCCGCTAGATAATTTCGGCAATATGCCCATCCTGAGCATCCCAATGTGCTTTGCTTTGTTTCTTGCTATAGCCGCATTGCTGGCATTTGTGCTCAAATATACGCCGTTTGGTGTCAAGCTGATGTTGTTGGGCAGCAATTCAAAGGCTGCTCGGTATGGCGGCATCAACGAAAAGCGTATGCTGCTTTTAACCTACACAATCTGCGGTGTGCTTGCGTCAGTTGCAGGGATTATCATTGCAGCCCGCAACTCATCAGTGAAATGGGATTACGGCGGCTCCTACGTGCTCATTGCAATTCTGATCGCAGTGCTTGGCGGCGTAAAGCCGGAAGGCGGATATGGCAAAGTGTTGTGTGTACTTCTTGCTGCGACTGCACTTCAGATTCTCTCAAGCCTGTTTAATTTCATGAACATTTCCAATTTTTTCCGCGATCTGGCGTGGGGCGTATTGCTGCTGGTTTTGTTGGCATCGGCCCGTGTGCACATCGGTTACTGGCTTCGGCTGAGGCGATGACCAATTCTCTGATGGGTTTGGCCGGGAGGGAACTTGCCGACCCAAAAGAGTGAAGTTCGAGAATAAGCATCTTTTATTATTGGAGGAAAAATATGCGTAGAATTTCCAAACTTATGACCTGTACAATGCTTGCCGGGCTTGCAGGCGTTATGTTGGCCGGAACTGCCATCGCGCAGGACAAGCCGACAATCACCACCGTTGTGAAGGTGACTGGTGAAAACTGGTTTACCCGCATGAACGAAGGTGTCGATGCCTATGGCAAAGACAATACCAATGTCAGCACGAACCAGGTCGGCCCGGCGAAGGCTGATGCGGCTCAGCAGGCGCGTATTCTTGAAGATCTCGTTGCCAAGAATGTTTCGGCCATTGCTGTTGTGCCAATGGATCCATCCGCCCTTGAAGGTGTTCTGCGCCGCGCCGCACAACGTGGCATCAAGGTTATTGCGCATGAAGGCGACAGCATGACCAATGTCGATGTCGACATTGAAGCATTCGATAACAAGGCCTTTGGCAAGCGTATCAACGAAGCGCTTGCAAACTGCATGGGCAAGTCGGGTAAATGGACTTCCTTCGTGGGTTCACTGGGTAGTCTGACCCACAACCAGTGGGTTGACGCTGGCGCAGAAAATGCAAAGCAGTATTCGGAAATGGAACTGGTTGCCGAGAAGAATGAATCCTTCAACGACGCCAACAAAGCCTATGAAAAGGCCAAGGAAATTCTACGCAAATATCCGGACATCAAGGGCTTTCAGGGTTCTTCTGCAATTGACGTGATCGGTATTGGCCGCGCTGTTGAAGAAGCCGGCCTTCAGGATAAAACCTGCGTCTATGGTCTTGGTTTGCCGAAAGACACCGGCCCATATCTCGATACCGGCGCTGTTGACCAGATATTCTTCTGGGATCCGAAGGATGCTGGGTATGTGATGAACAAGGTCGCTGATCTGGTTCTGCAAGGTCAGGAAATCAAGGACGGAATGGACCTTGGTGTTCCGGGCTATGAGAAAGTCACCGTCGTTAAAGGTCCAGGCAAAGGCGTGATCATTCAGGGTCAGGCATGGGTGGACGTCGATAAGTCCAACTATAAGAACTATCCGTTCTGATAACGAATAGATCCAATCAATAGGGTTCCGGGGCTGTTTCGCACCACGACAGCCCCGGAACCAATGCATCACTAAGAATATCTGAGAGTTTCGGGAATTTTCCATGCACGCTACAGATTCAAAAACTGCATCACCGCCACCATTTCTTGAAATCAGAAACGTCAAGAAATCCTTTGGTGGCGTCAAGGCGCTTAAAGAAGTCAGCCTTGTGATTGAAGCAGGCCAGATCTACCATCTGATGGGAGAGAATGGCTGTGGCAAAAGTACGTTGATCAAAATTCTTTCCGGCGCACAGCCTGCCGATGAAGGGCAGATTTTCATTGATGGTGAACCAACAGGCGCCCGTGCAGGCGACATTGGTGCCATCGGTTCTTTGCGCGCGGGAATTGAAACCGTTTATCAGGACTTATCGCTGCTGCCCAATCTTTCAGTAGCAGAGAATGTTGCCTTTACTGAACAGCTTGTCGAAGCTTCTGGCAAGCTTGCCCGCAGGCTCGATATTGCAGGACTGCATGAAACAGCGCGACGCGCATTGGCAGAAGTTCATCTGCCGACAGATGGCGCATTTCTAAAGCGCCGCACAGATACGCTGCCGCTTGCAACACGCCAGTTGATCGCCATTGCGCGTGCGGTCGCTTCCGAAGCACGTCTGGTTATCATGGATGAACCGACCACCTCGCTGACACGGCAGGAGGTTGTCAATCTTTTGCGCGTTGTCGAGAAGCTGTTGAAAAAAGGCGTTGCCGTTCTTTTTGTCACGCACAAGCTCGATGAGTGTAAATCACTGGGCGGTCGCGCACTTATCATGCGCGATGGTTTGAAGGTGGCGGAACTTGATGTTGCCACGCATACCAAGGCCGAATTCAGCCATTGGATGACAGGCCGCGAGATCAGCGAAACGCGCTATCGCACGGATGCGAAACTTGGTTCGGTGATGCTGGATGTCGATCAGCTAAGCGATGGACAAAACTTTCAGTCGGTCTCGCTGACAGTTAAAAAGGGCGAAATTCTTGGCATTACCGGATTGCTCGATTCAGGGCGCAATGAGCTTGCTCTGGCGCTGTCGGGCGTTGTGCCTGCGCAATCGGGCACGATAAAACTGAATGGCAAAGATATCGCACCGCAATCTGCAGCCGACGCTATTAAATATGGTATTGGCTATGTTCCCGAAGATCGACTGACGGAAGGCCTTTTCCTTGAAAAGCCTATTCAGGACAATATCACGCTGCCAATTCTGAACCGCCTGCGCAATGCTCTGGGTGTCATCAGTTCGCGCAGAGCCCGAAAAGTTGCGGAAGATAGCGTTTCCGATCTGCAAATTGTTGCACCCGATGTTTCTATCCCTGTGCAATCGCTTTCCGGCGGCAATCAGCAGCGTGTCTTAATCGGTCGCTGGCTAACTATTAATCCGCAACTGCTTATCCTGCATGGACCAACGGTGGGTGTGGATGTGGGATCGAAAGACACAATTTTTCGCATCATCCAGCGTCTCGCCGACGATGGGATGGGTGTCATCATAATTAGCGATGACTTGCCTGAGCTTTTACAGAATTGCGACCGCATTCTGGTCATGCGCCAGGGCCGTATCGTTGCTGCACACAATGCCGATGGACTGACTGAAGACGCGATCTACGCATCCATGGCCAGCACTGCAAAGGAGATCGCGCAATGACCGATATTGTTTCGGCAGAAAAATCCGGCGCTCAAAACCGGGGCATTTTGCGCCGCGCATGGGATTTGATGGGAACAAGACCCGAGCTTTTCACGCTGTTGCTGGTGGTCATTACCTGTCTGGTTGTTATTGCTGCAAACCCTGATTTTCTTCAGATGAGCAATATGGTCGATATTCTGCGTGCTTCCGTGGTGCGGGGACTGTTTGCCATGGGTGTGCTTGTGGTGCTTGCATCCGGCGGTATTGACGTATCCTTTACTGCAATCGCTGCATTTGTGATGTATGCTTTGACCATGCTGGTGACGAACTGGTTTCCAGAAATGCCCATGGCGGTCATTCTGGTGCTTGCAGCTACGGGGGGCGCTTGTTTTGGCGCGCTGAACGGCTTTCTCGTGCAGAAGCTGCACGCGCCATCGCTGATTGTCACCATTGGAACGCAATATGTCATAAGAAGCTTCCTGCTGACTTTCGTTGGCACAGCGCTGTTCATGAATATTCCGTCCGCAATGGATGCTTTCGGCAAAGCTTCCTTGTTTACGCATCAGGCATCAAATGGCGTTGTTTCGGTCCTGCCTGCAACTGTGCTTGTACTGGTTGTTGCGGCTTTTGTGACGTGGTTCATTCTTGAACGCACTTTGATGGGCCGTGCGATCTTTGCGGTTGGCGGCAATCCCTCCATCGCTGAACGCCTTGGTATCAACCTCTTCCGTGTGCGTATTTTTGTCTTTGCCTACGCGGGGCTACTGGCGGGCATTGCCGGCGTTGTGCATGTTTCGAGCAATCGCTTAGCCAATCCGTTTGATCTCGCGGGGATGGAGCTTGAAATCATTGCAGCGGTTGTACTTGGCGGCGCTCGCATTACCGGCGGCTCCGGCTCGGTTATCGGAACGCTGCTCGGGGTTTTTCTCATCACGCTGGTCAGCAATGTGCTGATTTTTGTGGGCATCCCCAGCACCCTGCAACTTGCCATTATCGGCATCTTTATTTTGCTTGCAGGCACAATTTTCGCGCTGCGCAATCGTAGCTAATACATTCAATGGCGAGCCTAGCTGTTCGTCATCTGGGAGGATTTCATGTCTCACGATGTGTCCGTTATCGGACTTTATATTCTCGACGTTCTCGGGCGCCCCGTGGATGCAATTCCGCAAGGCGGCAATGTGGATTTCATCGATGAAATCCGACTGACCGTTGCCGGGACAGCAGGCGGAACCGTTGTCGATCTTGCGAAGCTTGGCCTCGATTGCCTCGCAGTGGGTGCAGTGGGAGATGATGAAAAGGCTGATTTTGTTCTTGCAACCCTGCAACGTTTTGGTGTCGATACAGCACAGATGCAGCGTCTCAAAGGGGTTCCGACGTCAGCGTCAATTCTCAATATTCGCCGCAATGGTGATCGCCCTGCCTTGCATGCGCGTGGCGCATCGGATCATTTTGAGGTTGCGGACGAAACACTTGATGCAGTTTTAGCGCCTCCGATTATCCACCTGGGTGGAACGGGCCTGCTTGCAAAACTTGATGGCGAGCCAAGCCGCAAATTGCTTGCCGAGGCAAAAGCGCGTGGCCGCACCACGACTTTCGATCTTTTGGGTGCCAATGAAGGCACGCTCGACCTGATTGCGCCGCTGTTTCCTTACATCGACTATTTCATGCCTTCGATTGAAGAAGCCAAGCAAATTTCAGGTGCTGACGATGTGGAAGGTGCCGGGCGCTTTTTCATCGACCGTGGTGTAAAGCACTGTGTCTTTACCCTCGGTGGCGATGGCGTTTGTTACATGGCAGCTTCGGGCGAGATATTGCGCCAGCCTGCATTCCAGATCGAAGTGGTCGACACAACCGGCTGCGGCGATGCTTTTGATGCAGGTTTCATCACTGCGCTTCATCACAAGATGGACGTAAAAACCGCTCTCAATTTCGCGCAGTCATCGGCAGCACTTGTTGCCACCGGATTAGGCTCTGATGCAGGTATTCGCTCTTTTGAGGATACGCTGCACTTTATGAACACCACGCCGATCAAGCATTAAATTTGAGGGTGCGGATATGTTTTATAATCCGCACCTCTTTATTTTATCTCGATAATAATAGCCGGGCGGCTTCGAAGTCAGTCACCAGATGCGTGGCATAGCCGCCTGTGAGCACAGCATGAATTGCCTCAACTTTGCTGGCACCGCCCGCAACACAAAGCCTGCGTGGAACGCCGCGCAATTCATCAAGCTCGATACCAATCACCCGTTTGTCCAGCTCGCGAACAACCTGTTTGCCGGTTTCATCCAGAAAGCGACAGATGAGAACCGCGACCGCTCCATCTTTGGCATAGGCGTCTATTTCTTCATTGCTGGTAACATCTGCAATCCGCATCGTGCTTTCCGAGGAAAGTGTGCCAACGCCGAAAATGATCATATCTGCCTCAGCAATCAGCTCGAACTGTTTCACTAAAGCAGGCTCGCCCATAAGAGCATCGCGCAACTCGGCGCTGCTCAACACGGCGGGGGCGAGCATGTTGATACTCGTGGCTCCGATGTTACGCGCCATGATTGATGCACACAGCTCGGCTGCGAATTCCCGCTTGCCGATAGACGAACCCGTCACCTGAACGACCTGTAAGCCTTCCAGTGGTCGCGGCAATGCAATTTCATCGGCCAATGCCAGCACCGTACGGCCCCACGAAACGCATATTGTATCGCCCGCTTTGACCATGCGCTCAACGAGACGCGCGCCGCCGGTTCCAAGCGCTTTTAAACGTGATGTAGATGATGCGCTCTGATCACTTGGAATGACCATAACTTCTTCAAGCCCATATTGATCGGCAAGCTTATGAGCAATTTCCGTGCGAGCGAGTATTTCGGAATTCATCAGAATTCTCACGACGCCGCGCTGTCGTGCTTCTTGCAGATAATTGACGATTGTGGCCCGGGACACACCCATTCTTTTGGCAATATCGTTCTGGGTGAGCTGGTCTTCATAATAGAGCCAGGCAGCCCAGACGATAGCGTCATCAAATTCAGCCGGGATGGCATGCGTAGACGGTGTCAGATCGTCCGATGTCATACTCATTTCCTGTTTTCACTGCTCATCTGAGTTGCATAGAAAACGCTTTTAATCAATAAGCCAATCAATCAAGTTGACTAATGTCAATATATAGTGTCAATTGTATATCAGGTGAGGAGTTATCTCCATAAATCATTGTTATGCCTTGGAAAAATGTAATTTCCATGGGTGCTTGTCTATGTCTGCGCTGTTGTGGCCGCAGATTGCCAACTGAGGAGCCTGGTAGATGAAGTCGAACTGGTCGGATACGGATTTTACAGCAATCATCGATGCCTATGAAAAAGCAGGTATCAATCGCGACGTTGCCATCCGTACATATACCACTCGTTTGTTGGGCTCCGAACCGAAGCTTGTTCTGCATGGTGGTGGCAACACATCCGTCAAGACGACAATCAGCGATCATGATGGCACACCGGTGGAAGTGCTTTGCGTGAAGGGCAGCGGCTGGGACATGGGCAAAATTGAGCCTGCCGGTCTGCCCGCCCTTCACCTTGAGAAGCTGAAAGCTATGGTGAATTATGAAACTTTGAGCGACGATGACATGGTGATGTTGCAGCGCCGGTTGCTGCTTGATCCTTCCTCACCCAATCCGTCGGTGGAAGCGATCCTTCACGCTATCCTGCCTTTCAAGCATGTTGACCATACGCATGCCAATGCGATTGTAGCACTGACAAACCAGCCAAATGGCGAGGCGATCATCCGGGAATTATTCCCCGAAATGATCATCGTGCCTTATGTCATGCCGGGGTTTGATCTTTCCAAAGCCTGTCTCAAGGCATTTTCAGAGCGCCCGGATGCGCCGGGCATGATCCTTCTCAAGCACGGTATTTTCACCTGGTCTGACGATCCGCGTATTGCCTATGAGAATATGATTGAGGCAATTGACCGTGCGGAAAAGCGTATTGCGAAGGGAAATCCTCATCCTTTCGGTCAGGCAAGTACAAAAGAATATAAACAGGAATTGGCGTCTGTTGCTGACATTGCACCCATCCTGCGCGGCGCGATTGCCCTTCCGGGCAGACAAGAAGGCCAACCACGACGCTTCATTATCGAGCATCGTTCCAATCGTGAAATCCTTGATTTCTGTGGCGCCCCCAATGTCGCTGATCTCGTGCGTCGCGGCAATGCAACACCTGAACATGTGATTCACATCAAGCGTTATGGCGTGGCTCTGCCTGCACCACTTGCTGATGATCTTGCTGGTTGGGCGGCAAAAGTTAAAGATGCGGTTTCTGCTTATGTCACTGACTATAAGGGCTATTTTGATCGCAACAATGCGCGGGTCGGCGGTGGTAAGACGATGCTCGATCCTATGCCGCGGGTGTTTTATGTCGATGGCATCGGAGTGTTTTCTGCCGGACCGACACAAAAGGCTGCGCGTATCGGCGCGGATGTCGCGGAAGCAACCATAGAAGTTATTCGCGGTGCAGAAGGAATTCATCAGTTTGAAGCCTTGAGTGAAGAAGACCTTTTCGACATCGAATATTGGTCGCTTGAGCAGGCGAAACTTGCCAAACAAACCGAGAAGCCACTGACACGACAAGTCGCGGTGATCACTGGCGGAGCAGGTGGTTTGGGCTTGGCGATTGCGCAGCGCTTGAAAGAGCAGGGCGCGGAGATTGCACTGATCGACATTGATGCGGAACGTGTTTCAGCCGAAGCCAAGCGACTGGGTGGCAAAGCTGTAGCCTGCGATCTGACCGATCCATTGGCGGCAGAAAAGGCGATTGCAGAAATCATAGCCACCTATGGCGGTGTTGATATTCTGGTTTCGAATGCCGGCGCTGCTTTTCAGGGTGCGTTGGAGTCCGTTGATGATGCGCTGTTCAAACGCGCTTTTGATCTCAATTTCTGGAGCCATCACTATATTGCACGAGCCGCAGTCAAGGTCATGAAGCAACAGAAGACCGGTGGCTCAATCGTGTTCAATGTGAGCAAACAGGCGGTTAATCCGGGCCCGGATTTTGGTCCATATGGCACATCGAAAGCGGCATTGATGGCCTTGATGCGTCAATATTCGCTGGAACATGCCTGTGATGGCATTACGGTGAATGCCGTTAATCCTGATCGCATCCGCACGGGCCTGATGACCGACGAAATGGTTGAGGAACGCGCCCAGGCACGCAGCGTGACACCAGAAGTCTATATGCGTGGCAATCTTCTCAAGCGCGAAGTGATGGCGGATGATGTAGCACAAGCATTTCTACATCTCATCACAGCGCGCACATCAACGGGTGCTGTGATCACAGTCGATGGCGGCAATGTTGCTGCGATGATGCGATAAGGCGCTATTATCTTCGGCATGTCTCATTAGACATGCGATGCCGACCGATGGGGAGCATCATCGGTCGATTGGATGTGGGATCAGTGATGATCCTGCTTTCAATATTGAATATCTCCCGAACATTTTGTTCGGTTAGAACCTCATCGGGACTGCCTGACACATAAAGCTTGCCGTTTTTCATTGCGACCAGATGATCGGCATAGCGTGCGGCGAGATTGAGGTCATGCAACACCATGACAATCGTCGTATCCCGCTGTTTGTTAAGGTCGGTTAAAAGGTCGAGAACTTCCATCTGGTGGCTGATGTCAAGAAATGTCGTTGGCTCGTCGAGCAGCAATATTTCCGTTTCCTGCGCAAGTGCCATGGCAATCCACACACGCTGCCTTTGCCCGCCGGAAAGTTCGTCAATCGCCCGTTCGGCTAATGCGTCGGTTTTTGTAGCGGACAATGCAGCCGTCACCGCTTCATTGTCTTCTTTCGTCCATCGCGAAAAAATACCTTGATAAGGGTGTCTGCCACGGCTTACCAGATCAGTGACCGTAATTCCTTCAGGCGCAATCGGGGACTGTGGGAGCAATCCAAGGGATTGCGCAAGCTCACGCGACGGTATTTTGTGAATGGATTTACCATCAAGCAAAACATGGCCATGACACGGCTTTAGAAGGCGTGACATGCTACGCAGCAATGTCGATTTACCACATGCGTTGGCACCGACAATCACCGTGATCTGCCCGGAAGGCACATTAAGGCTCAAGTCTTCCAAAATCATTGTATCGCCATAACCCGAAGAGAGCTGGCTGACTTTGAGCGAATGACTTGTCATAGCGATCCTCCGGTCCGATTGACCCGAATTATGAGATAGATGAGATAGGGCGCGCCGAGAGCGCCGGTGACGACGCCAACCGGGTAACGCCCGGGCAACATAAACTGGCCGACATAATCGCCTGCCAGAACAAGGATGGCTCCGACCAATGCCGATGGAAGTAGCAGCGATCCGTTGTTGCGGACGATGCGCGCGGCAATCGGACCGGATAAGAAGGCAACAAACGATATGGGGCCAGCAATCGCAGTGGCAAAGGAGATCATGCCAACGGCCGCGATGATGATAATGATGCGTGTTCGGGCAACCTTGGTTCCCAACGCTGCAGCCGTATCGTCACCAAGGCGTAAAGATTCCAGATCGCGTGTCCGGCTTAAAAGCAACCCGCCAAAGACGATGAGTGCGATCAGCAATGGTGCCATCTGATCGAGCCGCGCACCATTCACACTGCCTGTGAGCCACCGCATTGCTTCCTGCATATTCCAAGCAGGCGCGCTTGAAAGAATATAGGCAATGAAGCTTTCGAGCATCGCAGAAACACCGATGCCAACCAGAATAAGGCGCGTACCGGCGACACCATTTCTGAAAGATAGGGCATAAACGAGCAGTGCTACGCCTAACCCGCTGACGACGGCAAATACCGACACGGCGGGACCGCTCATCGACAGGACCACAATGGCAAAAACTGCTGCCGCACTTGCGCCGGAGCTGATGCCGATAATGTCCGGGCTTGCAAGTGGATTGCGCAGCATGGTTTGAAAAGCCACGCCACCCAGCCCGAAGCTCAAACCCGCAAGGATCGACAATATCGCGCGGGGCAGGCGTAATTGACCCACTGTAAAACTCGCTCCCGCGACGTCTTCGCCCAGCATTACACGTAGAACGTCTCCCGGCGGTGTGAAGGATTGCCCCAGCATCAAAGTTAAAGCGAAAACGCTGCCGAGAATGACAACAAGGCTTAAGATCAACAGGAGGCGGGTTCGTGCTTTTCGTCTGCGGGCGCTGATCAGTTGGTCATATATGGGTGAAATCAGGGTCATAGCTCTCGCACGCGCTGGCGTCTTACAATCCAGATAAAGAACGGAGCCCCGACAAAGGCTGTAATAATGCCAACGTCAATTTCGGCTGGTCGTGCAATGAGCCGTCCGACAATATCTGACGAGACGAGAAGACAGGCACCCACAATTGCAGAAAACGGCAGAAGCCAGCGATGATCGACGCCAACCAGCAGGCGGCATAAATGCGGGATAATCAGGCCAACAAAGCCGATCGGTCCGCATATGGCTGTTGTAGCACCGCACAAAAGAATAGCGCCTATTGCAGAGACTGCGCGGGCAACGGCGACATTCTCTCCAAGCCCCGCCGCCAATTCATCACCAAGTGCCAGTGAATTGAGTTTGCGCGCTGAAAGCAGGCTAATTGCAGCACCCACAAGCAGAAATGGGATGACATAGGCGATACGATCCATCGTAGCGCCTCCCACGCCACCGATCTGCCATGAACGAATGCCGCCCGCAAGATCGGCACGCGGCAATATGATCGCGATTGTCAGAGAGGAAAAGGCAACTGAGGTTGCAGCCCCGGCCAATGCGAGTTTAAGCGGCGTGGCACCACCGCGCCCCAGCGATCCGACTGCGTATACGAAGACTGCTGCCGATCCGGCACCAAGAATTGCGACCCAGATGTAAGCATGGGCGGATGCAATCCCAAACCACACGATGGCGATCACGATAGCAAGTGACGCGCCCATATTGACGCCCAATATGCCGGGGTCTGCAAGCGGGTTGCGGGTTATGCCCTGCATGACTGCGCCGGAAAGTCCAAGTGCTGCCCCTGCCATAACGGCAAGCAGCGTGCGGGGAATACGCGTTGAAACGGCAGCTTGCCCGATTGTGTCGACGTGGCCATTGAGTGCCGCCCATATTTCTGGCCAAGCAACGTCTCTCGTGCCAAGGGCCACGGACAGAAAACATATAGCGCTAAGAAGCAGCAGGAGCAGCAACAAAGACAGAGATCGGATATTGTTAGAGCGGCCCATTTGAACGTCAGGCCGGGCTGGCTGAATGCTCTCGGAAATCATTTGGCCTTGTCCGCAGCACTTGAAAGCAGCGCAACATAATCCTTAAGCACCCATGAGATGGAAAGCGGGGTGGGATTGGCGGCTGTACCCAAGGGGTCTCTCCCAAGCATCACAACCGCATCATTCGTCACAACCGGCAATTTGGAAAGAAGTGGATTTGCACGCATTGCCGTGAAAAGCTCATCGCCACCATAGGTTACGACAATATCGACATCGTCAAACAGATCGATGCGTTCGGCACTCACAGAACCGGAAAACTGTCCCGGCTGCGATGCCTGAACGACACTCTTTGGCGAGATCAGCCCCAAATCCTCAAAGAATTTTACGCGGGTATCATTGGTCGTATAGAAATTGATTGTGCTTAAGTTCGTCGCATCAAGATGCGTAACGAACATAGCTGATTTACCTTTAAGGTGCGGATACTCGCTAATAGTCTTCGCAATATCGGCGTCAATTTTCTTAATAAGAGCGTCCCCCTCATTCGACATCCCCATGCCTGCACTATTGAGGCGGATCATGTCGCGCCAATCCGTCGACCATGGAGCTTCAGGATAGGCGACGACCGGTGCAATCTGGCTCAGCGTGTCATAATCCGACTGGCTCAAGCCGGAATAGGACGCCAGAATGACATCGGGACTGGTCGCTGCAACCGCTTCAAAATCAATGCCATCGCCTTCATCGAACAGAACCGGCTTGTCCGCACCCAATTCTTTAAGGCGCTCAGAAACCCAGGGCAGCAATCCATCACCCTCATTATCGCCAAAATTAGCAGCCGCCATTCCGACCGGGATAACGCCGAGTGCAAGCGGAACCTCGTGATTGGCCCAGGCGACCGTTGCTATGCGTTGCGGCTTTTTGGATATAGTGGTCTTGCCGAAAGCATGTTTTATAACAATTGGATAAGTCTGATCACTGTTTGAAGATGCAGCGCCCGCAATATTGGGGAACATAGTGATTGCGACCAATACGAGGATCGAGCGGATAAAATGGCGCACAGGTGCATTCTCCCAATAGAGAACCGATCTGATTGGATCAGATCGGTTCTTTAAATCATTTGTTTTAACGAGCATCTGTTTTCGAAAAACGTTTCTCACTTTTCAGGATGCACTCTAATTAAAAGTGGCCTTTCAGTCTCAGGTTAAAATTGGGGCGTCAAGGGCACGAGCGGAACCATGTCAATTTTGCGGCGAATTAACCGTGGCTTTTTACAATAAAGCCGATTTTTACAATACTGGACAAACAATCTCAAGTTAGTGGCGTGAACAGACAATCGCGGTGTATGAGTTGTACGGAAAATTTGGACACACAACACCTCGCGATTGCACGATTGTCGGCGGACCTTATCGCTTGTAACTGCATAACGAGATTGCGGAACCTACCATGAATATGAACATGACCACTGCTAACGATCCGCGATCTGCGATGCGAAAGCGCTTAGCATTCCTTTTCGGTTGTTCGGCACTGGCAGTCTGTGTTCCCAATGTCTCGCTTGCGCAACAAGCCACAACCTCAGCCGCCCCATTGGTTCTGGAAACCATCACGGTGGATGGCAAAGGCAAACAGGATGACGACCGCAATTCTATTGTGGCAACAAAAACCACAAGTGGTGGAAAAATACCCACCGATATTATGGACACACCGGCGTCCATCTCCGTGATAACCGCCAAAGAAATTCAGGAGCGCAACGCAACGGACGTTGAAGAGGTTCTCAATTATACGTCGGGTGTTGTTACGACTTTTTACGGCTCCGATGATCGCTTCGATTATTTCAAAATCCGTGGCTTTGACGCCTATATGTATCGCGATGGGCTGTCGCTCGGAAAGCCTTTTGGTGGCATTCGTGAAGAGCCTTATGCATTCGAACGGGTAGAAGTTCTCAAGGGCGGCAGCTCAAGCGTTTTCGGCGTCTCTGATCCGGGCGGATCGGTAAACTTCACGAGCAAGAAGCCAAGAACGGAACGTTTTGGCGAAGCCTATATTTCGGGCGGCTCCTATGACCACATCGAAACTGGTTTCGATTTCGGTGATAACCTGACTGAAGATGAAACTCTGTCCTATCGCTTAACAGGCAAGTTTAAAAAGGCGGATCGGGAATATGATTATTCTCGAGACGATGAGAAGTTTTTTATGGGTGGTCTGACATGGCGCCCCACAGATGCGACAAGTCTCACAGTTCTTTATGATCACCTCTATCTCAACGATACGCCAAACAGTGGTGGCTATCCCGTTGGTATTGATTTCAGCAGAAAGCGTTTCTTTGGCGAGCCAGATTTCAATTATGGCAAAACCAAACGCGATACGCTGACGATGCTTTTGGAGCATGATTTTGGAAACGGATTGAGCTTTAACTCCAATGCGCGCTACAGCAAAGGCGACAAGAGTTATGGCTACGCCTATATTTCCAGAACGCCGACGGACGGCTCGACGTTTGCTGATCGCGGTTTCATGACGAGTGATGCGTCAAACAGGCAATTCATTATCGATACGCATCTGCAATATGAAGCAGACTTTGAGAATGTAAAAAGTCGCAGCCTCGTTGGTTTCGAATATAATAATTATTCGGGCACAAGTTTTGGTACCTGGGCCGATTCCTATTATAATCCTGGTATGCCCGGTGTGACTGGCATCGACTGGACAAACCCGGTTTATACTGGTGCGCCGCTTAATCTGCCAACGACGACCAACCGGCGTAACAAACAGGAAACCAAGGCTCTTTATGCGCAGCAGGACCTCACCTTTGCGGATAAGCTGATCGTTACCCTTGGTTTGCGTAATGACTGGATGGACATCAACCAGTTTAACAAAATGGACAGTACGACGGCGGAAGGTGACTTGAGCGAGTTTACCACGCGCGTGGGGCTTGCCTATAAGTTTACCGATGAATTCATGGTTTTCACCAGTTATGCCCAGTCGGCAGTTCCAGCATCTCTGAATACGGAACCAGAACGCGGTGAACAATATGAGGTTGGCGTAAAGTACAGCCCTATAGGGTTTCCTGCTCTCTTCACGGCTTCGGTTTACGATCTGACCAAAACTAACATCACGCAGACTGATCCGGTGACGCGGGAAGAGTCGGCAATTGGCAAAATCCGTGTCCGCGGTCTTGATCTCGAAGCCAAAGCGGAGGTCACCAACAATATCAGTATGACTGCCGCTTATTCATATCTGAATCACGAGATTCTCGAAGATGCCAACAATGGCGCGGCGGGCAACCAATTGACGCTGGTCCCCAATCATACAGCATCGCTTTGGGGTAACTATCGTTGGGAAGGCAGTGGTAAACGCGGTGATATGACCTTCGGCGTCGGTGCGCGCTATACAGGTTCGTATTATTTCGACAGCGCCAATACGTTCGGTTCGGATGATAACGTGGTCCTCGATCTGGCTTATACCTATGAGTTCATCGACAAGACGACGTTGCAGCTCAATGTCAGTAATCTGTTCGACAAAAAATATGTCGCATTCGGTGGCTTCGGTGCTGATTTCTACAATCCGGGGCGTGAAGTCACCGCAACCTTGCGCCGGAGCTGGTAATGATTTTGCCCCCGTTTGTGCGAATGAACGGGGGCAATTTATATAGTTTAAGATTTTACTGGCGCTGTTGTTGTAACCGGCGCCATGCCGCAGGCGTTTCGCCGACGATCTGCCGGAAGGCTTTCGTGAGATGTGCCTGATCGGTGAAGCCAAGCTGGGCTGCAACACCTGCCACCGTCGCATCACTATCAGATAACAGTTTCTGAGCGCGGTCGATGCGCTTGGTCAACTGCCATTGAAATGGCGTTTGCCCTGTCGTTTGTTTGAATACGTTTGAAAACCAGCTTTCCGAGAGACCAACGGCTGCAGCCATTTCTGCGACGCTGAGGCGACCATCATTAGAAACGCTGACATGGGCTTTCAGCTTGTTCATCTGCGCTTGCGTGAGGCGTCCATATTCCTGCTTCTCGTCATTTTCTGGCTCGACAAGAAGACGCGCGAGGATCGCACCAATTAGGTTTTCAACATAAAGAGAATGCTGGGACGGATTAGAAACTTCCTCTTCCAACAGTCTGGCCAGAACTTCGAGTGTGCCTAAATCCTGAATTTCTATCGGCTTTTGAATGATCGACATTGCCAAAGATGGACCGAGCGCCGGACGAAGATATTTCAGCAAGCGATCCTTATGAAAATGCAGATTTAAATGAGAAAACCGATGCGTGGCCACGGTACTGGTCCATAGTGGGACGCCTGCCGGGATATAAATAGCCCGTGACATGGGTCTATGGTAATTGTTGTTTTGGCCGTCCGCATTGGAAATTCGGACTTTTGCTGAAACGTCCTGAAAGAAAATCATGATGCGCGGATCATGCGATAGAAAATAGCCGGACGCGCCTGATGCGCTTTCAGCTTCCCAGTAAACGCTCACCAGGCCGTTGAGAACACGCCATTTGACCGGAGACACAACGCGGATGCCTTCGGTGTTCCAAATCATAGAGTGCCAGAAACTCAACCTTGTTACCACCTAACTACAAATGGTCCGCCCATGAAAGATGAGTTATTTAATCATCTTAATTCGGGTTGGCAAGTTGTGATCAGGCAGAATTCAATTTGGTGTAAAATAGTGGCGTCGGCTCCGCATGTGCAAAGCCGACGCCAAGTTTCTTCAATGATCAGCTCTTGCTGACGCTTTTCTTGAGCGTTTTGCCATGATTGGCAACCCAATCCATGACCGCGAGCAGGACGCCTGAGATTACGAAAACCAGGTGGATAATGACCATCCATTTGATGTGATCGGCGGAATATTTGGCGACATCCATAAACACCTTCAGAAGATGAATGCCGGAGATTGCAACGATAGAGGCAACTAGCTTGAGCTTAAGAGCCGAAAAGTCGACTTCGCCCTGCCAATCGGGACGGTCTTTGTGATCGGCAATATCCATGCGGCTGACGAAGTTTTCATAGCCTGCGAAAATCACGATCATCAGGAGATTGGCTGCGAGACTAAGATCGATCAGTGCTAGCACGCCAAGAACGGCATCATTGACAGTCATGGTTGGGATGATCATAGCAAAGCGCCATAGCTCGACCAGAAAAACCCAAACCAGAATGAGCAGCGACAATGCGAGGCCAAGATACATTGGCGCCATCAGCCAGCGGCTGGCAAAGAGGCTGCGCTCAATCAAACGTTCCATAAATACTCCTGCGGCGCGGTGAAACTGTCTTTAGGCACCGCTTATAGAATGGGGATAGAATTGTTTCTGGCTGCAAATGGTAATGGAAAGGGCAAATTGCGAGTAGGGCGGCGCTTGAAATTCAGATATTCTGATCGCAACTCATCAATGAAGTTGAATTTCTGTGCACAGCGCTGCTTTATGATATGGAAAAGCGAGCGGAATAGCGTTCATATTATCAAATCGCAGTTGTTTGCGCGTCCTTTAATTGCTTTCAGTTGTCTCGCGCTTGGCGCTATTTCGGGTTCATATCATGCGCATTTTTACCGCTTCCCTTGCAACTGAAACCAACACATTTTCTCCGGTTCCAACGGATATGGATGCGTTTAAAGCGGCATTTTATGCGGGGCCGGGCGAACATCCGGATACGCCGACCCTGTGTTCTTCGGTCGTTCCGATCCTGCGGCGGCGTGCGCAAGCGGAAGGGCTTGACGTCATTGAAGGAACATCGTGCTGGGCTGAACCTGCGGGTCTTATCCAGCGTGAAACCTATGAGACTTTACGCGATACAATTCTTGAAGAATTGAAAGCAGCTATGCCGGTGGATGGCGTGGTGTTGGGTCTGCATGGGGCGATGGTTGCACAGGGCTATGACGACCCGGAAGGGGATTTTCTTGAACATATTCGCGAGATCGTTGGGCCGGATATTCTGGTTGCAGCCGAATTTGATCCACATAGCCACTTGACGCCGAAGCGTGTTGCTAATCTTGATCTGATGGCAGCATTTCTCGAATTTCCGCATACGGATTTTGAGGAGCGTGGCGAGCATGTCGTTGACTTGGCACTTCGTGCCTTGCGCGGCGAGATAAATCCCATCATCTCCACCTTCGACTGTCGCATGATCACGCTCTATCCGACGAACCGTGAGCCGATGCGTTCTTTTGTGGATCGGATAAATGCCATGCAGGGCAACGACGATATTCTGTCTATTTCCGTCATTCACGGCTTCATGGCTGGCGATGTGCCGGATATGGGGACGCGGATTGTCGTCGTAAGCGACAATGAAAAATCGAAGGGCGACGCGCTGGCGCAAAAGCTTGGCCATGAGCTTTACCGCATGCGTAAACTGACAGCGATGCCGATGTTCGAAACGGATTCAGGGCTTGATCACGTTGTTGCGGTGCGCAAAGCCAATCCGTCTCTGCCCGTAGTCATATCGGATATATGGGACAATCCCGGTGGCGGTGTTGCCGGTGATGCAACTTTTATTCTGCGTCATATGCTTGAACGCGGAATGGATAATTTCGCCTTGGCAACGATCTGGGATCCGATAGCGGTTTCGTTCTGTCATGCGGCAGGTGAGGGGGCCGAGCTGGAGCTTCGCATTGGCGGAAAATCGTCATGGCATGGTGGCGAGCCGCTTGATCTGCGTGTGACAATTCAAAAAGTGATGGATGCTGGCTGGCAGAGTTTTCGCAATAGCCGGGTTAATCTTGGCCGTGTGGCAGTTATAAGGCCGGTCGGAACGAGCATTGATATTATCCTCATTACCAGCCGGTCACAGACCTATGAGCCGAATATCTTTTCCAATCTCGATATTGATTTTGCGGCTAAGGACTATCTGCTGGTTAAATCGACAAATCATTTTCAGGCTGGCTTTCAGCCGATCACGTCTGAGATTGTCTATATCGCCGCCCCGACATCCTACCCGACCGATGCAACCGCCACAGAATACAGAAAGGCGAGCATGGAGCTTTGGCCGCGCATCGCCGATCCATTGGGGCTGGATTAGTTCCGAAAGAACTATTCGATAATGGCCAGTTCCGCGCCGAGGCTTACGCTCTTGCCTGCCTCTGCACGAAGACTGATTTTGCCTGATTTGGGAGCTCCAATACGCGTTTCCATCTTCATGGCTTCGATAATGGCGACGATTTCGCCTTCGCTCACCATTGCACCGTCTTCGACCAGCCATTGCTGAAACGTGCCGGGAATAGGGGCAGTGACGGCACCCTCTGTGGCCTGGGGAGCGCTGGATGTTGCTTGCTGTGGTGCACTGAACCCGGAGAAGAGCGCCGCTGGCAATCCGATTGCATGGCGCTTGCCATCGATCTCGATAAAGCTGCGCAACAATCCGCCATCGACCGGATCGATCCTTACAGATGGTTCAACACCGCGAAATTCGGTTTCGATCCAGTTGGTGAAAACCTTGAAACCGTCTTCGCCGATAAAGTCTTTATCTTCAACCACGGCGCGATGGAACGGCAGCACGGAAGCAACACCTTCGATGTGGAATTCGGCCAGTGCGCGGCGCGCGCGAATAAGCGCTTCTTCGCGTGTGGCACCCCAGACAATAAGCTTGGCCATCATCGAGTCATAAAGGCCGGGGATTTCCGATCCACTTTCAACGCCAGTGTCAAGACGCACACCCGGACCCGAAGGCGCGCGGAAACGGGTGATCAGGCCCGGCGTTGGCAGGAAGCCGCGACCCGGATCTTCCGCATTGATGCGAAACTCAAAGGCATGACCGCGCGGTTCTGGCGTTTCCGTGACCGACAGTTTTTTACCATCAGCAATGCGCAATTGTTCGATGACAATATCAACGCCGGTGGTTTCTTCGGTGATCGGATGCTCGACCTGAAGGCGGGTGTTCACTTCCAGAAACGAGATCGTTCCGTTTTGCGAAAGCAGAAACTCGACGGTTCCTGCCCCAGTATAGCCTGCAGCGGCACAGATTGCGCGCGCGGATTCATGAATGCGATTGCGCTGGTCTTGTGTGATGAAGGGCGCCGGTGCTTCTTCAACAAGCTTCTGATTACGGCGTTGCAGCGAGCAATCGCGTGTACCAAGAACCACGGTGTTGCCGTGAGTGTCTGCGATCACTTGCGCTTCGATGTGGCGTGGCTTCTCAAGAAACTGTTCTGCATAGCATTCGCCGCGACCGAAAGCTTCTACCGCTTCGCGGACGGCGGAATCGAATAATTCGCCGACTTCTTCGAGATGATAGGCGACCTTCATACCGCGACCGCCGCCGCCAAAGGCAGCTTTGATCGCCAGCGGCAAGCCTGCTTCACGCGCAAACGCCACCGCTTCCGCTGCCGATTCCAATGGGCCGTCCGATCCCCTGACGAGTGGTGCGCCAACTTGTTCGGCGATGCGACGTGCTGCGACTTTGTCGCCCAAAGCGGTGATCACTTCCGGCGATGGGCCGACCCACATCAGACCTGCATCGATAACGGCTTTTGCAAATTCGGCGCGTTCCGACAAGAAGCCGTAGCCCGGGTGCACTGCATCGGCACCAGCGCGCTTTGCAATGTCGAGTATCTTCGCAATATTGAGATAGGTGTCATTAGGACGCCCTGCGCCCAGCCCATAGGCTTCATCGGCAAACTCTGCATGCAGCGAATTTGCATCGGCGTCGGAATAAATTGCAACAGACTTAACACCATAATCGGCTGCTGCGCGTATGATGCGGATGGCAATTTCGCCACGATTGGCGATAAGCAGCTTTTTCATCAGCGTATTACTTCTTGCGGTTCGAAAGCGGATATAGGGTTAAAACGGATGCGGGCACCGATGGGTACTTGCCCCGCTAAATCAAGATGGTGGCTCGCCACAACACCTATGACCGGATAGCCACCTGTCAGCGGGTGATCTGCGAGGAAAAGCACAGGTTGTCCCGTATGCGGTACCTGAATTGCCCCAAGGGCTGTGCCTTCCGATGGCAGCTCATCGTGATTGGCGCGTTCGATGTTTGCCCGACCTGACAGGCGCATGCCGACACGACTTGATTGCGGTGTCACATCCCATTCCTGTGCGGTCAGCGTTGCAAGCCCTTGCTGGGTGAACCAGTCGGTGCGGGGACCAAGTACAATGTCGAGTGTCACGACGTCGCCTGCATGCGGCAGGCGGCGCTCTATGCTTTCACCACAATTGACTGCAAGTGCGGTTCGATTGGCAGGCACCATCACGTCGCCAATTGCAATGGGTTCTGGACCTATTTTGGCAAGTGTATCGCGTGATTTTGAGCCGAGAACTTCCTCGACATCGAACCCGCCACGAAGACCAAGATAGCTCAACATTCCTTCCCGCGGGATGCCGAGGAGCAATTCATCGCCAGCATCCAATGCGATTGGGCTTGCAAATGTGGCTGTGATTTTTGTTCCCGTCGACGTGTGTATGGTCAAGGGACAGGGCGCGCCGGTTACGGCGACGGTAACAGGACGATCGGTCTTGAAGGCAAAGCCGCCAAAGGAGATTTCGAGAACCGCAGCATTGCGCGGATTGCCGAGACAACGATTGACGTGCTGCATCGCAATACGATCAAGCGCACCGGATTGAGAGACCCCCTGGCTTGCAAGACCAGGACGGCCTAAATCCTGAAACAGCACGGGACGGTCGGCACGGGTGACAAGCAGGCCCTCTGTGGCTTTGCGAGGATTTTCCAGCTTTGGTGCGGGCTTTGAAACCTGAATGGTTTTACTCTTTGCTATATCGCAAAAGCGCACGCGATCACCCGGCGCAAGCAAGGCCGCGCGTTCACGCGTTGTATCCCACATTGCAAGCGGTGTCGTGCCAAGCAATTGCCAGCCGCCGGGGCTGTCGGAGGGATAAATTCCGCCGAATTTGCCTGCCAGTGCGACTGATCCTGCCGGAATTTTCATACGCGGGCTTTTGCGGCGTGGCACATCAAAGCTCGGATCATCGCACGTCATATAGGCAAAGCCGGGCGCAAAGCCGGTAAAGGCCACCATATAGGTCGCTTCCGTATGGCGCTCAATAAGCTCATTGATGGTGCAGCCAAGAATGGCGGCGACATCGCGAAGGTCTTCACCATCATAACAAACAGGGATTTCAAACAATTCACCGCTGCGCGAACTGCGAACCGACAGGTCCAGCTTTGCAATCTGCACTGTCAGTTTTGCGCGGTCGGTCACGAAAGGATCAAAGCGTAGCATGATCGTTCGCGCCCCGGGGATCACTTCGCAAACGCCCTCAAGTTTTGCGGCAAGCAAGGCATCGAGCAAGGTCAGCGTTATGCCGAGATCGTCAAGCTCGACAAGAAAACTGTCGCTGCCTGACGGTAGAAAGCGCAGGCGTTCAGTCATGGTCAACATTGACAAAAGCCTTAAGCTCGACTCCGCGCGCTTCCAGTGTTGAGCGCAAAGTACGGGCGATTTGAACGGCTGTCGGGTTGTCACCATGAATGCATATCGACTGGGCGTCGAGCGCAATCTCGGTGCCATCAATGGCTGTTATGCGCTGTTCGTTGATCATACGCAGCATCCGCTCGGCAATGATCTGCGGATCATGAATAACCGCGCCCTCAAGCCGACGATTAACAAGGCTGCCATCGGCATTATAAGCGCGGTCCGCAAAAGCCTCGCCAACTACGCGCAGTCCCGCATCGCGTGCCTGATCGACAATGGGTGCACCGGCCAATGCCATTAGTACAAGTGTTTGATCAATCGCCTTGATCCCGGCAATGACGTCCGCTGCCTGACGTTTATCATGAGCGATGGTGTTATAAAGCGCGCCATGCGGCTTCACATAGCTGACCGTTGTTCCGGCGGCTTGCGCCAGGCCTTGCAAAGCTCCAATTTGGTAAATCGTATCGGCAATCAGTTCGCTGCTTGAAGGGTCCATATTGCGACGGCCAAAACCGACCAGATCGCGATAGCCGATATGCGCCCCAACAGTCACACCATGGCGAGCCGCTTCACGCAACACGGTCATAATTCCGGCAGGATCACCCGCATGAAAGCCGCAGGCAATATTGGCGCTGGTCACGATTGCAAGCATCGACGTATCGTCTCCCATCGGCCAAGGCCCAAAGCCTTCTCCAAGATCGCTGTTGAGATCGATAGCTGCCATGTCTCATCCCAGTTGAATAAAGGCATTTTACGAGTTATTGTTGAATAACCTATTATGTATTGTTCAACAATATGTAATTTGTGTATCTGAGCATTTCCAGCAAAAGTGTGTAGCGGTTTTGCGCCGGATAATGCGAAAAAATAAAGAAATAGAGCGGTTCTAACGAATAATTTTAATAAGAACCGCTCTCGCTGGAAAATGGTGGGGGATAGCTTGGGATCATGCCGCGCTGTTCCGAATAATGAAAGTTTGAAGGATATTCATGACGAACGCAATGCCTTCGCTTGACGATGACCAGCCATTGGCGACCCAAACAGCTGCCAAAATCCGCGAAATGTTGATTACAGGCGAATTATTGCCCGGCAGCAAGCTTTCCGAGCAGCAGATTTCAGCGCAATTTGGCATATCGCGCAATACATTGCGCGAGGTTTTCCGCCTTCTCACTAGCCAAAGCTTACTGACCTATATTCCCAATCGCGGTGTTTTTGTTGCGACGCCCGACGAGGCCACGGTAGTTGATATTTATCGCGTTCGGCGCGTTATCCAGAAGGGGGCTGTTCAGATTGCAGTTCCTGCGCACCCGGCGTTGGCGCGCATGAACGCGCTATTAGTGCAGGCAGTTTCAGCGCAGGAAAATGGTGACTGGAGGCAGGTTGGCACCATCAATATGGAATTTCACCGCGCCATGGTCGAGCTTTGCGACAGCACGAGATTGAGCGTTTGTTTTGATCTGGTGCTTGCGGAACTGCGTCTGGTGTTCGCGCAGTTGGAAGATACCGCGCATCTGCACGACTCCTATATCGCGCTGAATGCGGAGCTTTTGGGTTCGCTTCAAGCGGGCAATAATGAGCGCGCCGCACACGAGCTCGATAGCTATCTTTTAAGCTCGGAGCGTTCTGTTCTTGCAGCACTCCAGCGCAAAAAGCGAAGCTAGGGTATAGCCTCGCTTCGCTGAATTATTTTGCCTCACGAATGTGTTCCGACAGCCTGTCCATAAATGCGGATGACATTGCGAACGGCTTCCACCATCAGTGCATGCGACGTGGCTTCAACCTTGCCGGATGCAACAGATGGATAAAGCGTGCCGAGATATTGGCTGATCAGCGTTTCCGGGATTTTGCGGCCTTCAAGGCGCGTGAGTAGCGAATTGACGGCAGCCGTTGCTTCCGGATGCGGCCAGTAATAGCGAATGCGGTCGCTATAGGAGAAATGGCGCTGAAGGCGCAGTTCTTCCGCATCGCCATGATAATATTTCTCCCAGTTCTTGGGCTCGTTGAGAAGCAGCTTCTCAAGCTTGCCGCGAACGGTTTCTTCTTCTGGAAGCTTGTCGAGGAAGGCTGCAATCTGATCGAGACCGTAGAGTGCTTCACGCAGCGCAAAAGTCAGGCCCGGTCCAACTTTCAGAATGGCAAAGCCATCATGAACCAGAGCCGACAGCGCCTCAACCGGCTGATAGTCGGTCGAGTGGGCTTCAAAGACAAACTGCGGCGTCTGGTTGAGAACACCGCTTAAAGCAGTCGCCTTTTCGCTGTCGTAATAGACGACATTTTCATTGCCGAATTCCACGCCCGGCTGCACGACAACACCGATGGCGCGCGAGAATGCATCTTCTAAACCAAGTGCTGCAAAGGCTCTGCGATGAATGGCTATGGTTTCAAGTGCTGCATCGGGCTTGGTCAGTTCCAGATCTTCGATTTCTTCCATCGCGCCGCCCGGGATCGGAACCTCCGTGCCAACAATATAGACAGGCAGATCAAAACCAGATTCAGCGGCTGCTTTTTCAGCAACCTTGGCAAGACGGGCCGCACGCTCAGCGGTCACAGCATCGGGCAGTGCGACTGGTTCACCGGCGCAGCCCATGGAGGTGTCGAGGTGGATTTTGGTGAAGCCAGCACGCACAAAGCCATCCATCATCACTTCGGACTTGGCCATGGCTTCTTCAGCAGACAAGTGCTTCCAGGGATTTGGGCCGAGGTGATCGCCACCCAGAATAAGGTGCTTGGTATCAAAGCCGAGACGCGATGCGATGTCTTCGACAAAACGGCGGAAATCAGCCGGTGTCATGCCGGTATAGCCGCCATCCTGATTGACCTGATTGCAGGTGGCTTCGATCAGAACGTCGGTCTTGGTTGCAATGCCTTCAAGAAGAGCTGCTTCGATAACAAGAGGATGTGCCGAGCAGATCGAGGTGATGCCTCCGCGCGCACCGCTCGCGTAGCGGGCGGGAAGTTTGCTCAAGGTCTGAGTGCTGCTCATGATGGGACTCCATAGATAGAAAGAAAATTTTAGAGAGAAATGCGCTGAAGATTGCTATCCAGAGCAAGAATCTCTGGCAGTGGCGTTTCGGCACCAAGGTTCGGTGAAGCTACGCCCATCACATCGGCAGGCACAACACAGGCTGCGCGAATGGCTTCTTCAAGCGGCACACCGACATGCTGAACGAGATTGGCAAGGCAGCCGACCATATCGATATGGGCGCCAGCTAAGGAACCGGCTGCATTAACGAGTGCACCATCGCGCACTTCGATGCGCTCGCCATAAAGTTCGAAATGATCTGGGCCGCCAATGGTCGACATGGCGTCTGATACAAGGAACATGCGGTCACGCTTTGGGCGCGCACGCCATGCGACGCCGACCATTTCCCATGTCACATGATGTCCATCAACAATGATGCCGACGAAAGCATCGCTGCCAATTGCAGTGCCGACCACACCCGGCTCACGTGAGGTCATTGGCGGCATGGCGTTGTAAAGATGGGTGAAACAACTCACACCGGCAGCAAGCCCGGCGCGGGCCTGTTCCGTCGTGCCGTTGGTGTGACCGGCGGAAACCACGACACCCATATCAGCGATCTCGCGGATCGTGTCGCCCGGCACCATTTCCGGTGCCAGCGTCAGCATGACAGGCACATCCGCCTTGCGCAGAATTTTCAGCGCTTCAAGCGTGGATGCATCCATCGGGCGGATGAATTCAACGCGATGCGTGCCCTTGCGGGCAGGGTTGAGATGCGGGCCTTCAATGTGCAGACCGAAGAAGCCATCCATGTCTTTACATTCAACGGCTGCATGGGCTGCCTGAATGATGCGCTCCGGCTCGCAGGTAATGAGCGTTGGCAGAACCCAAGCAGTGCCGAGTTTGCGCAGTGTCGAGATGATATGCGCGATGCCCTTTGCACTGGTTTCCGAGTTCAGCATGATGCCGCCCGCACCGTTGACCTGCAGGTCGATGCAGGCTGGCATCAGCACACGCGGCGTCAAGTCCGGCGTTTCATCCGATTTGCGCGGGCGAAGACGGGTGATGCCATGCTGGCCGATCTCGGCCACCAGACCAGTCTGAAGCCGCCCGTTCAGAAAGACATAATCGGGGGCGACAAGACGGGTCATTGGCTTTCTCCAGCTTTATTTAATGCATATAGCGCAACACCGCGTGCCCCAGAGCTATCACCGAAACGTGCAGTTCTGATGGCGGGTATGCGTGTGGGTCCGAGTTTGCGCTTTTCAAATGCCTTTGAGACGCGCTCAGTAACACCATCCATATTGGAAAGGCCACCGCCCAGCACAAAGCAATCCGGATCGACAACAAGCTGCATGGTCAGAAGCGATTCCGCCATCAGATCAGCCCAGTCATCGAGAACCTTTTCTGCGTTCGCATCGCCATTGGACGCGCGCAATGTCAGTTCCTGATTGGAAATGGTCTCATTGAGCTTAATCTTGGAAATATCGGCAAGGCCCGTGCCGGAAACATAGCGTTCCATGCAACCCGTCTTACCGCAACCGCAAGGGATCAATGGCATGTTCTGCTCGCTTAGAATGCGTGCAGGCATACCCGTGTGACCGATTTCCAGTGCAAGACCATTATAGCGCGGCGGAATCTCGCCGTTGATGACCACACCAGCACCCATGCCGGTGCCGACAATCAGGCCAATCATCGCTTCGCTGCCCTCGGCTGCACCGCCATGCGCTTCTGAATAGGCGAAAGCCATGCAGTCGTTCATCAGCGGAAAGCTGCGTCCGAAACGTTTGGTGAGGGCTGCACCGACATCGCGACCTGTGATCGGAATGTTGGATGCAAAGCCATGTCCGTTGGCCGGATCAATCCAGCCCGGCAGGCTGATGCCGACGGGCAGATTTGGATTGCCCGCCGTCTCGGTCAGCCATTCAATCTGCGCCGAAAGCCCATCAATAAAGGCCTCAAAGTCGCTGACAGGCGTTGGAATACGCCGTGTCAGAACCGTTTCCATATTTGCGTCGAACAGTCGGCCCTCAATTTTGGTGCCGCCCAGATCAATGGCGCCGCAGATCATGCTGACCTCGTGTTTCATGCTGCAAAGGGGTAAATCTTAACCCCGGAAACAACGCGTGTCAGGTTGCCCTGATCAATAAATGGATTGTCGATGTTGAGATCGAGTTCTGCCGACCAGCGGGCAGACCATATCTGCGCCAGAAGCACATAAAGTACGGCATCCCAGCGGCTGTCGCCGGTAAGATCAAGCGCAAGATCACAGTCTTCGCCGCCAACAGTCGTAACCGTCGCCGTCGGGAACTGCTGAGCAATTTCAACTGCGATGTCGCGATCATAGCGAGCGGTGTGCTGATCCGGGTGAATGAAAACCACAACACGGGTGTTACCGACAACTGAAGCCTTTGGTCCGTGGCGAAAGCCGAGCGTGCTGTCCCAGTTGGTCATGACCTGACCTGCAGTCAGCTCCAGAACCTTGAGTGCGCTTTCGCGCGAAACGCCGGTCAATGCGCCGGAGCCGAGGAAAATTGCACGGTCTGGATGCGGGGCAGGCGTTGCGTCGAGCTGTGCAAGTGCCTTAGCACCGGCAGCCGAGAGATTGTTTAGCTTGTCGGCGACATCAGCTGTGCCATCAATGCAGGCGAGCGCCGACAAAAGCATCGTCGTATAGCTCGAGGTCATGGCAAAAGCCTGATCGTGGGTTGCTGCTGGCAGAACGATGACGCGTTGTTCGCCCGGGCCTTTTGCTGGGCGAACGGCCAGTGCGCTTTCGCCATTGCAGGTGATGTTGAGGCGGTGAGCCTTCGGGAAATGCTCGTCCAGCAGGTCGAGCGTTGCGATGGTTTCCGAGCTGTTGCCGCTGCGGCCAAACTGCACGACGAGCAGTTCGCCATCATCAGACAGCGTTTCGGACGGATTGGAAACAATGTCGGTGGTTGGAATGGCGTTAAGCGAAATCGCGCCAGCCTTGACCGATGCAAGAGCCTGACCGATGAAAGCCGAGGTGCCTGCGCCGCTGAAAACGATACGCTTGATACCCTTGGCGGCGATCCATTCACGGATTTCAGCCGACTGGGTGGCAAGAGGTGCTGCCCAAGCCTGCCAGATGCCCGGCTGTGCATGAATTTCCTGCCAGGTGTGGCTCGTTTCCAGTTTAGTCATTTACGCCGTCCTCTTGAGTACTGATGACACGCACGCCGCGTTCGCGGATGCGGTTGGCTATTTCGTGATTGGGCTCAATATCGGTTATAATCGCTGTAATCCGATCCATTGCGCAGATACGATGCAGCCGTGGTTTGCTGAATTTGGTCTTGTCGGCCAGAACGATGACACGGCCAGAAGCCTCGATCATCGCGCGGTTCTGATGGGCTTCGTCTTCCAGAAAAGTGCTCACACCTGTTTCGGGATCAACACTATCCGCACCCATAACAAAGGTGTCGAAACGCATTTCCGAAAGAGCCGTATCGACCAGTCGTCCGGAGACCGACATGGTTTCGCGGCGGATGCTGCCGCCGGTCAGCATCACCTGATGCTGCTTGTGGCGAAGCACGGTCTGCGCAACGTCGAGACTGCGGGTCATGACGATAAGGGGTGCAAGATCGCCCAGATGTGCTGCCAGTCTTTCGGTGCTGGAGCCGTTATCGAACAGCACCGCGGTATCGCCTTCAAGGAGACTGACTGCCTTGCGTCCGATTGCATCCTTGGCGTCGAAATTGACGGCACGACGATCAACCGGATTGGCTTCCACACCAGCGGGCACCAGGCCGGGGCGCTGGGCAAGCGACAAAGCAAGATCGATGCGGAAATCGGCAAGGCCCGCATAGCCAAAACGCTGGCAGAAGCGGATGAGCGTTGGCTCAGATGTGCCAAGCTGGCTGCACAATTCGCGTGCAGTTGAGCGAATGAAGCCTACCGGATCGTTTTCGATCAACAGGCATATGCCACGCAGCTTCGGAGTAAGCTCCGGCACTGCTGCTTGCACAGTCTGATAGAGGTCTTCTGTCGGTTGCAACTCCGGCCCTTTCCTTGTGTCGTAATTTTCTATTGAAAAGAAAATTTTACTTCAACACAAATTTCTCAAGTCAGTTGTTTATTTCAACACAAATTTATTTTTGCTCCGTTTGTATGTCGGCCATTCCTGAGCAAGGGATGGCTGTTTAAATCAGGAAGGTGGCTGTCTGCCATCGGCAATGGCGTTGAGAGCTGTACGCAGCTCGGCAACTTTCGCTGCCGTGGTTCTTGTCGCGCCCGGCACAGCGAAGCCAAAATTCAGCAGAATCTCATCCGCATCGATGGGCGCACTGCAGGATGCATGAATTTCAGTGAGATCAGGCAATGCCGCAGCGATCTCGGCAAGTGTCCCCATATTCACGCCCGAACCCGGCATGATGGTGATTTTGTTTTTGGAAGCAATCTGCATTTCCGCAAGGCGTTCGAGGCCGGATACGGCTTTCAAGGCGCCGCCTGAACTCAAAATGCGGTCGATGCCAAGCTCGATAGCTATTTGCACCCCTTCTGCCGCATCAGGTGTCAGATCGATTGAGCGATGCAGTGCAATTTCAAGGCCTTGAGCCGCTTTCACTAGCCGCTGCAATGCAGGCTTATCAAGCTTGCCATCGGGCAGATTGGCACCAATCACAACACCTGCAAGGCCGAGGGCACGTGTTGCTGCAATTTCAGCTTCCATGATCTGCAATTCATCTTCGGTCCAGACGAAGCTGCCAGCGCGGGGCCGTATCATTACCATGATCAGAATTGGCGCTTTGGCTGAAAGTTGCATGAGACCGATGGAAGGCGTCAGCCCGCCGATTGCGAGTGCTGCGCAAAGCTCAATCCGATCTGCGCCGCCTTTGATCGCGGCGTCCAGGCCTTCAGCATCATCGACGCAGACTTCCAGTAGTATCCGGCTCAAAGCAATCCCCTCAGTTTTTCTTGTACTCTGCCTTTGCCAGTATCGCGACACCGGCCAATCCTGCGATAGCCCCCATGATGGTGACAGTTCCATAGCCAGCAAAGCTTGTTCCAATAGCGAAAAGCGCTGTGCCGATGCCACCGCCGACAAACATGTTTATTGCGATCAGGGAAGCCGACAGGCCAGGCCGATCGTGAATGATGCCAAGCAGATAGCTTATTGGCTGGCTCACGATTGCAGCTGCACCAATCCCCCCAATCGTTGATGCCGCGTAAATCTCCCATCGTGTGGTAAGGAATGCAAGCCAGATAAGATAGATTGCGTAAAGCAATGATGCGACAAAGAAGATGCCGATCTGACTTCGGCGGCGACCAATACGCGCCCATACCAGCATGAGAATTGCTTCAAGTCCTGCCACGAAGCCCATGACCATGCCGACATCTTCGACCGATCCACCACCGCGCCCTGTAATGATCAGCGGAAGTGCAATGGCGTTCACATGCAAAACGGATGTGATGAGTGCGATTCCAAGCAGTCTTGTGACGACAAAAGGTGAGAAAAGGCGCTTGAAGCCGTCAAAACTAGAGGCTTTTTTGTGGCTTTTTTCAAGATTCTTGTGGTGATCATGTGGCATCAATGTGGCAATTGATGCAAAGCAGCCGAGCGCGAGCAATGTTGCGAAGGAATAAGCGGTGAGGGCAGAGCCAGTTCCGGCGAGTGCTGCACCGACAAGTCCGGGTACAAGAATCCATGCAATCGAAATCGCCATGCGAACAATGGTGATGGAATCACCGAGTTCAATTGGCGTCATTCCAGCAGAGTGATTGCGGATATTGGCAAACAGAAGCGTGCTGACGACGTTAAAAAGCGCGATTGGTCCAATAGTCGCCAGTGCAAACACCCAAGGCGTTGGAAATAGCCAGATCAGGCCAAAGCCCACAACACCAAGGGCTGTGACGATGATCATTGGCGCGCGATAACGCCCGATGCGGTCAGATACTAATCCGATGGCAATGCTGGCCGCGAGATTGGCGACAACGGCACAGAAAGCCACGACCGAATAGGTGAAGTCGCTTAAGCCGATGACTTTAATGCCGACAATCGGCTGATAAGGTGTTGTTGCTGCCCCTGCGAAACCAAAAAACAGGATCGCGATCGTGCTGGCTCGCACGATCGGATATTGCCGGACAAGATCGAGGCTCGAGGTCGACATTCAGTGCGCCACTATTTCCAAAATAGGCTTTGTGCTGCACGGCTATAACCGTGCAGGACATGAGGATCAGAATAGCGGATGACGGCGTGCCTGCACAGCAAAGCGCAGCCAATCTTTTTCCGATGCCGGGGTCCACGCAGCTTCCGCCACAGCCAGTAGCCGTGGGAAGGTGAGGTCGTTGAAATAGGCGTGCGTGGTGAAATGCTCACACCAGATACAAGCCTGAACGCCTTTGAGATGCTGCGCCAGTTCTGGTGGGAAATCACCAGCAGCTTCGTAAGCGTAGCTTTCTTCCGGCGTGGAAGCGCCCGCCCAGCCAGCGCCCGGTTCCCACCAGTTATGCGACTGTGCCATATCAAGATAATAGGCCTGACCCGGCGTCATGACGACGTCATAACCCTGCTTTGCAAGCTCGATACCGATTTCCGGTGCCTGCCATGCCATCAGCAAAGTGCCTTCCGGCTGCACGCCGCCACCATGAGCGACTTCGTTCCAGCCAGCGAGAACACGGCCGCGCTGTTCCAGCATGATCTTGAGCTTACGCATGAACCATGATTGCAGTTCAAACGTGCCTTTAAGCCCTTCGCGTTCCATCAATTCGCGTGCAAGCGGCGAGCCAATCCATGAATTATCTGCCACTTCGTCGCCGCCGATATGGATATAGCGACCGGGGAAGAGAGCGACGATATTGTCAAGGATCGTCTTCACAAACTCCCATGTCGCTGGCATGGCGGGATTGAGCGCATTGTTCGTGAAGCCCTGAACAGTTTTGTAAGACTCATTGGCTTCATTGCGATCCTGAAGATAAGGGAGCGCGGTCAGTACCGCCTTGCAATGGCCGGGCATGTCGACTTCCGGCACCACTTCGATGCCGAGGGATTGCGCATGTGCAACCACTAAGCGGATTTGTTCCTGGGTATAAAAGCCGTGCGAAGTTTCAGTCGTATCGCCAAGCTGCGGCAGCATTGGGCTATTCGGAGCGCGGGTTGCGCCAATCCCTGTCAGTTCCGGCAGTTCTGGGATTTCAATGCGCCATGCTTCGTCGTCGGTCAGATGCCAGTGGAACGTGTTGAGGCGATACCAGGCCATAATGTCGAGAAAGCGCGTGACTTCATTATGCGTCCAGAAATGACGCGACACATCAAGCAGGCAGCCGCGCCAATCATGGCGTGGTGCATCTTCAATGCGGCCCGAAACCGGGAATTTGAAGCTTTCTGCATCTTGTTTTGCACCGTCAAGAATGTGCGCGAGCGCGACAAGACCATGGCGTGTGCCATCGGCATCAGAGGCTGTAACTGTGATCAGCTCAGCCGTGAAATCGATTGCGAAGCCGCTCTTCTTGATGCTCGCGTCGGATTTGATCGCAACAGCGCGACCGCCTTCGACAGACTTGAGCGAAAATACCTGACGGGCTTGCGGGAACAGTCGCGCATGAAGCTCCTCAACCAGCGAAAGTGCACGCAGACCCGAAAGATCTGTGCCCTCTGCGGGATGCAATGCAATTGGCGTGCTGCCTGCTTCAGCATTGAATTTCACGGGCCATGGCAGCAGAGCAAACGGAAGCGTAAGACGGCCTTCCGGCAGGCGCGGGCCGGGCAGAGGGAGGTTCTGTCCCGAAAGCGCTAATTCGCCGGTCTCAATGTGGATCAAACGGCCATCAGCACATTTGAGATAAGCCGTCTTCGCTCCGTCATTAACATGGAACGGTGAGCGATTAAGTGGTGCGACGCTCAAAGTCCATGTTTCGCCCGGCTTCAATGCGAAGCCTTTGAGCGTAGCTATTTCGTTGAAGCTGCCATCATGCAGGACAAAGTGTCCGTTCGTGATCTGCGGCTCTCCAACAATGCGGGTGATGCTGGTGTAGCAAAGTGAGAAATCGGTCAGTGTTTCATCCGACAGGTTAAACACTTCGATTGTCATGGTTCCGGCTGGTGCGGGATTTGCGATCCACGAATTTTCAAGTCGGAATAGGCTAGGCATGCAATTCTCCACCAGCAGATTTATGCGCATTCCGAAAGGTAAACCCAATTTCGGGGGCGCGTTTTAGATAAGTGAGATCCCGCTGAGTCTTTGTCGGCTTGGCCACAAATCATGCGGGATAGAGGCCTTGGCCTTGTTAGCAACTATATCATCGCCTTCAATGGATTTTGTCCATCCTAAAATTTAGCCGGTTGTGATTTAATGGTTATTAAATTCTTTTGTTGCGAATTTTGCATGACTTCATGCGCTTCACGCAGCCAGAATTTATAACAAAATACATCCCTTTTTGGTATTTCGATGTGCTGCTTACGAAACCGTAAATCCATTAAATAACTGTTTTTATTTATTAAAATTGCAATTTTAATGCAGAATGATTGCAATTTGTACATATTGAACTGATTTCGAGCAATTTGATTTCTTTTAAGGCAGGTGGTCGGGAATGCTATTTCTGGACCTCATCAAGTCTGTGTGAAAAGTTTTGGTTTTGCTAAATTCCTTGTGTTTTTTCTTGACATTTTGTGGTGATAATTTTCATCTTACTAAAAAATCGATTGGGAGTTTATCGTGAAAGTCGGCATTGTAGGACTGGGCTATCGTCTGGGTTATTTGGGTTTTGTCTTCAATGCACTTGATCCCGAGTTCGAGATTGTCGGCTATGTAGACCCTGCGCCTGCGGGTATGGCAGAGCTGGATGAGCATGGCATTTCGGCTGGCAAGCAATATGCGACGCCGGAAGAGCTGATCGCCAATGAGACGTTCGATCTGCTGATGATCGGCTCGCCAAACCATATGCATCTCGATCATATTCGTGTGGGTCTTGAAGCTGGTCTTACGGTTTTCACCGAAAAGCCAATTGTATCCTCGATTGAGCAGACTTACGCGCTGGCTGAGCTTCTTGCTAAACACGGTCAGGACCGTTTGCTGGTTGGTCTGGTGCTGCGCTATGCACCGATGTATCGCGATCTGATGCAGGCCAAGACCGATGGTTTGCTTGGCAATATCGTTTCGGTTGAAGCGGCAGAACACATCTATCCATATCACGGCGCATTCTTCATGCGCGACTGGCGCCGCTATTCAAAGTGGTCGGGCAGCTTCCTTCTTGAGAAGTGCTGCCACGATCTCGATCTTTACAACAGCGTTATCGGCTCACGCCCAGAACGCGTTGCGAGCTTTGGTGGCCGCAAGACCTTCATTCCGGAAAATGATCCGCGTCGTGAAGGCATCAACGACATGTCGCTGTTCCATCGCAAGCCAACGGGCTGGGAGGGTTCCGACAAGGTTTTCGATTCCGATGGTGACATCATCGATTATCAAGTCGCGATTATTGAATATGCCAACGGCGTCGGCATGAACTTCCACACCAATCTGAATGCACCGGACCAGTTCCGCCGCTTTGCGATTTTCGGAACGCGCGGTCAGGCTGAGGGTGATTTCATTCGTGGTTATTTCGATGTGCATGAAGTGCTGAACGAAAAGCGTACCATTCACAAGGAATATGCGACACGCACCGAGCTCTCTCAGCATTATGGCGCTGACGAAAAGATGGCGGAAGAAGTGATCGCCCATGTCATGCATGGCGGGCCACTTCCTGTGTCGCCGCTTGATGCGATGGAAGCGGGCATTCTTGCCATGGCAATGGATGAGGCGCGTGAAAAGCGCACGGTCATCGATCTGCGTCCCGTCTGGGATCGCTTCGACGCAGCACTTCAGAAAGTTTGATCTGATACATGGGAATGCAACGCTCCAAAGTCATCTTTGCTTGGGTCATGCTTGCACCGGCACTTATCTATGTGCTGGCAATCGTCGCCTATCCGCTGATCGACACCTTCATCCTTTCCTTCACCGACGCATCGTTGCGCCGAACGACCAATTGGGTCGGCTGGGCCAATTATGAAAAGATCGCCAATGCGCAGTTTATGGCTGTTATTGGCCGGACATTCGTCTGGACGTTCTTTTCGGTGCTGATGAAGATCACGATTGGCATGTTTGGAGCGGTGCTTCTCAATATGGCTTTGCCGGGGCG